>JAABUL010000940.1_pt1 | contig 59090 bp, 55 predicted proteins | sample 5559151 | NCBI WGS metagenome assembly JAABUL01 (sample SAMN10711876, study PRJNA513368) | rock metagenome | isolation source: Antarctica rocks | place: Antarctica: Victoria Land, Pudding Butte sud
GATATGCTGTGGGGCAACGTGCTGGGGTTTTTCTGGGCGGTGGGCGGGGCGGTGTGGTTGATGAGGGAGGAGGGGGTTTGGAGCCGGAGGCGGCGGGTTGCGGTTGCGACGGGGGTGTTGGCGAATTTGGCGGTTGGGGTTTGGAGGGTGGGGGGTTGACTGGTTGGGTTGGGGGGGGGGTGGAGGTATAGGGGAGGGGAGAAGGAGGGTGAAGGCGAGAGTGGGAATGGTTCTACGGGTGGTGGGTTCAGGGATAGAGTGAGGTTGGAGGAATAACAAGGTCGAAGGAACAGTGGTGCATCAGCGGAAAGGTGTTTTGAAATAGCAAAGATATCCCGGATGGTAGACGCTCAGAGACACTGAACAGAAGAGAGCATTGTAGTGTACAACTTTTGTCAGCGGAAAGCACCAGGCAGTAAATGTCTATCATGGTCAAAGGATTCACGATTGACAGTTTGAACCCCTTCCAATATTGAATCCTTCATTGAACCACTTTCAAGAAGGCTAGCGACTGTAATACGAGTACAAGAGCGCGTATGTGTTGTCAAAGCTCTAACCATGCCTGACATAGCACAAAGCGCCAAAACCAGTGCCCATGTTTTATCTATAGTTGGGTCTTGGGCAGCTGATCGTAAAGGGGAAGACAAACGCCAACATAGTAGACGGCACAACTTGCTCGCCAATGATGCCACCCAATATCAAACAACTCCGATGCAAATGTTGGAATAAAAGTGTTATACACAGCAGTTGGGAGCGCTTATGCAAACCAATAAAAAGCCTTCGAGGCATGGACGGGAAGTAGATTAGAGAGCCGTATTTATATCGTATCGTTTCGCGGACAATGACGAGAGCGTGGGTGATGGGATGTGGGAGGAGATGTTGATGAAGAGGATGGCCTTGCTCCGCTGAACAAGGGGCACGGGGTTTCTGCTAATCGAAGTAGTGTGTGAAGTTCGCAGAGTCGAAACATTAGTTCTTAAACGTTTTATGCTGAGCAACCGTTGACAAGCGTGTTCTTTGGCCAGGACTTCGACACTTGGGACCTGTATCATTGAATTAGCATGGGCAAATTACAAACGAACACATTACTTTACCAATGGGTTTTGTTTGGATTAGTGTAAGCTTCCATATGTTTTGCGATATATGAAGTAGTCTCCATTCCAGAAGGATCGCAGGTAATACTTTGGACACTGGGGTCTTGGTAGATGCGGACATAGTCAAATCGCATAGTTGCCGGCATTGAAGGTGCGAGATCAATGAGATCGACCGGAGCAAAACCAGTAGACATCCCAAAGTTCATGACCATAGCCATTGGCTCCTGCGGAATGATCCTCTGTCCAACGTTGCCATTCGGTCCAATAGATCGAGCATCAAGCTTCCAGGTTGTCTGATCACCTACAGACCAAACGATGTTTCCCGTTTTGCCAGGAGTGTTATGGAAGCTGTACGTTTGGTAATTCTTACCATCGTACCAGTCGTTGTTTAGGTTTGTCAACCCGGATAAGGCTTGTTGGAAAGGCCCTCCTTGATAGGAATTTAAGAGCGTGATGGATGGGTCATACACCTCGATGAAGTCTATACTAATATTAGTACAACCGGCCTTTGACTTGTAATAATCAAGTCTTCGGTTGAGCATACCTGTATTTGCCTGATACCAGATATCAAACGGAGCAAGCTGACAACTCTGTGAAACTACCCCATTCATAGTGCTTGCTCCTGGTGGCCCCAACGCTGAGGAACTGGCTTCTATCACATCGATTTCCGGGGCCGAGCGCGATTTCCCAGGCGTGGGATGATCCTCGCTTTTGCAAGTACATGCTGGCAGTCGCATACCTGGAAGATAACTTAAACCATCCGTCTGACTCTGATTGGCCGTGATCCCCGCGTCGCATATATCGTCATAACTGTATGGCCACATCCCATCTGTGGTGGAGGCATAACCAGGTCTTCCCAGATTGCCCATAGCCCAAAATCCGGGCCAAAACCCAGAAACGTCGCCCTTCCCAGGCAATGATATCGAAGCTTCCAGGATACCACCCGTAAAGCACAACTGGTTCCAAGATTGTAACATGCCCGAGCGATAGTTTAGCCCATGATTCTTGAATGCATCGAAGCGAAGCTCGAGTACCCCGTTCTTTGTTGAGATGGCATCCGGATCGTACCACTTGTGTCTTGTAAGCCTGCTGCGAAGACGAGATTTGGAAGTCATAACCTACCTCCATGTCCTGTGTCACTCCATACCATAGATCCACTGCTGTAAAATATGGATCATCTCCAGGATAAAAAGTTCGGCCGTCCTTATTGAACTCATCTGAGAACTGTGCGGACATTAGCCCATATTATTCAGTGGATGGAAGGTGGCATACGACAAGGTTCAGCGTTGAACCATCGGATGCTTTCTTGGTCAAAGCTGATTTGGGTGTGTCGGGGTCCACCAGAGTCGTTCTTATGTTCTTAAGCAGAGGTATTTTGCCGACATTTATGCAGTTTGGGTCCGTTCTGCAAGGATCAGGCGGGTTGGTGTACTTTTGTACGGATGTACTATGGAAAGGGTTAGCCACATCTGTTTGCGCTTGGGAAAAGTAAATTCGGGCTGATAATGTTGAACAGAGCTTGGAAAACCATACAATACCGGGTAGCCAATGAATAGAATCAGAATTCCAAGAGTCAAGAGCCCAAGACCTCCTAGGTTGACAATGCCTCTCCTGCTGAATATGTCGCATTCCCTTTTCTCTTTCTCGTTTGGATCAGGGTTGTGCAACCAGTCATCTTTTTCGACATCTTCTGGAAATAGTAGAAGCCCTGCAGAAGGTAGGATGTTGTACTTTTCTGACACTGTTTGTGTATTGACATTTTCATCGTCACTCCCTGCTCTTGAGGGCGCCCGAGAATCGTCAAAGGGATTTACGCCATAGATCCTACTATCCCGTCCGTCTGAGCTCCAGCTGGTCCTTCTTGATGAGCCATCCACTGGTGAACCTGGAACCGAGTCTTCGTCTCGGAACCGATGCGTCCTTGACCTTGATGGAGGAAGAAGCGAAGTTGCTGACTCGGCCGCACCGTTGCTATACAGCCGATGCAGTGAAGGATTTTGTCGGATTGGAGGCGCAGCCGGCGGTCTTTGAGGGATTAACGATCTCGACGAAGGCTGCCTTGATGGTCCTATTGGCCGGTTGTTTGAGGACTCATTGCTGATGAGATCGTCTTGACCAGAGTTTAGCCTAATATGTGGAGGATTTCGAGGAGGTGAGGAATCTGATGAGGACATGTTGAGAAACGAGCGACTTCTCGTCCTTCGAAATGAAATCTACAAAGTGAGCGATGTTACCTCTATAAAGTAGAGCTTGAAGTTCCGATTTAGGTGCGTATTCGGGGTGAATCGTGACGAGAAAGCAGGAGCCGGGCCAGCCTTCTCTCCTACGACCGGCACCTTGACCGAAAGCTGTCAACCAATCCCCAACTGGTGTTCTGGATCTCTTCGCGCGTGGTGAGCCCTAAGTTGGGTTTGTGTTGTGTGTTGTTGCTATTAAAGAGCGCGATCTATGGTCAAATGCGTCTCCTAAGTGAAAACGAAAACGTCTAATTTCGTCGAGAGTTCCACGGCAGGGACACAGAGGAAAGCGAAAAGACCGTCAGGAGTCGCTATCGTTAAAGAGACCGTCTAGATGGGACCAGAAGAACGATTGATGGCCTGTTCATGTCGATGAAAGGTACGGAGTACAATGGTTTACCACAGCACAGGTTGGCTGTGCTACGAATACGAATCCAAAAACGCTTCAAGACCCCTGTCTCGATTTAATGACTAAGCGGGCGATCCCCCCTAAAATTCCAGGTAATTGGAGGATCCGCCACAAACCAGTACACTGTACCTTATGTAGTAAAAATAGATTCTTTGTCTACGCAATCTAGGTACCCCAAGACTTTCACTGTTGACCGCACTTTCAGTTGTTGATAAAGTCAAGTGTCGTTCCTAACAGCGTTGCGAGATTTACCCAACTTCTGCAATTCGCCGAAGTATGCAGACGCTTGCCTCTGCCACTATCTCACCTTTCCCAAGTGCCCGATAGCCTATATCACAGACAACCGAAACATCCAACAGGTCTCAGGATCTTTGTCTACAGAAGCTGGGTGATACTGAGGCTTTTGTGCTATGAACATCACTGCTGTGCTTCTCCCATTGGGCGTTCCTAGTCAGAACGATCAGATGGACAGAGCACTGCAGGAAAACAGTCACCTTAACGGCTGTTCCTACCAAGCTCGCCTGACCCAGATTGATATCCCTGACTACTGTGATATACCTTTCCCAGTATCATGAAAACATTGAATTATGCCCTCCTTTCCGTGTGCTACACCTCAGCTCTCCACCGCCTTTGCCTTCATTCCTACCACCCTTTTGCCCTTCTGATCAAACCCCACAATGTAATACTCCGCTCTCGACCTACCCTGATCTAACCGATATATCCTAGCTCTGCCGTCGCCCGCTTTCTCTACCGCCTGAAGCACTTCCTTATAGTCCCCATTTGGATCGAACTCTTGCGGGCTCAGAGTAGAGACATCGGAGCCGTGGCCAATTAGATCTTTGAACTCGTCTATGCAAATGTGACGTTAGCGATGCTTCTTTGAATAGTATAAACCGAGGAGGATTTGAGGGCTAATACTTTCTGAAGGCATGTTCCTGCCATCCCACTTCAAGCTGACAGGCTCGAATGGCTCGTCGGCTTCAGATGTGTAGTACTGCTCGACAGCCTTAAGCGTCATAGGTACATCAGTATCCACGGCTTTGGTATTTGCAGTTTTCGCCAGTGCTGAAGCTTTGCTAGCGCCAGTATCTTGATTTGCTTTATCCAGGAAATTACTATAGGCGTTGTCTGAAGACATGGCTTGAGGTGGAGGTTTATGAATAGAGCGAATTTGTCCCGCTTGATCCTTTCGGACAGCTTTACTTATTGTTAATATCGACTGAAGAATGTCTTCCTCTGCTCACATTGCGCTGCCGTATTTAAACCTGTCCATTGGCTTGACCTACTGGAGCTTATGACGCAGTGATCAGCCTGGACCCTGGTCGTAGCCGCAGCGACTGTCCGCAGGGCGTCAACACAATTTGATTTCTTCATGTCTAAAATGAGGTATGTACGAATGATGTTGGAGCTTAGAAGGCTACTCTAGTGTTCATAAGTGCTAGAGATTGGCAGATCTTCCCTGGTCATAAGATAACTACCTAAGCCCCTATCGCTCATTACGAAAACAACCAGATCAAGCAGCAGTAGCAAGATCCTTCTTCAATGTACCCAGGTACTGCTTCTTCTCCGCCGGCGTCTGGTAGGCTCCATGCCCGAATTTAGACGACGTGTCAATCCATTTCAAGTCCACCTTCTCCAAAGCTTTCCGGCTCGTGTGTACGAACATTGATTTACGAAGGGTCATGATTCGCTTCTTGACTCCTGGAACACAGCCCTTCAGTAGCACGAAGTCGTTCTTCACCTCTCCATAACGAACAAAGCCACCCATGCTGGACTTCCATTAGCTATAATCATGAATGTAATGGAACTGACTGCTTACGGGGTGATCTGTTTCTTTGAAACATCGAACTCAGTTGAGGCGTTGTCTTCTGCTACACCGCTCCCAATACGGTACACCTTGTGGTTGACTGAAGTTCGATGGTGGTACCCGTCTTGACCAGCGCGACCAACCGTCCATTGAACGTGGGAAGGATGCCATGCGCCAATACAAGCAACCTTACGAAGACCTTTGTGCGTCTTCCTTGGTAGCTTCTTAGTACCCCATCTGCTCGTAACACCAGTGAAACCGTGGCCTTTCGTAACCGCGATGCAATCGATCATCTCGTCCTTTTCGAAGATAGAGTTGATCTCCACCGGCTTCTCGAAAAGACCTTTGCCAAAGTCGACTTTGTCTGGAACACTGCCACCGTTGACCTGGATTTCCATCAAATGCGCCTTCTTCTGCTTGAGGGGTGTCTTGCGAATCTGAGTGTGCGCGAGAACACGGACGACAGTGCAGTATTTTTTAATACGCTCGAGCTCACGGTTGATTGGTTTGCCAGAGTCCTCGGCGTGTTTCTTGGCGTACTTGGTGAAAGCCTTCTTCTTTGACTTGTACCAGTTTTTGTAAAAGCGACGCTTAACTTCATCACTGAGATGTTCGGCCCAGACAGTGGTGAGTGATCGAAGGCCGCGTGGAGTCTCAATATAGCCAACAAGACCAACAACAATCATCTAAAGACAGATATCAGCATAGTGAGCTAGATCGGAAGTGGGCGAACCGTACGGGCGGTGTTTCAATGACCGTAACAGCTTCGACAACCTCTTTCTTGTGCATTTTGGCTCCTGGTCGATCCAAATCACGGACAATTGTGGTCATTCCAGCTTTATATCCCATGGCAGCGGTAAGATGGACAGGCTCCTTGGGATTATCTTTGGGAAAGCTCTTGACCTGTAGAAGATCATCAGCTTGGTATTGGGAGTAACGAGCCAGCTACACACCTTTCCCCTATGTCTGCTTGCCCGCTTTCGAGGTAGAAACGCCAGTGACCCATGGCGGGGTGCTGTTTACACATCAGCAATCCTTCTTCCCTTATAGTAATTGGTGTTTTGGACACGTACCCTCGAATTTACGGTGCGACATGGCTGACGGTATCAAAGTTGCAGTGATTTGGTTCCTCGGGCTGTACAAATCTCTGGTATAGTTGTGTGCGGATTAGTTAGCGTGAGTTTAGCGAGATTTCCGCCTTGCAGGGCAACCGAGGGACCCGGGATATCATCGTTGCATGATTTCGAACCTTCTTTTATCTCAAATAGCTATCTAGTCAAAAGTCTGGCTACACTATGGTAGGTTTTTAATATAGACGATCTACCTAGTTGAAAGGACGTGAAATGCTTCAGCAGCGGATCAATTAGTAGATTTCTCAGCCGTTACGTTAACTTGTTATCTTCCTTTAGTACGGAATACACTGACTCTTGAGCGTTAAACCGACGTTTATCATTACACCAAGTTTTCCAACATAATGATAGGAATGTGGAATTGTGGCAGTAAAAAAGCCAAGTACTAAAGTTCGCCGGATTCATGTTCACATAGTGTTTTGAAGAGGTACATGAAAGCGGTATTGAATCGCGATTATGCCAGGGAATTACAGAAGAGATCATCGACTTTATACGCACACGACTGAGCTCAGGATGAAGACTCGTTGTGGAAAGTATCCGAAAGATGTATTGTCTCTGTTCCAACCGGAGTCAGTGTCGTCCTTGATCCGGAAATCGGAGGCGGGCCCTGCCAACTCAACGTCCAAATCCACGAAGGATTCCCACCCCGAGTATTTGCCAACACCACATACAAGAACGTCAAAGTATCAGCAACAAACATGCGGCTCAGATCCATGAGACATGAGACATGAGACATGAAACATGAAACATGAAACATGAAACACTTCAGACCATACTCTTGGTGATTAGGCATCTCTGATTCCATCCATCCAGGCATCCTGGGTCCGTAAGTCACAATATAGGTAGTTCTATGCAGTGACAGAGGAAATGTTGAGACTGGTCTCACAGCCATGTCAGGGCGAAAGACAATCTTTCATGTACGGAGTATTGTCCAGCCCACGTGGCAAGTCCAGGAGAAGACCTTTATCCGCATTGGTTGCGACACAGAAAGCATACGGAATAATTCTTATTGTCTCATCTGTCGAGGGGGAGTTGTACTTTGAAAGAATGTGGCCGAGGGGGCACGTGTGGTTTGATCCGTCCCCACACCAGCCACGCCCGGCAAGGCCGGTCGAGGCTCGTTTGTGGTGTGCTTGGACCTAGCGGTTCCTCCAATTTGGCGGGCCACGGCGCTTCAAATCTTGCGGGATCCGATCCCACCTTTTCCCATCGGTGCAACCTGACGGAGTAGGCAGTGACTTATTCGGAGCATGATCGTGGTAGGCACGTTGAGTACCTTACCTCCGTAGCCACATTCGGATTCGTGTCGAATGGTCTCTCCATGATGCCCAACGGCCCCATGAAGTCATTCCGATCGAGAGACGCAAGCGCATGTCTGCCGTAGCCTCCTGCACAGAGTCCCTAGAACCTACCTACCTACCCACCTACCTTAGGTAGTAGCGAGACCCACAGTATGAGGGCAATGCCACGAATGCTTCCGAGCAGTGACAATGTCGCATATACTTTATCTTTGTGCCTTAGCCTGTATTCCAGCGGCCCTTTTCGGCTCTTAGGGTAGTCGTTGATTTTCCGCCCGCTGGGTCACCCCCCCCCTTCCTCGACCGGTGATCCTTACGAGAAATGCTCTGTACGCTGTCGTACAAGACTACAAGTACGGAATAAGCGAAGCACATACCCAGCGCCACCGAATCCACTGTGCACATATGCGCCGCTGCTCCAGCAGAGCAACGGACGGCTAGCGGCATCAGGCTATCGGAAAGTGCCTGCGACAGTATAAGCCTACAAGTACAGTAGCTCTCCCTCGCGTTGAGCGGATCAGGACGGAGTCCCCACGAGCTGGAACCTCTCATCCAGCAGAATTGAAAAGCGTGTGTGCTCCGAGGTATAAGGCTGAGTAGCCGAGTTGCCGAGTTGGGCAAGTTCCCTTTAAGGTACGGAGTACTTCCGTACTGTATTGCGTAGCAGCAGATGGATTGGAAGATTGCGGAAGGAGGATATCACACGTGACCGAACTTGTTTCGGACAGAATGGAAGTTTGGGGGGGGGGGGCAAAGGGAGATCTGTCAGCGCAAGTGGCTGGCAGTTGTTCGGACTTAGTGACCTCTTGGCTGCAGCAGCATGCAGTGTGCCACAGGGTTGTTTCTCTGCCCGCCTGGATACGCCATCAAACAGGGGGGGGGAGGTCTCTCTCTCCCCCAGAATTAGCACGGGTGCGAAACTCACCTAATCATTATTGTCATTATTGTAATCCCGTCGTCCAAACCTCCCCTTCATCGCAATAATCGTGCTGAGTCTACCCAGTTGACTGATTCGGATTTCGCCCATTTCTTCGCAACGAAAACGACGATTGGGGATGTTGGCCCAAGCGTAGTGCAGCTCAACGAATCAAGGCTAATCTTTCGCTTACATAACGTCAGCGAGTTTGGGACATCGCTATATATCGTGGTCACGCTCTGAATCCTGCGGTTGTCCTCCAGTGCTGTTGAGGTTTTCCCTCTGCCTTCCCGCATCTGCCTGAAAAGATGGCCAGTCATCATCCACAACCATCACCGCCTGGAGGGCTACACCTTCATCATGGTCCCCAGGGCGGCCATCACCAGGTCAATGGACATATGCCGATGCAAGCACACCATAAGATTACCCCGGCGCACCTGGCCTCCCTTAATGAAGCAGTCTGGCTGGGCATAGGTCTGTTACGAGGGATGTCAGACAGGCTCGAACCATGACGATCTAACAGAATCTCAGGCAGTGCGACCGAACTGATGGGCAACCTCGACGACGCCGTGATGGCCTACGAACAAGCCTTACGACACAACATGCAATCCGTACAAGCAATGAACGCTATATCCTGCATACTTAGGACCAAAGAGAACTTCCCGAGAGCCGTCGAATTTCTGCAAGCCATACTGAAACTCGATTCGAGTAATGGCGAAGTTTGGGGCAGTCTGGGTAAATACATGGTTTCGATCTATCTAGAACAATTGGCTGATACGACGCGAAGGTCATTGCTTCCTTATGATGGAAGATCTCCAACAAGCCTATGCTGCCTATCAGCAAGCGCTGTATCACCTACGAGATCCGAAGGTCCGTTTTCACCTCATCCCTATATCTGCATTGGCTAAAGTGTTGATGGCAGGAACCGAAACTCTGGTATGGTATCGGTATTCTTTACGATCGCTACGGATCTCTTGAGCATGCCGAGGAGGCCTTCTCCCAGGTAATGCGGATGCAACCCGACTTTGAAAAGGCGAACGAAATATATTTCCGTCTTGGGATAATCTACAAACAGCAGCAAAAGTACAATCAAAGTTTAGAGGTATAAGCCAACCTCCGCTATGGTTCTCATAGTTGCTAAGAGTTGTTCCAGTGCTTCAAATACATTGTTACAAATCCGCCCAGACCTCTGACAGAAGAAGATATTTGGTTTCAGATCGGCCACGTCCATGAGCAGCAGAAAGATGTCAGTAGCCTGGTATCTTCTTCGTTTGACGTTAGTTGACACCGCCTTTTCAGTATGACTCCGCGAAAGCTGCCTACCGACGGGTTCTCGACCGGGACCCCAATCACGCGAAAGTCTTACAGCAGCTCGGGTGGCTGCATCACCAACAAAGCACCGCGTTCAGCAGCCAGGAGCACGCTATCGAGTATTTGGAAAAATCTGTCAGCTCAGGTAAGTACGGTCGCCCAAGCCTCTAGATCAGTCTGCTGATTCTTCTCCGTTTCAGACAACTCTGATGCACAAAGCTGGTACCTCCTTGGTAGATGCTACATGTCCCAGCAAAAGTATTCGAAGGCCTATGAGGCGTATCAGCAAGCAGTGTACCGAGACGGTCGGAACCCTACATTCTGGTGTTCGATCGGCGTTCTATATTACCAGATCAACCAGTACCGGGACGCCCTCGACGCATACTCCCGAGCAATCCGTTTGAATCCCTACATCTCCGAAGTCTGGTACGATCTTGGGACTTTGGTAAGTTTGCTAGAAACACCTGATGATTAAAACGGTACTTACGGTTTGACAGTACGAATCGTGCAACAATCAAACGGCGGATGCGCTCGACGCCTACCAACGTGCAGCTGACCTTGACCCTTCTAACATCCACATCAAAGCACGGTTACAGCTACTTCGCAACAATGGCCAATCCACAGGCATGCCAAACCAACAAGGTGCCCCTGTTCCCCAAGATGTGCATCCGCAGCAGTATCAGGCTGCCGGCGTCGGTGCGCCTCCTGGCCCTCAATGGGGAGTACCAGGGCCTGGCTCGATGCCACAAGCCCCTGGCCCTGCGCCTAGTGGTCCTGCCCATGATTGGAGCCGACGGCTGGCTGAAATCCAGCAGCCGCAACCGCAGCCTCAGCCGCCAAATCCATACGACCAGCGCGAAACCATTAGAGCGCCGCTACCACAGAGACAACTTAGCCCACGGCAAGAACAAATGAGACAATACCAAGAGCAGCATCGTCATACTCCAGTACGACGACCGTCACCTCCACCAAATGTAAATCACATCGGGTCAAGTTCGTACCCAGGACAGCAAGGTCTACCACAGCCGCTGGCACCTCCTGCACCCCAGACGTCTGCTCCGAACCGTATCTCGAACCCGAATTATGGTCCTCCAAGTGCTGGTGTGGGCCATCCGCCGAGTGGAGGTCATGGCGCTTCTGGCCCTATACCTCCCTACGGACGGGGAAACAGCCCTCCGCCTGAAATAAGACCGATCGCAGAGGACAGAGCACCTTCTCCAGGTCCTAGCTACTCACATCCACACCATTACCACCCCGCTCCTCCATCCCAACCTGGAGGTATAGCTGCCGGTGCCCCTCCACCAGTAGCAGCGCTTGTTGCCGCTGAAGCTGCCGCACGTGGTGAGAGAGAGGAACGACCGCCCAGCGGATTCAAGCGGATGCTCGATTCCGATGATGACTACAAGGGTATGCATAAAGTCCCTGCAAATGGTGAGAACCGCAGCAGAATGGAGGAGACACGTTATCGCCGGGCGTCGCCGCCTGACAGGAAACCCTCGCCCCGTCAAAGGCCAATCTCCCCACGCGGTAGACAGCCATCCTCTCCTATTAGACGCAGACACAGCTCTTCCGAAGCTCGGCACGAAGAACAGAGACGGGCGGATGAGAATTATCACCCTTCTGAAGCAGCTCACCATCCACCAACGCTACCGTCGATGCATCAACAGCAACAGCCGCAGCCGCAGGAACAGTTACCTCCCATCAATGACACTGGGCGAGACGAGCGCAGCCGAGAAGCTTATGAGTCCGCTGCCCGCAAGATGGACGTTGACGAGGATTATGACGATGAAGGCGAGGACGAGAAGCGCAACGGAAGCTCTGGCGGTCGCAACAGCCCGCAACGTGGCATGTTGAACGGACAAACCAAGATTGAAGCTCAGGCATAACTGCCTTGAGCGACACAACAAGTTTACGTATGGTCTCCGTCCAACGCCACAGATCGATTTTCATCGTCCTCGGAAAACCGACATTAAGTTTTCTGATCGATTCGGATTCGGAGCCTTTGTCCCTTACGATTTCCCCCTTTTCAAGCGTCGATGTCTTCTTTGTTGCAAGTACGAAAGGATGTCCAATTTTCTGGGGTTACATAGGGATACAGCATGTCTATATGAGTATTGTGGTGGTGTTCTCTTCAGCGGTAGGGCATGCCTTGGGTTTGCTTAACGTTGATGGAGGCGGACCATTGCCTTTATTATACTAGTGGTAGATGACGGGGAGGTAGGACTTTTTGATATAGGGGACAGCAACAATTGGGATGTTCGGTAGCTTGTCAAAGCTGGAACACAGGAGGCATTACTTCTGTTTTGTATGTTCACTCTCAATGGCGATTCATAGTCTTTTGGTTCAATTGGCGACGGAATTCGGTACCTTGGTCACCAGAGTTTTCATACCGTATTGAGATTGCAACCTTTTTAGCCCAATGGTAATATAACAAGTTTGGCTTGGCTCTGGCTCACTTATCAAACAATCGTCGTCTTGTCCAAAGGCCAGCAAGGTCGCATAGAGTCGAAGGGCGATATATCAACCTACCCACCTACCTTTGCCCAAGACAGCGGATAAAGCGGATGCCGATATCACCCAGCCGTGCGAGAGTGGAAACATGGCCACGCTATCGTCTTGGCTGCCAAGGAAGACCAAGACTTCCAAGCTTCTTGGCTACATGTAACGCGCTGCCGATGGTCGCCAAGAACCGCCCAGCATGCCCAGCAAACATGATTGCCGATGCTGGTGAAAGACACCAAGGACTCCAAGACTTCCAAGACTTTCAGGCCTTCTTCATCATGCAAGAAGGAATGGAAACGATGCTATTTGAAGCTATGGGTTTCGCTGTTCTGCCCCATCTTTTTCCAATCCAGTATAGCTGTTGATTTTGTGCTGCAATAGTGCTCAGCATTCCTTTCTATTGGCACTTTCGTCATGACACCAAAAGCATCCAAAGAATGTTGGAGGACTGATCACATAGAAATTCCCTTTTTAGGGCCGCTTTTGCCAGAAGCAGAGGGTCAGAAAACGGCGTTCACAGGCGTACCTGCAACTGCCAGACACTCTCATCAACCGTTGCCTCTGCCAGCGAGGCCCTCGGTAGCAAGATACTTGCCGAAACCCTCTCATCTCTCTCCTCTGGAGCCGGCGCTACATATGTGTGGATCCCCTGTCGAGCGGTGCCCTTGCCCAGGAAGCCTCAAGAATGGGCACGGAACGATAGGAGATTGCAGCATGGACCTTCCAGCGCTGGCTAGAAACGGCGTGTCAGAAAACCAATGCGCTCGGCGAGAGACAGTAACGGACAGGTCTAAAGATCCCGAAAAAGGCTTCCTAGAAGATAGAGCAAGGCAGTATAACGACAATACGACTGCACAACTCCCCGCTTCAAAAATCAAATACATCTATAGCGATGTGTTCGAAGGAATTTCAGATGCTGAAGAGCATACAATATGGGTCGTCGTAAAGCTCCGCTCACCCAAATCTATCAATGTCATGGCTGACCCCCTCCCCGCAACAGATCTACCTCGCCCTCTTCTCACCACCTCTCAGCCTCCTCATCTCCCTCTATACCCTCCTCATCACCACCTCAATGCTCCTCCTCTCCCTCCTTTGCCTCTGTTGCAAGTCCCACACCCCGCTTACAACCCAACTCCTCCGCTTCCTTTCCCCGCCCTTGAGCTTCCAACTCGGTCTCATCTACTCGCCGATCGAAGACAGCAGCCCTACAGCTAAACCTAGTTTATGTATGTTGATACTGGTGAATTTGCTTGGGCCGATTTATGCGATATGGATCTCTGTAGCAGCGGGGGTGGCGGCCGTGTTTTGGTTATTTGCGGCTATACTGGGGGATCCGGGGGGCAATGACGGGGGAGATGGTGGGAGGGCCGCGGTGTTGGGGGTCAGAGGATGGTGGGAGGGGTGGTTGGCGAGAGGGTTGAGATGATCCATTGCGTCAGTGGCATCGGGTCGATGGATAACGAAGAATGAGATGGGGCTTATAAGGGCAATCAAACATGCTGAAATCCGTATCCTGGTATCTACCTTCCCCTCCTGTCTCCGAACATATTCAGATAAAGACACCAAGGATGAACAAGGGATAAACAATAGAATGCGAACAAGGCAAGGAAAGGAAGTTAACATTAATAATAATAATGAAAGAAAACGAAGAGGAAGCGAAAATCCACCCAGAAAACAAACATCGAAATGCCAGTGGTCCAGGAGGGAGGCTGCAACGATGTCAGCATTACAAAAGCCCAACCAAGTATGCTATACCAGGAGAGAGGGAAGCTGATCCGATGGCGTTGTGAGCTCTTCATCCAAGCTGTAGCACACACACTGCGCCGGAAGCTATGCCAAAACAAAGCTGCTGAAAGATTTCAATGGCAGAGAATGACGCCTGCAGATTGGCCGACAGCAGGGGAAAATCTTGATATATATAGTATCTATGAGATATACATCTATCGTTAAAGACGCGTCCATCCCATGCCATACCCCCTTTACGTTCAATCCCGGCTAGAACAGACCTTTTACCTCTACTTTGAAAAATTCCTGAAGAAAGATCGACTCCATCCAAATGCAAATGTCTCAACCCTATGCCATGCCATGCCTCTACCATCTATAATTGTATCTTCGATCCCAAACGCTAGATCAAGCATACCTGATACTCGGCTGCGCATACTGCGGCGGCAGCGGCGGCGGCAAATGCTGCCAATACTGACTCTCGCCCCCTCCTCTCCTGCCATCCCCCCAGCGCCCTTGTGATTGTTGTGGCGCGGGGCCCCCAGCCCAGCCATTCTGCATCATTGGGGGACGAGGTTGGGGTTTTCGTACGCGGGCGGGGCGCCGGCAGCGACTGACGATGCAGCCGAGGATGCTGAGGAGGAGGAGGCCGCCGACGCCGCAGGCGATGCCAATGACGAGGTTACGGTTGTCGTGGATCCAGGAGCCGACTTCTTTTGCTACGGAGGAGCCTTTGCATTGGCCCTTTTGTGTGTTAGTGTGATTCATGAGGGAGGGTTTGGCAGGGGAGTGGTGATGAGGTAGATCATTGGACTTACGTTGACGCAGGATCCGCCGCCACCGCAGACTGTACCGTCTAAGAAGTTCTGCTGCATGCTGTAGCAAACACCTGGCCCGAATTCAGGAGAAGCACACGAGAGCGTGCAGTCTTGGCTGTTGCAGGCATACGTGTCATTCTTCGTGGTGTATGATCCCATCAAAGTCTTGCACTGCTTGTCCCTTGAGGTGCATTGTCCGCTGGTACATTGGAGAGAAACCGAGCTATTACCACAACTTTGGCCATTGGGCGTCGTTTGATCAGGCGGGCATGTTGCGTTGGTCCCTGAACAGGTCTCTTGCGGATCGCAGACGCCAGTACTAGGACGACAGACTGTACCAGAGGAAGCGAATTTGCATCCTTTACAGCAGTCTTCGTTGGAGTCGTCGCAGACAGCGCTATTCTTGAATTTGCAGGTAGCTGGATCGCAGCACTGATTATTACCGCAGCTGGCAGTACCTCCGCAATCGCAGTCCTCGCCCGCTTCGACAATACCGTTACCACATTGATTGCCGGAAATGGTCACAACGCCCTTGTTATTCTGGAGACATGAAGTGTTAACGCTATTGCGGCCGATGGCAGAGCAGATGTTGCCAATAGAACAGGGACTAAACTGTGTAATGCCATTCCCTGTAGAAGGATTCATGATAAATTGTGATCCTGCATCGCAAGTACTTGCGCTAAGAGGGCAACATTGCTGCGCATTGACGGCATTGCTGTTGGAACAGGTCGACGGATCGCAGTCGTGTACCGCACCAAATGTATGGCCGGTTTCATGAGCAATGACTTGCCACTCGGTAGAGGTCTTGGCTACAACGTTGGCGCCACTGACAACTTCTCCAGGGGCATTATTGACGTCGGTAACACACGCTTGCCCGAGCCATGCTAGCCCGACTTCTGCGCCGGTTTTACAGTTCGTCAAAAGAGTCCAGTAGGCGTGTTGGTCTTTTCTTTGGCCTCGCCACTGAGAGAAAGTATTAAGCCGATCTGTGATTGAAGAATTGGTGCCGCCGCAACCAATGTTCCATGGTGTAGCTGGAGCAGGGGCACCAGGACATACAGCTTCCATTACGGTGAGGTCTTTAAGCCCAAGCGTTATATTGAAACTCTTCTCGTATAAGCTCGACGCCGTATTGATCTGGGTGATGACATTTGCGTGGGCACTTTGGGTCGAATTGAAGGTTCCGGTATAAGTGCAGTCTGTAGCAACCCCAATTAGAGCGACCCTTCGGCTTAGCGAACAACCCAGCGTGCTGCCAATACTATCTTTGAGGTTGACACCTCCAGAATTGCCACCGGATGGAATGCCAGGCGTATCGATCTGTCTCTTTCCAAACAAGGAATTTACGGGCATAGAGCCCCAGAACCCGACATCGCGCTTAAGCTTTGGCGAAAAGACAGGATGCTGAGGATTCGAGTTGAAGGACAATTTATCTGAACGACAGGAAAAGCCTTTGTCGCCTGATCGCTTCAATTCCGTGTGGCCGATCCTCCCTATGTCTGAATCTCGGAACATAACCATATACTCGTCATCGCTGTGTTCGACGTCCGGGTCGAGATCATGCTTTGTCGACATGTAATAGGATCGTAGCTGGATGTGATGGTTATCGTGCATGATCGTAAAAGCCCCCTCGAACAGCGGGTCGGTTCCATCTCTCCGGACCACAATCCTTGCCCATCCAGCGTTCGTCCAACTCCCATCATGGCTCTGAACCCAAGCATCGCCCTTGAAGACCTTGTGATCGTCTCGAACAATCTGTTTCGTTCCAATCACCTCTCCGGCTGAGTTCAAGTATTGGACCGTAGCCCCTTCCGCCAAGATATCGTGGTTAGGTTCTAGGCTGAGCTTTATGCGCTGCTGACTCTGGTGGAGGTTGAAGTGGATATCGAAGTGCGAAACGGCATGTACACGATGCGAAGGTGTCCGTATCTCCGGATTTTCGATTAATGACAGGTATTTAAGAGGCTCTCTACTTCGAGAGCTCGCTGGTCGCACGTTAGCCTTGTGGTCTTACATTAGGGCTTAGGATGGACGCACCTTGTGAAGTAACAAACAAAAGACATAGAGCGCTGACAACCGCTGGTAGTCGCCATGGCACTTTCATAATGTGATTAATGAAGGAAAGCGACAGTGTAGAAAGTCCGTTGACGAAGGCTCCGCAAGGCGCCACTCAGGTTCAAGCAGCGAACACAGCGAGTTATTTCGTAAGAAGTACGATGCAGCAGTGAATGAACGACGGTAATGGTTGATACGTTGTAGTTCTTGTAAATCTGGTTCCATGGGCCAGAAGTCAACTGGGGCAGGCCGAGGGATGGTCTGGTTGGTGGTTCGCCAAGGCGTTGCCGCGCAAGCACTCGTCGTATTGGTATTCTAGGTAGTTTGGAGGAGCTGAAGAAAGAGCAACAACAACAATAACAACGACAACGACAACGAAGTGTAAAAGAGCAAGTTCACATTAGAGCATTAAGCAAAGCATCACAATGTTCGCTGATAGAATCATCACCGAAGTGAATGTATTACAGTACGATGCTTTGGTGCATCTGGTGTTCTCATGTCTCGGTTGTTGAAGATTACGGATTATCCATTGTTGGCGGGGAGAGTGGCAATGCAAGTTGATTGATTAATTGATTGGTTTACGAGTCCGGACCTTTTGGAGTCTGCAACCCTATCGGTCTCAGCCTTGTTCAGGCTCCTTAACGTACCTACAGTACCCCCAGGCCCCTCGTCAGCTCGCTTTCTTTGTACGAATCAATCACCTTAAAACAGTTACGGACACTAGAACAGAGAGCTCTAACGAAAGGATGAGTAAGGTAAGTACCCACGTACCCTAAAGCATAGAGAGTATTCGCTTGACATTTACTTTTGAGATATAGATTGAAGCTCAATTGAACGCCACCAGATACACAGAGACAAGCGCTGAAATGAATATCCAAGCCCCGATCTTGTATGATAGATACTGCAACGATACGATGGTTCCTTTTCACTTCTTGCGCGACGCCTGAACAATCTTGATAATCGACTCCACCACGCTCGGGTCAGATAGCTACATTCGCTGTCAGTACGCTTTCGGATGGTTCTACAATGGAACCGTTACTCACGGTCGAGATATCTCCAAGGGAATCTTCTTCTCCGGACAAGATCTTACGTAGAATACGTCTCATGATCTTGCCCGACCGAGTCTTGGGGAGATCATCCACAACAAACACAGCCTTGGGAGCGGCAAAAGGTCCGATGGATTTCCGAACCTGAGAGATGAGATCTTTGCGGACCTGGTCACTCGTCTCATTGCCCTCCTTGAGTGAGACGAAGGCGTTCACAGCCTGGCCTGTAAGCTCGTCGTTAATGCCAACGACTGCAGCTTCGGCAACTTGGTCTAAGACATCTTCAGTGTTGTACTCTCACCACTGGTGCCTGTAATACTTACGATGTTCAATGAGAGCCGCCTCGATTTCTGCCGTTGACAATCTGTGACCAGAGACATTGACCACGTCATCGACACGACCTCGGATCCAGTAGTAGCCCTCATGATCACGGCCAGCACCATCTCCCGTGAACTGCTTTCCGTCAGGAGCTGTACCGTAAGGTTGTAAGTGGTACTCACGTAGTACCCGGGGTAAACATTCAAGTAAGTGTCCATATATCTCTTGTGTGCACCCCAAACCGTGCGAGCCATGCTAGGCCACGGCTTCTTGATCGCCAAAACGCCCTCTACATCGTTTCCATGGATCTCTTCACCAGAGACAGGGTCGATGATAGCGGGTTCAATACCGAAAAAGGGCAAAGATGCGCTTCCGGGCTTCGTGGGTGTTACTCCTCCGAGCGGTGTGATTATATGTGAGCCAGTCTCGGTTTGCCAGTATGTCTACAGATTGCATTAGTCCGATCAAAGATCTAGGAGGGTTTGCCATCAACGTACGTCCACAACGTGAGCTTCCTCCTTTCCCACAATCTCAAAATACCATTTCCATATCTCAGCAGCTATAGGTTCACCAACGGATCCAAGGATGCGAAGATGCTTCATCGGATGCTTCGTATGCGAGTCACCGGCCCGCTTCAGTAGCCTTAGTGCAGTAGGAGCCACATAAAACTGAGTGACTTGGTGCTTATCAACGACCTCCCAGTAGCGGGAGAAACTGGGGTAAGCCGGGGTTCCTTCAAAGACAACAGTAGCTACCCCAAGCACAAGCGGTGCATACACCACGTATGTGTGTCCAGTGATCCAGCCAACATCACCGGCGCAGAAGAACTTGTCGTTCGGATGGATGTCGAAGACGTATTTCCCAGTCGCTGCTGCTCCTAGTAGGTAGCCACCTGTGGTATGCATCACACCCTTCGGCTTTCCAGTGGATCCAGATGTATAAAGCAGGAAAAGCGGGTCTTCAGAGTTCATCGGCTCCGGCGCGATGTAATTTGGGTATTTCTCCGCCTCCTCGTGCCACCACCAATCCCGGTTCTTGGTCCATGGCACATCGGCACCGGTACGTTTGAAGACCAGACAATGAGTGACATCTGGACACTGGCTCAAAGCGTCGTCGACAATCTTCTTTGTTCCAATTACTTTACCACCTCGCTTACCCTCATCGCTGGTAATGACTACTTTCGACTGAGCATCGATTACACGGTCTCGTAGAGATCCCGCAGAGAAACCCGCGAAGACCACAGAGTGCACAGCACCAATACGAGCACATGCAAGGAAGGCTATTAAGGCTTCGGGAATCATGGGCAAGTAAATAGCAACACTGTCGCCCTTGTTGACGCCCATTTGCTTCAGGACATAGGAGAGTCTTGAGACCTCGCGGAGAAGCTCGCCGTATGTGATGATTCGTCCCTCATTTGCTTCGTCAGCCTCGTATATGATCGCTGGCTTCTCGGGATTCTTGATGGCATGGCGGTCGACACAGTTGTACGAAGCGTTGAGCCTGCCTTCTAGGAACCATGCGTTGTCACCATGGGTAAAGGATCCTGTGTGTACCGTTTGGAAATCCCGTTCCCACGTCAGAAGATCGCGTGCCATCTTCCCCCAGAACTTGTCTGGGTCTTCAATGGACTCTTTGTAGAGCGTTTTGTACTCGTCGAGGCCGTCTAAGTGGGGTTTCGCAGGATGCTTGCTGTCCAGAGTCAGCATGGTTCTCTGACTCGTGCTTTATAGAATCCGACTACTCACTCAAACATCGGCTTGGGGATATTGTACGTATCTAAATTCTAGATTAGCGTCCAAGCTGCCACTCCAACCTGGACCTTCTCTTACCTATATTGTGGGCCTCTGCCACCACCATGGTGGCAGGCTGCACGTCGCCTTCACTCATGATTACAATCTATTCAGGTATCGTGGGAGCTTCGGAAAATGAAAGTGTCACTCTGCGTAATCGCTGGTGTTAATGGGTCAGAAAAAGAAACGCAGTTATGGTGTGGATTTTGCTCTCTGTGCAAGCTGTTATACTACTCAAAGAGATGGAAAGGCAATCAGTCGAACTGGGGGGGTCAATTGATGTTAATGTACATTTCGCCCAGAGATGCAGTTTCCACAGGGAACAATTCGGACTTCTGGATCTCCTTGTCTCGTGACTGCCGGAAGGTATGATATGATACTGGTACCAGAACTTGGGCAACAACAAGGTCAAGATTATTGCCCCACCATGATTGGCGGTAATGTGGGGTAAATCGACGGCCAAAAGGATCGAAATCCCCCGTACCTAGAACGCTGTAGTTCTCTCCGCCGGCTCCGCATCCGAAGTCCAGATCATTCCGTACCTTGGTTATGAAATGGTATTCCAAATTCGCCTGCGCTGGTTTCGGAACGACTACTGTAAGGTATGGTACCCTAAGGTACCTAGGTAAGCGATATAAATGTAGGTGGTGAGGTCTCTACCTTACAAGGCACGTGTACTTTTGAATAGAACTCAACCTACCTAGGTACCTTCAGGTAAGGTGCTTCATGTGTGCACTCCAAGGTGCGAAGTATGCATGGCCAAGATGCTCTCTTGCTTTCGTCTTCATGTTCCACATACACCAAACAACACTGATGACATATCCAAAATTTGATTCAAAGATCTAAGTACCTAAGGTTTGATTGGCACGCTACCAGCCCCCTTGGATAAAGTGTGTTCATAATCTTTGCTCAAAAAGTTGCACTCCCTTTTTCCAGGTCTGAAGAACATTTCCTTGACCATCTAAGACAACAAAATCTGCTCTCCGCCCAGTTTCCAAAATGCCTCTGTCTGATATGTCCATAAGATCGGCTATGTTCTCTGAGGCGCAACGGACTGCTTCAGGCCAGCTACATCCGCTCCAACGCTTGAGGTTTTGCACACACTCATCAATGCTGCTACATGACCCAATCAGTGTGTCAGTCCCGTCAATGGTAACCTTGTTTCCCTGCTTTCGTTGGGGGTGGGGTATTTGCGCGTTGCCAGGATAAACCCCATCAGGCATACCCGCCATCTCAATAGAATCTGTGATGAGGATGCATTTCTCCGGGTTCGAGCGAAATGCCATCGTCAAGGTTGCTGGATGAAGATGGATGCCGTCGGCTATTAAGGAATAGAACGGAGCTTTAGATGATGAAATCAAACCTGCAAGACCTGGCAATCGATGATGGAACGGGTTCATAGCATTGAAAACATGTGTCAGGTTTCTTGCACCGGCCTCAAGGCCCGAGATGCCAGTATCAAAATCGGAGCTAGAATGTCCCAGAGAAACGGCAATGCCATGCTGCTTGGTGAGGGCTTCAATGAGTGTCATTGAGCCTTCGAGCTCCGGTGCTAGAGTGACTAGTTTGACCGCCGAAAGGGATAGGGAATCACCATAGATCCCCTCTGGACTCGAGTGAGCAGGAATCTGCATAAGGGACTCGTCTACACCAGTTAGCATAGTCACTCCAAATCCATTGAGAATGCAGGTAAGGCATACCATGGGCTCCTTTCTTCGCCGGATTCAGCCAAGGTCCTTCACAGTGTGCACCAAGTAAGTCAGCTGCCCCAGTAAAGACCTGTGGTTTCAATTCAGGCAAGACCTGGACAGTGTTCAGTAAGAATGGTTAGGGCTTTTTTAGAGTCACTGTGGGTGCTTGCCCAAGGCGTGCTATAGATAGAACAAAATCATGTCCACAGAACATGCAAGTAGATGAGCAAGTGCTGCTTCAATTGAGACACGGAACCAAGCAACTTAGTTTCAGAACAACTTGAGTCGGATTTCCTACCATTCTAGAGAAAGTAATGTCCTTGCCGGAAAAAGTTCCTACACTGGATAACGTGAAAGGTGGCCACCAATTACAGATGAAAGATTCGTTCATCGACTTTTTGTCATGTCGAAAGAACGGAGAGATGATGAAAGGATAAGGATCGATACCTTTTTGAAAACTTCAGAACTGACAGTTGGAAGGGTGACATAGAAACTTCCCACTCCTTGCGTGACAAGGTGCCGGGAAATATTCCTGAGATTCTCCTGATAGGTTTGGGAATCTTCATAACTTGTAAAATGTACTCCCAAGCAGCCATTGGTTTGTAACTCCAGGAAGCTGGGTGCCAAAAAGTAGCCGTTCAAGTCAACGGTCTTCAACGGCCCTTCTTTGGGCTCGCTGACGATCAAGCCGCTATCTAGGTCAACAAAGATGGATTGTCTTATTTCCTTCCCTCGTATACATGCTCGACCGTTGATGAAGGCCGTAGTGTTGTTCGCCATTGATGTCAAAGACTGGAGCCGAGAGACGCCGGAGGCTCGTAGATACGGTCTACGGAGTACTCCGTACGGAGTACTTTACAGTAACTTCACGAGGCACCGAGCGAGTGAACCCTGTGATGTCATTGTGCTGCTTTCCGCACTAGCGCGGCTCTGACTCGCTTTGTTTTTTTTAGATACGTTAGTCCCCTAATTACCTTACCTTACGGGCCCTCGAGATTAGCCGCAAGCAAGCTGACCTTAGGAGTCGTCAATTGGGACTTGCGGTGGTCAAGCGGGAAAGATCTGTCCAGGAGCTTGGTTGTTTCACAACTGCAGAAGTTATCCACGACGACGAAGTTATTCACAGGACTCTACCTGACCCAGGAGCCTCAGGCCTATCGCCATGGCCGACGAGCAGCAACACCATGCCCCTGGACAGCACTACAGCGGTAAGGAGACTGGAGGTTGAATGAATTACCAGTGTTGAGTTGACAGTTACACAGGGCTTAACAAGGTTCCCGACATCAAGACATTCATTCAAAATCTAGACAAAGATAAGCGTGACAGAGATCAGAGATTGGAGACTCGTCGCAAAGCAGAGCTTTCAGGCCAAAGCGATGTCACGCCACATAGAGAGACAAAGGCGGGGAAAGAAGGCTCCATGAAGATAGTTACAGACCCGACAACCGGAAATGAGGTTCAAATTGAAGACGTAAATAAGGATTTCATGAAAGCCGTCGAGGACCCTCAGCTCTCAGTACCCAATGCCAATCTCGGGAAACCAACTACTGTCAAAACTGATCCGTCACAATCAAATCCCGAATACAAACGCAATCAAGACATCACAGCGCCACCAGACCCTGTTGCGGAAGGGAGTACTTCAGATGTCCCCATCCATGGAGAGAAGACAAACATACTTTTCCACCCCACACCTTCAGTCAGCTATGAGCCGATGTTTGCATCATTGGAGATGCGAGCTGGGGGTCTCTGTATTGGGGTTTTTTTTGCAATTGTCATGCTTGGGAAGACGTTCGGAGGCTCTTTGAAAGGGTTAATTCCTACCGCTGCATGTATCGCCTCTGGCATCTGGCTTTGGATGAAGGAGGTTGTGCGAAGTGGTCGGGATATGGAATGGGCGAGCGAACAATCAAGGGGTGAAACTGCGGTAGCGAATCTTCTTCCGGAGTCTGTCGAATGGATGAATAAACTACTTGGCATTTTCTGGGGATTGATCGATCCGGACATGTTTGCCTCTGTGGCTGATACCCTTGAGGACGTGATGAGCGCATCAGTTCCTGGGGTCATTGAGAATGTCAGGGTAGCAGAGATTAACCAAGGAACGAACCCAATCCGTATTCTCAGTCTTCGCGCTTTGCCGGATACCCATGTCAAGGAACTGAAGGATAGCATCCATGAGGAGAATAAGAAGAACAAGGATCCCCAGGAAGCTGCTGCTGACGAGGAAGGAGGTGACTACTATAATATTGAGGCATCATTTGCCTATCATGCCAAACCTAGTGGTGCAGAGGCATCTTCAAAGGCAGCCAACATGCACATGCAGCTAGTGTTCTACTTGGGAATGAAAGGGCTTTTTGGTGTCCCTCTACCAATATTTGTGGAATTGCAGGGCTTGGTTGGTACTGTGAGGATGCGGCTTCAAATGAGCCCTGAACCACCATTCCTCAAGAATCTGACGTTCACCTTGATGGGCTTACCGCAAGTCCAAGCCGGATGTATCCCCATGGTTCAGAAAGGTATCAATATCTTGAACCTGCCATTGATCTCAAACTTCGTCAATTACGCTATATCAGCTGCGGCGAGCATGTATGTGGCGCCCAAGTCCATGTCCCTAGATCTTGGCGCAATGCTCAAGGGCGACGACATTCAAAAGGAGGTCCTGGCGCTTGGGGTTATGTGGATTCGCATCCACAGAGCCCGAGGCTTGAGCAAACAAGACAGACGGGGCAGCAAGGGTGGAGGCTCTGATCCTTACATCACGCTGTCATTTTCAAAATATGGGAAACCAATGTATTGCACTCGAGTAATAACTGACGATCTTAACCCGATATGGGAGGAAACGGCCGCGTAAGTTGGCAGAGGTACCTACAACCGGTGACTTACTGACTTCAAGCAGATTACTGGTCACTCCTGCGTTGATCAAGGCCGACGAACAGCTCAGTATTGAGCTGTGGGACTCTGACCGGTCTAGCGCCGATGACATCGTAGGCAAAGTCGAACTTTCGATGCAGAAAATGATACAGCATCCCGGCAAAATGTATCCTCAAGTTTCAAAGCTCAAGGGCTTGGAGGCTGACAGTGACATGCCCGGAGAACTTCGCTGGGAAGTTGGGTATTTTTCGAAGCCCAAATTCAGGCCCGCTCTTCGAACGGATGGAAAAGATCGCAACCTGCCCAAAGAACTCCAGGACAAGCCAGAACTTCAAAATGAGAAAGGTGTCTTGGATAGCAAATTTGCAGACGCGGTTGCACATACTCCACCAGATCCTCTCTGGCCCAGTGGGGTGTGCAGTGTAGTTGTTCATCAAATTGTCAATCTAGAGCTCGAAAACATTAAAGGTAGCGAAGGCAATAGGAAAGGTAGAGAGTACGAGCCAGCAGTTCCAGCTGGCGAAATCACAGAGGAAGAGAGCAAAAAGTTGCCAAGTAGCTACTGCACAATTCTTTTCAATGATCAATTGGTAGGTCAACATGCTCATTATTTCCATATCACCATTGATGTCTTATTAGGTATACCGTACTCGTGCGAAAGTTGTCAGCAGCAAACCCATTTTCAACGCCGGAACCGAAAGATTCATGAGAGACTGGAGATCTGGGATCGTCACAGTTACTGTCCGCGACCAGCGTCATAGAGAACATGACCCCATTCTAGGTGTTGTGCCTTTGAAGTTATCGGAGATTCTGTCCTCTAGCTCTCAAGTCACTCGTTGGTATCCACTTGATGGTGGCATCGTAAGTCGATGTACACAGACGATTACTCCTTCCGTGCTAATCCTATCAGGGTTTTGGTCGTGTAAGAATCTCTCTGCTGTTCCGAAGCATTGAAACTAGACTTCCACCTAATATGCTTGGATGGGATGTCGGTACCTTCGAATTCAATTGCGATCGGATTTTGGCGCTTGGCTATCATTCCCACGCGAAGTTGAAGCTGAGGACTGGCGGCAGCGTTGGCCAGATCGGCCGAACACAATGCCGAAGCCTACCGGAAGGTGACGGCATGTTCTTCGATATTGCAAAGCAAGATGGCAAGAATAATGTGCGGCTACCTGTCAAGTACCGCTACCGATCACCTTTAGTGTTTGAATTTCATACTGCAGGGAAGAGGGGAGCTTCTGCTTATGCCACAGTCTGGCTTCATCATCTGGTGGATAATACAGATACTGCCGTCAACATCCCAATATGGACAACCAAACAAGGAGCGCGTTTGACACAGAACTATGTCACTGAGGAAAACCTCAAAGCCAAAGAGGTAACTGGCCTTGAAGACATAGAAGAAGTAGGTCGTCTACATTTCCGCTGCCAGTTTAAAGCCGGCATGGACGAAGACCACGAAAGATTTGTTGTCGATAATGATACCCGCGAGACATTCGAAACCTGGGAAGCTTGTCTCGCTGAAGGTGTTCGCGAGAGGAGAGTTTCTTCAGAACTACCTCAAAGAGTCAAAGACCTCCACGAGCAATCTCTCGTCGAAAGCCGTGACGCCCTTAAACAAGCTGACCCTGAGGAGCGCAAGAAGTGGCTTGCCAAAGATGGTCAAGACTGGAGTGGTGCCTTCAATGAGGATCCGAAAGCATATATGGATTCTGCTGGTCGCAAGCGAGCCGAGCCTGGCGTTGAAAGACCTGTTCATGACCGTTTCGATCCAAGCGACGACGACGAAAATATCGAAGGGAGCTACGAGAGCGATTCCAGCTCCGAAGCTGACCTAGGCGTCCAGGACCAAACCAGCACAGAAGGTAGCGCGAAAAACATGAGTGGCGCTGCGGAAAACGGGCAATTACAGAATGGAAAAGGTGCGAAGGACGAGAAGGCTACAGAGATAGTGAACAAGAAGACTGAGAAGAGAAAAAACCGTGGGCCTCTGCAATGGAAACCAGTACGCAACCTTGCATTTGCGAAAGACGGGGCTAAGTTCACGGTTAAAAAGATGAAGAATAAGCTGACTGGGGGCTTGAGTGGACGAGAGCCAGACGTGGAGACCGAGACATAAGGACGACGTGGCGTTCCTGGTAGGCCTCGTGTTTTTAGTATCAGCGATCGCAAGTTGCCATCTTGCCTTTGTAGGCCATTATTCTTTCTATTCTTCCGCGTTAGTGATATCACAGTCAGTACATCATCATTCGAAGAGCAGCAGTGGCAACAACTCATCTTTCTTAAGTTGCAGTGAAGCGTTAGTGCCTAGTATTCTTCGTTTCTTGTACTACTATTCAAGGTCAGTGTTAACTTCATGAGACCCTCTAAATCGATTCAGTAGAACTACCGAGGTAGAAACAGCATTATGGTAACAATATTCTTCATTGATATGATGGCAAAGATTCCGGCCTTACACACTCTAATAAAGTATGCTGTAAACTTGACGATATCGACTTGTAAAGAGTACAACCCGTAGACTATAGGTAAAGGAATCGAACCCCTTTTTAAGCCATGGACTGTACCTGGTAGGATATTTCCGTAGGGCTGGTCCTAGGCTAAAGTGCAAGGCACGTGACCTTTAACCGCATCGTAAGAAACCTTACAACCTAAATTATCACCAAACATTCGAGGTTTATTGACCTTCAAATCCATTGGGCCGAAGCCCGCAATGGTCAACATCATACAGCGTATGAGGAAGCTAAAAGCTGTAAGTCCCCCGCCAGCAAAGTCACCTCAATCCGCATTAATATAATCCTCACAGGTAGTACGTTTGTGATTGCCCATTTCGAGACCAGGCGCACTCTAACACTTATCTCCTAGCTCTTCGACATAAGGTTCGGTCCTGGTGCCGCTGTACTCCCTCCTTCCGTCACAAGACTGCACCTCGACTTCGCCTTCAAAAATGACGGCGGTCATTTTGGTGGCCGCAAGTTCTGGCGAATGTACCTCCCAAGACTCAAATACTATAATCCCGGCGTATCGATGACAGTTGTTCGCTCTCGTGACATACAAGCCAAAGATGGCTCCGCTACGCTCACAATTTTCTTCGACGAACCCTCCGTCGGAACCTCTGCCGTCACTTCTACGAGTACAACAACAGCTTCAGCGGAGGCACTAGCAGCAGATTTTCCTGGGAGGACTGAAGTCATAGACATGAAGCACAAGCACGAATCGGAAATATTGAAGCAAGTTATGGAGTTAACCCAGGCAACGCCAGTTAAGGCGACGCCAGAGGAGGAGGCGGAGATGCAGGCATTAGACGAACAGAAGAAGAAAAGCACACAGGATATGTTAAGGAGTACAAAGTTGAACGAACAGAAGGAGCAGGAGGAGGCGTTGTTGGAGCAGGCAAGGGGGGTAATGGCGACATAAGAGGTGGATTGATTTGGGGGAAGGTTTACTGTTTATAGGACTTGCATGACCGGCGTTGTACTACATATTGCATGGGAAGGTTGAGAATGTAGAATAGGCCATCAGGTTTGATTCAAGACCCCTATTCTATTGGGTTAATTTATCACCACAACATCATTTCAAAGAAGCGTCAAACATCACGCTCACACTGCCCCATTGCTTCGCTGTTTCCCGTAAGCCACAACCGCCCACGCTACCCATTTCTCCAAGAAACCCTACTGATCCAAGCGCGTGGGAAACGTTCCCTTTTCTAATCCCCCGTTAGCTCATCTGTATATCGGGATTTGGGGGATGAATATCGTACCTCGCTGTTCATCCCATCGTTGACACCAGGCACTCGGGCATAAAGATCGGTACGCCAAGAAGAACTGGAAAGCATAAATTAGGTAGCCTTTCTCGATAACAAAGGTCGAAGCAGATTGGGCACTGTGCGGCGTACCTGACGGCACGGGGCAAAGTCCTCACCCTTCGCGAGGATGCACTTGTGATAGTCGACATAGTTTTGCCAGCAGTGCTTTGTTCTGTATTTTCATAAGTCCGGGATAGCAAGCATCGGGGGTTCGTGGGCGCATTTACTGGTTTTGGTTGGGAAACCTAGCATCAAAGCCTGGCACATAGAGTACTGATTAGTCCGGTCCTAGCACTTGCGGCACGCCTTTCTTGGATGGACTCGTGGATGGCCATGGCGCAGGACCCAATGGCCTTGGAGGTCGATAAACGTCGGGTTAGATTGGGCTTTACATACCGGCTTGATGCCGCACTGTGATTAGCTGTTGTGATCAAAGTCCACTCAAGCCGGAGGCGTACCTGTAACAAACTTGAAGGGCTTGGTCACGTATTCGTCGTCTGACATTCTGTCCTTGGATGGAGAATCTCGGAAGTCCGAAAATATGGCTTTGAAGTAATTGGAGGAAAGATGGGCTTTCTGCACAGGAAGGTTGTATATATGAGTAGTGGATCCCAGGTGAGAGCATCATAGAGCTAATAGAAGTGAAGTGGAAGTACGGCGACCAGTTTCCTATGAATCGCAATGGTCTAATAAACCACTTCCGGCCCTGACGCAACAACCCATTGCAATCGACAGCAGCGCCAACTCACTGAGATGTATCCTACACGCGCTCTACAGATGCGGCCTACACCGTTTTTGATGAGGCCACAGCCGGTAAGCACTACTTGTCTTGTCTGTTGGAATGACTCTCGCTAATGTCTTTCAGAAAGAAGAGCACAGTGGTATGCCCCACATTGTGAATGATGATTGACAAGCTTTGAGAAGAACTGCTACGCTTTGGGCTGGGATCCAATTGGAAATGTATAGCTGATGAAGCTCATTGGCAGCACATACTATTTCACAACGCCTACGAACGCTCAAGAAAATTCCGCCGGAACTGATTCCTCTGGGTAAATGACCCACCTCAACTTGGCAAACCTTCGAAACACTCACTGACTCATCAACCACTAATACAGGAGTCGTACTTGGGTGAGTTGCTTAGGTACTAACACTTAGCTATAGCTGATGCATATCCAGTATCGCGGTAGGCGCAGCTTTCTACAGCATGGGCAACAAGTTGTTCTCCGACAAAACACTGCGCCTTACGAAGTCGAAGCGATCGGATACCTTCAGATAGGTGCTCTGGAGGCTAAGACTGGAGCATAGTGCGCATAAACAAGAACTATAGCAGGGATGGGAACCTCGAAAGCTGGAGGTGATGAGCTTGTTCCAAGAATGTATCTTCTCGATTGGGTTTTTAAAAGGCGCGAGCGTGTACATATGAAAATTGTACCCTAAGTTTTCGAGTTGGTGATCCTGGACTCCAGAAATAGTAGATCTCGTGGGCACGGCTCAGTGAGAAGCGGGCTATTCAAGCATATAATCTGGCTATCAAGCCAGCTGAGGTCCCGCAACGTCTAACCCTTCGAGCCCTTGCATTGGATCCTCTGGTCTGGCATCCATAGCATGCCTTCCCTTCTCCGCAGCTAATCTGTCTTCATCACTCACTGCATGCTTGGCCAGCCAACCCTCCTATCGTTAGATCTTTAATTAGTAGACGTAATCTTCACGTTTAATATTGATTAGAAAATATGGATATCTTACCTGTTCCCACACGGCCGTCTTACTACCCAAACCCTCATTGCTGTCCTTCTGCGGCTTCGCTGCTGCAACCTTGATGACTCGGCCAAAAAGCTCGCTTTGATCCATGTTGTCAATTGCTTCCTTTGCATCGCCTGGGATTTCGAATTCGACGTAGCCAAATCCTCGATGGGGATCTGTTGACGAGGGAAGGTCGGGTTTTGGTATTGTAACCTCTACGATTTCTCCAAACGGTAGGAATGCATCCGTCAAGATTCTTTCATTCACTGTGTTTTCGAGGCCGCCAACATAGACGGTAGCTTTAAGGCGAGCCTGGGAAGGTTAGTTGTCTTCACCGTGTTCGCAGTAGAGGGGGGGAACAAACAGCATCCGTCATGGCTTGAGTACGCGAATTGGAAGGACAGCATGTGGAGGATTTTTCCAACAATACTCCAGGATTCAGTGATTAAATCTTCACCTGCTTAAAGCCTGCCGATTGAGGAAATATCAAAGAGTTTGGCCAGCAGCCTTACGGCGCTTAGACTCTGATCGCATGATCCAAGTAGAAGGGTCCACCTAGCAACCGGCTAAACCTAGCAGTCGGACAGCCCTATAGGGCTGAAAATCCACATTTCATCTTTTATTGCTTCAAACGATGAACTACGTAGCTAATATGACCTCTTTGAGGCCCTTCTGATACGCATGCCTCGCCCTGATTGATCAGTTGTAGATATCTCGTTATTTCTTCGCTTCTGCTTCTGCTTCTGCTTCAGCTGTCTGACTCGTAGCTTAACTATCAGCTGCTTCTGCTTCTGCTTCTGCTTCTGCTTCTGCTTCTGCTTCTGCTTCTGCTTCTGCTTCTGCTTCTGCTTCTGCTTCTGCTTCAGCTGTCTGACTCGTAGCTTAACTATCAGCTGCTTCTTCTTCTTTTGTCTAGAGCTTGATGCCGAAGTGAGCTCAAGACCTAGACGTAGTAGATCATTGATCTTTCTATTTCACATCTTTGTCTGTTGAGCTGAAGTTACAACAGCTCATTTTCGAGTAGAAGGTTTTGAAGTAAATAGCTCAGAATCTAGACGTAGTAGAGAATTGACCTTCTTTTGCCATATTTTTGCTCGTTGATTCTCTCTTCTTTCATCAACAATCTCTTGATTCATGATTCTTGCAGTATCATAATTACTCTCAATTCGATTGATCTTTTGCTTCTTTCTTCTATTGAGTTCAAGAAGTTTCTGATTAGTGACGTTCTGAATAGTTGATTTCGCCATTGCTCATTGTCATGATGTCAGATCATCAACTCGATTTAGAACATAGATCATCGATATCTTAAATAATCTCGATTCATTGAACCTGTTTCGCAGTTCAATGAATCAAGTCATCAATCTAGCCATCGTCATCTTAATTTAGCCTCAGCAATTCTGTTTCAATCATCTCAGTCGTGTGCATGAACTTCTGCAATCTTAAGTCAATAAAACTACTGTCTAGCCTTGATTCTGCTCGATTCATGTATATAAAAGTTGAGCTCTCGCTCTTTTCTTTCGCTCTTTGTCTTTCATCTTGTACATTATCTGATGTATTGTCTTGTACTTAGATTCTATCAAAGTAATAATAATATTCGTCTTTTATATTGATAGTATCTTTAGTTTAGCTCAGTTTCTGACATTACGAAAGATCTACACTTTCTGCAACGTTTTCATATGTTGAAATCTTATTTAGTTATTCTTTCACTTAAATGAAGTCGTTTCACAATCTCTTGATCGACGATGAGCGTGCTGTCAAACAGTTCACTCAAAGTGTAATCGAAAATTCAGTTGAGATCTTTCGCGCAATGCAAGAGCTTCAAAACCAAGTTTGACAACATGATGTCATCACTTCATTCTTATTCATCATTTTCAGTTCTTCAGTCTATATAGAATTGAATTCTCAGTCTCTCATGATGATAGCTCAGATCATCACACAAATCTTGAACAATCAATCTCTTCTTGTCGTTCATCTCTCTGCAAACTATGTCGCTGCCTTCATCGCTTTTAGATTCAAGAAGCTTCTTGACATATCTGAGTATGAGAAAGACAAAGATTGATTGAATGCATGAAAGCAGAGTCTGATACAACGCATGAATGTAAATGATGATCATTATTTCTTTCATCGAGTCAAAATCATCTATGTCGAGTCATGACTCATCATAGATAAGAAGATTCACAATTTAATGAATCAATATTGAGTTAATGATTTCTGTATCATTTTCATCTTTGCAGATTGATGACATAAGTTGCATCATTATTGTAACAATTCTTTCAAGACAGAAGATGCTCATTTATATCTTCATGAAACTCTGAAGCAAGACATGAATAACTTTGTTGACTACTACAATCTCTTTTATCAAAAGAAAGAATGTTTTTTGATGAAAGATTTCTCATTGATTGACTGTCTGAAGTGCAATGTCAATTATTTCATTCAAGTCATTGTTTTTTTCTGATGAAATCTTGATGAAACTCAATCATTCATCTTTCATCAATAAATTCAAACATTCTTTGACATTAATGAAGAGCTTCAGCAGCTTAAACATCATTAATCTTGCTTCATCTTCATCATTGTTTCATTCATCAAAGTCAAGAACATCTCAACATTAATTAGTAACTCTTTGAGTTCAAAAATCATTATTTTTGTGATTGTTATTTTGACAGTATCTTCATCTTTCTCTTTCTCATTTCTCAATGAATCAATGAATCTAAGCTTCATCATTATCATCATTCAAGATAAGATTCTGATTGTTTCTGAAATCAAGAAAATCTGCAATAAGTGAAAGCTATGCTACTACTGCAAATTGCAACATTTGAGCAAAATTGCTAAAAAATGCTCAAATAAGAAGTTCTTCACTCTGCATATCATGAACATTTATGACAATGACATCATCAGTATAAATGAAGAAGTCTCGCTGTTCACAAGAAAAATTTAGTTTCTGAGCTAAGTCACACTCAGAAATCTGTATACATATCATTTTGTCTACTAGTTTCAATCTTTTCACTCTCACTTCAATCATATATGTTAGAAATCAGCATAAAGCAAGTCATATGAATGTAATGTAATGAGTATATAAATGTTAAGAAAGAAAAGTATTCAGAAGAAAAGAGTCAGCTATCTATATGACTCAGAAGAACATAAGCTAACTCTGAATAGAGTTGACCTTGAAACAATTCTATAGTCTAGCGATGAGCGATCAATGATAGTCATCAACATAGTCATTAACATAGCTATCAACATAGATGCGTAGCTAGAATCGTAACATTATCTTTTTCCTTCAACGATTCATGTTTGCATGAATGTATTTTCTTAGTCTTGTGTAGAATCGAAATGTTTATTGTAGCAGACTCACTATGCAAGATAGAATGATGTCATTGAAGCAGACTCACTAGTTGCATGTGAACATTTGATCAGATTCACTGATAGATAAAGCGATGTAAGTAGATAGATCATTGTGTTGACGAAAGATGTCTTTGTAGCAGACTCACTATTTGCATGTGAACGAGTCGACAGATCAATTCACTGATTGATAGAGCAATGTGAGTAGCTGAGTCATTGCATTGACGAAAGATGTCATTGAAGCAGACTCACTAGTTGCATGTGAACTCGATGACGAGTCAGATTCACTGATAGATAAAGTGATGAAAGTGAGTAGATCATTGCATTGAGAATGTCGTTGAAGCAGACTCACTGAGATTTCAATATAGAAACAAGCTCAAAGATTTGCTTGTTGTTGAAGACATTATCATGTCATTGTAGCAGACTCACTAGTTGCACATGAACGAGTAAACAAATCGATTCACTGATGAGTAGAGCAATGAAAGTAGATGAATCATTACATTGATGATGAGTGTCATTGAAGCAAACTCACTGTTGAGATTTGCTCATCAAGATAGAGACTTCACGCAGTTCTTGACTGATCTCTTTGATTGCTCTTTGAGATAGAGACTTCACGCAGTCATAGACTGATCTCGTTTGATTATTCAACAAATTCGAAGAATTTCTTGCAAATCTGAATGAACGATTAATTCGCTGATCTTTGATCTAGTTGAATGATTTCGATCGTTTGTTTATACTCGCTGATCAGCGCATGAGTTTGAATATTTTGTTTATTCTCACTGAATCAGCTCACGAGAAAAGAAAGATGAGTGCTGCTGATGATTGCAAGTCGACTAGATCAAATGTTGATAGTGAGTTGAAGAGTCAACAGAAGCACTCAAGAGTCGATGCAGATTATTTCACTTTGTCTGTAACGAAGAAGCATTTATATAATGTTAGAAATCAGCATAGAGCGAGTCATATGAGTGTAATGTAACAAGTATATAAATGCTAAGAAAGAAAAGTATCTAGAAGAAAAGAGTTGACTATCTATATGACTCAGAAGAACATAAACTAACTCTGAATAAAGTTGATCTTGAAACAACTCTATAGTCTAGCGACGAGCGATTGATGATAGTCATCAACATAGTCATCAACATAGTTATCAACATAAGTGCGTAGCTAGAATCATAACAATATAGAAAGTTTTCTGCTAAATCTGTCTTGAAACTCTTTGAATTTGATTCAACATTCAAAGATAATCACATGATAGTATTTTGTATTTTACATCAAGCTCAATCTAAAGTTCTCATTCTCACTCTGATTGATAGTGAAGTCTCTGCTTATGTCTTTATGAATAAATTCTTCACGCAACAACATCATCTTTTCTTGCATTAATTAACTCATTCTTGCAGACTTCAAGAATTTGATGATCAAGTCGCTTTAATTGATGACATTACTTATGTCATTAAAATCACAATGATTCTCAATGAACACATCAAAAGACTATTTTTCTATGTCACTGAATTAAGTCAGTATCTCATTATCATGAGTTTATCATGACTTTGTCATCACGTCATTGATGTCAATTTTGAGCACAATATTCTCATTTTATCTTTCTTCTTCTGTCTTAATTATTGTTGCTCATTTCTCATCAAAATTTATGATCTTAATCAACAAGAAGAAAATTTCTCATTCAAAGTTAACAAAGTAGCTTTCTTTCAGTCTCATCTTCAATTCACTCACAAGAAGTAATTCAGCACTCAGTTTGTTTGCAAAAAGCAATCTAGTTTTTCATTTGCTTGAAAGAAGCAATTCAGTTTTCAGTTCACTTGCAAAAAGCAACTTAGTCTTTCATTTACTTGAAAGAAGCAACTCAGTTTCTCGTCTGCTCACAAGAAGCAATATAATCTTTCGTTCACTTATGAAAAGTTAACTAATCTTCGGCTCATTCATAAGAAACAAACTTTGTTTAATCTTGTCTCTCATCTGAAACAAGAAGTTTCTAGTTGTATTCTTCAAGTCATTCAAAAAGAATACTCATCAAAAATCAAGTGTCAAAATTCTTTTCTTTTTAGAACTTCTGTTATCTTTCAAACAGATCAATTCGATTAATCTTTTATACAACTTGACATAGTTGAGTTGAAAGCTCGAAGCTTTGATCATGCTGCTCATGTCAAAGACATTGAAGTGTTTAGCATCATTCTAAAGAAAATCGATGTCTTCTTGAATCTTGAGTCAATCTCGTCTTCTAGTTTAAACTCTGATGAGTCAAAATCGCATCACGCAACTTTGATTATTCATTCAAAGAACAGTTCAACTCTTGCTCAGTTCTCATCTCATTTTCAAGACAGTATGTATGATAAGAATCATCATTTGAATCTTCATCAAATGAAAAAGAAATTTCATTTAACTGCATTCACGACATAAGAAGATCTTGAAGTTTATTAACAAAGCAAAAACGTCGATTCAGTCATAATTTTATCATTCAGATATTTCAAGTTTTTAAACATCTTCTTCAAGAAGAACGTTGATATCTTGTCTTTGCATCAAGCTCATAATTATGTCATACATCTTAAAGAAGATGCTCAACTCTCAGTTTTTGCTTTGTACAACATAAGTCGTGATAAAATTCTAGAACTTCGTCGTTATCTGAATGAAAATCTGAGCAAAGATTTCATTCAAGTCAGTTGCTCTCAGATGATCATCTCTGTTTTCTTCATCAAGAAATTCGAAGAAGAACTTTGCTTCTGCATGAACTATCAAGATCTGAACATTATCACAGTCAAGAATCAATATTCTCTGTCTCTGATTTCAGAAACGCTGAATCATTTAAGTCGAGCTAAAATCTTTATCAAGCTGAATATCATTTCTGCGTTCAATCAACTTCAAATCAAAGAAGAAGATGAAGCTCTCATCATCTTTCACACTCAATTTGAATTATTCAAGTATTTAATCATGCTCTTCAATTTATGTAATGAGTCTGTCTTGTTTCAAAAGTATATTAACAATACTTTTCATGAACATTTAAATAAGTTTTATACAGCTTATCTGAATGACATCTTGATCTATTTCAACAATGAACTTGAGCATGAGATTCATGTCAAGCTCATTCTGCGAAAGCTGCAAGAAGCAGATCTTCAGATGAATATAATCAAATGCAAGTTTCACGTCACTTAAGTCTTGTATTTAAAATTGATAATCATCATTGAAGAGATCAAGATGAATTCTTTTAAAATAAACATCATTGTCAACTGATTCATCTTGATCAACGTTAAAGATGTTCAAAGTTTTCTAGATTTCATGAACTTCTATAGAAGATTCATTTATGACTATAGTAAAATAATTACTTTGCTCACTCATTTCATCAGAAAAGATGTACTCTTTGTCTAATTTCAGAAATGTCAGATTGCATTCAACATTCTTAAGAAAGTCTTCACTTTCAAGATTATTCTTCATCATTATAATTCAGATCACAAGATTGTGATAGAAATCAATGCTTTGAACTATGTGTTCAAAAAACATTCTCTCTCAATACAATAAGAATGAAATTCTTCATTCAGTCGCTTACTTTTTGAAGAAGCATAACTCAGTCAAGTGTAACTATGAGATCTATGATAAAGAACTCATGATCATTGTTTGCGCTTTCGAGAAATGATGATCAGAGCTTGAAGACTTTATTTATTCTGTTGAAATGATCATGAATCACAAAAATCTTGAGTATTTCATGTCAATTAAGCAGTTGAGTCGTCATCAAGCTCATTAAAGTGAGTTTCTGTCTAAATTCAACTATTGCATCACTTATCATCTTGATAAGATTGATGATAAGTTGAATGCTTTGACACGTTGCTCAGAAGATCTTTTTAAAAAGAGAAATACATTCAATTCTTGACATCAATATCAACATTAAACAATTCTGAAAACTCATGTTTTAGATTTCAATATTGTTGAGAATCTCATTCTTGACATCTTCAACATCAAAGTCATGAAACTTCAGTCACAAATCATTGCTTTAAATTCAGTTCAGTTACATTTGTTCTTAGTTATCTTAATATTCTTGCAAATTTTAGCTTTCATGAATCTAAAAATCGAAAAATTCAACGTTGAAGATGTTAAGTCTTAACTAGATTAAGACATTTTGAATCTTGATGAAGATTCTGCTGACATTCTTACTCAGACATTGTGAAAGTAAATCGAAATTAATGACAAATTTGCAGTTCAGATAATTGAAGTGCTTTGCAATGAAGCACGACATCACAACAAGATCTCTCTAGTTGAGTGTAAAGAACACAAGAATCATCTGTACTTTCAAGAAAGAAAGTACATGCTCAACTCAGATAAACTACATCTTCGTATCATTCAGCTTGCTCATGATAATGTCGTTGATGATCATTCAGAAAGAGCAAAAAGTTATGAATTGATCAGTTGAATTTACTGATGATCAAACATTTATAAGTATGTTCAACGCTTCGTATGAAACTGTCACGTGTGCACACGTTTCAAGCTCTTTAAACAACAAACTCAAGAATAATTGCATCTTCTTTCAATTCTTGAACATCGTTGACGTGATGTTTTCATGAACTATATAGATTTTTTATCGTTTAATATCTTCATAAGTATCACATATAAATATGTTTTAATCTTCGTCAATCATTTTATCAAAATGAAACATTTAGTTTTCATCATTTCTATGAAAGTTGAAGAAGTTATCAACTGCTTCTATGCTCATGTTTGAAAACATCATGATTTACTTGAGTTCTTCATGTTTGATTGAAACACACAATTCATCTTTAATGTCTGAAAGCATATGTGTAAAATGCTGAAGATAGACATTAAGTTATCAACAACATATCATTCTGAAATCAATGATCAAATCAAGAGAGTCAATGCTGTCATGAAGCATTATCTTTGAGTTTTTGTCAACTACATGCAGAATAACTGAGTTAAGTGACTTTCTGAAGTTGAATTCGTCATCAATAACACATTATCATTAATCACTTTAGCATCATTCTTCTTGATTAATTCAAGTCAGAACTCACATTTAAACTTCAAGTCTTCTGAATCTTTGCTTGAGAATTTTACATTTCAAGCTTGAGACAAGTTAATCAATGTCAAAGAGTTCATCAAGAAAATGAAGAAACTAACTGAGCATTTACATAATGAGATGCTTATAGCTCAAATCATTTATGAATTTAATGTCAATTTCTCTTGTCGTTCTTGTTCTAAATACTTCATTGAAGATGAAGTCTGACTGAATGCTTGCAATCTCAACATTGTTTGCTTTGTTGTCAAGTTAAATGATCATAACATTGATTTCTTCAAGATCAAGCGTGTTTTTGAAAACAATTCTCTGATCATCGAGTTAAATCTTTCAGCATTCATGAAGATTCATTCAATCTTTCATGTCACTCTTCTGAGTTATATTACAAGTGATTTTCTTTCAAATCAACATCAGAAATCTTAAGAATTTGTTATCATCAAAAATGACAAAAAATTCTAATATGTAAACAGCATATTAAACTTCAAGCATGATAGATGTTATAATTCATCTCTGCTCAAGTATTACATCAATTGAGAAGATCACTTCTTTACTTGAAAGTCTTTTCATCTTCTGAATAATTGTGAGCAAGCACTCAATGAATATTATCTCGTCAACTCTGTTGTCGAAGAATCACATGTACTGTCATGTGTGATGTCTTAATGTCAATGTCAAGAACTTTAAGTTCAATCTTCATCATCTTGACTCAGCTCAAATCTAACTCAGATCTTGTTTAAATCTGATTCAAACATTTTATTTAAATCTGATTCAGATGTGACTCAGATGTATTTTAGTTTCATTTGTGCATCATCATATTAAACTATGTTTCATCTTTTTCTTGCTCAGATCTGACTCAGATCTTGTCTAAATCTGACTCAGACATCTCGTTTAAATCTGACTCAGATGTGACTTAAATGTGTTTCAATTTCATCTGTGCATCATCACATTAAAATGCATCTCATCTCATTTCATCTTACAGAAATCTTGCTCAGATCTAACTTAAATGTAATTCAGATTTATTTTAGTTTTGTTTGTGTTTCATCATATTAAAATGCATTCACATTAATTCTCATCTCATTTCAGTCTTTGTTTTTAATTCTTTCTCATTTTATCTTGTTTCTTCTTATTATTTTGCAGAAGCTCAGTCTTGAAGAGAGAAGTTACTGTCATGATGTTAAATCATTAACTCAATTTAGAACATAAATTGTTGATATTTTAAATAATCTCGATTCATTGAATCTGTTTTGCAGTTCAATGAATCAAGTCATTAATTTAGTCATCATCATCTTAATTTAGCCTCAACAATTCTGTTTTAATCATCTCAGTTATGTGCATAAACTTTTGCAATCTTAAGTCAATAAAATTACTGTCTAGTCTTAATTCTGCTTAATTCATGTATATAAAAGTTGAGTTCTCGCTCTTTTCTTTCACTCTTTGTCTTTCATCTTGTACATTATTTGATGTATTGTCTTGTATTTAAATTTTATCAAAGTAATAATAATATTAGTCTTTTATATTGATAGTATCTCTAGTTTAGCTCAGTCTTTGACACTCATATTGCTGCTTTACTCATCTTTTCAAGAATCTGACTAGAAATCATTTCTTTTATTGCTTGTTTAATAAGCTGCTGTACTTGTGAAGTATTTGCAAATGTTAGAACGACTTCTAAATCGTCTTTGAAATCAATGTATATGACTGTAGTCTTAACAGACGTAGTTGAATGAATGACTATGTTGTACTGCTGTGATTGATTTAGTTTCTTAGAAGAAAAGTGCTGAAGTACTAATGCTGAGCTGAACAAAAGAAGCTTCATAGCTGTTTATGACTTTCTGATATTCAGTGATGTAATTGCTTCATGTCGAGTCTGTTGATATATTTTTAGAAAGTTCGTTTTATTGATTGAGTAGCTGATTTCAAGTCAAGTAATTCGCTGAACATGAGACTTGTATGCAGTAGTCAATGAAGCAAAGATCTCAACATCAAGTGATTGAAGCAGATGAGTGATGTAAGTTGAAAGACACAGTAGAATGATCTTCTAACTGACGCAATAGTTAATTATCTGAGTAGCAATATAAGAAGCATGATCATCGATTAATAACATTTAATATTCATCTTTCTGACAGATTTTAGTTTCTGAATCAAAGCATTTTTGAATTCAGACTAGACTCAATTCGTTGTTGATTCAGTCATTCTCGCTCACAGCAATATGATCTTCTTTAAGTACTTTATATCAGATCTTCTGCTGTACTTTTTCTTTGAAGATAATTCACGACTTCAAGACTCTTTCATTCATAGATATATACTCAATCAATGAGACTCACTTTCGATTGTCACATTGAGTCATATGAGTCTTTTTTTCATACTTGAAAATCATGATTTGAAGCTTAGCAATAACTCTCTGCATGAATTTCTTTTCGTTCATGTTGTAGATATTTTCTATCTTTATTTCATGCTCTTCTTTCAAACTCTGAAAAAGATTGAATCAATCAGCTAAAATATTGTGATTCTGAGTCATAGCACGCTCTTTGTCAAGCAAAGAAACATATACTGTTTTAATTTGCGAATGACGTTTTAGAAACTTCTGAGATCAATTGATTTCAACTGACTTATCATTACTCTTTTTTATTAGTAGTTCTTGAGCTATTGAATGTACTTGCTTCACACGAGAAGATCAGTTTCAAGTCTGAAGACGTAGAATTCAGTCACATATAGCTTCTTCTTCTTCTTGACTAAGTCTTTGAAATTGCTGATTGCATGCAGCAACAGTCTTTTGATCATTGATTCGATCTTAAAGAGTACTAGTTGATATTTCATATTGACGAGCGATTTTTGCTTGAAAGAAATTTTCATTGACTGCTGAAGTCTTGTTTCAACGTGCATGAGCAAGCATTATGCACTTTTTCTGTGAAAGTTTTATATCTTCAGAAGATATGAAGAACATAGAGAAAATGAGAAAGATGAGAGAAATAATTGTCATTGTTTTGCTGATATGTTTGTTAGAATCATGTCTAGAGCAAGTCATAGAAATACAGGTAAACGAAGAGTAAATCAGGTAAACGAGAATTTAAAGCTAAAGAGCGAGATCTATGAGATGCGAAGACTATATGTACAGAGAGAAGATGAGCGCTAAACTCGATAGAGTCTAGACTCGCTCAAAGAACACGCGTCTCAGTAGAAGACTGAGCACGCTCGTAACATTACTTTTTCCCTCTTCAGTCAAGCAATGATCTCATTGCTTCAATCAGCTTCTTTCTTTCTTGTTCATTTCGTTATCATTCTATTTGAGCGTTTCAAGCTCATTTCATCAGATGTTTCAAGTCTATTTCTTCTTGACATAGAGTGTTTCAAGCTCATCAGACGTTTCAAGCCTATTTCTTCTTGTCATATCAAAGAGTGTTTCAAGCTCATTTCATTAAGCGTTTCAAGCTCATTTCATCAGACGTTTCAAGTCTATTTCTTCTTGATATCTGATGTCATTAAAGCAGACTCACTATTGATTCGTGTCTACTACACGCATGTAGCAAAGCTTGTTTCATTCATGTCTACTACATGCATGTAGTAGAGCTTGTTTCGTTCATGTCTATCACATTTGATAGAGCTTGTCTTCTGTTCGATGAGCTCAATCAAGAGATCAACTATTGACTTGTCATTGTAGCAGACTCACTTCAGATGACGAGCTCAATCAAGAGATCACTTCGTGTCGTTCTGTGTCATTGTAGCAGACTCACTTTTCTTGTTATTCAAGCAGACTCTTTCTATTCAGCTTCAAATATTCAACGATGAACAAGTTTCAGCTCATATCTTCATGTTTTCAGACATATAATATATGTTCTATTCTCTTTTAGACATATAGTATACATTCTATTTTGTCTGCAGTACATATCATCTTTGCTGTTGTTGTCAATGTCGTGAATAGAGATAAATCGTAGAAGATACAAGTAAGAGATTCGTTGCTGAATCGAGTTCTGATGTCATTGTAGCAGACTCACTTCGAGTGTTGTTCAAGCAGACTCACTATCAAGTGACTGACTTGATGACAAGATCAATTATTATCTGCTCTTGTAGCAGACTCACTTCGATTCGTGCTTACTACACGCATGTAGCAGAGCTTGTTCTGATTGCGTCTATCACATTCAATAGAGCTTTCTCTGTTCATGCCTTTGTAGCAGACTCACTATCGAGTGACAAACTCGATAATGAGATCAATATTGAACGTGTTTTTGAAGCAGACTCACTATTCTTGTCATTCAAGCAGACTCTTTCTATTCAGCTTCAAATATTTAATGATGAACGAGTTTCAGCTCATATCTTCATGTTTTCAGACATGTAGTATATGTTCAATTCTCTCAAGACATATAATACATGTTTCATTCTGTCTGCAATACATATCATCTTGCTGTTGTCGTCAATGTTGTGAATAGAGATAAATCATAGAAGATGTGAATAAAGAAAGATTTGTGGTTGAATTCAATTTTGAATGTTGTTCAAGCAGACTCACTATCAAGTGACGAGCTCAATGACAAGATCAATCATTCTTTTGTCATTGTAGCAGACTCACTTCTGATTCAGACTTATCACATTCAATAATGCTTGTTTCGTTCATGTCATTGAAGCAGACTCACTATCGATTCATGTCTTTCAAGCAGACTAACTATCGAGTGACTGATTCAATGACAAGATCAATTCTTGTCTATCATTGTAGCAGACTCACTTCTGATTTCTGTCTGCAACGCGTCGCAGAGCTTGTTCTGTTCATTGATTGTCTCAATGACGAGATCAATATCAGACGCGCTCTTGAAGCAAAGCTTGTTCTGATCGCGTCTATTGCATTCGATAGCACTCTCTGTTTCTGCCTATTGCATTCAATAGAACTTGTTTCAATTTCTGTTTATTGCGTTTGATAAAGCTTGTTCTGTTTGATGACGAGTTCAGTCAAGAGATTGATCGAGAAATTGATTCATATCTGCAACGCGTCGCAGAGCTTGTTTGATAATGAGCTTAGTCAAGAGCTCAGTCAAGATTTTCTTGTCTGCAACACGTAACAAAGCTTGTTCAATTCAATGACAAGCTCAGTAAAGAGATCAACTGTTGTCTTCATGTCTACTACATGTCTGTAGCAGAGCTTTTGCTTTTGATCGTAGAGCTGCAAAAATCGACTCAACTAGAAAGTGAATCACTGTCATGTGATATGTACGAAGCTTTGAATAATGTTAGAATCATGTCTAGAGCAAGTCATAGAAATACAGGTAAATGAAGAGTAAATCAGGTAAATGAGAATTCAAAGCTAAAGAGCGAGATTTATGAGATGCGAAAACTATATGTACAGAGAGAAAATGAGCGCTAGACTCGATAGAGTCTAGACTCGCTCAAAGAACATGCGTTTCAGTAGAAGACTGAGCACACTCATAACAATGTTGAAGAATTATATCAATAAAATATGAAATGTGAATTTTCAGCTCTATAGAAATGTTCAACTGCTAAATTTAGTCAATTGCTAGATGAACTCTTTTAATAAAATTCAGAGATACAATATCTTTATTTCATAGTGAGTGAGTCAGAATTTAGAATTTTCAAAATTGAAAATTCATCTTTGCAAATTTTGTCTTACAATCAATCAACTCGCTGAAGAAGTCTAGTCATCATTTCACAGATCTTTAATTTCTTTCATTTGATATGTAATATGAGATTATACAAAGATGATTTCTTCATGTATATTTAACATGTTGCAGAATCGATTTCAGCGCAATTTCAGTGCAATTTCAGAGTGATTTCAGAACTCTATGCTTTTCTCTTTCTTGTTTCACTCAGAAGAATCAAATAACAATGCATCTACAGCAGAGACTATCGTCTAAGATCATTGTCAATGTCGAAGAAATCATAGAACTGTCAGAAAGATCAGAAATAGATTAAAAACATGAAATCAGCACTCATTTTTTAATAAATGAGTGCTCTGAGATTAATGCTCTCAATTCAAGTGCTGAAGATCTGACTCAAAAGACATTACAAGCTGACTGAAGTCATGAGTTTTGAAACATATTTTGTCACGATTTTAGCATGTGTTACTTGAAAGATGTTGGGAAAAGAGATGTTAAATCACTTAAATGATGTTGAACAATATTATAAATGATGATAGATGTGAGATTATCAGTGATGTTATGAGAGTTCTTTAATACGAATGATACTCAGCATTTATGAGGTATAAAAATCTCTGAATGATTTCTTTCTTTTCTTTCTTTCTCGTGCAACGTCTTGTATCTAAAATCTAGTTATTAGAATTTCATTCTGATTTCATTCAGCTCTCAGTTCGTGACATTACATTGCATCAACTACATCATGAGTTAATTCAAGAATATCAGCAACACTCTGTCATCAACATTTCTAGCTTTGATCAACAAACTCATCACTGTCACTCAGTTTCGAACTCACGTCAACAATGCTTTCAAAGCATGATATACTTTTCTGATTGAACTTCAAACTTGATTCAACGACATCATCACTCAGTATATCAACTGAGTCTCAGTCTGTCAACAAGAACATGAGCAAACTCAGATTGAACTTAAGCAGTCTCAGATCAATAATGAAACCTTGTCAAAAATGATTCAAGAACTCAAGAGCATAAGCAGAATCAATATCAAATCAGAGAAATATTTGAATTCAGAACTTTATATTAAAGAGCAAGAAAACAAGCTAAATCAGTTCATCTTCAAACTGATCAGCAAGCTGAAGTTGAACGTGAATCATTATTCAACTTTCAAGTCTCATCTTCTGTATGAGTACAGTCGCTTATTGAGAAATGCTGTTGCTCAAGCATTGTCACGTATGACTGCTCAGCATGACAAGCTAGTCACGATTGAGCAATTAGTTGTCTTGTTAAGACAAGTCTTCGATGATTCAAACAAGCAAGAAATCGCTCAGCAATTCATTTCAGCTCTAAGAATGCAAAATCACATCTTCATTGAATATTTGTTCAATTTTCAGCAGCACATTGATGCAATCGAATATGACGTCGTAACTCAAAAATTCAATCTGAAGAATGAACTATTCAGCGAGCTCAAAGCTCTATTGATTCAGGTAAATGTCAGCAGTCTGAACTATGAGCAGTTGATTATCAAATGTCAGCAATTAAATAGTTGATATCACATCACAGTACAGAATCTTTTCAAGTCAAAAGCAGTGATTCACTCTGTCTCTGTGACTTCTACAGTTCTCGCGTACCTCGTCAAATATGCAACACTCTCGACAGGCTTGAAAGCTACGATCTCAAGCTCAAGAGATCTCATGAACTTATCAATTATCAACATGAAGAAATGAGACTCACTGACTCTCAAGAAGCATCAGCATCGCATGATCAATCATCTGTGTTTATACTGTGATAAGTTTGAGCATCAAACTGCGATCTGCAATTCAAAGCTCAAGATTCAGCTACAAATTGTCTCATTATTCGTTTTTGCAATCTTTATTGACAATTTCGCTTTTGATACTTCTCTTGTCTTGAGAAAAGTCTAGTCTCTGCATACAGTCGCTTGCAGAGACAATCAAACAGTCTGAAAATCTCTGCACTCTCAGTTAGCTCAATTCATTGATTAGAAAAGAAGATGAACAATGATCATCTCATGCTCTCAGATAATCTAGAAAGCAATAAAATTAATGTCAATCTTTCTGTTTTGATTGATATTGATGTCATTGATTATGCATTTATTGATGACTCTTTTGCGCAAAGACACTCTCTGCTCTGTTTTTCTTTGTCTGAAATCTGTACTCTTCAGAAGTTTGATGATCAATCAGTTATATTCAATTCAATCACTCATTATGCTCTTGTCAAACTTTGAGTTTCAAGTGAAAAGCTTGAAGAAACTCTCTTTTATGTTACTCAACTTTTGCAATTCTCAGTTGTTCTAGATTTGTCTTGATTAAAAAGTCATAAAGCAATTATAGATCTGCGTCATAATCAGTTCATCTTTGAATTTCAAGTCAACTCAGAACTCGTACTTGAAACTCTTTTGAGCATCTCAATCTCGACTGTGTCAGTATCAATCTTCTTGACGTCTTTGCTCTTGAAACATCTGAAGATCTACGTTATAGATAGTGCTTCGTTTCTGCAACTCGCTAGAAAAAAGAATCATGATCTGTTTGTCATATTCATGAGAAATATCAACAAAGCTCTGAAAATCACGTCTTTCATTGACTTTGTCACGCTATTGCTTCTTGAATATCACGACTTTCTAAATGTTTTCTCTCACGAATTGATGAACATTCTACCTGAACGACGTTTCTATGATCATAAAATTCAGCTGCAGAAGAACAAAACTTCTATCTTCGAGTCTTTATATGACATGTTTCAAGATGAGCTTCAAGTACTAAAGAAATATCTGAAGAATAATTTGATCAAAGACTTTATTCAAGTCAGCTCTTCTCTTGCGATCTCTTTGATACTCTTTGTTAAAAAATCAAGCGAAGAACTCAGATTTTGCGTGAATTATTGAGATCTGAACGTCATGACAGTTAAGAATCAATACTCGTTACTTCTCATTTAAGAAACTCTAGATTGACTGATTAAGATCAAGTACTACATCAAGTTAGATATCATTGCAGTCTTTAATAAACTGCGAATGACTTATGAAGACGAGTGAAAGATCGCTTTTTGAACACGTTATGACTTATATGAGTACAACGTTTTGCTCTTCGAATTCACAAATGAATCATCATCATTTCAGAACTTCATTAATGACACTCTACATGACTTCTTGAACATTTTCTGCATTGCATACATGAATGATATCTTGATTTATAGCAACAGCAAAAAGAAGCATACTCAGCATGTTCATCAGATACTGAAGCGACTTAAAGTCGTTGAACTACAGATAAATATCAAGAAATGCAAATTTTCAGTTATCGAGATCAAGTATTTGAGTCTAATAATCATCATTCACGAAATCAAAATGAACTCTGAGAAGATCAATGCTGTCATGAATTGAGCTGCATCTCAAGACGTCAAAGATGTTCAGAGCTTTCTGAGCTTTGTCAACTTCTATAGATGATTTATTAAGAAGTTTTTCAAGCTGATCAACTTGTTGACTGTCTTAATCAAAAAAGATCAGTCATTTAATTGAACTCAGAAGTGTCAATTCATTTTCGATTGACTCAAGCAGACGTTCATTACTGTCTCTATCTTAATGCACTATAATTCGAACCTACTCATGACTGTGAAAATCGATGTCTTCGACTATGTTGTGATCAAAGTCATGTCTCAACGAGATGATAACAAGCAGTTAAGATCTATGATCTATTTCTCTTTCAAAATGCTATTTGCAGAATGCAACTACGAGATTTATGACAAGAAACTTCTAGCTATAATCAGAGCTTTTGAGAAATGAAGGCTCGAATTGAAAGACACGTTAGATCTCGTTGAGATCATTTTCGATCACAAGAATCTAGAATATTTCATGTCAATCAAGCTGCTTAGTTGAAGACAAGTCAGATAATCAGAATTTCTCTCTCGATTTAACTTCAAAATCATGTATCATTCGAGTGAATTGAACACTCAAGTCGATGCACTCACACGTTGATCAGAAGATCTTTTCTTGAACGAGAGAAATAGTCATCAAGAACATCAGTGACAGATCGTGCTAAAATCAAAAAATCTGAAAATTCAAGTCTTAATCAATGTTCTCAATGATAGTGACTCTGAAGCACTTGAATCAAGTGACTTGAAGAACGAATCAATGATCTCTGAGCAGTCTGAATCATCAGAGAAAATGTCTATAAATGAGCTAAAAGAACAACTCTTTGCAGTCTATTTCAATGATGAATGAGTACAGATCATGATAACTGCGTTAAGAAATGATTAACGAAAGCTTAAAGAATTTTCGTTAGCGAAATGTATGCTGCGAAGTGATCAAGTCTACTATAGAGATAGACTATTGATACTTGAAGATGAGAAACTGCGACTACGTCTGCTTCAGTTAAGTCATGACACATTTATTGCGAATCATTCAGAAAGAGTCAAGATCTACGAAATACTCAGTCATTATTATTACTGACTTGAAATGATCAAGACAGTAGCTCGCTTCGTACATAATTATCATCTATGCTCTCAAGTAAAGATCTTTAGAGAAAAATATCAGAAAGCTTTGAAGTCTCTTGATGTACTCAATCGTTGCTGAAAAGACATAATCATGAATTTCATCATGACAGTATCTGAAAGTAAGAATCTGAACGAAAATTCAACAATCAATATTCTGATAGTCATGAACAGACTATTTAAACAAGTGCATTACGAGTCTATGAGTGAAATTACAGCTCTAGATACAGCTTGAGTTTTTTATCATGCAATATGAAAACATCATGAATTATCTGATTCAATTATCTTGAATCATGAAACTCAGTTTGTCAGTCACTTTTGAGATAAACTTTGTATTTGATTGAAGATTCAAGCTCGATTGTCAACTGCGTTTCACTCAGAAACGAATGATTAAATCGAGAATGTTAACGACGTTTTGAAACAATATCTTCAAGTCTTCGTGTTCTTTATGCAGAACGACTGAGCTGCATGACTGTCATCAGCTGAATTTGTCATCAACAATCACTTCTTCAAAAGCACTCAATGCACGTCGTTTCTAACTAACTTCAAACAACATTCTTGAATGAGATTGAAATCAAAGAAGACTCAAAAGAACGTTATTGAACATTTGAAATAAATACATGTTGATCTGTTTGTTCAGAAAATGAATCGAATCAATGAAATTCTGCGAGAATAAATGATCTTAGCTCAAGCATATCAGAAACAATTCGCTAATGTTCATCAACAACACGCTCTCAAGTATGCAATTAATAATATGATTTGATTAGATGCTCGCAATCTGATGATTCATTGACTCAGCAAGAAGTTATCTAATAAATTCGAGAAATCTTTCAGAATCATCAAAATTGTTAGTTCTCATTCTTATCAGCTAAAGTTGCTCAATGACTGATTCTGTTTCGACGTTTTTCATACTTATCTGCTTCATTCTGCAATCAACAATCTCTTACCTGAACAAATATCTTTCGCGTTGTTTTCAATAGTCTTCGTTGAAGAAGTGCTTAGCTGAAAGATGAACGAAATATTGAACTTTCGAGTAAAGAACTCTCAGCTAGAGTATTTAATTAAGTGAACTGAGATAAAAGAAAACAGTTGAGTAAAGTTTGCGAATGTGATGAATGTCATCGAAGTCATGAACGTCTATCACGCTCGAAATCTCGATTGTTCGAGTAAGAATTCATGAATTGCTTACGTGCAAAAAAGCAGCGACTCTGAATATGAGTCAGAGAATTAAAAGTCTTGCAGAAGCTTTGACTTCAAAAAGAGAAATCTATTGTCATGATTTTAGCATGTGTTACTTGAAAGATGTTGAGAAAAAAGATGTTAGATCACTTAGATGATGTTGAACAATATTATAGATGATGATAAATGTGAGATTATCAATGATGTTATGAGAATTTCTCGATACGAATGATACTCAGCGTTCATGAGGTATAAGAATCTCTGAATAATCTCTTTCTTTTCTTTCTTCTTCATGCAACGTCTTGTATTTAAAATCTAGTTATTAGAATTTCATTCTGATTTCATTCAGTTCTCAGTTCGTGACATATTTGCATATGATGATGAAAGCTTGTAACAAAGATCATTTTGCAGTCGATCACTTCAGACATGCAAGCATAACAGTAAATATAAATATGAATTGATTTCTTTTCTTATTAATACTTTGTATATTTACTATTTTTGCTGATTTAATTTGATTTGATTTGATTTGAATTCATACATTCTTGTGACATTAATTTAAATTCAACTCATGAGAAAAACTATGCTATGTATATCAAATGAACAAAACTCTCTGAGAAAGAAAATTGCTTGTTGACTATACAACAACTTCACATCATTGAAACAATAAAACTGACACTGTGTTATCAATAATAAATCTATAGCTTTTATTCAGTGTGTGATGCTCAAGTAAATTCTTATGAATGTCTGTGCTGTTTGTTGTAATGCATCGTCTTTGCTCTGCTCTTCATTGATGATATTTTATACAACAATGTTTCGATTCAATTCTTGATTTGAAGATGAAAGATGTTTCTTTGCATTCATGATGCTCATGATTGTAACGCAGAAATTGTGTTCTCTTGCTTAATGATTATCATTCATTGAGCAGAGAAATGTGTGATGAAAGAGAGATGTGCACGATGAGAAAATAAAGTGTGATTGTACTGAATAACTCTTTTCTTCTCTTGATTTGACTTATGTCATGTAGATGTTGAATAAATTGTTAGTATAAATGTGCAATTGCAATCATTCAATGCTTAGCTGATCGATAGTAAAGATGCGTTCTGATCGCTCTTGTGCACTCTCGATTTTTCACGTAGATAGATGTATAACTTGACATTAAGTAAAGAAGATGAACTCAAACTCTTTCAGTATATCAGCGTGATCGACGAGTCACTACTTCTTTAAGCACATATAGTCACAAACTCAAGACTCATCATCTGATTCATCTATTTTATCTGATATCTTTTCATCAATTACTTGATGACACTGTCGATGTAATGAAGACGTTTCAATATCAATGCAGTCGATGAGTTGCAAATTCTTCAATCACTTGTAATCACGACTCTCAGACTCTTCATCTGAATCGACTATTTTACTAGTAGTATTTTTTCATCTCTTACTGACATCAACATGTCATTAATCTTCTTCGTAGATTGATTGTGACTGTTAGAGAGAAATGCTGTTGCATGAGTGAAAACTCTGCATAACAGCTTTCTTGATCATGCAACGTTCTAACATCATTCAAACTGCGTTGAATTGAGATCTCTTGACTCTTCTGACTTCTATTTGAACACAGAATAGAATCAAAAGATTCGTAGTCAACATCACGTACAGATGAATCTCGTTGTCGACTCTATTTTTGCTGATATGACAGATACTTTCAAGTAAATGTATACTTAATAAACTATATACTTTATAATTTATGATCATCAAATATACTACTGTTCAAAAAGTCAAACTTCTCATGCTTTTCATCTTCTAGTGCTGCATTGACGAGAACATTAAGATCACATGCTGTTGAAATCGTGTCTAAAAACTAATCAGAGTGCATGCGTGATTAGAATGTTTGATCAATAAAAATAGCTATAACTAAGACTTTAAGAATACAGAAGAAAGAAGGTACAAAAGATAAGAAGAACATGCTCTATATAGTAGTTATTCAGATCAACGTTAGTCTTAAAGAAGATGTGTTGAAACACAAGAAAAATGTTGATTTGAAAGATGTTTGCAACATAAAGAAATGTGTTTATCATAGAAATCTGTTGACTACTCGTAACATAAAGAAGTGTGTTTATCTAAAAGACAATAGAAGCTGATTAGAAGATGCTAGAAAAGAGAAAAGATGTTGAGTCATATCTGAGTCAAACCTAAGTCAGATCTAGATCAGATCTCAACTAGATCTCAACTAAATCATTGACTAGCTCTAATTAATTCTGACACATTCGTAACATTACTCTCTTCTTCGAAAATTCATGTTTGCATGAATAGAACAAATGAAACGCAAATTTTCACTGTTTTTCAATTTAGTGTGACTTGTCTGAATAGAGCTTATGAAATTCAACTAGAACTTCTTTCAAGTTCTTGAATTCTTCTTTATCAACATAGTATTATTCGTTGTTTCAATCTAGTTCTGTTCATTTAACTTTGTATTGTACTCGATCTTGATAGCATCTAAAGTTCAAAATGTCATCTATCTCTCAATGATTATCGTCTTCAATAGTGAGTAATCTGAGAGATTCTGAATGCTGTTCTGATAAAAGATTATTGAAATAAGAATGTAATAGCTTTGAACTGAACATTGAATGCAACTGCTTTATGCTTATTGTTACGAAGCGTGTCGAGATGAAATAGAGTCTAGTCAATAGACTCTAGAAATTTCGATATGTGAACAAGAAACAATGATGTTTCGAATCAAAATATGCTGAAACATTTCATCTATTTGAGTTCTGACAAATCAATTACTTCGTCTCTTTGTTCGCTCTACTATAGATACAGCTCGAAATCGTCTTCTTTCTTCTGTATTCTTAGTTTTCTAGTTAAAGCTACCTCTATTGATCAAACATTCTATTCAGCTACGCACTATCTCGCTGCAGTGTGATTAGATTCTAGGCATGATCTCAACATTAAACTAAGAATTCGTTAACTCTACGATACGAGTATCAATATTCATTCAAGACACTCGATGAACAACGAAATGAGTTTAAAGAAATTTGTTTACCTGATGATCAACGACTTCGAAAGACAGAACAACATCAGAAAGTCAATAGAATCAACGACAAGACTGTTGAATTGCTAGAGAATCTATCGCTCATTCAGTAGCATCGATTCACTCGATCAATAGAATCAACGAGAACATATGATTGTTGATTGCTAAAGAATCACAAACTCTCTCTTTCTTCTCAAAAAAGCTCGTGAATCAGTCGAGTCAAAATAATCTGTGTCATCAAATTCGATTCAACTCGATTCAAATTCAGGTCAATTTAGTGAGTCTGCTACAAAGACAAGTCAATAGTTGATCTCTTTGATGAGCTAGTCGATTCTCTTCTAGTGAGTTTGCTACAAAGACGCTGTCAATGCGATGATCTATCTACTCACATCGCTCTATCTATCAGTGAATCAACCTATCTTGTGTTTCTGTGTCAACTAGTGAGTCTGCTTCAATGACATGATCAGAATCGATCTCTTCAATGAGCTAGTCGATTCTCTTCTAGTGAGTCTGCTACAATAGGCATTTCGATGGTCTGAAAGATCAATAGAAAGATTGATAGAAAGACGAGCATCGAGCTCTACGTCAGTGCTATGAACTACATTACAAGTCATAGAGACATGACTTTTAAAGAGAAGAAAGTAATGTTACGAAGCATGTCGAGATGAAATAGAGTCTAGTCAATAGACTTTAGAAATTTCAATATGTGAACAAGAAACAACGATGTTTCGAATCAAAATATGCTGAAACATTTCATTTATTTGAGTTCTGACAAATCAACTACTTCGTCTCTTTATTCACTCTACTATAAATACAGCTCGAAATCATCTTCTTTCTTCTGTATTCTTAGTTTCCTAGTTAGAGCTACCTCTATTGATCAAACATTCTATTCAGCTACGCACTATCTCGCTGCAGTGTGATTAGATTCTAGGCATGATCTCAACACTTATCAATAAACAAAGATGATAGAAGATTTCAACTTTGACAGTGATTTGATAGAGTTTTAGCTGTTTATCTTTCAAATTCTTACATGATCTAATTGTCTTTATATTTCTAGAGAATAATCAAACTCAGTCATCTACTTCATAAATGACGTTTCATCTATGTTTATTGATCTGAGCTTTGATGATCTGCTTCGTCTTTTTCAATTGCTGATGATCAAAGATAAGAAGTTCTTTCATTCAAATGATAATATCGTTTGCTTTTCTAGCTTTAAGACGTTCATGAATTGTTTCGTAGTCAGTAGTATCTGAATTGAAACTCATTCATGAGTGAAAACTCTTATTGAAGTAGAACGAAGTCATTGAGATGATCGAGAAGATATTGAAATTCTTGCTGAATTCTATCATTGATAGTCATTTTGCTCAGTCGTTCTGCATGTAATTGCAGTAAATTCTTAGTTCACGTTCAACATCTTGATTAGCTCGTTTCAATTGATCATTGATCTCAGAATGATAAACTGTTGATAGACTAGTCGTGATTCTTAGTCGCTTGCAAAGACTTTGTCACATGATTGATATGAACTGAGAGTCTCTGTTTGAAACAATGAAACTGAATAGATCATGAAGTTGATAAACGTTTCATAGCATGATTCAAATCATTTCTTCAACTGAAATGTCTTTGTCTTTTCAATGACAGAAAACATAGTGATGTTTCTTGATGAGTCAACATATGATTGTGCAAATGACATTATAATCTTCTGATAGAAGTAGCTCAGTAATGAAGTTCATAGCTATATCTTTTCAGCGTTTCTGTGAAATTGATAGAGAATGAAGAAGTTCATTGATGCTATCTTTAGATGTCTTGCTTCGTTGACAGACATGACAGTTTCAAATGTAACGTTTAATCATTGCTTAATGATCTGATCAATAGTAGAAACGTTGAACTAGATTGATAATTCTTCGATTGTCAAAGTGAAAGATGAAAGACTGATCATGAATTTTCTTTAGCAATTTCGTATGCATTTTCTCAGAAACTTACAGTAGATCTTTTTTGAACAGAACGTCGTCAATGATCTTGCAATGCTTCAATTCAATGCTATGTAGCTTGAGCTTGTTTTTGCTTATAGCTTGTTTATACTCATTGCAAAGCTCATTCGTTTTATTGACATCTTTTACTCGCTGATAGAGATCAACTTCAGATTCAATAGCTAGAATATTTATTCTATCGAGTGTCAGAATGATCTGATAGTGATCTTCAGTACGCTGAGCTGATTCAGAAACGTTGATCAGAGACATTCTGATTAGAGCATTGACTTTAAAGTTCATTTTGTCTGATCAAAAAATAATCTGAAAGTTAAACTTGAATAAAATGTCTAGATAATTGACTTGACGTCGAGTTAACTGTTTGTTTTTCATGAAAATCTTCAAAGTCTGATGATTGATGAACATCTGAATGAGTAGTTCAGTGCATTCAAGCTCAAGTCTTCAATGTTTGAAACATTGAATAATGACTAGTAATTTCTTGTCATAGATATGATAATTGCATTCAGTAAAGATCATGCTCTTGCTGTAAAATGCTACTGAGTGAAGAACTCTCTCATCATCATACTGTGATAGAATTTCACCTTTGACGTAGTCAGATGCATTGATTTTTAAAATAGTCTGTCGTTTTGAATTAAAATGTTGTAGAACTGAGATCAAGCTGACTTGTTTCTTTAGATCATCAAAAGCTTGAACACAGACTTTGTTTCAAACAAAAGATGTATCTTTTCTAGTTAACTGAGTGAATGATTTGACTAGCTTCGAGAAGTTCTTAATGAAACGACGATAGAAGTTAACAAATTTCACGAAGCTTTGAACTTCTTTTAGATTGATCGACGTAGCTCAGTTGACTATGACTTTCACTTTGATAGAATTCATACAAAGATCTTGTTCTGAAACTATGACTTCTAAGAAGACAGTTTCTTCTACGTTGAATTTGTACTTTCGAATATTTACTTGTAGATCAGCTTCTCGTAGATGATTTAATATCATCTTGACATGTTGTTAATGTTCTCATTGAGTTTTGCTGTAGATTAGAATGTCATCTAGATAGACTTGACAAAAGTCATTTAGAAAGTCTCAAAGAATGTCATTCATTGTTGAGATCGTGCCTAGATCATTCAATCAAAGAAACTCGAAGCTGATATGTATGTATTGCTCTTTAGAGATAACTATAACAAGACATTAAGAATACAGAAAAGAAAGAGTGCAAGCTCTTCTATAAATAATGACTTGAGGCTGCACTAGACTCGATACAGATGTGATGTAATATATCAGATGTGTTTGTCTAAAAGAATGATGAAAGAAGTGAATGAAGAAAGTGCTGAACAACGAAAAGAAGTGCTGAGAATGACTCGAAGAATTCAATAGAAATGCGCTAGGTTCAAACTAGGCATAGCGTCATCTGAACTTTGATCGATTCAGACATGTTCATAACATTACTCTCTTCTTTGAACATTCATGTTCACATGAATAGAAAAGAAATAAGAGCAAAAAATTCATCGTGTTTTCAATTTAGTGCAACTTATTTAAGTATAGCTTATGAAATTCGTTCAGAACTTTCTTCAAGTCATTGAATTTCTCTTTATCGACATAGTATCATTCGTCGTCATGATCTATCTCGATTCATTTGACCTTGTATTGTAATCTTTCTCTATATCGCCTGAAGTTCAATATATCATTTACTTCTCAGTGCTCTTCATTCTCTTCAATGATCAATGATCTAGAAGACTCAGAGTGTTGTCTCAATAGAAAGTCATTTGATGAAGGTCATAGACACTTCAAGCTGAACATTGAATGTATATGCTTCATGCTTCTAGATAGCTGAAGGCGATAGAAGATTTCAACTTTGACTGTGATTGAATAGAGATCAAGCTGCTTGTCTTTCAAATTCTTGCATGATCTAGTGATTTTGATGTTTTCAAAGACTAATCAAACTTGATCATCTACTTCATAGATGATGTCTCGTCTATGCTTGTTCATCTGAGCTTCAGTGATCTGCTTGATCTTTTTCAATTGTTGATGATTGAAGATAAGAAGTTCACTCATTCAAGTGACAATGTCATCGATCTTTCTAGCTTCAATACGTTGATGAGTCATTTCGTAATCAGTCGTATCTGAATCGAAACTCATTCGAGAGTGAAAGTCTTTATTGAAGTAGAAAGAGATCATCGAGATAGTCGAGAACATATTGAAATTGTCACTGAATTTCATCATTGAAAGTCATTTAGCTCAGTCATTCTGCATGTAATTGCAGTAGATTCAAAGTTCGCGTTCAACATCTTGATTAACTCATTTCGACTGATTATTGATCTCTGAATGATAGACTGTTGATAGATTGACTTTGATTTTCAGTCATTTGCAAAAACTTTGTCACATGATCAATATGAACTGAGAGTCTCTATTCAAAACGATAGAACTGAGTAGATCATGAAGTTGATAGACGTTTCATAGCATGATTCATACTGTTTCTTCGATTGAGATGTCATCATCTTCTCAATGACAGAAAACATAGTGATGTTTTTTGAAGAGACGACATATGATCATGCAAATGACGTTATAGTTTTCTGATAGAGATAGTTCAGTGATGAAGTTCATAGCTATATCTTGTCAACACTGCTGAGAAATCAATAGAGACTGAAGCAAATCATTTGTATCATCTCAAGATGCTTTGCTTCGCTGACAGACATGACAGTTTCGAATGTATTGTTGAATAGTTGCTTGATGATCTGACCAATAGTAGAAGCGTTGAACTAGATCAATCGTTCATCTAATGTCAGAGTGCAAGGTTGATGATTAATCATGAATATCTCGAAGCAATTTCGTATGCATTTGTTTCAACATTCATAGTAGATCTTTTTTGAATAGAACGTTGTCAATGATTTGACAGTTCTTTAACTTCATGTCATGAAGCTTCAGTTCATCTTTGTTCATAGTTTGCTCATACTCATTGCATAGTTCATTCTTCTGATTGACTAGACGTACGCGTTGATAGAAATTAGTCTCGTATTCAGATTCGATTTTGAACTTAATTAATAGAACGTCTATTCAATTCGAGATCAGTATAGTCTGAAAACAATCATTTATGTCTTTAGCTGATTCAGAACTATCAATCATCGACATTTTAGTTAAAGCATCGACTTTGATGTTTATTTTGCCTGATCAAAAGATAATCTGAAAGTTAAACTTCGATAGAATATTCAGATAGTTCGCTTGTTGTCGAGTCAGCTGTTTGTTTTTCATAAAGATCTTCAAAGTCTGATGATCAGTAAACATCTGAATAAATAACTCAGTACTTTCTAGTTCAAGTCGTCAGTGTTTGAAACATCGAATGATAGTTAGCAATTTCTTGTCATAGATGTGATAATTGCATTCAGCTGAAATCATGCTCTTGCTATAAAAGACTATCGAGTGAAGCACATTCTCATTATCATACTGAGATAGTATGTCGTCTTTTACATAGTTGAATGCATCGATTTTCAAAATAGCTTGACGTTTGACATCAAAATGACGTAGAACTGAGATTGAGCTGATCTGCTTCTTTAGATTGTCAAAGACTTCAATGCAGACTTTGTTTCAAACAAAAGACGTGTCTTTTCAAGTCAACTGAGTGAATGACTTGACTAGTTTCGAAAAGTTCTTGATGAAGCGTCGATAGAAATTGACGAAGTCAACGAAGTCTTGTACCTCTTTTAGGTTAGTAGATGTAGTTCAATTGACTATAGCTTTCACTTTGATAGAATTCATGCAAAGATCTTGTTCTGATACTATGATCTTTAAGAAGACTGTTAGGGGCCAGCATAGAGCGAGTCATATGGGTGTAATGTAACGAGTATATAAATGCTAAGGAAGGAAAGTATCTAGAAGGGAAGGGCCGGCTATCTATATGACTCAGGAGAACATAAGCTAACCC
>JAABUL010000941.1_pt1 | contig 59073 bp, 101 predicted proteins | sample 5559151 | NCBI WGS metagenome assembly JAABUL01 (sample SAMN10711876, study PRJNA513368) | rock metagenome | isolation source: Antarctica rocks | place: Antarctica: Victoria Land, Pudding Butte sud
CGTTCGCTTGCTGTGGCGACAAGATGGTGGCTTTTGAAAGCTTTGATACGGCAGTTGAACAGCGCCGAACAGGCTAGGGTTACCCGGTTGCAGCCAAGTGCTCCCCCTCCCTGGCCTCCACGCCCCATATTTCTCGCGCACTTCCTACACCCTCCTTGGGGCTCACTACATTACAGCGTTCCCGAATCAATGACAGTATTGCATGGCTTGGAAATCGTGGTCTTGAACATCTTGGCAAGTCGGTGAAGGCTTGCCTGAATACGCAATATATTAAGGCTTCCCTGTTTCCAGACTGCCCGGCCAGGTGGTGGCCGAGGTGGCTGGCATCGAGTCTGCCGAGACCACGTACGCCGCTGCAACCGCAAGTGCCTGGACTATGGCAACGGCAGCGGGTGCGCCTCCTCGCACGCTCCTCCAATTCATTCGTTGCCACACCGCAAACGCGCTTCCCTGCGCCTCGCCCAGGTCCTCCACGGCCCTTGCCCGCTTCGCGGCACAAGCAGCCTGGCCCCGCACCCCGGCAGCCTTGACCGGACCACAACCACCAACCCGGGGCCAGACTTCGCCGGTGCGCCTACCGCACTTGCAAAGAGTGTTGTCGCTGACGGCTGCGGCTTTGGCTACTAGTAAGCCAAGTGCGGACCCTAGGCCGGCGAAGTTGGAGCCGCTGCTTCTGCCGTATAGTCACACACTCAGAGGCGGTGTTGCATACATTCTTCTTGGCAACCCAGAGCGTGACGGGCGAAGTGATATTTGGTGCACCCGTTGCTGCAAGTGACTGCACCTCGCGATCAGCCTGCGATAAGGGCGAGAAATACGTTGTGGATTTCGCGGAATTTACGTAATGCACCCCCCTTGTCGTCTCTAGTAGAGACTCTCTACTGCACTTCTACATGCACGGCTCCCTAAGCTCCAGATCAGCCAACACTTTCCGCCCATCGTGTTGCTTTTGCCTGCGCCAATCCAGGCTGTCGAGAGCAGGGGTGCACCAAGAGGTCCTGGTTCAATCGCCTTCCGACAATGCAGCGTGGCAACATGCTCATGCACCATCAGACCAGCGTCTTGCGCTGCTTTCCACCAGGCTGCAATGCCGCAGCAGGGCGATCCGTCTGCAGCCTAGCCAAAGCTGGCTGCATTCACCAGACAAAGGCATTCTGCCTGCAGCGCAGTCCTGCAAGGCAGCCACGAGACCGTGGGTCGCTCGTGATTCGCGCCGCAGCGGCACCTGACAGCCTTAAGAGAAGGTCTTCCAGCCTGCTGAAGCTCTCTATTCCCTTTGCCACCGAATTTGGAGACACAGTCGCGGTCGTGTCGAGTGCCAACGGCTGGTCGACCGCAGAGGTCGGTTCCAGAGAATGCCCCCACTCGTATGGTTGCCGACCTCTTGCGCTGCACTGGTGCATGTGAATGCCCCGATATCGATTTCAGGCACCCTCCGCAGGCAGTGCCGCTCAGGTGGTCTGAGGGTGACACATGGCTTGGAGAGCTGCAGGCAGAGGGCGGGTGAGTTGACCTTGGTCTGTCGTGCCTGTCAATTGCGGTCGACAGCTGCTGCTGCTTCGACTTTGTTCCCTTGTCAAGTCTACCTTTCGCAGCTGTATAAAACTGCCTTTGATTTTGCCTGTCAGGTCTCTGGAGTACAAGTACCTGATCCGACGCGGCGAGGAAGTCAGCGAATGGTGATGCCCCAACACTCATCTCCATCATCTTTGCCAGAAATGGCTGGGTCAACATTCCGCGGCTCGATCCGTCGAATTTTTGTGTGACCCTGAGTAAAGGATTGCCGGACCGAGTGTCTGTCAATGGATTCTGCGCAGGCAGCCAGGCGGTAACCTGACAGTGGATGTGCCGGACAAACCTGCGGTCGTGTACATCTCCGACCGGTGGCTCAACGAGGTGACACTTTTCCCGCGGTTCTGGACTTTCAAGGACGTTTTCCCGAGAGCTTAAAGCATTCAAGTGCGTGGAGCTGACAGTGCACTTTTCAGAGGCGACGCTGTGCAGCGATGTGCTGCTAGACGGCCGCCAACGCTGCGGCCAGCCACATGAGTGTGCGACCAGGATGCCAGACCTGCGCTGAACCAGCGCCTTGTTTTGCGCAGGACCGCTCAGTCCGGGTGGAGACCTCTTCGCTGGATGGCGGCGGCAGCGCCCGCGGGGCGCCGACGGCTGCGGACGCGGCCGCCGTGGCGATCGCCGCAGCCTCGGACAGCGCCGCGGCCGTGCCGCAGCAGCCGACCGCGGCGGAGCCAGAGAGCGAGGAAGCCAGCATCGCAACCGAGCGCGGAAACAGCCTGCCAGCCGGCAAGCCGCTGGCCAAGCACACGGTGAGGGCATGCATTCCTGTACTTCGTGATGCGGAATGCATTGCCTGTCAGTCGCAGCTTACAGGACCCAAGAGCTGTGCTCGGCCAGAGAGGCGGCGGAATTGGCAGCATACCTGGGAGCAGGATACCTCGCTGCTTCTCACCGAACACTTTCCGGACGACTCACCGCCGTGATGTCCAACGATTGACCTGCGAATCGTCTGCTGGCAGGTGAATGCGCTGAAGGAACTGCTGAAGGCGGCGTCACTGCCCAGCAGTGGTCGGAAGCAAGAGTTGATCGATCGCCTGATTGAATCCGGATACTGACCAGGGCGGTGTAATTCTTGCCTGCGTGCAACGTGCTCTATGCTTGTGGCTGTTGCGTTGCATTCTCTGGTCTATGAAACCTTCTCTCTTTACAGCTCGGAGATCTGCTGTCTCAGAACGCCGATGCTGTCTCAGGACGCCATTTGCGCCGTTATGCCTGACAGCTCGGTGATCCGGTACGGATGCCTACATACGTGGACAAAACGTTGCAGCGCCACTTCTGCTGTTCCAATTCTCTAATAACACCACATTCTATGTCTGGCTCCGACACACTGTGTGCCTGCTAATGCTGGTGGGCATGGTGCTGATGCGCCACTGGCGCATGCTGCAGCCGCGCTGCTCTGGTGAAGTAGGCATCGAGCAGACAAATCGATGCCAAACCTGCAAGCAGCATCAGCATCCACGGACTCACGACCCGCACTCACACCCCACGCATGCCACACGAGATCCTTCTTGATGCGCACTACCTAGGCAAGCTTTGACACCAGCAGTAAGAGGCCAGGGTGTATTTTGACAAAGGCAGGGTCAAGTATGGACTAAGCTCTCCAGACGCCCTCACCGAAGAGGATGGGTATGGAGAGGAAGCCGGCGAGCAGGGTGAGCACGCCATACTTCTTCTCGTGGTGGAGGAAGCGGTACACCTTTCTCACATTGTAGGGCACCCTGCAGTTGGATCACTTTTGTCAAGAACACAGTGGGTACACCAGCATGCAAATAGCAAGCCTCGGCATATAAAACATTCAGCTCTTCTGAGAGAACACCGGTCCTCACATGCGCAGCTTGCCGAGGGTGCGGCCCGAAGGGCTGACCGGCGACTTCAACCGCGGCACCGGCGTGACCGCGCGCCAGCCGTCCTCCGCAAACTCCGACAGCTGCATCACATGTGTTATGGAACTCAGCAGGAGGCAACAGCACAGTCCACAACAGCCAGGGCGCCTGCAGATCCGCTGTATGCATGCAAGAGCAGCTGGCCCACGGCATGCTGGTGTTCTGGCGTGGTGCCGTGCAGTGACAGTGAATCGCCGCTGCATTCAGACTGACCGTCTTCAGGGTGCGGGGCACATGGCACTCCCGCGTCTCGCCGTTCTTAAGGAAGTATAGCGAGGGGTACGCCTCCACGCCAAAACGCTGCTGCAGGACCACCTCCGTGGTGCTGTCGATCTGCGCAGTCTCAGACCTGGCCATCTAGACTTGGCAAAGAGCTGCAGCCTGGCGAAAACGAAGCAGTTGCGGAAACCTGGTAAGCTGGTCCGGCAAACGGTCTGGACCGGCGGTATGTCACAGTCGGCACGCACCTTGCCGACGTGCACCTCGCCCTTCAGCCTCTGCGCCAGCGCCCTCCAGATGGGCTCCAAATCCTGGCAGTGCGTGCACCTGCGCCCGGCGTAACATTTGCATGTAGACATTTGCCAACTCGCTATGCGCGGAACGGTCGGCCCAAGGCACCAGGGCACTTACCATGGCGCTGTGACCGCCACCATCCAAGGCAGCTCTCCGTCTGTGAGCTTGTCGAAGTTCTCGTCAGTGAGGTGTACGACCTCGCCGCTTGGCTCATCAGCTTTAAAGGCTGACGCCGCAATGATGCATAGGATCAAGCATGCTGTCAAGATGCTGCGGCGTCTGAACATGCTCATGTATGCTGACTTGTGGGACGAATCAACAAGCCATCTGGCCGGCTTCACGCGTGCCGACGGCACTCAAAGCTCTCGCTGAGGCTACCTGGCAAGAGAGCAACTGATTCAATGGCACAACGTTTTGTGTCGTTGCTCTGTCAGTTGCTGCGCGTCTTCGGCAACACGTGAGAAAAGTTCCCGCGGAAGAACAACATGCTGCGCGCCTTGTAGGCAGGTGCAGTGCATGTTTTCGCATCCGGCACCGGCGCAGGCTGCTGTGTTCAGCTGTTCACTGACATAAGTATCACACTGCTGGCCATAACCGTGCCCTTGGCCCCGTTTTGTGGCTGGGTAATTCAAAACAAGACGTTTAAACAGAGCGCTCAATCGCACGGTCGCCTGAACTGCTGCTCCGAGAACTCGACAGCCTGAGTTGAGGCTTACAAATCGACAAGGCACCGCCTGCTGACATTCTGAAACAAGCGGGTGTATGATTTTTGCCACAGCAGTTTGCCATGCTGCGCGGCCAGGGCAGCCTGAAGGAGCTGCTGGGGCAGTCGGTGGTGGCGTCCAGCTACGCCCGCAAAAAGCGGCTGAAGGCCGAGGCGGACGCCGCTGCCGCTGCAGCTGCTGCGCTGGCAGAACCTCCAGCGAAGCGTCGGGCACAGGCAGCAGCCAATCCTGTTGGCAGACGTGAAGGCAGGCCCGCCGCCGGCGATGCAGCCTCGGAGACCGCGGCAAAGCTGTTTGCGAAAGCCTCCAAGGCCGCCGCTGCCAAGGAGCCGCAGCTGCTGCAGCAATGTGACCTCAGCAGGGTGCGGCCGGATGCGCCAGATGCTGCGACGCCATGTCACGCGGCAGCTCCCCCAGGCGCTAACGCAGGCGGCAGCCGCAGCAGTTCGGACACACTGCAGCGCCCGGCCAGCGAACCCGTGGTTGGCGGGCGGGCGGCGCGGCGGCAGGAAGCAGCTGCAGACCAAGCGACGCCCGTCACATGCCCCATCTGCAGCCGGGCGCTCTCTGAAAATGGCGACGCTATCAACAGCCACATCGGTGAGCAACATTAACTGCTTGCATGCTACGTCTCGCCTGACGTGCCAGCTGGCGTCAAGCAGTACTCCGCCGCCGGCTGCGCACAAGATAGCTGGTCTGATATTGGTATAACTAATGCCGCCTGCCGTGCCAATCTGCGCAGACCACTGCCTAACGCGGTCAGCGTCGGCGAAGCGCGTCAAGCAGCGCACCGTGACGGCCATGTTTGGCTCCGCCAGCGCTGCCGCCGCGCGGCGCTGCCGCCAGATGGTGCAGGACCGCACTTCGTGGCGCGAGGCGTCAACGCCGCCGGCCGCCGCTGGCGGCGCGCCTGATGCAACGCAAGCAGCAGGCGGTCCGCAGCCGCCAACGCCGGCCCTGCGCAGCACCAGTGCGCCGCCGGCGATGCGGCGGCTGGACACGCTGAGCGGGACGATGCCGCCGCCGCTGCCACATCTGCAGCTTGAGGCGCCGGACAGCATGGTGGTGCTGCCAGAGCCGCCAAAGCTGCAGCGTGAGACGTCGGACGGCGCAGCGGTTTGGCCCGAGTCGGAGGCGGAGGCAGGGTTTGCCAGCCCGGAGGCGCTGCCTGCCAGCAAGGCGCAGCCGTGGCGTCGGCAGCTCCAAACACCCACAGCCGTGGCAGACACGCCGGCTTCACCGCTGCGGCTGCCGTCTGCCGGCGAGGCCGCCAATGGTGCCATGCAGCCCATGCCTCAAGATGTGGCGCTCATGGATCAGGCAACCCAGCCGCTTGACGCTGTGCTGTGGCAGCAGCACCAGCGGGCGGCAGCGGCCGAACGCGCCATGGCCCACCAGCCTGCCGCAGCGACGGCGGCGGCCGTTGCCGAGGCGACGGCGGCAACGTCTCAGCCAGTGGATGAAGGCACCGCGGCGGAGTCAGCAGTGCAGTCAGAGGCTGCTATCATGCCGCCAGCAGCGCAGCCGCTGGCAGCGCAGCGCGCGGCGCCGATGGATGCAGACGCAGCGGCCGCTTCGGCTGAGCCGGATGCAGACGCGGGCATGTGCACGCCGCCGCGGCAGGTCCGGCAGACGACTCTGCCGTGCGCGAGCCCACTGGCCACCATCAAGTCCTTCAGCGCCTGCGTCGTCGGCCGCCGCTTCCAGCAGGACGCAGAGTGCGCTCCCTTCTGCGCTTGTGCATGTTTTGCAGCATTGGTTTGGAACCATTGCTGACTGCATCCGCATCTTGTCAGGGATCGGTAGCGCCGCCTGATGGTGCAGCGAAGCAGTGTAGACCATTGCGTGCTGAGCATGGAGAGCGTGGCCCGATTTGGAAACATATGCCGTGCAGGTGTGTCGACGGGGAGCCGGTGACCATCCAGCACGAGCCGTCCAACACGCGGGACCGCAATGCGCTCATCGTGCTCGGCGCCCAGGGCCAGGTGCCTTTACTTTCTTCCAATCGAATCCCTGCAATTTTGAAAAGTGCTACCCATGCTGTAATTGACGCGGCTGCGTAGAACAGGAAGCATGCTGGGCAGGCAGGCATTGAGCCTTCCTATTTTTTGTCTATTTGAAAAAGGAACGGCCAACGGCCTTTCTTTCATTTTGGCTTTTCTAAATCGGACGAAGAAAGGAACAAAGGTACCTTCCTTTTTCAGAAGAGACAAAACATGAAAAGGCCCGTGGCATTCCCTTTTGAAGCAAGGAACCAAGGTATACCTTCCTTTTTTCGAAGAGACAAAACATGAAAAGGCCCATTGCATACCCTTTTGAAGAAGGAAGGTGAACGTCTCCGCAGGCCTCTAGGGGTTGCTCAAGGTAAGGAACAAACGATCCATTCAATGCGAACAGGTGCTGGGGCACCTCGCAGCGGAGGTGGCCAAGTGGCTGGGCCCGCTGGTGATCGGCAACATGGTGGAGGCGGCGGGCACAGTGCAGGACGAGCCCGCGTCTTCTTCTGCCCCCATCAATGTCAGCATTCAGGTGCAGCTCTGCTGGTCGCGTCACGCATCGCAGTCCGGTTGTGAGGCGCACACTTCTCTCAAGCGGTGTGTGCTCAGATTTGTATCACATCTGTGGATTGCAAATGCGATGCTGCTATGAAGCAATGGAGGCACACCACATGCATGCATCATTCACAAAGTTCCAGCGTCCCGTTCATCGACATGTTTCTCGACACACGCCTGTCCTGCAGCTCAGAGCTATCGCGACCTGCACAGATTGGCTTCACGCCAGACATGGTGCTGCTGTCGCCGCGGAAGCAGGGGCGCCTGCACACCAGCCTGATGCGCGCTGCGGCCGCTGCGGCAGACGTCCTGGAGAAACAGGTCCGGCACATGCAGCTGTGGTTGTATCTGCCATGGCTTGGCTGTTTTCAAACCCCGCAGTTTTCGACGAACCTGACTATAGACGCACATGATGTGCAATGTACGCCGTGTTTCAGGGCAGGAGTCGCTGCCAGTTCTATACCCGTCCTCATCTCTGGGTGCACGTCTGGCTGCGCAGGGGCGGCGGCTGGGGCCGGGCGGCGCCGGCGACTGCCTGCGCACCAATTTCCGGGTGGTGTTGGACACGGTGCGCTCGTGCGACGGCCACCTGCTATCGTCTGACGAGCACGCGCTGCTGGAGACCTTCCAGGTGTGTTTCATGCCTCTCCTGTTCCTTTTTACTCAGCACTTCTTACTCTTCTTTCATCTCACGGTGCGCTCATGCCACGGCCACCTGCTGCCCCCCGACGAGCACGCGCTGCTGGAGAATTTTCAGGCATGCCCAGTAGCTGCCACCATGCTGTGTTTGCTTCGATCTCTCAGATACAGCTGCTTTGTCTTTGGCTGTGTAATTGCTGAGGTGACAATCAAGACAGCACAACACGTTCTGACCATGTGCTGCCTTCACTCCAGATCAGTACTTCGGATCCGTCTGACATCACGCAACCTCGTGGTGAGCGCCGCCTGACCTCGCTGCTGCTGCCGCAGGGCCTGCCGGTGCCGGCGCAGTGCCTGTTCCTGCGCCTGTACCAGCGGCGAGGGCCATGGTTCCGGCAGCGCGCGCTGGAGTACCCCGAGGTGGGCGACGCCGCGCCGGTCGTCGAGCAGCTGCGCGCCGCCGGCCTGCTGGCTGCGGCAGACGTGGGCGACTGCCCGGCTCTGGTCCAGGCGCGCTGTCACATGATTTGGGTGTCGATCGCCCAGCGCTTTGCATTTGCTTTGAACCACAGAAGCGAGACCGGTCAGCAAGCCAGGGGCAGGCTTCATTTAGGTCTGCTGCAACCCAAAGGTGCAGTGGCCGACTTGCAGCGGCCAACAAGCAGTGCTCCATCAGGCGGGATCTGGATGGCGGGGATTCCATAAGCACTAATGAGGATTGCGGTCCTTCTATACAGATGCTGACGGTGCCGGAGCTGAGGGCGCTGGCGGTGTGCCTGGAGCTGCCGATGGGTGGCCGCGCCGGCGGCAACCGGGACGCCATCCTAGGCTGGTACCGCCGCACCGTCATCCCGCCGCCCGGCAGCTTTGTGGTGCGTTCTGCCCTCGCTTCGTCACCCCTCGCCGTGCTTTGAGTGGGCTGACCTTGCAGCGCTGGTTGGCTGCTGCTCTCTGAGCCACACTACCCAGGATCATGTCGGCACATCTGCAGAACTTCCACCATCAACCTCAGGCCTCCTGATTACTGCTTCTACATCATTTTAGGCATGTCATCAACTTGTGGCATCTCATTCACGTGCACAGGAGCCAGCGGTGATGGAGGAGGCGGTGTTCGAGGCGCTGTCGGCGCTCGCCGGGCCCTGCTGCCGGCTGACGGCTGAAGCGGCGACGCTGATGGGGCGCGTGCGCCGCCTGTTCTTCATGTCCGAGCACCAGGACCTGTCCCGCTTCCTGGTCACCAACCTGGGCATTACCAAGTACCCCCAGTACAGGTAGGGGTGACGTGTAGATGGATCTGTACAGGCGCGCCGCGCCGCTGGTGCTGGGCGCCTGTGTGCTGCCTGCTGTTGTTGTCATCTGCTGATGTTCCGCATGGCAGCGCTCTCTCTTGCTGCCTGTGCTTTTAATCACTCAGCCGCTGCACGGAATGAGCTGCGCTGGGGGAGCAGCAGCAGCAGCAGTAGCAGCAGCGGCTTCCTGTGATCGTGACCACAGCAACGTAATTCAATCGAAAGCCTTGTGAACGCAGGCTGAACCGGCCCAGCTCAGGGTTTGCGTGCCGCGCCGACATGCTGGCCTATGAGGTTGCGCTGGGCCACGTGTCCGCGCTAGACGCCGCCTTCGAGGTGTGCTCTTTCGTCTGCAGCATGTCCGTCTGTCTGGCTGTCATGTTGTTCTAAGAGCACGCCTTTTGTCGACTCTCAACAAAGCCTCTGGCATCAGAAACCTGCTGGGCCACGCGTCTGCGCAAGACGCCGCTTTGAGGTTAATCTTGGAACTTGTTTTAGTTGTTTCAAGCAGCACAATTTTGCCCCGCGCCTGCTCACACGGGCAGCGACTCTATCTGTCCGCAACACACATGCTCTTCAACCTTGTGATTGTGAAATTCAAGCACGGCCTTGGCAGCAGCGCTCCCAAAAAAAGTACTGGTCGTGTTAGCAAGTCGTCAAAATGCACATGTTTTCAATGCCTCAGGCAGGCGACATGGCGGCGGCGGAGGCGGCGCTGCAGCCGGCGTGGGCGGCCATCGAGGCGGGGCGCCACAAGGCAGGCGCGATCGCGCACAATGCGGCGCTGGCGCAGACCTTCCTGCGGTGCTACACCGCCGCGTGGGTGTATGTTTGTATGGCCACCGCCGGCGTGTCGCTGCTGGAGAAGCAGAAACGGTACGGCGAAGCCACCGACACGCTGCGGCAGCTGCTGGGTGAGTCCTGCATCCTGGCACTGCACCTGCACAGCCTACTTTCAGGGCTGCGCTGAAACGCTGACGAGGTAGAGCACAGCGTAGTGCCATCAGCCATCAATCGCCTCGTGTACGGAATTTCCTTAATGGATGCAAGCAGCAAGTGGAGTCCCCTCGAAGCCAATCGTCTGAAGTTGTCAATTGTCATCTGAATGCAGGCGGCATCTGCTGCGCCGGGCGGCGCGGGGAGTGGTGGATCCGGCTGTCCATCGACACCGAGCACATGGGGCGCACGGAGGAGTCTCTGGAGGTGCTGCAGCGCTGCCCTATCTTGCGCTTAACAACTCTTGTGTGCGAGCACAGCCTCGCTTGGCATTCTGAACAAAAGCACCGTGTCAACGGAAACACTAATCGTCCTGTATGTTCATTGCGCCACGTGGATCATGCAACACACCGATGTGTTCTTGTCTGGTGATCTGGCAGGTGGCGGAGGCGGCGCTGGCGGATGAGTGGGTGAAGACGGGGGACAGGCTGGCGCTGCAGCGGCGCGTGCTGCGGCTGGGCAAGCCGCCGCGGCGGTGGCGGCGGCCGCCGTGGGCCGCGGCCGCCTCCTGGGACCCGCCGCTGGTCACCATCGTCGGCAAGCCGCTCGCCAGCGTCGTGGGTGCGTCGCAATCGCTTGGACGCTGTTGCAGCGTTCCCATGGTGTCCATTGTCAGAGCTAGAGGCTGAGCCAGGCACACGCCTGGTGAGCTTGCAGGCGATCTGGCTTTGGCTTCCGCTACCCGCACATTTACTAGCGTGCTCGAAACGCTTCACTGTCAGCTTTGGCCAACTTAGTATGTATCTGCCGCAGGCCTGAAGAGCAGGTTCCTGGGCGCGGACGGCGAGCAGTGCACCGTGGAGGAGTTTGCGCTGCAGCACTACGCCACCGAGGAGGCTGGTGGCTGGAAAGGCAAGCTGCTTTCCTGCTGTCATTTTGAACACGCTTGTCAGTCCCAACCGAGCGCTCCATCCCATCTGACATCATACACTGAATCGCATGAACAATGCTGCGCCTCCCATATGAGACCACGGCTCATTCGCCTCGTCGTTACGAGCAGCAGACAAGCCAGTACGCTGATCCTTTCCTGATCGCTACCGCAGGGCTGCACTGCGAGGGCGGCGTGTGGGCGACGCTGTTCGGGCTGCTCATGTGGAGCGTCATGTTCGCGGATGTGGCGGAGGTGTTCCGCACGCCCTTCCAGACGGCGCCGCTGGACCTCGGCACCGAGGCCTTTTTCTCGGCGCGCCGGCGCCTCATCGAGGCCCGCCTGCAGGAGATCAGGTGCGTAAGAGCTCCCCATTAGCCTCCATGCTAATGGAGGACTTGCCTCCGCCAACATCTGGCATCGTCGGCAGCAAGGAGAATATGATAGGGAGACGAGCCTCTGAGAGGAGAGGAAGTGGGAAAATGAGTTCTCCAGCTTGGTTCCATTGCAGCGTCCAGGCAGCATTTGCACCCAGCCAGCCTGTGGGAGGTCTCGCCCTTGAAAGCCTCCTATGCCGTCCCTGCTGCAGGGAGGGCCGGGCGGTGGAGCTGATCCGGGACTGCTGGGCGGCGCATGAGGGCGTCGTGTGCCGCGGCATCAACTGGGAGCGGCAGCCGCTGGAGGAGCTGGCGGACATCGCAGACTGTGTCGGCGGCGCCGGCCTCGCTGCGCTGTGCCACCTGCTGGCAGAGGACCACTCCGGCTGGGCGGGTGAGAGCAAGCCCGAGATTCGCAGAGTGAGACTGTACATGGAGAACTGCAGAAGTTGTTGAAGGGTGGGGCGACCACTGCGACAGTGCCGGCGGTTGGCGGCGTCCCCCTCATATCCCATTGCAGACTTCTGGGCTCATCAAGGTGGCAGCCGTTCTAGAAACGCATCCGTAGGCACTGTTTTGCTTCTGCAAGTGTCACGAAATGAAAGTGACATGTTGCGCACTGTGGTTCCTGAACGGTGTGGTATTGCTGCACCGCAGGCGGCATGCCGGACCTGCTGCTGTGGCGGCCAACGGACCGGCGCGCGATGCTGTCGGAGGTGAAGGGCCCCCGGGACCGGCTGTCGGAGCAGCAGCGCGCCTGGGCGGCCGCGCTGTCGGCCGGCGGCCTGGAGGTGGAGGTGCTCAAAGTCGTGGAGACGATGCCAAAGAAGCGGCGCTGAGGCGCTGCCCAACAAGCGGCGCTGAGACGCTGCTCATGAAGCGGCGCTGAGCAGCTAATGATGGTGCACACCGCCTCGTCTTTGCAACTGTGTGTCCTGATGAGTCGGCGGCGCAGCACAGTCCGACGGCGCCATGTGGAAGCTTGAGCTAGTTGGTGTGTAGGTATCTGAGGTACAAATGGAGATGTGCATGCGCGTCAAGAATGTAACGTTTGCCGCTCTCTGACGCACACACTTCATGGAGGGCACACTTCTTGAAGACATTAAACGTGCAGGATCATACCGGCCATGCCGCACAGCGGCGAGCTGTGGCGCATGCCACGTGTGGCTGCGCTCACAAATGCCAAACGTATTGGCGGCCACAGACGCGATTGTCAGCTCTCGCTTGTCTGCAGATTTTGACACAGCAGCGGTCAGCCTCGCGCACACAGCTTGGGGCCGTGGCCTTTGGCCTTGACGTCCGGCAGCGTCACCGACGCCGCTCACCACATCAATGCCAAACAGCTCTGTTGCTAATGCCCACCAAGGCGACGCAGAAAGGACAGGCCGAGATGAGCGCTGATAGGGGTCATGTCAATGCCTCAAAAGAACGAAATAATGGAGCTATTAATGAGGCACTTCTTTTGCCAGCAGCGCCACCGCCCTTTGTGCGACAGAATCAGCTGCCCCTTGTCGTGCGGCCGTGCAAATGGCCCGCTTGCCAGCATGTCGCAAATGCAGCATTCCAGCGACCCGGGCTGAGACCTGATCGAGACTGTAGGCAAGACGGCTTTGATTCATAAATGCGTTTCACTACAGATAGAAGCAGAGCAGCGCGTCACGAGCTGCGCTGTGCCCCTGCTTACGAGAACCTTCTGGCCTATCCGTCCAGGAGCGTCAAAGCGCGTCAAAAGCGAGATCTGCAGATTTGACTGTTAAGTTTTTCGCAACGCGGCTGCATCACCGTTATAGGCTGTTGAGTCCGCCGCGGCACCAACAGGCAGCCGCTCCTGATCGCCAGCTTGGGTGCGCGCCTGCAACAGCCTGTGTCAACGGCGGATCATGTCATGCAAACAGTTCTCCCACCATGCATGCCAATGGCCTCACGAGTCGGCCGCTATCACGGTTGCACGATTCGACCGACGATCCAGATCCAGGCTGACGATCCATCGTCAGGCAGCTTTGCCGATTGTATCAGCTCTTTTACTGTGCAGGTTCGATTATGATCTATGTGGCTCTGACGCTGCTGGCCTGCGTCGCTCTGGCGGAGGGCAGAGGCCTGCAGTCAGGTATGCTCGGCGCTGCTTCTGTACGTACCGCACAACATCACATGTGACCCGATGGGAGGCATTCTTGAACGCAGCTAGCACGGCGTCAGATGTATGCATGCCACGGATCTACATGCCAGCATGCTCATGGAGACTACAGGCGGCGCAGCCGCTGTCAGTCAGTACATCATGATATTGATCCCGCCATCAGTTCCTTTCTCCTCGCAGCGGCAAAACCCTCGTGGAAGTGCGGCCCTATCGGGAGCTGCGTCATCGCCTACGGCTCCGATGGAAGTAGCGGATGTGGTGGTGCAGTAGGAAGACTTCTCCTGTGTGCTGCTCGATAGAAAACCGTTGTCGTGATCTGTCGTGATAGCTGATCAAATGGCTGACATCGTGATGGCCATAACTGGGTGCCGCATTCGGCGCCATGGTAGCTTGAATTTTTTCTATCTTGGGACGTTCAGAACTGGTAGAACTGCATAGAACTGCACGCAGATGTGTACCAAAATTCAGATCAGATCATGCAGTCTGAATCTTTCAGAATTTGAATGCACATGATCAAGAATCGGTGCTGCGACCACCATATTTTCCCATCCAGAGTCTCGCGAGTTGCACGACAGCGAGTCACAAGGCCGCAGCACGGCGCCTATCTGTTGGATCCGATCGCAGCGAACCTCATGTGGGGGTCAGCACAGGGAGTATCGTATCCGGCGGGGATGACGCCTTCGTGCTGAGCTGTCAAACCGTCCGGGTTGCTGCTCAGTAGTTTAACGGCTACAGCTGGCGCCAGCGGGTTCCAGATCACTCTGAACTGGACTACAGCACGCCTGTGTACTTCACCTGCTCTGCCAATTGGACAGATCCTCCATGACAGGCCCCTGATGTGGGTTAGACGTCGCTCAGCGCTCTAGAGTCGCCTCCTTTCGACGTACGTCAGCCGGCGATGGACCCGTCAGACATCTGAATCGTAGTGCTGGTAAGCTCCGCAAAGCTTCTTACCGCCCGTCACCCTGCAGTATAATTTGCCACCTGCCAATGACGCATGTGCGGCACGCAGCTTTGATTCTCTCATATGCACACTGGGTCCATCGAAACGCTGATTGCGGTAGATATGACGTGCAGAGCGTCACCAGCGTCGCATCACGGGAGCCGTTCCTCTGGGTGATCTTGCCACTCAAAGATGGCGCCGCAGCTCTTGTCAGCCAGGAGCATTGTGCGATATGGCTGCATCCTTCTCGCAGTCGTCGCAGTTTACAATGCCGGGCGGCTTTTTCATGGTGGCAACCAGGCCGCAAGGTGACCTGCCCACTCGAGTCTGGTGTCCAGGCGCTGCATGTTCCTGCCTCGCTACCGCGTGTGCTCATGGAAACCCCAGCACTGACGTTCACTCGCTCGCTGCCGTGCAGCAAAATCGAGGATGAGGTCATCAGGATCCTCTCCAGGCAGCAAGAGGCAAGTACACTCTTGCCAACTCTCCCGTTCTTCCTGTCCACGTTCTCTGTACACATCGATGCGACCGCAGAGCCTCCATGTTGGGCAGTGTTGTTGGGTGTCGTGTTGCACTGCCGACCGGCTGCCGCCTGCTGATTCTCGACATCCCCGACACGCAGATGGAGAGCGAGGTGAAGGGGCTGCAGTCGCTGGTGGACAGCCTGGAACGCGGCGTCAAGAGCGTGCAGGCGGCGCAGGTGCGGCCAGCTTTCCCGTCTCATATTTCACCGGCCTTGGCAATGCATTCGTTTGCGACAAAACCTGGCAGCGAAGTGCTGAATCTCCACATCTCCACCTCCGCACTGCGGGCTGCCGCCGCCGCCGCTGCCGCTGTGGTGCTGCATGAGGCAGCCTGGGATCCCTGTAGCCCACTGGGGAGACCCACCTGCTTGCGGTTGATGTCTGTGCTGAACCTGACGAGATCAACCGCCGCAGGACTCGAGCGCCAAGTTCGTGCGCGCCGCGGCGGAGCAGGAGGCGGGCAAGCTGGCCGCGATGGTGGCGGACCTGCATGACACTCAGTCTACCGCCGCCAAGCTGCAGCGGAAAGTGGATATGCTGCAGGTGGGCACCGTGCATGGGTGATCCGAGCAGTCTTGTATGAACACAGGCTGCAAACCAGGCTGCCGTTAGTGAAGCTGCAGCGCCAGCTTGACGTGGTGAGGGCGGGCGGTCGTAGCACGTCAGCACCTGTCCAGTGTTGGCTGACCTTCTGGGCATGTTCGGCAGCCTGAACCAAAGCGTCACCGACAATGTACTTGCACTCCCCGTTCAATCTTCTTCAACCTCAGTTCGTTGATATCACGTATGCCTGCAGGCAAAGCTGCAGGTCGCAGACACCGCGAACAAGCAGCATGAGGCAGCAATCGTGGCGCTGAAAAGGGTGCGGCCCTGCGCCGTGCTGCCCCCCCGTGTACCGGGCATGTTGATGCGCGCGCCGCCACCTGCTTGGATGTGTGTGCTGCTACAGTTTTGAGGCAGGACTTGTTGCTGTGCTGTCTGGGGTGCTCTCGCTGACAATGCTGTAATCGCTGCCATGCCCAGGACCATGTAGCGGCCGCCGCAAGAGCCGACCGCAGCGCCACGGAGCAGGGCGAGGCGTCGGCAAAGGGTGCTGCGTCGGACAGTTCCGCAGCAGGCGCCGCAGCCGGGAGCGGTGCGGCAAAGGGTGCCGCACAGAAGCAGGGCGGCGGCAAGCAGCAGCAGCAGCAGCAGCAGCGGAAGCAGGGCGCAGCGCTGCTGCCGCGCCGGAACAAGCCGCAGCAGCAGGACGCCGACGTGGCAGGCGTGGCCCAGGGCGACCAGCTCGGCGGCAAGGCTGCAAACGCTGCCGGTGGCGACGGCGGCAGCGGCAGCATCCGGGCGAAGGGAGCTGCTGCTGCCGGCGGCGGCAAAGGCGGCCGCGGCGGCAAATCGAAGCTGGAAGGCGGCGGCGGCGACGGCGACGGCCTCGTGGCGTCGATGCTGGACCACCACGCCCGGAACCAGGTGCTGGCAGGGCGGGACCCCGGCGAGATCAAGGCGGCGCACGGCGGCGCGAACAACACGAGATCGGATGCCGCGGCGCTGCCGGCTGCCGGGGACGACCTGTCGGCCGATCCCGCCAGCCTGGCGGACGCCCACAAGGCGGCGCTGGCGGCCCAGAAGGCGCAGCATGTGGAGAAGGTGCTGGACGCGTCGTCCGCCACGGCGCCGCAGCCAGCCGCCGGCGGCGGCGGCGGCGGATTGACCATCAGCGGCTCCGGCATCGCGGGCGCGGTGTCCGGCATGACGGCGGAGTTCCCGACGGACGCCGAGTCGCCGCAAGACGGCGGCGCTGCATGGGAATCCGGCCTGCGGGCGGGGGACTCTCTGAGCGGCGACGCGCTCGCCGACGGGCCGCAGGCTGGCGACATCGCGTTCCAGGGCGGCCTGAACGGCGCTGCTCTGGCGGACGCGCACGACGCCGTGGCGAGCGCGAAAGAGATGGCGGCGCAGCGGCGCGGCGGCGGCGGCGCGGGCCGTCGCACAGGCGGCGTGATAGACGGCGGCGCCGCCGGCCGCCTGCTGGACCGCGTGAGCGCCGTGGCGCCGAAGAGCGCCGCGGCCGCGGAGGCGCAGGACAGCGCGCTCGGCGCCAAGAACGGCGCCCGGGACCTGGTGTGCCTCTTCCCCCTGAGCTTTCGCCCTCGAGGCCTCAAGTACAGGTCTCTTGGACTGGTGTCTGCTTCAGATCAAGAGTATACCGCCAGAGCTTTGAGGACCCCATCTCTGATTTTAGCCACAGGGCCGCCACTGCAGAACCCCTGTCTTGCAAGCAGCCCCGCTTGAGCGCGCGCGCACTCCGCTCCAAACAGGTCCGGGCGCTGGCAAAGGGCGGCGGCAGCCTGGCCGGCGCCAGCCTGATTGGCGGCGCCTCGGCAGATGCCGGCTCGGCGGACGCCGCTGGGGAGGAGGCCCTACTGGACGACCCCGTCGTGGCGCGACAAGCCATGCTCAACGCCGGCAAGGCGCACCACGCGGCGCGCGTCAGCGGCGCGGACGCCGAGAGCGACGCCGCGGCCGCCGGCAGCGGCAGCCAGGCCGACCTGGCGGGCCTGCAGCGGGTGGCCGCCCTGCACAGCGGCGGCGGCGGCGGCAAGGGAGCTGCTGCGGCCGGCGGCGGCCGGGGGAACGCGCTCGGAGGCGGCGCTGGCGACGGCGGGGACATTGATGCTGATGCTGGGGAGCAGTACAGCGCAGTGCTGGACGCACAGGCGGCTGTGGACAAGGGGCTCATGCGCAGGGGCGCGGGCGCGCAGGCAAAGCGGCTGTGAGGGAGTTGAAGCTGTTCGAGTGGAACGGCAGCTGCTTGAAAAGCTCTGTCGGAGTTGGTGGCGTCAGCAGTTAAGTCAGACCATAAGAACAATGGTTGTCGTCTGCATGATATCGGGTGTATGGAAGAGGGTTTCTTGCAATGGAGCTGCGGCGGATGGCAGCGTGCAAGGATGTGTGTCCGCGAGCATCGGCTGGGGGACAGCTGAAGTTTGCGGTACGGTGGTGACCCCAGGCACATCCATGAGGGAAATGCTGCTAACAAGAAGCTGCCGATGTGGTTTGAGAAAGTAACTAGGTCTGCGACACTGTGTGCTCTGCTCTTCTGCAAACCTGTTGCGTTGTCTTGCTCTTTCCTGCCCAAGCGTGGATCCCACCCAACTTTATATGAACAATTCGAGTGTTGTCAGGGCCACCTGCTGCCAGAGAGCGCTTATCAAACCAACCAGCGGCACCACAGCATCCTGCGCGTCAGAGTTTTCTGACCTCCCCCTCCGAGCGTACGACTGCCAAGGTATACGATACAAGACGGGAACGCACAGTCCCTCGCCATTTTAATGGTCCAGCAGCATGCCGCACTGGCCCATGCTGCACAGCCAGCAGCATGCCGCACTGACCCATGCTGCACATGACTCGCCACGAATGCTGCCCGGAGACAGCTTCGCGCCTGGCCGCCCGTAGACACGTCTGCGACTTCTTGTGTGCTGCGCCAGCTGCTGTCGTCATATTATCACCCTGCGCGGCGGCTTTTGACTGCCAGCACGTATTTCGATACGCCCAACCCAGGCTGCCCGCATGCGGCCACCTCTGCAGATCCCCTTCGGTTGGACCATCCACTGCTGCAGGGTTGCGGCGCCTCGCCTCCAGCTTAACCGACCGGCGAAGCCGCCAGCACCCGGCCGCCACGGACACCACCAGCACGGCCCCTGCCGCGCCGGCCGCCCGGGGCTCACAGTCGGGCCCGCTTCCTGGCAGGGCTGATCATGACGGACTCCGCCTCGCCGCCGCCGGCGTGCTGCCGGCCCGCCTTTTGCGGCTCGGCCGCCGCGCTGCTGCCGCCGGAGTGGCGTGTGCCGTCGCTGCCCGCAGCGCCCGACAGGCTGATGAGCACCTCGGCAGCGTATGCCGCGCACCGCTCGCCGGCCAGCGACTTGTGCCCCAGCCCGCGGCGCGCCTCCATGTCCGCGATGAAGCCCCGCACCTGCCGGAAGATGCATATGGATTGTGAGATGTCCCAAGAGGAGATGAACGGTTTTAATGCCGGCGCCAATGATACGGTCGACATCGGCTGCACAAGCGGCCGTTGGTGACTGCGGCTGCATGTCTGATCATGCTGGAAGCGGCCGCCGCCGCGCCTCTGCACCGCCTCACATGCATGCGCAGGCAGGCTGCATGCGACGATGTGGGTTTGCGCCGAAACAGGACAGAGCCTGCAGGAGGCGGCAGCATGGCGGCCTGGCTCTTAACAAGCGTGCTGGTGCACCTCGTCCACCGGCAGCCAAAAGGTGGAGCCATCCTCCGGGAAGCGGATGACCACGGCTCGCGGGTGTCCATTGTCCTTCTTCTTCACCACTGCTCTGTAAAACAAGTCTGGCACCTGCGGCAGGCCAGGCATCAATCATTGTCGGGTACATCAGGCTTTTCTGCTGCATTTGTGGGTGCCGAAGATGTGCTCGAAAACGGGTGCTGCGGTCGAGCAACAAGCGACAGGCAGGGAGCTGGCTAGACAGCTGCTGCAGTGAGCACCACGACCCGCATCGTGCCTCACAAGCGTCACAGGCAAGCCACACAAAGTATGACTGCATAATGGCCGGTCTGGACGCGCCTGAATATCAAAGATGGAAGCCGGCACATCCACCTCCCGCCCGATGAGATCTGCGTACATTCCGCCCTTCTTCTGCCTGCGCAACGACAGCATCAAGCGCCATTGGAGAAACACGAGTGCAACGCAAGCATACAGCAGCCTGCTGGATGATTGACTTCTGCACAGTCCTGCTTGCAGCGCAGAGTCACATGATGCCCAGATGATGCCTGCAGATCATCGCCATGAGATAATCTAAGCTCAGCCCTCAGACCATCGACGACAGCAAGCGTGCGGCTTGGTGCTGACTGATCTGCTGCTGCAGCGCAGCATCGAAAACAAACAATTCGGAAGCGTTGGAGAGCTTCTCGAGAACGGCAAACAACCGTGTGTGCACACCAACCAGGAGCGGCATTTCGAGACGAGCCAGTGCATGCAGGGACTGAGAATGGAGTTGGGCACAATGTGTGCAATGGATTTATCAACATGAGTTTCACATCGAGTCTCAGCGGAGCTCACCGCTTGCCCTTCCGGCCGCGCTGCGATTCCGGCGCCAGGCTGTTGCCGGACGGCTCTCCCGGCGGACCCGCAGTCGTGCCTGACGCCACCGGCTCTGGCGAGGCATCGTCGCCGCTGTTCGCCGTCAGGCCGTCGCTGTCGCAGGGCGAGGCCTGCTGCTGCTCCTGCAGTGTTCGCCCAGAAGCGTCCGGCGGTTGGTGGTCGCCGCCATAGCCGCTGTCGCCGACACGCGGCGTGGAGGCCACTGCTGCGCTGTCTTTGCGCGGTGTGCCTAGCTCGACGGAGCGGCTGGCCTGTGCTGACAGCAGGCTGAGGTTGTTGTCGCCCCAGCTGCCGAAGGGGTCGTCAAAGTAGAGGCCCGCCTTGGGCCGCCGCTGCTGGCTGTCATGAGCGGCCTCGGCGGGTTTGCCGGCAAGGCTGCGGTGCTGCTGGCCTGCTGAAGCGGCTGCAGCCCTCCGCGGCATGTCTGCAGCCACAGTGCCCAGCGTTGAAAGGGAGCAGTTGAGTGCAAGTGTATCAACGGTGCCCTCTGTACGAAGTGCCAAGGCAGTATCTGACTGGCGCGAGCTGCAGCGGCTGAGCTACAGAGCCAGGAAAAATACATATACATATGAACAGTTGTTGCCTCGCTCATCAGCGGCGTGTCTCTGCCGGGCCTGCACCTCAGGTGCACCTCAGCTCAGAGTGGGCCTTTGAACCCACCGACGAATTTGCGCGTGTTGCCGAATCAGCCCTCTGCCGAATAAGTACGATATATGGGTGAGCGGTGAGAGCACTGAGTGCCCAAATGATACACAGCAGCGTAGCACATGCTGCAAACTATCGAACGCTGCAATAAGTCTGCCAGCCGGGACCGTGGTGCGCAGGGCGAACAGCCACGCAACCCCTAAGGCCGCTCGTTGCCAAAGAGAACAAATCATCGCTAGTGACAAGCGATTCGCACGCCTCACGCGCGCAGACTCGAGAACAAGGCCATCATAAACGTTTGCATCGGTTTAACATCAAAGCGATTGAAATTGAGGAGCACCCGCTGGCAGCCCCCTTTGCTTGCTGGGCACATAATTTCTGATGATACGAGTCGAATCGGTACGTACATTCGAGGGGAGAAGACCCGCACTTTCCTGAGTGCAGGCGAAAGCGACAGCTGGTGCGAGCAAAGACCACCTCGCGCCTTGCGCAGCGTTGCAGCGCGCGCCCGTAGCTGCGCTGGCCAATATCTGATCCGATCCGGGTCTTGGAGCTGGTCCGCGACGAATTTGCGGTGTGACAGCACCGCTACAACTCGTGCAACTGTGAAGTGCGTGATGTGGTGAACGTGGGGTGCTTGGGAAGCGGGGTCCGCCGGGTTAGATTTGGCGGCGGCCGAAGCACGTGAATCTCCCACACAAGCGAGTTCTGCTTGGACGCAGGCAGCACGTGTTGGCGAACAGGCGGCTTACGCGCGTATGTAGGTTGTTGCAGCAAGTAGAAGCCTCGTAGAACCTAAGTTGCCGCCAGGAGTAAAAACACGAGCTCCTGCTGAATCGTCTGATTTTCCTCGTCATCAACCCTTCTCTCTCGGAAGCCTCTGGAACTTGGCGATCGAGTTGTCGGCAGAAGCCTCTGTAGCTGAATCGTTGCCTATGTTTACAGTCGAGGATTGGGTCGCCAATGCAATGAACGCGCAGCTGCGTCAATGGCGTCCTGCAGGGCAGTGTTCGCTGCGCCCCACTCTGACAAGCGTTGACACCAGTTTTTGCCCCGAGTCGGGGCCCCGGTGGTTGATCGTTCGTTTCCGCTTAAACCCGTCCACAAATCCGGCCCGCTCAGCGTGCCACGTCGACGACTGCGCTGGTGAGGAAGTGGCGATCACGCCCTGCAGGGTGCGACCTGGCATGCGGGCAGCGGATGGAGGCCCTAGAATAGGTTCTGGAAGCTCTTGATATGTACACCGCACCCGGAAACGCGCTGTGTCGGAACCATGTTACACAGCCATCGCAGCCCAGCAACATCGGGCCAACTTGCGACCACCCCGCCCAGCAGGGCTCCTGATTCATACATCAAAGGCATCTGAGACAGTTCACATCGCCACAGAGTGCCCAACTAGCATGCTGCAATGGGTATCGACTGCCCCACCCTGTAGCGCCGAGAAAGCAAGTGCAACGCATGCGGAAGCAAACCATTGTCGGCCGTGTCGAAGGCGTTGGGGTTGCCCTTAAGTACAGGGAAGCGTGGGAAGGGCCTCGGGGGTGTTTGCGCCGTGTTCAAAAAAGTCGTTCAGCACTTTGGCACACCTCACAAGCGACCGGCCCGCCGGCCGGCGTCAGCCGGGGCGACAGGCTAGCGAGTGTGGTGTGCCATCTGTTGCTGCTGACTCCATCAGTCATTCATCCCTTCTCAGTTCGCTCATTGGTTCGAGTGGTCGTGTGTTTGAAAGTTGCTGACCGCAGGATGCAAGGCTACTGTAATATTGCGTCCTGCCGTATGCGCATCAATCCACCGAACTTGCAAATGCACACTGGACCGCATGTCATTTGGTCTGCATGTCAACGTTGACATCTGTTTGAAGTTAACTTCAAACAAGTGGAATGTGACAAGGGCCGAGGGGCATTTTCCGCGCCCTGGGGGCGCCCCCCTTGTTCCTCGTACGTTAGGTATAACCTATTCTCTCTCGCCACAATGACCGGACGCTTGAAACGGCTGTAAGCTGGGGGCACGGCACAGTCGAGCAGCAGTGTGCTACCAGCAAAACTGCTCCTCAGGGTCCCCAGCACAGCACGATGCATGCATGCACTGACCGACGCCCGAAGTTGCTGCCGCCGCCAAACGATGAGCCGCGACTTGCTCACTCCAGATTCACTCCAGGGACTTGGACGCAATTTCATACACGTTCTCGCTGAGCCCGTTGACGTCCACGATCTTCTGAAGCTGCTCCTTCATCTGCTGCTGCCGCTGACCATCGAACTTGCGCCACTGCGTGAACGCGCTGGTCATGCGCGCCGCCACCTGCGGGTTGATCTTGTCCACCTGCGCAGCCGCAGGAAAGGGCACGCGTCAGTCTGAAACATCCATGGATGAGTGCGTGGTGGCCGTCGCACGCAGAGAAGCCAGTGCATGTATCGTTCGCCTGTGATGGCGTTGTGACTTGAGCACTCTTGGTGCCGCTGAGAGGCGCTGCGATTCCGAAATGCTTTGCAGCTCGCACGGAGCTGCCAATGCATGTGAGAGCGTCCATCAGGGCACAAAACAGACTAGCCATGCGCTGTGCTGCTTTGCGGCTCTGTCAGAGCTGCCGATGCAGGAGCTGCTGAAACATGCAAGAGCGTGCCGCAAAAGCACTCAGCAAGCCCAGCCCCATGCGCACCTTGAGGATGCTGTCACCCATGAACTCGTAGCCGCTGCCGTCCTCCGCGTGGAAGTTGACGGGGCTGCGGGCAAAGCCCAGGAACATGGAGTAGCAGCTGCGTAGCACAAGCACACGGTTTCAGTCTCAGTGCTCGATCGTCAGGTGCTCGATTGCATGATAAGCGCTGCGAGCTGTTGTGGTGCAGTTGCAGCAGCAATGCAGTTGTCGAGGTCAGCTCGCGGGTTGGTCTGCAGCATCTGAGAATGACGTGCAACCCAGCAGCGCACGCACTTGTTGGGGTTGTTGATGTTGAAAGCGGGGTGGGACAGCAGGTGGGTGACCGCGACCACGTTGCCGGGTACATTGGAGCCGGCTTGAAGGCCGAGCCACTTGAGGGTGACCAGGCTCTGTGAAGTCATGAAATGAGTCGTGAGAACGCATGCCGAAGGCTCTTTGGGCGACGATACCAGACGAATGCCCATGTTGCAGGAGTGAACAGGAAGCGCCGTAGCTCCAGACGATTTAATGGAGCCGCATGGATGCAGGGATGCAGTCGCGCAGCGCACGCACCTCCTCCTTCCACTCCTCGTAGAACTCGCTGAGGGCCGTCTGCCGCTCCTCGCCTGCAAGTAGCAGTGACAGCCTTAGAACCACGGCAGAGGTGCTGTGAGAGCAATTTCAAGTGTGCGTGAGCGAGCCATGTTCAGCTGCTGGATTGCCACGAGCTCTCGAGTCCGGAGGAGGCATGTGTGCTGAGACTGTGGAGGATGCATATCAGGAGACATCACGAAAGGGGCCTCACTGGGGGTGTCGCTGAGCGCAGCCAGCATGGCGATCTTGTCCGTCATGTTGGTGGCGTCGCGGAAGCGCTTCAGGATGTCTGCCGTCACCGCCGGGTCCTTGAGCATGGACAGGTACGCCAGCGCCTTATTCTTAATGGCCCTGCATTGTGATTGAACAACCATCATCACCAAACCAAGTCCATAGGATATTCTTTCATCAGCGAAGGAGGATGGCCAGTGTTGCGGTAAAAACACAGCGAATGGGAGGGAAAGCAAGGGGGCAGCCACGAGTGAAAAAGCATGGGGTCAGTGATGTGTGCACGAGAGGAATCTGTGCTCAGACGGACCACCCACGGCAGGTATGACGCGGGCCACAAGACAGGCCGCCACAATGAAACATCTTCATCCAAGGGATTAAAGAGTCGCGCACATGTGGGCAGCAGACTTGGAGTCGGGGAGTAGTCGCCCTGCAGCTCTGAACAAGCCTTCCTTTTTGTTGTTGGAAAGGATTTGAAGAGTTTTGCACCTGCGGGCGGCGGAGTTGGAGTCCGGGGAGTAGTCGCCCTGCAGCTCTGCGTCCTGAGCCGCAATGATGGCCTCCAGCTCCGGCCGCAGCTGCGATGTCACCTCCTTCAGGATGACCTTGCGCACCTGCGCACACACGCAGCGAAGACCTGAAACACGGAGCCAGGCAAGCGGGTTTGGATTGTGGCTGCTGCAAGGTGATGTGGTGACAGAGCCGGAGGTGCTCCATGAGAGTTGCCGGAAAGTACAGCGCCAGGCATGTTGTCCGGAAAGCAGCACCTTTGCCTGAGGGCATGCAAGTCCGCAGTCAGTGCATGCCCTGGCACGACAGTACCCTAGAGAACACTCGTGCCAAGTCGTCCACGCCAAAGGCCTGCCATGCACCTCGTGCAGTAGCAGCGGGTCGGCGTCGGAGATGTCGTCCAGCAGCTCGCTGGTGGAGGGCAGCGAGATGGCGGCGGAGACGAAGGCGCCGTCCGCGCCGCCCTCTGTCAGCACGCTGCGGTAGGCGTCCACAAGCGAGGCCGACACGCCGCCCGCGCCCTTGATGCGCTCCTCCACGCTGCCCTCCTGCCAGTTACCCAAACATACAGCATGTCTTGCTTCGTCCAAGGCACTCTTTGTTCACTTCATTCATGACAAACGGCATTGTTTATGATCTGCGTCGCCGAACGCCGCCTGCGTCCTTGATGCTTTCCTGCACGCTGCCCTTCTGCGCCACAGTTGGCAAGGCTGTCCAACATCGCAGGACACCGTGACAGGGATTGGTTACCTCGTAATGCTGCTGGGTAAAGGTCAACTCAGATGAACATGGTCAGCTAGACTTATAGCAGGTATGCAGCTTGTGACACTCAAAAGGCAGAAACTGGAGCTGACTGCAGCGTGCAGGAGGAACACACCTTGGAGGCGGCGGCGGCAGCGTAGAGCGACAGCAGCAGCTGGCGGCCAAGGCGTTGCGACGACTCCCACCGCGAAAAGAGGTCCGTGTCGTGCGCCAGCAGGAATGTCAGGTCCTCGTCTGTCTGGCCCTCCACCTGGGACACGAAACATTTTGCGAATCAGCGTCTGCTTGGGTAATAACTTTTGTCCTCAGCGTGTTTCTGCCATGTGCCTGCATGGTGTGTGGTGTGCCATTCCCGCAGGCACCTGACAAAAAGGCAGGCAGCGCCGCATGCACACATGCACAATTTTTGAGGTTGAGAGAGGATGCAGTGATGTACAGGGAGAGGCAAAGGGCACGTCGGTGCAGAGACTGTGCACCTCCATCTTGACCGGCGCCGAGAAGTTGCGCAGCAGGGAGGGCACCGGCCGCGCAGACACGCCCTCGAAGACAAACTGCTTCTCGGCGGCGTCCACCCGCAGCACCGTCGATGTGCCCAGGTCTTGCCCGCCCTGCAGAGCAATGAAAGATGTTAGATCTGTGGTTGTCCGTGGAGCTGTCGACATGCAGCTCTATGACAGGCCATGACTGTCACCCCGCTGGCCGTTTCGACATGAGCAATCAAAAGGGCCGATGTGTGTCCTACAGAGGCTTGGCCGACGCCAGCGCTGCAGAATCCAGGCAGCAGCGTCGTGCCATCAGTGTGCGGCGCACGACACCACCAGCAGGTACTGCGAGGAGGTGTCAAAGGCCTTGCTCTGTCAATGCATTCCAATTTTTCGAAGTCCAGTCCCACCTTGAGCCGCAGGGGGAGCTCCTTGCCGTCAGGGCCCAGCAGCGCCACCGCCAGAGGGATGAGCACCGGCTGCTTGGACGCCTGCCCCGGCGTCGCCGGCGACGACTGCTTCACGTCCAGCGTGAATGTCTGCCCGGCCTCGTCATACGACGGCGACACCATCAGCGCCGGAGTGCCGGCCTGCTCGTACCACCTGCGGCGCATTCACCGAGGGTTGCATATAATCTGGAACTTGTTTTGGCTTCGCGCGTTGCCTCATCATATGACGGCGACACCGTCAGCGCCAGCGTGCCAGTCTGCTCGTAGCATCTGCGGCGCGCATCCACAGCCCCTTGCGTCCCGGCCCAAAGGCTTGACTCCAACAAACTCATCGCTTACCTCCGGGAGGCCACTGAGTGGAGGCCAACACAAGGCCAATAACGCGGATATGGTCGGGGCCTTTTACCCTCGTCACAAAGCGACCTCTACTGGCATCAAACCACGGCTCCTCGACGCACCGGCTCATGAGTGACAGGTCCTCGCCGTTGGCGTCGGCCATGGCCGCCAGGAAGTCGTCGCAGGTCACGGCGCTGCCGTCGTGCCGCTGGAAGTACAGGTCCATGCCCTGCGAACAGCATGTTTCAGTGGGTGTGCGTGTAGGATCCTCTGGCTACACATGCACAGCGCCTGTGAGAACATCACAGTTTGCAAAGCTCATGTCTCATAGAATGATAGTCCTGCAAACATCTGCCTGAAGCAAGTCATGGGACTGTTTTGATATGGACATTCCGGTGACCAGGTGCGCACCTTGCGGAAGCCCTCCTTACCCAGCAGTGTCCGGTCTGCGATTGCCAGAACGCAAGCTGTCAGCTGTGTTTCCAGTTCAACAAAAAGCGGATGCGCGTGCGCCCAACTCGAGTACAACTAGGCATGCTTGGCAACAGAATGTGGACGGAGCGCACAGATGCGGACGACCTCGGCACCCTTCTCGTACACCTGTTCAGAATCAGAAAGGCGTCAGCTGCCTGTCGCTTGGGCGGCAAGCATGAAGAACAAATGCAGCCCATGCGGTCAAATAGCTCTGTCAGATTATGCCTGCTCAACGGCTTAACGGATTCATCGAACGGACGAGAACAGTGACCAGGGGCGCAAGCGACTTGCCGTGAGCGTGTAGAAGTTGTCCTGCAGCCGACAGGGAGGTGCATGTGAGTGCGCCATGCTTCATCACTTCCTTGCTCCACCTCTAGACAACGCTCTGGTGAAATGCGGCCGCCAGATGCGTGACATTTCCAGAGCCTTCTGCGCAAACACGGCTTTTCCGCGCGCACCATCTTGAGGTAGCTGTCGGGGCGGATGGGGTGCGCCATGGGGCCGGCGTCCTCGCTGAACTGGGAGGCGCGCAGCATGGAGACGTCGTTGATGCGCTTTACGGCGCGCGACGTCATGTCCGCCGTAAACTCCTGGTCCCGGAACACCGTCAGCCCCTCCTTCAGCGTCAGCTGGAACCTGTTTTGGGCGGCGAGAAGCACACTAGTAGAGGATGCCAGCATTGAGGAATAAGGCTCAATTCCTTAAAAATGTTTAATGCAGACGCAGAGCTCCATGTGGAGAATGACATCAACTGCACCGCACCAGTCGCGGCAGGTGACGCGGTTGCCGGTCCAGTTATGGAAGCTGCAATCCAAGCAATGTACGTTGCCAAATTTCCACTATTTGATTGCAATATAAACAAGTATAGCAGCTTGTGTATCGTCCAGGATCCACACAGGGATGATAGGTGAAATCGAACAGTCGCACTATTCGTGACCGACGACGCCCTCAATGCGCTCATAGTCCAGATCCGTTGCCGTTTCCGGAGATGCCAGCACCAGCCTGCACAAAGTAGGGAAGTGAAAAGGGCACACGATTTACGTGCTCAGTGTTCGCATGTAATGTTGGTGGCGCATGTGGAGCGACCATAAACCCTAACAAACCTGACAGTATATTACGATTCCCCATGCACACCTGGAGTTGAAGATGTTGAGCGACTTGTTCTCCTGTAGATAAACACACACCTCGGTCAGAACCAAGCGCCATGTGTCCGAGGAAAGATTATGAATGTACATAGATTATGCATGTACGTAGATTTGCGGGTCGGCCACCTTTACGGAGAAGGCAAGACGGCTTGCACGTCAGACAATGCGTTCGAGGCAGCGGCGAGGAGAGAGAAGTCTTACCATCGCACCCATGTTGAAGCTGTTTGGCACGAAAGAAAAATACGATGTCAGCGGAAGTTGCGTCACAAAATGGAGCAGGCTGGCAGCGGGTGCGCTTACGGAAGCACCAAGCGAATGCAGATGAAAGAATGTCATCAACTCCTTGTGCAGCATTCAAGAGCAACATGAATAGAGGATTGAAAGCTTACTCGTCCACCTGTGTAGCACAGAGGGAAAGAGTTGAGATGTGCGGCGGTGAAGTAACTGTTTTCGTGACAGTCACACCCGAGTTGCAAGCCGGCGCAGAATGAAGGTGCTGTCACACACAAGTGGCAGGAGCGCAGCACAACTCACCGCAACAATGTTGAATTCACTCAAGTCGTACTCCAGGCCGAAGGTGTCCTCGTCCCACTTCATGGCCTGCTTGAGCGAGCGCATGGCCCAGTGTACCTTCTCAATGTTGCGCTGCTGGACATACACCGCCAGGTTCACCTGTGCAACATCAGAATGGTCAGATAAAGATAGCGAGTGACAACCAATGCTGCAGGCAACAGGCATGTTAAAAAGCGCATGCGCCGCCGTTGCAAGCTGCTGACCGAGGTGAGCCAGTCACGTGAGCTGCCCGTCTTAAGCTGCCTCCAGATCAGGAGAACAGGGGCCAGGAGGGCCACGCCTGCTGGACAATTGGCAGTGGTTCAGGCCCTGGGCACACCATGGCACAGGACTTTCCTTGTGTCTTGTCAGCGCACCTTCTTGCCGGACATGGTGGTGAAGGTGTCCTGATGGACCGCCAGGTCACCCGCCACCAGCGCGAACAGGTAGCACGGCTTCTTGAAGGGGTCCTCCCACACCGCAAAGTGCCTACTCACATTCCAAGGAATGGGTATGGGTCAAGTTCAGCAAGAAGATCCGTGTCAGGTCAACGGGTCCAATGCATGTCACGGCAAGCAGGTCCGACCCGTACCGCGTGCACCGGCAGCCCCTTGTCATTCACACTGATTTGCCGACCTCGGCAACACTACTATGAGGGCTGACAATACCCCTCTCTTCCTTCTTTCCTTTGGCCAGGCACAGGTAAATGGGCGGCACCGGTCAGTGATGCTTCTGCGGCATTGACCTGTTCTGTGATCCACAGGGCCGATTCGCCACATCAGTAGTAACGAGATGGACACCCTTCAGTAGTAAGGAGATGGACACCTTCACACAATGCTGTAACGGCATGAGCAGCTGCGCACCTGCCATTGCCTGCGTCACCAGACTCCGCCAGGTTGCCGTTGCCGAGCAGCACCGGGTACTTCTCCTTGTCCGCTTCGATGCGCGTCGTCATCGTCGCCAGCACATCGGGGCGGTCGTAGTAGTAGGTGATTCCTGTATGAAACTTGTGAATATGAATATGGCTCTGAGTGCGGGACTGATCTGCAGTAGTATGCAAGTGTACAGATCTGCAGCATGAAGCGAGTGCTGTGAAACGTGCGTTTCAGCGGCAGAGGAGAACTCGGGATTCAACTTGAGATGCCAGAGCGCAGGCAGTGAAGGTGTGCAAAAATTGGGCCGCCTCACCGCGGAAGCCCTCCGCCTCGCACTGCGTGCAGAAGTTGCCGCTGGACTTGTACAGCCCCTCCAGGCTGGTGTTGTCCTGCGGCTTCAGCTCCGTCTCGATCTCCACCTGCAGGGTGGCAGGACCAGCAACGCTGAGGTCAGCTGCCGATATTTGATGGAAATGCATGCCGATATGAAGACGCGGGCAGAGCAGCCTCAATCCTGTGTCGAATCTCGCATTGGCGGCTTTGACATTTCGTTCTGAAACCCACGCGTGCAACTTTGACACAATTGAAAGGTGCGACACACGAAACAGCAGCGCCATCCCGCGGCGAGCAGATGAGCACTGACCTGGAAGGAGCCGGATGGCGGCGAGGGGATGGTGAGGCTGTCGGGCGCGAGCTTGTACTCGCCCTCCGCCAGCGCCTTGCCGCCCACCTTCACCGACAGCAGCTGGATGTCCTTGCGCCCTGCGTGCCATGCGACAACACTTCAGCGGTGCGCCACCTTGAGCATTCATCAACTTGACACCCTGGAGCTTCTCCAGGTGCAGACTTGAGCACTCAAGCGGTGGTGTCAGAGCTCCTCCAGGATCAGGCGGACGCCGAGGGGGGGCTCACCGTTGAGGAAGATCTCTGGCGGGGAGGAGCCCTCGTAGTTGGGGACGAAATCCAGCACAGACCGCACGCGCGACGACTCCTCGTCCAGGTTGAAATCCAGATGCACCTGCAGCAGAGATCAGAAGGCACAGTGAGCGCTGCGTCCCCACGAAGGTGCATGTCGCAGCTGATGCTTGAGGCTGACGTTGTGTCAGTCTGTGTGTGATGGGCAGGGGCCTGCACGGGGATGCAAGCCAGCCAACGCCCTGCGCACACATCGCATGCTCTTGTGCAGTTTGATGGTTGCAAATATGATGAAAGTGCGCGGCCGCACCTGGCCGAGCTTGTAGTCCGTGGGCTTGTAGTCCTTCCTGTACTTGACAGTCGGGGCAGCGCCGGGCGTCGCCATATCCACCTGCAAACCAGGACTGATGCCTGAACCAGGGTGCAGTCCCTGGCCTCACCGAATAGCAGGATGGTTGAGTTTGACTATGTTTCTTCTAACGTTTCTCAAACTGCATGCCACGCCGCACCTTCTCAATGGGCTGCGGCGGCGTCTCGGTGGTTGCGGCCGATGCCGACATCGTGCAGCAGAGACGCTTCGAGCCTGAGATTCGCCTGTCCTGAACTGTGCGCCTGAGGAATGCGTTCGCCGGAACTGCACGGCACACCGCCGAACATCAGTTGTGCGCATCATGCGTGCTGCACCAGCTGCCAAACAGCAGACACCCATGAACGACAGCACCCTGGCCGAGTGCATGCGCTGTTCGCACTGCAGGTGAATGTCATGGGTAATGACACTCCGATTAGCAGGGAAGCTGTTGTCTGGTGTTGCGGCAAAAGGCAGTGCACCTCTTGTTGGTGCAGCAGGAAATGTCGAAACCAGGCTGCAAGAGCCTCGGAGCAGGCGGGTCGTTACTGCACGTCCCAGGCGGGGGAGACCTTGCATCTGTTATGTCAAACGGATCGCTTCTGGAAGGCTGTCTACAGCACCGTAAAGCGATGACCTCGATGTCAATGGCTGCAGTGCTCACGTGGACGGGAAGAGGGAGGTTGGAAAAACCTGGAACGACGAGGATTTTGCATCTTGTCGTGCAGGGAACCAGCAAACCTGCACTGCATTTGCATGCCTGTCTCACTCCACCAACATTCCCTTTGGAGGAAGCGCAGCCGCTCACAGCAGCTTATCTCTTCTCCGCGAGAAGTTTGCTGGTGGCTGCATTTTTGATGTGAATCACTACACTCGTCTCACTAGCGCTACGTTGTCTCCGACTGCCTGGCACAGCAGAAGGCCTGTGTCAGCCGATGTGCTGCTCTGCGTGTCCAACCTGCCTGCCTGCCTAGAGCCTCGCGGGGAGCGGGCTGCAGCACTGGATCCCTCGTTTGACCTCTCCCTTTCCGACCAATGGCGTTCTCAGCCACGGCATTCTTTGCTGGTAAGCAAAAGTATCCATGCACTGCAACGAACTGGCTGTAAGCATCGTTGGCGTTTGTGTGCGGAGCTTCAAACCAATCATATGTTGGCGCGCAGCGGTGGTAACGACGCTGTCCTGCGGGGCATTGTATAAGCTGTCAGCGTTCGCGAGCCCCAGGGTCTGCACCAGCTACACGAAGCTGAAGGCGCCAGACCAGAGAAATTGGGACAGCAGGTGAGGAGCCTCGCAATCGGGCTTGCTTCCATACGGGTATGGTTGATCCACTTTCTGCAATTTGTGTGCGATCAGGCTTCATGCTCAGGACGATGATCATCTCTGCAGGATTCCTTCCACGATCCATGCACTGGCCATCACCGCGGCGACGGCGTATGCGCTAGGGGTGACCGATGTCTTTGCGCAGCGCCGCCTCGACAAGGTACGACCCTGAATGTCATGCTGATGATCAGTATTTCGCGCACGACTTGTTGTTCCCAATCAAATGCGGTGTCAGTGCGGGGTCCATACACCTTGACGAAGGAATGTTTGCACTGCAGGTCGGCGAGAGCATCATGCTGGCGCAGTCAGACCTGACACAGGCGGCACTGGGCATGTCGCTGGGATACTTTGCCGCAGACATCGCCGTTATCGTGTCGCATTTCCCGGCGATGGTGGGCGCTCCCTCTGGCCTGTTTTGCACATAGTCTTGATGCGAAATGACATTGATCCTGCAATGCATCCTTGTGCAACTGCCGGTGCATGGCATGTGGTGCACCTGGCTGCATGTCCTGACACTGGCTGTGGCAATGCTGCAGGGCGGCTGGGAGATGGTGGCCCATCATATTGCCGCGACGCTTTCGATCTGGACGGCGCTTACCGCCCACCAGGGCCACTTCTACACACTGACGTTCTTAGCGACGGAAGTGACGACGCCGTTTGTGAATTTGCGCTGGTGCCTGGACACTGTGGTGAGCACTGGCTCAATCCTGTCGGTTCAAGCATGATCTAAGGATGCCATCGTGCTCTCCATCGCCTTGTTTGCCAAGCAGTCAAATGCACACCCGGCGCCATCATCTTGAGCACCTCGAGTCGATGTATCGTGGTGCACAGTATGCCAGGTTCATTTCGAAAGTTAGCCCAAAGTTGAGCAATCCGCCATTGTCCCCGCAGAACCAGAAGGGCTCCAGGGTGTACCTGGCAAACGGGATGGCGCTGTTCCTATCGTGGCTCGTCGGACGCATCATGGCGCAGCTGTACATGTTCGGCCACCTGTACCAGCACCAGGGCGAGATCAGCCTGCTGACGCCAGCGGGGCAGGCCCTGGTCATCGGGGTGCCGCCGATCCTGTTTTCGTTGAATATGTGGTACGTCAACCCGGTGCAGAGTCGCTGGCGCGTGCCTGATGACATGGGTTTGCGTCCACGCATGCACTCATCCAGCTGCAACGTGTACTCGAGGTGGACTGTGCTTTGGCATGACCATGTGGCCTGTTCATATTGTCGTTTCACAAGCGTCTGACTCTTTCCTGACAGGTGGTTCACGAAGATTTGCAAAGGCGTGCTCAAGCTGCTGAGCCCCCCAAAGACGGTGCGCGTGCTTTGACGGACCTTGCATCAGCTTGAAGCATGCAGCCTGCTGTTGCGCGCTTCGTGTCATCATATATCTGCTTCGTCAATGCACACAAGATGTAAACCCTGCGCCACTCTGCTGACCCGCAGGCTGAGGCAGTGAAGCAGCCGCAGCTCCACCAGCAGAACGGCAAGGTGCATGCGAGGGTTTCGAATGGCAGCCTGCACTGGAGCAAAGTCGCGTGATGCGGGATCCTTCATCGCCTATCTCTGCGATGGCAATCCAGAAGGCAGCCATGCGTGTGCGCCCTCGGCAGTGCACACCTTCTTTGTTATTCCCGAGGCATAGACAGCGCTGGTCCGCAGGGCCTGCGCTTGACGGCGATGCCCTGTATCAGTCTATTTCCGAGAGTACTGGTCAGCTCTAGGCTGCTCAGGTGGCGTTGGTTTTTCTAGTGGTCGCGCTTTGAACTCTGCTGTCCAACGCTGAAGTCGTACCCGCATGCGGTGCCTGCAGTGTTCGTGGTGAAGTAATGGAACCTCCTTAAAAGTCGATTGTGTTGTAACAACTACATTGATATGAACTAACAACTAGATTCAAATCAGAAGTCAGATACACCTTTGAAGAGAAGAGAGTCACGCCAATATTTCGGTGGTCACGAGTTTCCGCCGCGCTACCCTGACGGAAAAGCCCAGTTCGATCCAACCGAGTTGACCCCGTTCGGAGCCATGATCAAAGGTGCAAGATTTGCAACCGAAAACACAAAATGCTGGAGAGGGCGACCTTGCGTCCTCACTGAAGTGTCGCCCTCGCCACTAGGAGACAGCCTGCAGGTGTGTCTACTCGGCGTGCGCGTGGCCTGGCAGCAGTCTCAGCACGTGCTGCAGCGGCCACCGGACCCAGCCTTTGCCTACGATCCACCTCCACGCCACCGCGGCTGCTGCGCCAGCTGTCAGGCCTGTTGCCAATCGAACAGATGGGGTGGGGCGCTGAGCAGCAACGGCAGCACAGAGGGCAGCAGCAGCAGCAGGCGCGGCTTATTCCACCCAGCTGCTGGCTGGAAAGCCTGGAGCATGATGCTATGTCAAGTCAATCAGGTTGTTACGCGCACTCCCAATAGTTTGGATCAATGCAGCACCATGCTGCAGCATGCATTCAGATCAACGCACCGGCAGTGATCTGAGGCAGGTCGTGGTAGCCCAAGTACACACGCGACCAGGCCACTGCTGCCACCAGGGCAGTCAAGAAGACGAGCTCGACTGCATCCGGCAATGACCGTGACGGGTGACGGCGGCTCTGGCCTGCCCGCATCTGCAAGGTCGCTGTTCGTCAGGGTGCTGATGCTCGCGAGGTACAGGCTTGGTGAGGCAACTGCAGGAATGCAGAGGGCTTTGTTTGGGTGAACATCAAGACACTTGACACACAAAACACACTGGTGGCCTCTGCAGCACCCTTGCGCGACTGCTCACCTGCAGCAGCATGCTGATGTATGCAAACGCCATGATCTGCGAATGTGTCGATGGCATACCCAGGTCGCCGCACAGCCCCAGTTCCTCGCACATCGCCGCCGGCCGCTCAATCTTTACCAGATGCTTCAGCCCTTTGCTGAGCACTGCCGCACTGATAGAACCACAGAATCAACAGTCCAGCATTGGCGTTGGCGGGCAAGACTTGCGCAGGATGCATCCGTTCCTGTGGCAACTGAACACGTGAATGAGCTTGCTCGCCTGCATTGCAGCCCGTGCCCACGAAGGCTTCCAGCTGTTCCCAGCTCCTCTCGTGATACAGCAGAGAGCCCCTGAAGAAGACGTGAAAGGCCGGCAGGAGGCTGATGTATGCCAGCGCAGCACCCAGCCAGTCCCCCTGCCTGCAGAGTGGGCAACGGTCGTTTGACGATCAACGCGAACAACGAACGATAATGAGTAATGTCGGCTAGCAGCTTGAATACAACCAAGGGTTGCGCAATGGCATGAGGCCCAGCATGTGGCGCGGCGGTGCGGCATCTTTATTTGTCAACCGACCTGTACATCGGCGCGTCCAGGTTCGCTACCACTAGACCGGGCAGCTTGGAGCTGCTCGTTGCGATTGGGCCGCGCAGGAGGCCACCAAATATGCCTGAAACAATGCCGCGGTGACTCATCCTGCTTGACAGCACAGAAATTCTGATGCCAGGACGGCGAGGACGCCGCAGCCAACTCGCTGCTGGTAGTGCCTGATCAGAAATATGAATTCGCAGCCGCACAGTGCTGTCGAATGAAAAATATGGGCTGCACCTCGCTTACGCACAGCTTCGTGCTGGTCACGTGATTTAGAAAGAGTCAACCAAGGTCTCTTAGACTGCGGCACTTGTGACTTCGCGTCCAAGCGATCTGTCGCTGCTGATCTTCTGGCTGCTGAGGTGTCGCTGCGCAGGGCCTGTTGCCAGAAATTCAGGGAATAAACGCTGTGTCTCCTGTAGAGTGATTCATGGCACGTCCTACTATATGGAGCGCGGCAACAGTTTAAATAATCAGGCCAGCGAGGAACGAGAGGACCATCAGCCCGACCAAGAAGCCGGCGAGACTGCCAGCCGGCCCCTGCTGCATTTCGAGACAGGTGATAGCTGCGCGGTTGCTGATCACCATCATCTCGGGACTGCATTCGTGCCTGTGCCATGATGTCTTGGCTGCAGCATCTCCACACGTAGGCTTGTGTGCCCGCCTCCTGCAGAGAGTTTCTCGGACTCGGAAACCGCCAGCGGCCATGGGTATGGCTTTTCGGGAGACAGCGGCGCCGAGATCCAGCCGGACCGCCTCAAACGCTTCCTGCGCAGTGCCATGAGCGCCGGCGACGGTTCCTCTGGCGCCGGGCAGCGGGCGCTGGCGCCGCCGGGCAGGCCGCAGGCATCGCCCTTTGGGAACCAGCCGGACGCAAGCAGAGACCAGCGGGCGCATCCAGGCAGCGGCCAGCCCCCGCGGCACGCCGGCCAGCAGCAGCCCGAGCGGTCGCCGGGCGCTTCTGAAGCAGCGGAAGCGGCCACCGCCGCAGCGGCGCCCCTTGTGGCGGCCGCCGCAGCCGCGGCTGCAAGTGGCAATGCCGCGGCCGGGCGCGTGTACCATGCGCTGTTCCGGGGGGCGCCGCGCAGCAGCGCCTCGGCGAGCGGCACGCACACACCGGATCTTGCAGAGCCGTTGGTGCCTGGCCAGGTGCAGACCGATGTTAGGCTTCTGGCCAGCAGTGCTATCACATCCAGACGTGCCCTACTTGTGCAGCCAAGTCAGTGCGCCTTGCCGACCACTTGGCTACAACGGGCGTATTGCGGCAACAGTGCTCCTGCGTCACATGTGACAGCTGTCTCACAGCAATTGTCAACTTTGATGCAGGATGCGCGCAGCGTCTGCAGCGATCAGGGCACCGAGCGCTCGGGCCTGCTCATCCGGCCGCGCATGAGCCGGCCAGCCAGCCACAGGTACCCATATATATTCGATTGGGTGCATATGGCACTGCACTCCACGTGACATCTGCACCTGATACCTGCCCGCACCAGCAATAGTCTCCTCGACGGCGCGCCCAAACGATACGGTGGTGGCATGTCCCTGTCAGCTGCAACCGATGAATAACTCGTGCGCTGTTTCGCCGCAGGGCGCTGACCGACACAGAGCGGCAGGCCGCGGCCGCCATGTGGGAGCGGTACCGCGACCTCTTCGTGCTGTGGCTGTGCGCCTCGGCACTGACGCTGATCATCAGCTGGTGAGAGCTGGCGCCTCATGTGCGGTACCCGACTGGCACACATGCAGCCTGTGGCTGGCCACGCGCCCCTGCAATGCCAAGACATGGCCTGGGAGGTGGCACACAGCTGCAACCGCCTCGAATAACAGCCGAAGATCTGCGGCACTATGCTGCTTGCTCAGGATGGGACTGGGTGTCTCTGGCTTGGAAGATGGCACATGTATACGCGCATTTGGCGAGAAAACACACTCTTTGGAAACCGCCCCTGTGCCGCAACAGGTGGTGGTTCTCGCTGGGCATCCTGGTGTCCTTCACCGGGGTGCTGGGCGCCACATCGGCGCTGCGGTACCAAGGGTACAACAAGCCGAGCACAGAACTCGTTAAGCCCGCTGGCGGGGTGCAGCTGCTGGGCGTGCTCACCGGTGAGATTGTAGGGTTTTGCAGGGACCGCGTTGCTGAATCTCATGGGGGGCGGTGCCGTCTGCAGCTGGCGTGTGGCGTTGGATTACCTGAGCACGACTCCCATGGTGATGGCCTGCTCCGCTGCAGGTCTCTTCAGCTTCTGCGCAAGTGGCGTACAAATCATTGCGGCATGCTCCGTGCGCTGCAGCCACATCGAGGACTGCGTCAAGTTGCGAGTCACGTAAGCTACCTATGTCTGCGCCTGAATGATCCGCGAAACGATGCGGCAGACGATTCGCATGCAATCATTGCCATCCTAGACACTGTAATTGTTGCCGCGTGCCATGGACACATGAGCCAGCCTGGCTGTGCAGCCAGCGACAACTTGGACATGTGCACTGTGCCTGTGCCGCAGCCTTGTTCTGCTGGCCGCCTGGTTTGCCGGCGTGGCTGCAATATCCGCCGCGTGCGCGTACTTTGCATACGGCCTGCTCCAGCTCCTCAATCCGACGTTCTACTACCGGCAGTCGGATGTGGCGGTGCCGGAGGCAGACAACGAGATGTCGCCGGCATTGCTGCGGCAGGAGACGTTCACACCGCGGGCATCTGCCAGAATGGGGTCATTTGAGCACGAGAGTGTCTGAGACCGGAGAACAAACGTCAGTAGATTCTGTGACAGACACCTAGAGCTTGGTGCTGGCATCCTGGCGTGTAGCGTTTTGTTGATCGATCAGGCAGTGTGCAAAATCAGCTACTCGTTGTGTATTACCAGACTATGCGTTGACAAAGACGTATCTGCAGAGGTCTGCTGATGCAATCAAGGACGAGCAACAGGAGCAACAGATGCGTCCAGCATTGCGCGGTCACAACTCCCTGCCAGCAGTTCTGACGCGAGCCAAGCGCATCCACACCTGCATACTATCCTCACCCTCCGGTGAGACAACACCGCGCTCTCTAACGCTCTCTATCGGATCTTCTTGAGGTCGCGCTTGGTGGCGCGGTGGCCATTGCCATCGGCAGAGCCCTCGATCGCCTCGACTGGACCGTCTGCCTCCGCTGCCTCGCCCTCCACTCCCTCCGCCGCCTCCGCCGGCTTGTCTTCTGTCTGGCCCAGCATCCTGCAGAGTGGAAGCACGACACCGTTTCCCATTCTGTCGTCGTGCAATGCACACCGGTGCCTTGCAAATTTCGTGTCCCGCGTGCCCCGCCCAGCAGCTGCTGCGTGCCCGCGAACGCATCGCGGGCAAATGGACATGCACAGAGGACGATATTGCAGAGGGCAGCGGCGCCTCGAATCGAGAACGAGCGCATGAACAACTGTGACACTTACGCGGCGAAGGGGGAGGCGTCCTTCTTGAAGGGCCGCTTGAGGGGGCCGACGGGCGGGGAGCCGAGCACGTAGATGCGGAACAGCGGGTCGTCGATGGCCAGCAGGATGCCCATGATCGCCTGGATGACCAGCGGCTGCAGGAAGCCCTTCCAGCTGTGCAGGCCCACCACGAGCGCCGCGCCCTTTGGTTTGAGGAGGGAAGGCACTCAGCGTCATAGAGCCTGCCGCAGTTTCGAGGATTGTCGAGAAGTGCGCGCGCCCAAGGCCGCGCAATGTGCCACCTGCTGGGTTGCGAAGCTACTGCCAGCATCTCAGCAAGATCGGTGAATTGTGACCCGGGGGTCACCAACGATCCTGGCGTGCAGAAACTGGAGTGCAATCTGGCCAGCCGGCCCCGGCATGGCATGTGGGTGTGCATCCGCACCGTGAGGAGCTTGCCAATGCTGGCCTTGACCTCCTTGATGTCGTACTCCTTGACCGAAAGCTTTTCCACCTTCTCACTGCAAGCGCGGTCGCAGAGAGAAAGCTTCACGAGTAGGTCCAGAGTAGCTGCGTTGGCGGCAGCGGCACGCCACAATCGACACCACCTGCAAACCAGACATTGTTCTGAACGCAACACATGCAGGCAAGCGTCAAAAATGACAGGAGACCAAGCGTCTCACGGGCCGGTCGGCTGCTTTGTCTTGGTGGTGATCGTCTCTGTCGTGCTGGCAGTGGCCTCTGCCCTCGACCAAATGTACAGCGCCGACAGCAGCGCAAACACTTGCGACGCGGCGTACGCGATTCGCAGCGCGTTGGCGGGCAGCTCCTGGCCAAACTTGTTGTATCCCCACATGATGCCCATCGGCAGGAACATCTTGACCTGCGCCGCGGCATGGCCATCAAGCGTTAAGGCAGCGTTAGGGAGCGACGGCAAAGACGATGGTGCAGGTGCAGCTGCTCGAATGCAGCCCGCAGAGCAAGCGAATCCTAGCTTCTTTGAACGAAGCCCTGCCGCACGCATGCTGCTAGGCGTCCAGGCAGCCACTCGAACACACAAAGCACCTAATTTGTGCAATCAGAGCTGCAACTTGCCTGCGATGGCAGCATCATGGTGACGGTTCTGTCCCCGAGGGTGTGTCAGGCACGAGCCAGCCTCTGTCAAATCGCTGTCGCGGGTAATTGGACACGAAGCAGCGGTGGGCAGAGTTCTGTGCGGATGCTTCTGCAGCTTCACCGGCAGCGAAGGCGGTGCGATGCAGGCTGAGCTCGAAAAAACAGTTTCACTGGCAAATGTAGAGTATTTATTTGTGTGGTCGCCGAGCATGGAGAGGCGCCGCGTCCATGCGCTGTGCAAGTGATGACTGGCGTGTGAAGACTCGAGGAGGGTTTTGGCAAGCGACTGTGCTGTGGCTCGTGGCTCGCATTGTTGCATACCAGAGTGCTGAAGTGTCCGAGCAGCTTTTATAGATAAGACGCACGACAGCTCGCTGCTGTGCGTTTGCGTTTAATTTGCTGTGCCACCATCCACCACCGGCCTGCAGCAATTCTGAGACCGAATCAATCAGCAGCAATCGGCTTTGGCTGAGCAGCCAAAGCCGCAGCCATGTCGGCTGCCGGCGGGCGCATCACTGCCGGTGTTGGTGCCAATCTGATTGGCCAACATGCACAGGACCGAAACCAGGAGGCCACGGTGTACGTTGGCAACCTGGACCCGCAGGTGAGACTGGTGATGTATTTTGGCAGCGTGGGCTTGGTCTACAAATGATCCAAATGTGACGAACAGCTGTCGGCGCGCGGCACGAGACGCATCTGCTGTCATGAGGCTTCTTGGTGCCAACAGCCCCAAGCAATCTGTACTTCTGCTTCGCAGATGACTGAGGAGCTGGTCTGGGAGCTATTCGTTCAGGGCGGCCCAGTCGGTAGGTTCCTATGCATCCTGGCACACAATTCCTGGGCGCACGAGTCTCACTGAAAAGCTCACACGGGACGCGATGCCAATCTGACATAATGTCTCCACGCCGCAGTCAATGTCTACCTGCCGAAGGATCGGGTGACCAACCAGCACCAGGGCTATGGCTTCGTGGAGTTCCGCACAGAAGATGATGCCGACTATGTGAGCTGCAAACCTTTCGCATGAGTCACTTTGAAATCTGCATAATGCCCACGTGCGCTGCTGCGTCGCTATCGGCATCGAAGAGACCGCTGCGCTGACTGCTGAGCGTGTTCCACGTCTCCTGCAACAGGCGGTGAAGATTCTCAACATGATCAAGGTGTACGGTAAGCCGATCCGCGTGAACAAGGCGTCGCAGGACAAGCGCAGCCAGGACATGGGCGCCAACCTGTTCATCGGCAACCTGGACCCCGAGGTCGACGAGAAGGTGGGTCCGATACCCTTACCTGCGGCAGTACCTGCTATTGTTTTCAAACGCCACCACTTGCATCGCTTTTTCTCGCCATGTTGCTGCAAACGCTCTGCATTTTCGCCGAAGCGGGACCGCATGCAGCTGGCTGTGCCACCAGCATGCACTGAGAACGGGATGGTGGTACTCAGAAGCAGGGCCTCTCAAATGCTGACAGGCTGCCTCTCTGTCTGTCTCTCCTGCAGCTGCTGTACGACACCTTCAACGCCTTTGGCGTCATCGTTCAAACGCCAAAGATCATGCGGGACCCGGAGACGGGCCTCTCGCGCGGCTTTGGCTTCGTCAGCTACGACTCTTTCGAGGCGTCGGACGCGTCCATCGAGGCCATGAACGGCCAGTTCCTGTGCAACAGGTGAATACTGCAGCACACAGGAAATGCTGGCATGTGGCGCACCCAGATGTGCACTTGGGCATCTGGAGACGAGCAGTTGATAGGGGCACTTGTGTCTCTATCTTGTGCTGAATTGGTTCCTGACTCTGCAGGCCCATCACGGTGTCCTACGCATTCAAAAAGGACACAAAGGGCGAGCGGCACGGGACGCCCGCGGAGCGGCTGCTGGCGACGCAGATGAAGGCGCACCAGAATGCGCAGTCGCGCCCCAACCAGCTCTTTGCAACAGGTGCGTGCAATTGCAGCTTGCAGCGCATCCCTTGTGGACAACCTCCACATTGTGCAACACTTTATAATTGAAGCAAAAGCTATGACCAACAGCGACTTCGCGCTGAATCAGTCGCACACACTCCTCTTCCTGTTCAATGCCTCTCTTTGTTCAAACGCCGAAAGTGTCCTTACTCTCAGGCCCGAAGCAGCAGCCGGAGGCTGGCCAGAACCAGGACGGGGCAGCTCCAGCAGCAGTCGCGCCGCCGCGGCCGCCGCCGCTGCAGCACTCTGCGCCGCCGCCGCCCTGGGGCGGAGCCGCGCCGCCTCCAGGCCCGCTGCAGCAGCAGCGGCCGCCGTGGATGCAGGCGCCGCCGCCGATGGGGCAGCATCCAGGCGGGCCGCCGCCGGGCATGCCGCCGCCGCCGTGGGCGCAGCAGCGACCGCCGCCGGGCATGCCGCCACCGCCCGGCATGCCAGGGGGGCCGCCGGGCGGGCAACTGCCGCCGTGGCTGCGGGCGCCGCCGCCGGGCATGGGCGGGCCGCCGCCGTTCAGCATGCCGCCGCCTCCCGGCTACATGCGGCCGCCGGGGATGCCGCCGGGCATGCCGCCGCCGCCCAGTGCCTAGGCCCTTTCTGGAGTGCCTGGTGCAACAGTCACAAGCACCTTCTTTGGGGGGGATCTGGAACAGCCGACACTGCTGCGGCATATGGTGCAGACAGGTGTCCTGAAAATTGCATACCTCACAGCGTAGTACGCAAATAGACGACTGGCGAGCCTCCTCGTGGCGACACCTCATGCTGTGGTTGACTTTTGGGCTTCGAACCAGTCCAGCATCACATCCGTCGTGTCTGAAATGAGCTCGTGACCTGCAAGAGCAATTCAGTGTGTCAGTGGCAACAAGTGGCAAATGTGAGCATGAAACAAACACTTTGCATGATGTTTCGACGGCTCAGTGCCTCAGGACCATTCAGACCAGAACCGGCCCAGAACCCACCTGCCCATGCCACATTGAGCTCCTCCGGGAGCGGCGTGTTGTCGGCTGCCAAGCTCATCTCTCGCGTAGCGGGCACCTTCTCCTTCAGGACCCCTTGCCACTGGTCGACAGTCAACCTGCGAGGACGTGCATTCAGTGTTGAGCACTGCATGCAATGTATATGCATCCTGCATGCTGCTCCTGCTCTGAGAAACGGCGTTGCGGCAGCACGAATGCAATCTATGGATGAAAGGCACCTGGGATCCCGTTTCAGGAAGCTGTTGGAGTCCAGCAGGCCGCCGGCCTTAAACGCCGCAAAGATCTGGGCGGACACCTTGGGGCTGACGCCCTCGATGCGATCCGAGAAGAAGGCCTCGGACAGCTGCAGAGGGTCCACCTTGACCTCGTGCGTCGCAATGCCCTGCACACAGTCGCAGTGGCTTCAGCAACCTAAATGTTGTTGCATTCGTGTTCGTGATGGGACCAAAGCATCCCGTCACACATGAAGCTGACCGCGAAGTTCCATTTTGTCCAGCTTGATAGACCTACAGCCTGGCTTCGCTCTAGTTCAAGACTGTTCACAGATTGATAAATGGGTTATTCGACAAGTGTCTACATTGCCAGCGCACCTCTGCCTTGAGGGCTGCAATGTCCCGAGTCACCGCGGCGGCGGTGCGCTGGTCCCGCCGCATGTGCACAAACAGCGTTGGCGGAAATGGCCACGCCAGCGACTTGCCGACGTCTTTGTATACGTCACTTGGCACCCCCATGACCTGCACACAGACGCCCTGCATGCAGACCCGAAGCACGGTTTGTACGCGCTGTTGTGCGCAAGCAGTGCCAGCAAGATACACGAATGAGCCGTCCGCATGATGTTGACGACACCGATTGTGAAATGGACTTCTTCCCAGGTGTGCATGGCCTGTCACGCATCAGTGACAGTTTCATGCCAGTGAAAGGAGGCACTTCTCCCATCTTGGCAAGCACACCTGCAGACGCATGTGGAATGGCAGCAGGGCCACCATGGCACCGCCGGAGGACGCTCCCAGCGCATAGATGGGCAGCTGGCCCCATTCTTCCACCTGCAGCACAGGCGCAGCACTTCACCCGGAGGTGCTGCAGCGCGAGCCCGATTTTACCTGCCTCATAGTGGCAGTCGCCCAAAGTAGCAGCTAATGAAAGGCTGCTGCTGGCTGTGTTGCCCCTGCTGTGTTTCACATTGCGCAACAGCGCTGCGAGGCTGCAATATGTCAGTCCAGACGGTCCATGCTGCGACACGAAACCCGTTCAAAAACCTCAAAAACCCCACCTTAACCAGCTCTGCCACAGTCTGCACCGTGCGCTGCACATCCACCGGCTGCTCCGGCGGCGCCGCCACCGCCCAGCACTTGCTGCCGGCCTGGTCCGCGGCGCTCAGCGCCACCAGGATGTAGCGCCGCGCCACGGCCGCCCGCACTATCGCCGTCTCCTCCGGCAGCCCTGCGATGGGCACAGATGCAGGTCAGGAGTTTGTGTTCTGTGTCTACGTGCTCTCGTCAGCCAGGGAGATGCTGCGTGTTCCACTTGGCAGCAATGCATCCAATACACGACCTTTGCAAGAAACAGAGGGTTGCCCTTAGAGAGACCGTGAGCAAACAGCGGCGCAAGTATGCTGCGGGAATGACCATGTCGGGCTGTAGAGCTGCGGTGTGACTAAACTGTCGCACCCATGCAGTCTGGACATGACTCCTGTTTGCGCCACCAGTCCAACGCGCTGTGGCTGCAGCCGTGAAAGGTCAGCAGCACGCCCCGCGGGTTTGCCACCCGCTCGATGATGACGCTCTGACCAAAGAGTTCCTGGAGCACAGAGAAAAGGTTTGTAAGCAGCTTGTGCGTGAATGTGCACGCTCACTACATCCTGAGTCCATCAGTAGGCCAGCACAAACAGTAGGGCGCGGCATCATTGCAGCCTTGTCATCGCCTGCCGCAGGAAAGGAATGATCATGCACATCGACCATTCTTCATGTCACGCACCTTCTGCTCTGGCGTGCTTGTGTTGGCGAACTGTGCTTCAGCGGCAACTGACCGCAGCTCACCGCCCAGAGCATCCATCGCCACGCTATGCCGGCTGGAGACGTACAGGCACGGCAGGATCACCAGTGCGCACTGCATCGACCATGTCAGGAGTGAACACAATGAACGTGGATTCATCAGGTCTTGGAAGTCCCTGCAAGCAGGTGCGAACCAGACTCTCCAGGCGCCCGGAGTGCTTCGCCGCAGTGTGGGTGTCTTACGCGCAACCAAGCCAGGTATGCGTTGGAATTGAATGGTTCAAAAGCACCATGTGCAAGCCTAGTGGGTGAGAGCTCACACACACGATCCGTGTGACTGCCGCTGTGAGGCCGCGCAGCTGCTGGGGGGGCGTCGCCATGCCGTCTGTTTCGGTGATTATATCACTGTTACCGTATGCTACGGCTTCCCTGTGCTGCGCTCGATTGCGGCTCGATAACATGCGCCGCTGGCACAGGCAATGCCGACGGTACCACTGTGCACGACACCGGATCGTTGCCCAGGACCAAATTTGAGATTCAGGTGCGCGAGCTGATGGGCCGGCACAGGGACCTGCTTCAGTACTGCAAATGCGGCATCAGTACTGCAAATGCGAGAAATGTCATGCCCTGGTCAGATTTGTCCATTTCGGAGAGCCAAGACTTGATCAGGTGCAGAAGTTGTTGCATCGACCATACAGTATGCACTTGTTCAGCATTGATCATTCTCACATCAGCTAGCGTTTCGTCTCCATTTGATCAGCGCTGCCACGCCCTGACTGCTGTCCGATCAGGCGCCGCTGTCGGATGTATCAGCAGGTGCAGGAGCACTACACCTGCGTGCTCAGATGTGACCAGCCTGTGGCAGCAGACTCAGACGTATTCAATCTGTTCAAGGGCCCGAGTCCCCCTCATTGCCACACCAGGGCCCACCTGGATCATCACGGCGCGGCCACTGCGGACGTCCTGGCAGCTGGGCAGTGGCATCGAAGTGGACAACGCTGTAACATCCTGTGATGCTTCCGCGATGAAACGTGATTGAGAGGCAGCGGCTGAAAGCACCGCACGGGCTCTGCGCCTGGTGGCAGCATGGCGGCGCCGACTGCGCAGAATGCCCTTGCGCTGGTGCCGGGGGCGCCGCCGGCGGAGATCAGCCTTGAGGGGGCGAAGACGCATCGTCCTGCAGTACCGAGGTGAGTTGCTATTCGTGGCGGTCTGTGTTCTCTGTCTGTCGTGGTCATGAGCTCGTGGATACGCTCGCAAAGGGCGAGGCTTGAAGCGGCAGTCACATGGAAGGCTGTCGCAGTGAGGCCTTCATGCTGTGCCGCAGGCGGACCATCGACCCCTCCGGGCCGTTCGTGCGGCTGCTGCAGGCGCGCTTTGTCACGCGCAGCGCCGGCAACGCACGCGAGGTGCAGCCGACGCCGGCAGGCGCCCTGGACGTGAGTCTTGCAGTCCGCCGCAGACTGCTGCTGATTTCTGCACTTGCACCCGCCAATCTTGCGCGGGCCTCTGGACGCTCCTCATGAAGACTCTTACACGGTCGAGCGCTGCAGCCCGCAGCACAACTCCCGCTGCCCAGTCAGAGAAGGTCAAGAAATTTGCTAGGTTTTGCAGGTGCTGCCGCCGGCAGGGTACGTCCACCAGCCCGCGAGCAGCTTCAACACGCGCTTCGTGCACGCGATGGTCAACAAGGTGGGCTGCTTGCTCAGTGCTTGGAGGCCGCTGCAGAGCAGCTGTGCTGTGATACAGCCTTCAGACTTGCACAGCCTGTAGGGCCTCGATCTGAAGCGTCAACAGGCAGGCATTGCTTGCGAGCCTGAAGAGTACAGGGTGGGTCAGCCCGGCTTTGCTGTCCAGCAGCAGCCAAGAGTACTCCAAAGCACAGTCTTCAAAACACAATCCTCAGTCATGAGTCCGTTCTCCCACCCCGTGCGCGCAGTCCAAGACCACGATCAATACGGTGGTGTGGACGCCCGGCGGACGGCGCGTGTTTGCCGGCGCGCAGTCCGGCGAGTTTGCGCTGTGGGCCGGCTCCTCGGGCTTCGCCTTCGAGTCGGTGCTGCAGGCGCATGAGGCGCCCGTGCGCGCCATGACCTTTTCGCACAACGGTAACTGGATCCTGTCGGGCGACGACACGGTGCGTGGTTTTTGAGTTGTTTTTCTTATCTGAGTTCTGTGCGAGTTATAATGAGCGCAGCCTGACAAACCTGCGATGCACAGCATTTTGCGTGCTGTCAGGCTGACGATCAAGCCTTCGTCGAGGATCAGTGGACGCTCTGCGTCAGTGCACGAGGCGCCGTGCAGCATCAGCAAACGTACAGGGTCGCGACGCACCTGCTGTGTGCAGCTGATGTGAAGAGCTTGGAGCCATCCATCCAATGACGTTTTATCTGCTGCAGGGCTGCTTCCGGTACTGCAAGCCCAGCCACAGGGCATCAATTTGGGCATCAGGGTGCACGCTGCTTCGGCTGGAACTCGAACAATAACGGGAATCAATTATGCTGCAGGGCTGCTTCCGGTACTGGAAGCCCAATCTGGAACTGGTGAAGCAGGAGGCGGGGCACCGGGAGGGCGTCTGCGCCATCACCTTTGCGCACAGCGACCTCAAATTCGCCACAGCCTCCAAGGACTCCACCATCAAGGTGCGCAGCTTGTAGAGTTTGCGGGATTGAAGTGATACTTAAGTGTGAGTTGATTCGGAGCCATGGCACAGTGCATCAAGATAACTCTGAAAAGAACACACCCTCGCCCTCAGGGCCGGGCGTTTGATTCAATGACTTCTTACGTGCGCAATGTCGACGGCACCAATATGCGCTTCTGCAGCTCTCGCGAACCGAGTGTGACGTATTTTCATGCGGGGACCAGGTGTGGGACTTTGCGACATGCACGGCGGAGCAGGTGATGACGGGCCACGGCGGCGACGTCAACACGGCGCAGTGGCACCCGCACCACGCCCTGCTCGCCTCCGGCAGGTGCGCAAGGGAAATGGAGACTGCTGTGTCGATGCAGCACTTGACAGGTGTCGTTGGAAAGAATCTGAAACGTCCGCAGCACGCCGTCCTCGCCTCTGGCAAGTGCGCGCGAATGCCTGTGCTGCTGCACATGATATTAACGGGGTCACCGACATCTGGCACTGCCAGCAATCTCCGCAGTTCTGGCATTTTCATGCCACACGCCAGCTGGGCAGCACGAAATACTCCCTGAAATGTTGGGGGCAGTTTTGGGCGGCAGGCTGACCGCCACAATTAACAGCGTCACCACGATAAGCATCTGTGCCAGGCTGCTGCACATGATATCGCCTCTTCCATGCTGTAGCAAGGACGCGCTGGTGAAGATGTGGGACGTCAAAGGCGGCGCTGCGGTGGCGACTCTGCACGGCCACAAGGGCAGCCTGTCGACCGTCGCCTGGAACGACAACGGCAACTGGCTGCTCACTGCCGCGCGCGATGCCACCTGCAAGGTGATCTGCTGCTGCAACGAATCTTGAGTCCCAGGTTGTCAGCCGCAGCTTGCTGTCAGCCGCAGCTTGCTGTCAGCCGCAGCTTGCTGTCAGCCGCAGCTTGCCCTGCCACCAGGGGGTCCTGCTCTCGGTGTGGACTCCAGACGACGGCAAGCTGGCCTGCCAGCTGTGCGTTGCAGCACGATACATGTTGTGAAGATGTTGCCAATGTGAAACAGTCAACAGCATGTATTCCGTATGGCATGACGACTGAGAGCCCTGTCGAAGAACGTCATATTCGTGCGAGCCCTTGGATGCACTCTTGAACCGAATGCCTCAAACCCTTGCCCACTTGCCGGAAGGTGTGGGACCTGCGGACGCTGCGGGAGCTGCAGACATTCAAGGGGCACGTCAAGGACGTGGTATGCGCCGCTTGGCACCCCCTGCACGAGGAGCTGTTCGCCAGCGGCGGCTTCGACGGCACGCTGCTCTACTGGCTGGCCTCGCGGCCCACTGCCCAGGTTTGCTGAGTCCACTTTCACTGTGTTTGTGTTGTGATCTGTTGGAAAAAAGCCATCTTGCCAATGCGCTGACATAAGACGATCCCATGACCACTTGAGATGGACAAGCAAGTTGTGCAATGTTGTACCCTACTGCGTGTCATTGTCACTAGGCGGAGGTGCGGGGCGCGCACGAGGGCAGCATCACGGCGATGGCGTGGCACCCGGCGGGCCACATGCTGGCGACGGGTAGCAACGACCAGATGCTGCGCTTCTGGTGCCGCGCCCGCCCCGGCGACGGCACCGACGCCCACCAGGCCGCCATGCGCGCCCAGGCCGTGCTTGAAGGTGGGTCGAACATTGTTGCTGCTCTATCTTTTACAGGGTTGTTTCAATAGAACCTCTAGTATCTCCCCCCTCAGGCGACGGCACCGACGCCCACCAGGCCGCCATGCGCGCCCAGGCCGTGCTCGAGGGTAGGTTGTTCTGCATTTTGCTTGAATTCTCAGCGGCCTTTTGTCAGGTCAAACCCCTGAATCTCTGGCCGCGTCGGCGATGGCACCAGGCCGCCATGCGAGCCCGGGCCGTGCTCAAGGGCGGGTTTCCAGATCATTTTCCAGATCATTTTCATGCTGCTGCATGAGGCAGCGTCGATGGCGCCACGGGGATCGCTCGGAAATGAAGTCATACTTGCCAGACGGAATAAGCGGTGCGTCCTTTGCGCAAGGCAAGAGGCTGTGTCGAAACTGTCTGAAAGAGAATGTGCCCTGGTCGCTGCAGGCGAGGCGCCAACTACGCGGCAGGCGCCCACAGTGGCAGCGGCGGGCGGCGCCATCCCCGGCATCGGCGAGGCTGTGGCCTTTGCGCCTGCCACCACATTGGGTAAGTCTTATCCTGCCGTTGTGGGCTCCTATCGTTCAAAGTCTGCTGGCACCAGCGCCTTGCAAAGGACAGCTGCACAGGTGGCTGCATCGTCACTCATAGCACAAGCTGATGTGCTGTGGACGCCAGATTCTGCAGACCAGAAGGGCTCCTGCCAAACAGTGCACTTCCAGCATGTATGTGGCCACAAGTACAGGACGGGCCCACTGCAGGCTTTCCCAACATCTTCAAATATAACCCGTGATGCTGCACCACAGATGCGGCGCAGCTGGACCGGCCTAGCTCCGCTGGATTGGGACCGACACCGCCGCTGGCGGCGCTGCCGCCCGGCATCGCCGGCGGCGCGCCCTCCCGGCTGCAGTGGCACGGCCGCGCCGACTCGCCCGCGGCGCCTGCACCGCTGCCGCCGCCGGGCGCGGCGCAGCAGGGCATGAAGCGGCCGCACTCTGGCACCGGCGGCGCGGCCGCCAGTGGCCGGCCGGCCAGCCAGCTGGGCAGACAGGGCAGCCCCGCTGCAGCGTCGGCGGCGCCGCAGCAGGAGCTTCAGCAGCGCAAGCCGGCGGTCATGCGCAGCCAGTATGCTGCGGTGGCGCCCCCGCCACCGCCGCCGCGCGTCAGCAGCGCTGCGGCGGCAAGGCTGCCGGCGCCGCCAACACTCGCGCCGCCGCCGGGGGGGCGTCTGGCGGGGCGGGGCCGCGGGCGCGGCAGAGCGCCATCATGACAGAAGTACAGAACAACTGCTGCGAGTTGCACGGTCTTCCAGCTGAATGCTCCTCGTCTTTCCTTGAGACATTCGTGCAGCGATTCACTCGGTCTCGCAAATTCCACCTCCGGGCACCCCGCAATCGGTGCAAAAGCATGACAGCTGTGCGGCGCTGCGTGTGCCAGCAGAAGGACCACACGGTGTGTGTCTAGGCACGACTGAGTTGGGATGTTCGGCCAAGTCTGTCAAATGGAGGGGCGCACCACATCGGAGTTGACGTCTGGCAGCTCCAGGCGTTCCAGCGCTGACAGGCGCTGTGAGAAGGCGAACAGCACTGGCTCTGCATGCTGCAGCACGGAAGCTGGCGCGCAGCTGCCGCAGGCGTGCACCAGCGCCGGCAGAAACATATCCAGGTGTTCGTTGCTGACGCGCGGCGTGAAGCCGAGCCGATGGTCTTCTCCTCGACATCACCCAGGTGCAGCGCCGTCAGGCTGTGGAGGCATGACAATGCCTGCAGGCCATGTGCCTGCACACATTACCATTCCAAATGGTTGCCAAGCTGTGGAGCGGACTTGGATCAGGACAGCGTACTCACGACATCAGCAAGGCGCATTGGTTATGAATGCCGCACAACAGAATGACGGACACCGGATGATAGTATTATTGGGGTGTCCAGGAGTTATACTGGGCAACGAACCTGGCACTTGCCAAAGATCAGCCGCAGGCTGGGCAGGCCCGTGAGCGGCCGCAAGCAGTCCAGCGCATGTGTGCCGACACACGCCAGGGTAGAGGTCGCGGCAGTGCCCCAGTGACAGCTGGGTCAGCAACCGTGCCGCAGCCCTGTCGTCCGTAGTGACGAGCCGCTCCAACGAGTATGAATCGTGATGAAGCGCCAGCCTGCTCAGGCCCGGCGCCAGGGCAGTCAGTGCCATCGCTGCGGGGACATCCACACCGCCCTGCATCTCAAGCGACTGCAGAGCCATGCTCAGCGGCTACGGCTGGGGTGCGGCTGCGCGGTTGGAAGTCGAGCAGGGCCCAATGTCTCGCATCGAATTGGATGACCCTCAGGCATGGCAGGCGCCCCCAAAACTCCACTGTTGCACGCTTCAGGCCACCAAAAGTGATGCCATGACTCAGGACCGTTGTTGCCTGCGCAGGATATTAATGAAACTAGCACACAAACTATCATGATTGCAACCAGGACGGAGTGCTCTGCCAGCCTGAGGGCTGGCCATTGCAGCAGGTGCCAATGATTAGGTCGCTCGTACACATAATGTGTCTGCACATGATCAGAGCATGCGTCTCATGTGACAGTATCGATGGAGACGGCACCCGAATACCATACCGTGAGCGATGCAGGCAGCTGCAGCCCACTGGCTGCCCGTGGCAGATCAGCATGCTTAACTCCACGCAGAGCTCCCTGAGCCAAGTTGCGCGGCTGAAAGTATCAGTCAGCGCCAGTGGCAGCTCGTAGTCCAGCGGGGTGAGGGAGGCTGCCCCACGCTCGGAGAAGCATGTGCAGCGACTGGAGGGCCGGCAGTTCGCACACAGCGTGCAGCAGGTCATCGCTGCCGCGCAGGCGCGCCAGCGTTGGTAGGCAGCTGGGCAAAGCCGCATTGCCTGCATAATGATGCGTCACATCACCAGTCGGATGCACCAGCTGGATGCATGGTGTTGTGCCGCCAATGATGATGCAGGGCGATCCTTTCGGCACCTTTCTGCCGTGCAGCCACAGCTGTTCCTCGCACATGCGTGATGCCGCTCACGTTTTGGAGAGAAGACATCAATTGGGGTGCTCACCTGCATCGCCCGACGAACTGCCATAGCCTTCCAGCTTCAGGCACTGCAGGTTTGTGAGCTTCAGCACAGCCTGGACAAACACCTCTGGCATCTCGTCGTGTGGCCAAGGCGGTAAAGCGCAAGGCGCTTCATGGGTCGCCCAAGCAGACACCGGTGGGTGATCGTCGTCAAGACCGGGGCACGTGTAGGCCGCCATTGCCGGCAGCTCCGCCCAAGCAGACACCCTGCATGACTGCCTGCAGATGCCCAGATTAAGATTCGGTTTCGAGGTCAGAGTCGCATGAAGCTGTCGGAAGACTCAAGTTGCACACCGCTTTGTAGCAATATGCACGCGGTATCGGTTGAGAAAGCGCGCGTGAGCGTCAGCGACTGCAGGTGCGGCAGGGAGGCAAGGCACCGCAAGCTGAGCGCCGTGATCGATGAGCACGTCGTCGCCACGATTCCGCACTGTTAGATTCTTCACCCCTACACATGCAAGAATAATCGGTCGTTGATGACTGCGCCGTTTGCAAGGCGCCATGCGTGCCGAACGTGTCAGATAGACACCTCCGGAGCCCAGCAGGCCACAAGGCGTGAAGGTTCTATAATCTTCACCACTGGAATGATCGCAGGCGAGAAATCTCTCGGCATGCATTGTGTTCTTGAGGCCCAGGCTGCGCAGGTGGTGGTCATCAATCCATCTCGGCACTGTCTGCAAGTCTCGCACGGCAGCCACCACGTCTGAGTCGTACTGGTCACTGTCTGAGGCGATGTTCTATACAACCAGCTGGAATTATTCGGGTGGAAGGTCCAGCAGCCCGAAAGGTGTGGCAGGCCGCAGCTTGCCAGCCATACTCGTAGTGGCCTGCTGTTCGCCACAGCGCGCTTGCAGTCGTCTTGAATCGACGCGAATCGGCACCGCTGATGTTGACATGAGCACGCGTGTTCTGATTTGCCCCAACAGTCCTTGTGTGCTGTCCCATGGCTGGCCCAAAAGGTGCCTCGACCGGCCTCGTTGAATCCGAGGCATTCGCGGTGCACGTGATGCACTCTTAGACGCGGTCGCGGTGCGAACTCCACAATTCCGACATTTCTCTCTCCTGTTCACAATCTCTTACAGTCCTGCAACCACAGGGAAAGCTGGCGTGCAGGTCTCTGCCTGCTGGTGATGATAATCAGCAGCGCCGCCCATCGAACTGGCTTTGCTGTGCCATCCCGACTGGTCATCGCAGGTGTGCTGCAATGTTTCCTTGCAATTCAAACACCTAGGCTGCCCTTTGATTCGCATGTTAGCAGTTGATGAGCCCAGGCTGCCGACTGCGGTGCGGCGCCCTGGAGAATGCATACATGCAGCGGCATCGCATGCACATCACTGCCGCCTGCAGGCCTGGATGCACCACCAAGACTTGTGGTGCCATTGATTCATGGCATCAAAGCATCCACATGAATTGGCGACCACTCATGCGCAGGGTTGCAGACGACGCTCGTGCATGCCTGCCGGCAGCATCCAATCTATCATCATCACATTCGAGGGCTGCACCTCCGCAAGCTGACTGCAGCCATTGACGGTTGAAGCTGCATTGCCCGGCGGCAGCATCCCGGCTATGTTAGCGCCAAGCTTCTGGTTTGTTGCCCTGCTCGGTGAACGCCGGGCCGCCCGGCGAGGCCGGACCACTTGTTCAGCAAGGCTGCCGCTGGCAAAACCTGCAGCAAGACCACGCACCGTAGCAGTCTACAGCGCTACTCCACCTGCCGCGCAGAAGATACTGCCAGCGTGCGGCAAGCCGTCAGACGAGGAGGCACTGGCGGCGCTGCCGCCGCCGCCGCTACTTCGAAGAATTCTATATGCATCTACGCATCTGCACCGAGCTCTGACAGGCCTGCAGGCCGCCGTCGATCATGGTCATGAGGGAATGTGTCAACATTCTTCTCATGATTGCCAGCGTCATTGCATCTATTTCCTGCGGACCGCATACATTATGTTGCAGGCCCGAGCGCATGCACGAGCGTACTAAGCCATGACGTCACTACGCCTGTCGCGACAGGCGGCCTGTCGCGACAGGCGAAGCCATGCGAACGGCCTTACAAGATGGTGGGAACACACGAGCCACAGCTGCTGGTTGAATCACACATGATCCTGGACATCCTGGGACAGATCGACAGATGGCAGGACCAGACCCTGCTGATTTGGATGATTGACATTTGGCAGCAACTGCGGCTGCTGGCTCGCTCGCACCTGAGGTTCCTCGATCGGCGAATAATGAGTCTACATCGGCACTCCTGTCGGCAACAACGAGCTTGCAACAACGAGCACTTCTGGAGAATTGAGCCCCGCTGCCAACACCATGGCCTCGTCCAAGGCGGCGGCTGCTGTGGCGGGTATCCTGCTGGCGATGTGCCTGGTATCGACGACAGCGTCGGCGAGAGTGCTGCGGGAGACAAGTGAGCCTCGTTCCCTTCCATTCATCAACACAACACCCATGCTTGCGCACAAGTTGATACTGAGCTGGTCTAGATTCAGGTCGTGCAGGTTTTTTGCCAATCCGCACTCTTGTTTGGGCTGGTCAGCACGGCAGAGAACGCTGTCGACCTCTGCATAAACCATTCATGATAGGTCCCAAACAACAAGGCTGGCGTCAGGGGTGCACCATATGCCCTCAGATGACGCTAACATCATGCAGCGGAGATCACTATGCTGTGCATGCCTGCAACTTTGCTTTTCTCGACATTACATCCCAGGCTCATCGATACATGAACACATGTGCATGCCTGCAAGCATAATATACCGATGGTACCATGACTCACTATATATATTAGTGTTGCTTAAGTCTCAAGCTTGACCGTCGTCGCAGATGCTGGCGAGCATGCGCGGCGCCTGAAGCAAGCTGGCCCGGGCTTCAACCCCTTGGACTTCGTGAATGCGGTAGTGCATCGAACTTCTAATTTTGATGAAGTCTTCGTCCAGCTGTGGCATTTCCGGCCATCGGCAACCTGCTGCCATGTGCGGCTGCGACATACCAAGTATGACGCAGACCGACATTTGTTGAGTCTCTGGCTTGACCAGCTCTGCCCTACTAGGGTGCATGCTGCAGAGCACGATCCGACCATCCTGGCATTGGCCACATGCAGTTCAACCAGCCGTCCCCCCCGCCTCCGTCCGGAGGCGCCGCCGCCGCCGGCTCCGCATCTTCCAGCGGCGGCGGTGCCAGCAGCGCAGCTGCCGCTGCAGCGTCGGCAGCATCCGCCGCCAGCTCTGCTGCAGCCGCTGCCGCAGCGGCCACAGGTCATTGCATTTATCACATGCTGCCCTGCCCCTGATCTGCACTTGCTACTGGCCGGCACTGCAATTGGTGAGCTGCAGCATGATCTCTGTGTTGATGAACAGCCTCTTCTTTTGCATGCCCGGCTGCTGCATGCTTGGCTCTGATGCGCGGCAGACAAATGAGCCCTTAGCAGAAGCGGCGATGCTGTTGGAATGCAGGCACATCTGGAGCTTCCTCCGCTGCTGCGGCAGCTGCTGCCGCGAGCAACCAGGCGACTGCGGCCGCCGCCGCCGCCTCTGCCGCGGGCGCATCGTCCGCCGCTGCCGCCGCTGCTGCCGCGGGAGCCGGGGCGGCCGCCGCAGCCGCAGCCGCCACCAGCGGAAACTCAGGGGCTGCCTCGAGTGCCGCAGCTGCTGCTGCCGCAGGTGCAAGTGCGGCCAGCGCCGCGGCCGCTTCTGGAGGCACTGGGTACGGGAAGCTTTGTCTGACACGAAAAGTCGCATCATTATATAGTGCGTCTTTGTTCTTTGTCCTTCTGCTGTCGACGAGCCTCAATGCTGTGCACAGCACAGGGAGCCTTTCCATGTCCCGACCTTGTTCACTGAATCGACCAGGGCCTCCATGTTGGCTGCAGGAGCTCGTCTGCTGCGGCGGCAGCAGCAGCGGCTGGCCAGGCGGCTTCCGCGGCCGCCGCAGCGGCGTCCTCTTCGGTGCGCATTGTTCTTCTACCTGACGTTGGTGCGACAGCCGTCAGGGTCTGCATGCACGCCTTTGGACAACTGCACCTACAAAAGACTAAACTGCAGGGGTAGAAATTAGTGACCGACGAAAGACGCGAAAACAATCTTCTCGCTCCTGCAGACTGGTACCTCTTCTGGAGCAGCGACGGCTTCGGCCGCTGCTGCTGCTTCTTCCGCTGCGTCCTCGGCGGCGTCCGCAGCCTCGGCTGCTGGAGCCAGCTCTGCCGCTTCTGCTGCCTCGTCTGCGGCTTCCTCTGTGCGTTTCCTTTTAGGTCCATGTTCTGCCGCTACAACCCAGGCCTACCATGCCCTGCAGGGCTGCCCACCAGGAGGAGTCTTCACTTGCGAATGGATATATATGCAGATCGCTCATCGTTTATAATCAAGTGGAACAATGATGACAATGAACCTGCGCTGTGCGCTGCGCAGGCGAGCTCTGCTGCATCTGCCGCATCCTCTGGAGACACAGGTGTGCATGCACTTGCGGAAGCACCACTTTTAGGAGCCATGGGTGGCACACGCCGCTCCTCCCTCATTCAGAACACCAGTCCCGCATTCGTTCTCAACATGTGAGCTGCTGGCGACCAAACCGACGTTTTCTTCTCGCTCAGGCTCTGCTTCCGCCGCTGCCGCCGCTGCTTCCCGGCAGGCCGCAGCCGCCTCCTCCGCTGCCTCATCTAGTGGCTCTGGCTAGTCTGATTCGTTGTTGCGCTGCGGCTCTGGCTCATCGGCTGAGCGCACTATCACCACGCGCGTTTAAGGCGCCATCAGCATCCCATCCAGTGTTCTGCTACAATGTCAAGGCCGCATCTTATTCATGAGTGGGAAAAACCCACTTCTGACAACACAAAAAAACCACATCTTGCATGATGGATGGTCCAATCAGGTGAAAGAAGTGCTGTCTGATTGTTGCATTATTCTGCTGCCGGGATTGTTAGGGCATTCTGCATCATTGTCACGGTGTACCTGGCGACTTTTCGGACACAGTTGCTGCTGTTGAAGGGCTGGTTGCAGATGTCACTCACGTTCTCGCTGGTAGCCTCATCAGCAAATCGCACCGGTGCATGTCAGGCGCCGCAGACCCGCGGGAGCGCTCACGATATTCTTACAAGTCCGAAAGGGCCCAACGCCAACTAAAGCCAGACTACACGACAAGACCATCGCCTGCAACAGCCAAAACCTGCATCTTGCTCGCTGCTGCATTACACACCAGGCTCATCAATGCCTGTAACACTAGCAGGGTTGACGATGAGGCTGAGTAGCGAGGGAAGGCGGCAAACGGCGGTAATGCTGCGGCGCTATACAGCCCACAGGCTAAGGGTCCGGGTCCAAGCTGAATCGCTGTATGCGCAAGGGGCAATATGCGGAACGCTGACCGTGAGCAATGGCCATTAATGGCGTCACGGGCAGCGGTGCTCGGCGGGGCGGCAGGACATCACTGACAGCGAGCGCCGCCGGTGCCGCGAGGCAAGCGGCGGGCCGGGCCAGCACTCGGCTGCAGCCCGCCTGTGCGGCGAGGGGTGGTCCCTTGAAACAATGGGTGGGGTGGAGCTGCCCCAGGACCACACACAAAGGGGGGGCGAGCCCCTGTGACCTCAGCGAACCGCACAGGTGCATGTCAGGAGCCCGCGGGCCCGCGGGAGCGCGCACCACAAAAGCACAAGTGATCAGTCCGTAGGGCCAATGCCAAGAAAAGCTGAAATACACCACAAATCAGAACCACAACCTGCAACAAAAACCGAAACCCACACCAGCCGCCAGGCGCCGCCTGCCGATCGAACGGCCGCCTCCTGCTGCAGCTGGCTGCTGAAAACAGACGAAGGGCCCCGCCGCAGCGGACGCCTGCCACCGCTGCAGGGCCATTCCCATATGCATATGAAAGAACCCGCCACGCGCTACTAGGCGATGTCCGCCAAGCGAACGACCGCCCACTGCTGCAACTGGTTGCTGAAACTGATGAAGGGCCCCTCAGCGGCGGAGTGCTGCCACTGTTCTGGGGCCTCTCCCGATGCACAGAACTCTGAGAGGATCCCCCAGAAACGCGCCACTGCCGCCCGCTGGACCTGCAAGGCGAGTTGGGGCCCCGGTCGCACGGAGCGTTGCCCCTCTAGGATGCGCCGCGCCGCAAGTCGGCGGCCATAGTCCATTGCAGATAGCGCCACCAGGCACACCAGGCGCCACACCCCCCGTGTGACTCCCCTCTGTGTGCGGATGAGCCACACATCGGCCGCCGTCAAGCGGCCCCTCCGATGCTGTCGCTGCACTGCGTGCTTTTAGCTTTTCTCGACATTACATCCCAGGCTCATCGGTACATGAACCACTAGTAGGGGTAGCTATAAGGCTGAAAAAGCGAGGGAAGGCGGCAAACGGCGGTAATGCTGCGGCGCTATACAGCCCACAGGCTAAGGGTCCGGGTCCAAGCTGAATCGCTGTATGCGCAAGGGGCAATATGCGGAACGCTGACCGTGAGCAATGGCCATTAATGGCGTCACGGGCAGCGGTGCTCGGCGGGGCGGCAGGACATCACTGACAGCGAGCGCCGCCGGTGCCGCGAGGCAAGCGGCGGGCCGGGCCAGCACTCGGCTGCAGCCCGCCTGTGCGGCGAG
>JAABUL010000942.1_pt1 | contig 59055 bp, 105 predicted proteins | sample 5559151 | NCBI WGS metagenome assembly JAABUL01 (sample SAMN10711876, study PRJNA513368) | rock metagenome | isolation source: Antarctica rocks | place: Antarctica: Victoria Land, Pudding Butte sud
CTTAGCGCCGGCCGCGCCAGCGGAGTGCGTCGACCCCGACGCATTCCTGAACTCGATCCTGGCGTGAATTTTTTTTTTCGTAATTTCGACTTCTGACTTTTCCAGCTTCTTCGTTTGAATTAATCCGGGCTCCAATCCCCCTCACCCTCCTGTTGCAGTTTGCTACAGGGTGGGTGGCTCTGGCAGAAATTCTGCTGCGAGTTCGCCAAGTGCCGCAGTGCAGAACAGTGCTGAACGAAGCGCCGCCAGATGGAGGCTGAGCCCTCAATTGGGCTTTCATTCCCCAATGAAATTGTGTGAACAAGCTGTTGGGCACTTGGGCTGCGGCCGTTGAAATCAGTGTACAAAGCGTGTACCTACCTACACAGCTGTTAGCTGCCATCATTGCGCACCTGCACCGACGTCGCAAATGTGCATGCAAGAGTGAAGTGCATACCATCGCAGGCCGGGCACAAATCTACCATTTGATTTCACAGATGTACCGTTTGGTAGACGTCCGCTTAAACCCGAGCAGGCAGTGAGTACAGTAGCTGATCAAACTTTGCAATAAAATGCAGCAACACTTCCGGAAACGCTGGCGGCGGTGCGCAGTCTGGGGGCTGTCGCCGCCGCTGATAATGTTGCTGAATGAATGAAACCGGCACCTACAGACCCGTTCGTGAAGACCAGAACAGAAGCAGTCCTGCTTTGCCAGCTTCTGATCCACTCGCTCTTGCCGGCCGCTGATGAGCTCAGAAAACGCAAAAATTCTCCTTTGAACGCCTCTGCACACGCGCCGGCATTGCCTCTCCGCCCCTTTAGGCGTTTCTTGGAACCCCGATGTCCGCTCACCGCGCCGCCTCACTCGCCGTTGGACTTTGCCGCGTCGACCACGTCGGTGTGGGTCTGCAGGCATCCAGCATGCACCGTCAGCACCTCCTTGCGCCCAGAGGCTGCACACGCAATGTTGTCTGCGGGACTGACCCCTCGCTGGCGCACACAGCAAGCGCCGACTCAGAGTGGTACACACAAGGTTGCAGGGCTACGATTCTGACGCCATACCGCCTGATGCCAGACTACAGCCGAAACGATGCTGCAGAAGGGGCGCGGCTTGCCTGTACGCCTAGGGGCTGCTGGTGGGCGAGGCTCTTGGACGGCAGCCGCGACACGGTGTGCTTGAGCGCCCTCGGATCCTCGTCGCCCTGCGCCCCCGCCTGCTGACACAACATCAACATTCAAAATGAATGCAAGGTCATTGTGAGAATGAGTGCAACAAGTGGTTCTGCTGAGCGCCCTCGGATGTTCATCGCCCTGGGCGCCTGCCTGCGGCACAATATCACCAATTTTCCGCGATGAGCGGAGGGGGCTTCAGGACGAGGTGGTGATGTGTTTCTGTCGGAAAGGAGCTTTGGGGCATCGCTCGGGCGCCTAGCGAATGCAGCGCCGAGGACCAGCGGAGAGGAGGTCTCGGCCATGAGCGTGCTTGGCATAGCAGAGTGCAGAGGTGACTGACATTTGCGCTCTGCAGTCGGCATCGCAATCTCATCCGCCGCTTTGCAGTTGGCAGATGAGATGCAGGCTGTGTGCCCAGCCTGCCCAGCACAATTTTGCGCCGTGTCACGCAGGAATGCTTTCAAGGCACCACCGCACCTTCATGAGGTTGACGAGGGACTGCGGGCGGATGGTGGCGATGCCAGAGCCCACGCTGTCCACCGACACGATCTCTGCATGAGCAACACATCGCCGTAAGCATCGCGACGAGGGTGTGGGGGAAGGCTGTGGATAAGCTTCCACAGGAAGTACTGTAGAGGAATTTCTGGAAGACTCGGTTACTCAATGCTGCGAGCTGCAGGTGGGAGCTGCAGGCGCGGCTCAGCAAGACCAATCGTGTGCCGGTGGAGTTTCAATCCAGCGGGGCAAGGGCTGCAGCAGGGCGAAGGGCCCGCACTGCCACCGCACCGGCAGGCAAGCAGGCAGGTGGGCAGGCGTGACCAAGGTCGCTGTGCGTAGTGTGGGCGGAGAGGGGGCGCGCTGCCGACGAAGCTGTCGTGGATCTGCTGCACACACACGATGCGGCCGTCCGTAAAGTATATGTTAAATGGATTAGAGGTAATGTGAAGGGGCGCACTGATGACGAAGCTGTCGTGGATCTGCTGCACACACACGATGTGGTCGTCCGGCTTGACGAGGCCCCAGCTGGCCGTCATCTCTATCGCCTCCTCCAGCAGCGTCTCACCTGTTGGTACACATAGTTGAACTCTGGGAAGTGGATCAGTGCCAATGGTTTTCGAGTGCCTGGGATTCTTCGGGATACCCAAAGTTGTTTCGTACAAGGAGGCGCACCGGAGGGGGAGGGCGCGGCGAGGACGGGCAGCAGGCCGCGCTCCACGAGGCAGTGGCGCGCGGTGGAGCGCCCCGTGAGCCGCCATGACAGTCCGTTGCTTTTGAGCTGCGGCACCACCAGCGTTAGGATGGGCATTGGCGGCCTGCGCGTGAACGAGAGAGTGCATTGCAGTTTTGGCGATCAGTGGTGATGAGCACGACAGGTTTGCTTTTCGGTCGCTGCTTTTCGGTCGCTTGTCAGCCGCTGCTGGTCAGCCGCTTACCAGCCGCTGCACCACCAGCGTCAGGATGGGCAGGGTGTGTCCATGGGCATGTGGCATTCTGCAAAGCGGCCGCACAAGGGCAGTCACCTGTACTTGGACACCAGGCTGGCAGTGTGCCCTGTCTGCGTGTACACGATGATGAGCGAGGCGCCCACTTTGTCGGCGGCGCGTACCGCCGACGACGCAATCGACTCCTGCAAGTGGGCGGCAACCGTGTTTGGGATCTCCAGAAAGGAAGCAGGCCTCATCGACCCTGTCGTTATAGTTTCTGCCTTGTGCACAACGCAGACGCACACTCCACAGAGGTTTCATGCTGCCCGCTGGTCACAGCCGTGTGCATCAGGGACGTCGCCTAGGGGCATGGCGGCGGCGCCTGGCAATGCGAAAGCGTGTCACGGCGCGCACCTGGCGCGACAGGAAGGGCGTCCCCTGCTTGAGCACGTTGCCCATGGAGCCGAAGTTGACGCCCGAGCCCATGTGGCGCAGCGTGCCTGCGGTCACATCTTGTACACGCTGGTGCATCCGTCTCGAATGGTCACCAAGACAGCCACCACACTCATGCAGAGTGCTCCTTGCCCAGTGGTCAGTGGGACACAGAGATTGTGGGGCGAAGCGTCGCTGTGCCCCCCAGGACTTTGATGCAGTCTATTGAATCAATAGGACCGGGGCAGAAACCACTGTGATAGAGGGCCCAACATCGACGCTGCCCTGACAAGGGTCACAAACGCTGAGCAGCCGCGGACAGCGCCGCACCAGACGCTGTGGGGGAGGCAGCAGTATTGGACCGGGTTCGACTGAGTCTGCCGCGGGTCGCTGTCATCAGGCGGGGCCAGACGGTGAGTCCACATGCGCGAGTCAGCATGTTCGCTCAGCGCGCAGAAAGGGGCCAGCCCTGGAGGTGGGCAACGGCCTCACGCTGCCGAGACTGGTGGGCCGCTGCCACGCTTGGCTGTTTTCCAGGCAATTTGCGCGGACCCAGGAAGTGATTGTCGGGCTGTTGGGGGTCGGCTGTGCGCGTTGCGGGCTGTTGAACTGTGGAGGCTGTAAGAGCAGACAAAGTGGGAGGCTCCTGGATCAGCATTCCAGCAGGTTTCGTCATGCAGCAGGCACGGCGGGCGCACCAGAAGAGGCGCCCGGCAGGGAGGTGGGCGGCAGTGAGTCGGAGTGCATGCTGCCCTGCGACGCGCTGTGGCCGACGCCCTCGTCGTTGCCCTCCCGCTCCGCAATCAGCGCCTCCTACGGCGTCGTGGTTTGAAAGTCAGCCACATCCAGATGTTGGATGCCAAAGCCGAAGCCCACGTCGTTGCGACTCCAGCTCCGCAATGAATGCCTCCTGCGCGGGTCGTGAGGTTGGGGTTCAAGGTTAGCCAGGTTCAAATTTGTAACAGCAAAGCTGATGCCCTCATCGTTGCTACATAGGAATGCACAGCAGACGGAACAAGGCATACACCAGCATGAGGTGGTCGAAGTGGTGGGTGTGGTGAGACACCGCCTCTGCCTGCCGCGCTTTCCCACTACACCTTAATCCCTTTGTGGCAGCCCAAACAACAAAGACAGCAGAGCCGCATCGCCATGAGGTGGTCCAAGTGGCGGGTGTGGTCGAACACCGCCTCCGCCTGTCACAAGTCGCAAGCTCTCGGAATCTGGTACTCGTGTACAGACGATTGTACACACGAAACACGGCGCTGCCGTGCGCACCGCCATGAGGTGGTCGAAGTGGTGGGTGTGGTCGAACACCGCCTCCGCCTGCCGCGCAATGGACAGGATGGTGGACACCGTGAGCACAGGGTGCGTCCCCCGCAGCGTCTCCGCACCCAGCAGGAAGGCGTCCGCGCCGTCCATTACGGCATTGGCCACATCCGTCGCCTCCGCCCTGCAGGGTTTACGGTTTGGGAGTCGATATTCATTCTCTGAATAAAAGCCTGTCGCAGCGTCTCCTCGCCCGCAGGAAGGCGCCGGCGCCGTCCATGACGGCATTGGCCACATGCATCGCTTCCGCTCTGAGATGGTAAGGAGATAGATATCAGTAGCTGGTGTGAGCACCAGGTGCGTCCCCCGCAGCGTATCCGCGCCCAGCAGGCAGGCGTCCGCACCGTCCATCACCGCATTGGCCACATCCGTTGCCTGCGCCCTGCGGTTGTGGGAGGACACTGTTGTCAGCAGATTGTGTGAGGCGGGTCGGTGATGCTGCCGGCTGCGTTCCCCGCGGCGTCTCCACGCCCAGCAGGAATGCGTCCGCGCCGTCCATTACGGCGCTGGCCACATCTGTTGCCTCGCCCTGCAGGGCGTGAGCGGTTTCCAGTGTCAGGCTTTCGAGGAGTGGGAAATGAAATGGACGAATGGCCGGAGAACGTTCACTGGTGTCAGCTGCTGTTCCCAGAAGGGCGGGCAGGACGAGCACATTACCTGTGAATCAGGCATGATGGAGCTGCGTTGTTTCATCCTGGCCGAGGCAGAACAGCACCTGGTGGGGCGAGGGCTGGTGCCCATGGTGTCGACCAGCCGGGTGATGATGACAGGCTTGCCCAGGATGTTGCAGTTCGCGATCATGGCCTGGAAATTAGACAAATCGCACATCATAAGACCAAGCACGAGTTTACAACACGACCTGGTGGTGCATTGCGTCCATTACGTCATTGGAACAGGAAGCCTTGTGCTCGGCGGCAGCAGGCACATCGGTGGATCTGGCGGATCAGGGCTGCAAAAGGCACAGCCAGCAGACCATGCAGACCACAGAACTGTGCGCTCCAGACTGCCCAATGCCGACCTTCTGGACGTGCTGTTTTGTTCTCAAATTCTGCAGCGCACCTTCTGAATGAGCGCCATCTTCTCGGGCACGACGTCGAGGCCCAGGTTGCCGCGCGAACAAATGACGCCGTCCGACGCGGCGGCGATACCCTTGAAGTTGAACAGCGACTGCCGCGATTCGAACTTGGCCAGCACCTGCGCGCGGCGCTAGGCAGACATTGAAGAGTCTGGATCGACGCAATTTGCCCAATCCGGCATTCACAACACAACGTCCCAGCGGCGTGTGCACACAAGCAAGCTGTCCGAGGCGCAAAACACTGCGGCAAGGTCGTACGGCGAAGCAGTCAAGGGCAACTACATGTACTAGGGCCGTTCACATGGCCCTGTTGATGTACACTCTACATTTTGCAGCCGCGAAGCTGCACCTTGGTGGCGGTGAGGCCGATGCTGCGGAGGAAGGACCACGCCTCGGTGATGTGATTGGCTCTTCCGATTTCATTTGATGTTTTTCGTGTGTATATATCATATCATATTTGCGCTCTTTCAACCTTGCTGGACTGCCGCACATTATTAGCAAAGCTTGGGCACCTTACTATGTTAGTAGCGAAGCAACCAAAAGGGCCTTTGCTTATGGAAAAAAGCAACCTTGGTGGAGGTGAGGCCGATGCTGCGCAGGAAGGACCGCGCCTCGGTGACGTCCTCCGCGCTCCGGCACAAGGACAGGCTCAGAAAGTCGATCTCGTAGTCCGCCGACAGCACCTTGAGCGTCTCCTTGTCCAGATCGTGCAGCACCTGCGGCGGCAGGGTGTAGGGTTCAGAATACTAGGGCTAGGCTTGATCGATCTCGTTTTCCGCCGACAGCACCTGCAGTGCCTCCTTGTCCAGGTCGTGCAGCACCTGCGGCGGCAGGGAGTAGGGTTTAGAAAACTAGAGCTAGGGTTGATCTATCTCGTAGTCCGCCGACAGCACCTGCAGCGCCTCCTTGTCCAGGTCGTGCAGCACCTGCAGTTTCAAAGGGTTACGGTTTAGAATAACCTGCAATGCGACTCGGGATGTCGATCTCGTAGTCCGCCGACAGCACCTTCAGCACCTCCTTGTGCAGGTCGTGCAGCAACAGTGGCGGCAGGGTTTAGGGTGAAATTTTTATTTTCATGTTAAGCTTTGAGTGGCCAGCTGGCTGTGTCTGTGTCCCTGTGACGTCCTTATGCTGGGCTGGGCCATGGTCGCTGAAGAAAGCTCTGCCACGGTCTGACGTTGACGCCACAGCAGCTGCAATGCCAGCGAACACTTTGAAAGGTTCCCGCCCGAGGCCTGAGGCACAACAAGCGGGAGAGGGGCGGCACGCACCAGCAGCTCGTACGGCAGGTTGGTGGGGCTGCTGGCAGAGCGCTGGGCTTGAAATCCTGAGTCTTCGGTGGCATTCGCAAGGCCCGACAAAGCGAGAAAGGAGCACCAGTAGCTCGTTCTGCGAGTGGGTGAAGCTGCAATGCCTGCCAATACTTCGAAAAGTTCCTTCCCCAGGCGTGACAGATGTGAGGGGTGGTGGCCCTCACCGGCAGCTCGTTCTGCAGGTTGGTGAGGCTGCTGACGGAGCGCTCGGTGTGGAACACCGTCAGCAGACCGCCCAGCACCGCCTCATTGCGCGCGATGCAGACCACCTCCGTCTCTGTGACCTCGGCCACCTGAGAAGAGCAATCACAACACTGAACATTGTAGGATGATGGAAGAACGATGACAGGAGGAATGTTCGTTGCGCGCAAGGCGACCTCCGCCTCCATGATCTTCGACACCTGTGACACAGTGTGACGGCAGAGTTGTTCACGAAGGGTCTCTCACTGGAGCCGCTGCACTCCCATAGAATGGTTGCATTGCGCAGTGCTTGCATGCTCGTGACGCAATTGCTGACGTCACAGAGCGGGACTGCCTACACAGTCCTCTTGGAGAGCTGGACGGAGCAAGGCGCAATCTATATGTCCGCCCTTCCCCCAATCAGCAGTCGACCAGGCTGCTAGCGACCACAAACAAGCGAGGTGTCATGTATTGGTGTCCCTAATCAACGCCTGTTGATGGGATGAGGAACAGGGAGACAATACGATACGATCACTCTTGATAGCAAGCCGCCCACCTCCATGAACAGCGAGGACTCGTCTGCGCCGGTGACCAGGTAGCGCCCTAGGAAGATGGTGTCCCCAACCTCCACCATTGACGGGAGCCGAGCGTACGACACCGGGAACTCGTTCGGCCCTGCCTCCTCCTTCGACTTGGTCGTCAGCACCACCTGTGCAATTCCGCAGCGCCCCGTTAGTATTGTGTCATTTTTGCGTTGACATTCCTCAGCTCAGTATGCAGCAGTAGAACGATGAAGGAGGGTGTAAGGATCCGCATGCCGCTGCAGCAGGCTTCCTCAATGCAGAGCAGCCACCTAGGGCGGTGAGGCGTGGCAGTTACATACTGGCAGTGGTCGCCCAGGAAGTGTGCACGGATGTCACCATCAGCACATCATCACCAGGCAGCGGACGCTGCAAGCCGCACCTTCTCGCCAGAAGCGATCTTCATGCTCTCTTCGTGGACGGGCCAGCCATTTGCGTCGAGGGTGCTGTTGCGGCGCACGACGATCTCGCGGCCGAAGCTGTCCAGCATAATTGCGCACAACTTCCGGGTGCGGCGCGAGGCTTCTGCGATGTTCTCCAGCGACTGCTTGTGGTAGTCCAGTGTTCCCCACTGCGGTCAACGGGAGCGAGGACATGATATATGTGCTTCCCCTTGCTGCAATCGCAGCCACAACATGCTTTGATTGGTACTGCTTTTCTGTAGTGTGTGGCCGCCGTCAGCGCGCAAGACGCAAGCTGTGCGGCAGGCTCGCATGGGATCCTGTGCGGATGAGGCAGCACCCTCCGACATGGACAGCAGATGGGGAGTAATTTCTGACAAGCATCTTGCATGCTAGTGGTGGTGCCGGGCTGTCACGATCTTGCGACAGCGCACATGCATGCCGCCACCTGGACGCACCGTCAAGTCCAGTCGGATGCACGTCATGCCCGCCTCCAGCATTTCACATAGGACCTCCACGCTCTGCGACGCCGGCCCGATGGTGGCGATGACTGCGCAGATTTCAATAGAACACGGGTCTGGCTCCTCTGAACGGCAGACGGCGGCCACTGGACATACACACGAGCCATCTGGGCTGCTTTGCAGCATGGGGCGCGCCCCTATCAGCCAAGAGACAGGTCCAGTATGCAGTCTGCATGCCTTTGCGCTGCAACGTGGCTGTGCACGCAAGCTTAGGGGTACCTAGGGCACCGAGATCACTTGTCCGCGGTCGTCGACAGGCTGGCCGGCCAGACTGTCTCATGATGAAGCTCCACGATGCTCACCTTTTGATGCAGTCCACAATCCGTCCTCGCTGGTTTCAGTCTCCAGGAGCGTGGACATGTCGCATTGCTGCAACACCTGCGTCTTGGCCCGATTGCCCCTGCTGGGTGCCGCCATGGTGTCGCGCTGGATCGTTGTACCCAAAGAAGTCTGTTGATGCGTCTCCGAATGGCAGCTTTCTGCAATTCGCCACACTTCCGATCGCGTTGCTTGGCCAAGAACGTCTCAGCAGCTTTGACGCAACAGGCCGCTGCACCTGCACATGCGGTCGATCGGCCGGCGGGTTACAGATGCTTTCTGCAAGTTGATTCTGAGGGTAGGAGGCATCTTGCCGTTTGTGCGGAAGGGTCACGTGGGTGCAGCTTGGGCCGCCACGAAATATTGCACAGAAATGTGCAAGAGCAATGCTCAGTCCTCATGTATTCTGACGTGCCCCGAATATTGCTGCCGTTGTGCCGGCCGGTCGGCATTGCCCCAGATCGCCCCCACACCATATTTAGCACAGAAGCCCTGAACGTTGCTGGTCCCTTCACTGCTGCTGGCGCGCCTTCATGCCGGGCACAAGCGGCGGCAGCACATCCTTCTGCGCCGGCCCGCCGCGACCCTCGCCGGAGCCATCGCAGGCAAGGATCACGTCCACACCCTGCACAAAACGGGGCACGGGCTGTCTTTGAGCAGTAGGACACCTTGAGCTGGTTGCCTGCTTCACTTGCAGGACAATTTAATTCTTGCAAGTAGACTGGGACAGGAGTACTGTCGACTGACAGCGAGCAGCAGGCGCTGCATCTGCGTGGTACCTACCTGCGCTGTCTCCTCCAGGGACGCCTTCACGCCAGGGCCGAAGAACGACTGGAACTTCTCCTGCCGGCTGGTCCACTCCTCGTACGCCATCTCTGGCTTCTTGGCAAACTCCAGCACCTGTGCAGGGGATGCCCGCTCACATCTTTTTTATGAAACGCCCGTGTCGCCGGCCGCATGTCGGCGCATGGATGCGCCATATGCCATTCGGTAAGCAGGTGCATGCTGTCAAATTCCCAAGGGCGGCACTCAGAACAGCCTCTAGACAGCTTGCAACGAATGTGGATTCATGTTGCGACGTGGCAATGATTGCCCGCTGCTGCAACACAAGGCGAGCGGCTTAGACCCAATAGTGCTCACCAGTGCATAGTTGCCGTCGACGACCTCCTCACGCACGCCCTTCAGGATGGGCGTGAACCTCCGGGGCACGCCCTTGGAGCCGCCCTGCGCCAGCCTCAGGAAGCACGTATCAGCAATTCGAGAATGCTACCTCTCAACATTGGAAAATCCAGTTTGGTGCAGGCTTGGGATGCCCAGACTGAGGAGCAGCGGCAGCATCGGCGGCTGTGAGGCTGCCCCCGAGCTCCTTCTCGGCTATGCGCCCACAGCTGTGCCGCGCCACGCAGCCAGATGGCGTCGTCAACTCCAGCCAGTCTTTCCATCAAACTCCGAAAGCACAGCCGTCTAGAATAGTTGACAACGAAGAAGCTCTGCGCAGCACCTTGTTGAATCGGAAGACGCGGTCCAGGGCCTCGTCCAGGTGCTGCTCGTCACCGTACCGGTACCGCGTCACATCCTCGCGCACCTGTGCACACACATGCAGCTTGTCAATGGGGGAGGTGAACGGCCAATCAGCTAGAGCAAGTCTGCTGTACGCCAGCGCACACAGCTTGTTGCCGATGGGCAAGTCTGTGTCATGCAGATGGCCAGTATGCTCAAGCAGGTGTGCGATGCGTGCCGCACAGGCATGCCTCAGTGGGCCTGCCTCGTTGTGGCTTGCCGTGCTCCGTGCAGGCACGTGCACCTGCCTTTGGGAATTCAGCCTGTCAGAAAGGAGATGGCAGATAACTTCCTGCGCATTGCAACAAGCCCAAAACCCAATGGCCCACCTGCTTCTGGATGTCTGTCGCCTGCGCGTCCCGCAGGTCAAATGCGTCCTTCGTCGTTTTGCAGGGCACGGGGACCAGCTGCGCGTACGCCAGCGCGAATCCCAGCAGGCTGATGACGAAGCCGTAGATGAGCAGCAGCGAGGATAAGTCGCCGCCGGGGAGCAGGTTGAAGAAGCTGCCAAAGCCGTAGGTCAGCATGCCCACGCCCAGCGGCGTCAAGATCTTGCCAAAGGAAATCTGCGCAAAAGAGACCGCCATGGATCGCAAGCGTACATCGGAGCTGCACTCACGCTGCATTGGTTGCGTTCGCCACCACATGACTGTGAGCTCGCAGAGTGTGCGCTCATGCACCAAACCGCATGGGTTTTGCGCTGCAGCATGCGCGCTGCTGCAGGCATGCAGGATGGCGTGCATTCAAGGAACGCACCTTCTCAATTCTGAAGTTTGGATCAGGGTCCACTAGCTCTGCCTGAGCCGCTGCGCATGTCTGCCGCAGCGAGTCGCGCGGCGCGCTCCTGCCGCAGGGTGACGGGTTATATATCACAAACGTGCGTTTGGACAGGCTGCAGATGCCCTACGAAGCCTCGTGCCATGATGCATGCCAATGCTGCGTGCAGGAAAACATGTTTCCGTGCAAAGTGACAATGTCCACACCTGTGCTGGAAGCCCAAACTGCGTCGCTGCACGGATCCTGATGTGAAAGGCAGCCTCGTTGATGCCCTCTGTGAAACATGAGGCAGGGAGCCTGCACTTCTGTGCGTTGTGGGGCGAATAAAGCCTCTGCACGAGCAGAGGCACGACGTCTGCATGCTGTGCAGGCCTTTTCGCTGCTGCCCTTGCACACAATCGTCTCAAGATAGGCACCGTGCTGCTGACGATCCAGATTCGTGCAGCACTCTGCGAGTTTTTGTGCTGTGTGGCACGGCCAGTGGCGCGATCGCAGCTCCTGTTGCGCTGAAGTGCCAGAAGTGGTCGCGCATCCAGCAATCGCATCATCGCCCTGTCGAGAGGCTGCTCGCCCTTGGCGATTGCCTGTGCAGCGATCACAAGTCCTTTGCAACTCCGTTCAGCGCACGTCACGGTTGCAAGCCTTGTTCAGGCACGCTACTAAAGGTTGTTCTGTCGCGCACCGACCCGGCTGCTACACGCTGATACTGCGAAGCATTCCGACCAGGTCAGCACCCAACAGGCAGCATGTCGGACCATAAATCAGCCGCAGCGTCGCCAGCGTCAGCAGGCGGTGATGCAGAGGCAAAGCCGAAGCGCAAAGTCGTGCGCAAGGTGGTGAAGAAGCCAGCACAGGGCGCCGGTGGCACGTCGGCAGCAGGCAGCAGCGCCAAACAGCAGCCACCACCAGAGAAGATCGGCGGGCACAAGTGAGCCTCCTGAATCCTTGGACCACCCACAGCAATCAGCTGATGTGTAACGCGCCTCCTGTGCCAGCGTGCTGACACGTTTTTGCTTGAAGAAAGTGCACGCGTCACGCGGCATGCTGGCGGCATGCATGCTTATGCCAAGTGCCCGTTCCGCAGGTACGACCACTACGAGCGGCACGTGGTGGACTTCGTGCGGGAGGCCACGAAGAAGAACATCTGGTACTACCGAGACCGCATGAGCGTGCCGCGGGGGCCATGCCCGCTGCCGACGCTGCGCGAGGCCTGGGTGCACGGCATCATCGACGAGAACACGCTGGTGTGGGGGCAGGGCCTGGCGGACTGGCTGCCCATCCGCAACGTGCGGACGCTGGTGCCCCAGATCCGCACGCCTGAAGGTGCGACGGCTGGAGCCATGTCCTGCCACGGCCGATGACGTGCACTTCTGTGGAACTTTTTCCCTCAGCCACGACCACTGTCCCCAGCATGCATCTGCTGCTTCTTTCAGCCATTCGAGCCACGGGCCCAGCCTCTCAAAGCGCAGCATTGCAGCGTGCTGATCCGGCGGAACTGTCTGCCCGCAGTGCAAGTGGCGACCTGGGTGAAGAAGACATTTGCCCTGAAGCCGGCACTGGCCGCCATCAGGAAGCAGCGCGGCGAGCAGCGGCATCTCAAAACCAGCCAGGTGGACGAGATGTACTGAGCTGCTGGGCGATGCTGAGCGGGTGCCGCCGGATCGCCACGGCCGCTGGAATGAGCAGAGTTGGGCGGCAAAGCAGATGGTGTGAAGCCCGTGGCACTGCACCAGGCAGACGAAAAACGCGAGCGGTCCATGCTAGATGCTTTCGCTGGCTCGCTGTCTCAGCAGTGGGTCTTGACAGCTGGTGACGTTATGACATGCCAGCAGCTGTGGTTGCGGCGGCGGCTGATTTTGAACAGTCGTGGTCATGTAAAGTCAAGCGTATCCCCTTCCGTTGCTGATCAGGCGCTTCTGACGCTGATTCTGTCGGGCTTTGAGCGTCAGAATCTGGCAGAAGGCAAGAAATCCGTGCACACCTCTTCCGCCGATTGCAGCAGCTTCACTTGCGGCGGCTGATTGAGGCGCTTCGTGTAATGCCAACTGATCCATATCAGCCTTTGCACATTCATAAAATGCACCATCAATCGTGATTGTAGCCACGTCGGGGCTGCTAGTGATCGCTCGCACAAACAGACCTGTGAGGACTGGCATGCATCCTTCCGGACACAAAGTGCGCTTTCAATTGAGGCGACCCAATCAACCAGTTGCCGCCGTCTATTGATAGCCGATTTGAGCTGTTGATCAGATCTGCGCGTCGCAACTACATATCAACTTGCGTGGCCTTGTTCTGAGAGCGGCGTGGCCGCCGCCGCCTCCTCAATGGCCGTCCCGCCCCCCCAGCTGGAGGAGATCGTGGAGGCGCTGCGCGCTGTGCGAGATGTGGACACGAACCTGCACGGCATCAAGGGCTTCCGGAAGCAGCTGCGGCAGCACGGGCCCGCCTTCCTGCGGGCGTACCTGCAGGCGTCGCCCGGCTTTGCAGAGCTGCACCGGATCTGGGACCACCAGTGGACGGTGAGACGCAAGGGAACATGAAACCTCTTAAGGTTCAAAGGCATTCCGTGCGATCTTTTCTAGGCAGGCTCATGCAGCTTGCGTTTGAAGCAAACTGCAATATGAGGCATGCGTGTGGGGTCGATGCCATGCCGCAGAAGCCGCCCTCGAGACGATGCTTTTGAATCCAAAATTTGAACACTTGTGGTCCCAGGCGAAGAATGCGGGCGTCATGCTGGCGCTGCTGCGTGCGGTGCTGGAGCTGCTGGCATGCGGCGACGGCGACACCGCCGTGGCCCGCGCGATCGACGAATTCGCGGTCTCCATCGTCGGTGCGCTGCCAGCCTCGCATGCATCAGCTTGTTTGGTTCTACGTGGCAATCTTGGATGAGGGCGATCGCAGAACGACCCTGCGATCGTTCTGCTGGGCACGCTTGCCTGAACTGCGGGGTGCAGTGATGCCCAGTGTTGTGCCAGCCCCACCCGCACCAATCATACCTTTGCTTGGCTGCGCAGGCAAGCGGCTGAAGAGCATCTACCGCCACCTGGCGGCCAGCGACAGGGCGGAGGCCAACGCAGCGCTGCACATACTGGCGGCGGTCGCTGGCCGCGGCGCCACGTCGGCGCGCTTGCTGCTGGCCGCCTTCGACTGGGAGCACAAGGTCCTGGCCAAACTCGCGCGCCCCGCCGGCAGGTGAGCGGACACATGACTTCTCGCATGTGCACCAGTCCGCTACGGGCTGCAGATTGGACGAGCGCCGATGGCAGCAGCCTGTGACAGTGTGCCGCAAGGGGTAGGGGCTACCTTGTACTGCGACGACTCCGCTGGGGCAAGGCGCATTACCGCACTGCAGCAGCGGCGGCACATAGGGCAAGGCGGCCAGCCTCCTCTGCTGCTTGCCGGCCTTACAGATATGTTATGCGTAGTAGAATCATGTAGCATCCTTGCCCCTCCTACAGGCCGGGAAAGGCTGGGGAACCCGCCGCGGCGCCGGCCGCAGAGGCGGACTTGAAAAAGCAGCCCACCTGCGCCGCATACGCACACTTTGCTATCGCGATGCTGCGCGGCTGCGGGGCAGGCGACCGCGCCCGCTTCATCTCCCTGAGGTGCGTACATCACATCTGCTCGTTCATGGGCAGTTCTGCGAGCGGTGCGGTCTTCCCTGTGCTGCATGAGTGAAAGTTCAATGTTGTTCTTTGCTAGCTTATCACTGTAACACTCACTTGAACCTCGCCCTGCTTGTCTGCTGTAGTTTGTAGGTTGCACTCGGTCAGAAATGATCACTGACGTGTGCATGACGTGCCCGCAGGACGCCGATCAATGGGCTGTTCCAGACCTTCCCGGGGCTGCACTCAGCGCTGCTGCGGGAGGCATTAGCCGCCGTGCAGGATGCAATTTTGGCGCCGGCGTCTGGCATGCCGGCTCACGTGCAGGCGTCCGCGATCGGAGACGTCGCCCTCAGCCAGGTGCAGATGCCTATATGCCTATATGCCTATATGCATATGCACCTGTATTTGTGATCGAATGGACACTGGCTGGTAGAAAGGCCTGCCCCCAAAGCTGAAAGCCTGCGCTTGGAAGCAGCCGACGTCGGCACACCACCGTTTCAGGGTTCAAGCCGAAAGGCTGCCTCCAAACTCCACATGCCGAAGCGTTTGATCGTGCTGTTACGATCCTTGATTCACAACCCCGTATCATGTTGTCTCGCAGTTGGCGGCGCTGGCTGCGCGGGACGCAGAGGACGAAGAAAGCACCGCCGCCGGGGCCGACATCGTGCAGGCGGCGTACGACATGCTGTTCCGGCTGGCGACAGATCCGCGGCACGGGCTGTGCGCGCCGCCGTCCGGCGGCACTGGCGGCGAGGCGTCTGGCCAGCAGACTCCAGGTGAGGGGCACAAACCTACATAAGACACACTGCTGTTGGCAGGATGCTGCAGGTTCCTGTAGAGCCTGTGCAAAGCCTATGCTCACACAACTGCCATTTGGGAGCAGCGCCTGCGAAAAGGGCGCCACTCCTTTCATTGCTGTCACCGCAGAACTCTGACGCCAAGCCTGTGCCCCGCAGGCCGGCGTCGCCTGCTGCGGGCGCTGCAGCAGCTGCAGGCGCGGTCGGTGCCACGCCATGCGCAGCTGCTGCTAGCAGTCTGCCGCGCGGCGCCCGACCTCGCTGTGTCATTTTTGTCCTCCCTGACCTGGCCGCTGGATCCGGCGCCAACGGCGCAGTGGTGATTTTCTTCTTGACATCTCTCGAAGTGATGAACGAAACTGAAATAAGGCCAAGCCCTGCTTGTGAAACCGTTGCAATTCATCGCTTCACGATACCATCTTGAAAAGTAATTTTATCAGCAATGAAGTCTGCAAATCATATTGGTCCTGCACCAGGTTCACGGCGCTCACTCTGGCGGGGCAGATTTCGCAAATCGCGGCTTCGCAGCAGCCGCTGCGGCTGGCGGAGGCCGCGGCCCGAGGCGTAGCGCCGCCAGCATTTGACGGCGGCGCAGTGCGCGGTCTGTTGCGGTGCCTTCTGCCGCCGCCGCTCACCAAGGCGAGCATTTTGACCTGAATCGAACACACTTGCGCTTTGCCATGACAGACAGCCTCTGCTGCACAGCATGGAGGCGTCGCTTGTCGCTCATGTTACCGCACTGTTCAAGGGTTTGCATCAATAAGGAAGCCTTTTGCAATGCTGTGACGTCGCGATTTTCTCTGCAGGCGGCGCTCTCGCACGGGCTGCAGCACGAGAACGCGCTCGTGCGCTACGCCACGCTGTGCGTGCTGTGCCGCACGTTCTCATCGCTGCGGCTGTTGATGGCAGACCTCGCCGCTGCGGCAGACCTGGCCGCGCTGCCTAACGAAGAGCGGCGGCAGCAGGGTTCAGGGTTTAGCATTTTGTCGTCAGGCGGCAGCGGCTCCGCCGCCGCGCAGTGGGCTGCGTGGGGCGGCCGGCTGGGCGGCTGGCTGCGGGGGCGGCTGCCAGATCCGCAGGTGCTGCTGGCGCTGCACTCGGCGCTACAAGCAACCGAGGTGCGTCCCCAGTCAATTTTTGTTTTCGGGTGTGTGTGGTGGCTTAGCATGGCTTTGCACGAATTGGCTGTGCTAGACCCAAGGCAGTCAGGAGTCTCAGCTTCTCCACTAGAATTGGCTACGCCGGGGACGCAGAAGCAGAAGGCTGCGCAGCCGCTGGCGACGTTGGTCCTGCCCGTCACTCAGCTAGGCATGGCCATGCTAAATGAGCTGTGTTGCATGACTGCAGGCCGACAATGGGGAAAGCGAAGCAGAAGGCGGCGAGCAGCTGCCGACCCTGGGCGGCGCCGCGGCGCTCAGCGGCCTGAAGCTGTTCACCCTCCTCGCGGGCTACCAGCGGTCCCTGCCAGCCGCCGTGGCGGAGGCGCACATCGACGTCGCGCGCCTCCTTCCCGCGGTGCGCTCCTGTTGAAGGCCCTAGCTACTGCCTATCGCCTAGCTGTTGCCAGGTTGCAGTCTGAAGGCTTTTTGGGACCTCGAGTGCATCATACACGAAGCTTTTCCTGGCAGCACGATATCCAGCCTGAAAACGACCTACAAATGCAGTTCAGCGAGGCGGCAGCACCCCCTGAGGATGCTGTTTGCACGAAGCAACTGCATAACCCACCTCATTCAAGTCGTAGAGCGACGCATGTGCGTGTGTCTGCAATTGGATGTGTTCCAAAGTAGCAGTATAATGCGCTTTTCTACAGAAACCGCTGGAGCTGCCGCTGGCGCGGCAGCATGCGCTGGTGGATCTGCTGCACGCCGCCGCCGCGCCGCTGTCGGCGGCGGGTCACTTCGGCGGCGGCGGCGCGGGCGCGGGCGTGCCGGGCGCCGTCCTCGGCAGCGTGCCGCTGCTGCCGCTACTGCAGCTGGCGTCCGGCAGCCCCTCGCCAGGTGGGCTGCCTCTGGAGAACATTGCTTCTCTGCTGCATCGGGCATGTGCTGCGCGACATCTTTCAGCACAATACCGTAGAAACATGACAAGCGCACAGGAGTTGACAGCTTCCCCACTAGCCCTATCACTAAACCCTGGTGCCGCTGAACTCACCCGCCTCAAGTGTGAGCCCGCAAGGCCGAACGCAAAATAATTGGATATTACATTTGTCGACTTCCTCGTGCGTTTGGACGCAGGCATACGCCAGCGTGCCGGAGAGCTGGCAGCCTTGAAGCTGGCAGCCAGCGGCGCCGTCGACGGCTTTGGCGGCACCGCCGGCGAGGCGACCCTGTGGCTGCAGTTCATCCCCGCGCTCCGCCCAGATGCTCTTGAGCAACAGAGGTGCGTGACCCTGGATATTTGCCGGCAAAACGTCTGGCACGTTTGCCTGAGAATGAAAAGCCGCAACTTCCTTGAAAGCGCTCAATGGACCGGAGCCTACACCCTAAACGGACGCCCGCCTCATGAGCGCGTCACAGCCTCTCTGCACACGCTGCGCATCCATCAAGGTTCTGTCGTAACTGGCTGGAAGTATGTTGACGTCGCCACCCTGCTGGCTGCCTGCAGGTGTGTGGCCGCAATCCATTCGTTCTTGACGGAGGCGGTTGCCGTCACCGTGCGGCGACCCTACGAAGTCCTGGAGCAGGTGCGACCGTGCGACATCACCGCAACTGCAGACACATTTGCTGTGCCCACCTCCTGATGTTGACTCGTCAAGCCAGGAGGCACCGACCGCCAAGCTGCTAGTGCTAGAGAGAAAGTCGTTGTGGCCGCCTGCAGCTCGGTCGCCTGCTGTGCACGCTTCAGGCACAGGATGCACTGCGAGTGGAGAAAGCGCGTGCACTTCAGGACGAGCTTGGTGTTCGCTTCCGCAGGTGCAGCAGCTGCTAGCGGCAGTGCAGCCAGCCGCGCTGCCAGCAGCCGCCGTGTATGCATGCGGTGCCTACAACCCGAACACTGACCTGGTCGCTCTGGGCTTCCTGCAGGTGCAGCAGCTGCTGCCGGCGGAACAAATGGCGGCCCTGCGCGTCGGCGGCCCCTGCAACGGCTTCTCCGCCCTGGCGGTAGCAGTCCTGCGGCGGGCGCTGCGCGTCGCGGGCTCTGCAAAGATGCCGTCGCCCGTGAAGACGGCTGTCCTGGCGTACACCGCAGGTGCGAATATCATGATGCTACTACATATACATACTATTCTATGTTTCATGTTTCATTCCACGTGCACTGTATCCGTACATCTCATCGCGAATCGCTCGCATCGATGCAAGCGATTGTTCGCGAGCCTGCAGCGCCCTGGCAGCGTGAGCTTTTGCGTCTGGCAGTGCTTGTATGCCTAAAATGTGTTCTGGTCCAGTATCTGTTTCCAAAACGCCCATGCCACAGCAAACGCACCAAAGGAGTCAATTGCGCCGTGGCTGGTCCGCAGGCGTGCTGTCGGCGATCCTGCGGCTGCAGGCGGATCCAGCGCCGCTCGCAGCAGTGTACCAAAAGCTCATCGACGGCAGCGGCCTCGCCGGCGGCGGCGCGGCCGATGGGCGGGCGACAGCCGTCACTCCCGCCTCAGTGCCAAGGGAGGCGCAGCCGCTGCTGTCGCTGCTCCAACAGGCCGAAGCTGCTCTGGGTGGGTATCTGATTTCACACTCGGTCAGCCTGTCCCGTCAGCCCTCCTGGATGTTCGAGAGTTGTAGCTGCTGCTGTGTACCTTTCGGGGGGCTGCAATGCCATGTACAACTTGCGTCTGCCGAACTGTTGCGCCTGCCGAACCGTTGTCAGTGCAACGCTGGCTGACAAAGTGGCCAGCCTGTCTGGTGCCACAGGCGGCCCGTGGGACGGCGCCCCAACGCCGCCCGCAAAGCGGCGCAAGCGCTCCCACGCGTCCAGTCCTACCGCCGCCGCCGCTGCTGCGGAAGACGTCGACCCTTCGCCGCTGCTCGCCGCCCTGCGCGCCTGCGGGGACCGGCTCCACTTTGCCGCGGCGCTGCTGCAGGCGCCGCGGCGCCTGCTGCAGGCCGCGCTATCTGAGGCGCTCAAAATCAGCGCCGAGCTGTTCGGTGGCGACCGGGTGCGCTGTTCAGGGTTTAGGGTGTCCGCTGTTTTCGTGGAGCAGCGAACCTGGCGCGCGAGGCGCCTCCTCAGTCGCTTGCCTCGTGCACGCAGAGAATGGGGTATGTCGACAAGGGGCCGAGGCCATCATCGAGGGCGTGTCGTCGGGAAGCTGGCAATTGCTGCAAGTGTTGCGGCAACTGAGATTGCTGAGATATGTTGCCGGGAAGCTGGCAACTGCTGCAAGTGTTTCGGCAACTGAGATTGCTGAGATATGTTGCTGGGAAGCTGGCAACTGCTGCAAGTATTGCGGCAACTGAAATTCCGACGCCTGCAGGCGCCAGTGTTTGGCGCCGCCGCAGCGCACGGGCTGCCGCTGCTGGCGGGCGCGGCGCCGCCGCTGACCGCGCTACACGCCCTGGAGCAGTGCCAAGGTGCCGCTATGCAATTGTGCCGAAGCTCCGAGCAGCATCAGAAGCGGCCGTCGTGGGCCCTCAGACGGGGGCCTCTTTGATCCGACTCTGCAGCACTGCAGCATCACAGCTGTGTCGGATGCACATGTTTCAGCACATGCTGAAACCTACATCAGCGGCCAGCAACCTGCAAGTGGCTTGCTTGTTTGACACGAGCACATATCTGCTTACAGGTGCGTGGGCGGCGGCGAGCACCGCAGCAATAGTGGACGGCTGGGTGGGGCGCTCGTCGGACAGGCCGCTCGTCGCGCGCGCGGCGGCGGCGGCGCTGGAGCGGGCCGCCGCCGCGCCGGCCGTGGCCGGCCTCTTTGGCGTGCTGGTCAAGTGCCTGCAGGTGCGCGACGGCCGCCCTGGGGAACGCCCAACTCTTTGCTGACTGAAGCCTCGCCTGTTTGAGCAAAGGACGTTGAGCATGGGCTGTGGGCAGGTTGACAAGCGTCCTGCTGAAAGGGCAATGCCACTTGCCAACACGATTCCAGACGTGCTCACCAACTCCGAGTTCCAACTGTGCAGGTACCTGGCAGCTCCGGACCGGGCGGCACTGCACGCCGCGACGGCCCACCAGCATCCTGTACTGTTTCTTCATACATTTGACGCTGAACGCTACCTGAAGCACACAGGTGCCTGGCGGCTCTGACGGGGCGGCGTTGCACGCCACTGCAGAGGCGCTGGCCGTGGCGCTGCGACAGCCGTTGCTGCTCGCCGACTTCCTGGCTGCCGAAAACGACAGCGACGCTGCGGCGGAAGCGCGGTCGCGGCTCACCACGCAGCTGCTTGCTAGGCTGCTGCTGGGCCCGACCGCAGCAGCGGCGGCAGCAAATGCGGGCACCGCAAGAAGCGGCGTGCCCCCTCTGCCGGCGGCAACGACCCAGTTCGCGGCGGCAGCGCGCCGGCTGTGCCGCCCGTACCTGGCCAAGTGCGTTTCCACATCTTAGAATTTGTGTTCACATTGCCAGTGCCAGTGCGTGGCACTTCCCCATTCGATGTTCGCAATACGCAAAAAGCACCTGAGACATGTGCAGTGCCACAAGCAGAAGGAGATCATTGTTCCGCTGCAGGCTCGCGAGCCAGCTGGTGGGCGCGCCCGGCGGCGGCGGCCCGTCACCCGCGGCACTGCAGGCGTGCGCCGCTCTGGCGGAGCATCTCGAACCGGCCACGCTGCTGTCTGCCGCCACTCGGGTGCGCACCATTGATATCACGCTGCTGTCCGCCGCCATTGGGTGGCACGCCCTCAGTCTCGTCTGTCTGAGCACGGGCATGCATGTATTGGCTCATGCACACAGATCGGCCTCATCAATCTACTTACAAGGGACGCAGTTGGGCACCAACAAGCAGTCACATTGCAGGCCCTCGAATCGGCTGCTGTTGGGGGCCGCAGTTGCAGCGGCCTGATGCCAGGTCAGATTGTGTTGAACACCGCTTCTGGTGTCCTGCCTGTAGGTCACTTGGCCATCATCAAAACCCCGAGTCCAAAAACCTGTTTCGTAGTCCCTGCGCCTCCCTGTACAGGCGCTGGATGCCTGCGGCGCTGGAGACGAGCATCAGGTGCGCCTGGCCGTCGACCTGGCCCTGGTCGCCATGCGGCGGGCAGCCCCCCCTGTGGCGGCAAACCAGCTCGCCACGCAGATTGCAGCAGGACGCGGCGGCGGAGGCGGTTGCAGCGGCGCAGAAGCCTTCGTGCCGTCCCCGGAGGACTTGGTGCGGGCGGCGGCGCGGCTGCTGCTGCGGGCGCGCCTGCCTGCCGCCGAGGCCTTCCTCGCGCGGTCGCTGGTGGAGTCGCCGGAGCTCGCATGCCCCGCCAGGTACACCTTGCTGTTCCTGGCGTGCTGCGTGCTAGGCTGACATTGCTGATTGCTGGCATGTTCGGGTGTCTTGCAGCGTGCTGACTCCATGTGGAGGGATGACTGTGTTGTACCTGGCGCCATACGCCTCACCGCTGCACAGCAGATCTTGAAGTCTTTGCTGAGTCTTGTGCCGCGCTCCTCCGCAGGTGGCTCGCCGCCGACGCGGGGGCGTTGCTGGAGCTGAGCATGCGGCGCGCGACGCCTGCCGCCGGCGTCATTTGCGCCGCCCTGGTGGACGCTCTCCCCGCCTGCCGCCTGCAGTTCCAGGGGCTGCTGACGGCCGGCGCCGCGCGAGACGAGCTGCCTGGTGAGGCTCTTATACATCAATTGTTGGTATAAGCCACCAGACACTGATGCACACTCTGTTCGGTTGGATAGCGATTGCAGCAGTGGCGGCGCCTGCAGAATGTTGTGGCCGCGGCCTCTGGCAGCTGCTGCTGTGTGCAAGTGCCGCCAAAATGCCCGTGGCTGAGCTTGTGGTGGTGGTGTTTGTCTGCCGCAGGGCAGCAGCAGTCGCCGACAGCGCTCCTGCCGGCGGCAGCCGCATACCTGGAGCATGCTCTGCAGGCGAGGGCCCAGGCTAGCCTGAAGGAGAGTTAAGAAAGATTCGTTTTATTTTGCAATGAATACGTCGGAGACAAGCTGGAGACAAGCAGGGTTCAAACCTGGGCTCGACTTGTGCCACGCAATGGATTCGCCTGCTGTTGCCCCGCCCCAGGGTGCCTGTTTCAGAAGCTCGTCTCAGCTCCCAGCGGTGCCTTGATCCGCCTCCACAGAACGTGCAATGTACCATGCGCAGCAGTGCTCACACCTGTCGAGATTGAGCAAGAATGAATGCGGATGAAAATTGTGTTGCAGGCTCCTGCGTTGCACGGCAGCGGCCCTGTGGCAGTGGCGGCGGCGCTGCAGCAGCCACTACTGGACCACATAGCCACCGGCAACCTGCACTCCTCGGGTGCGCCTGTGCTCCAAAGAGCTTCTGTCCCTCCCTGTATATGCATGAAACCTCTCAGCCGGTTGTTCAAAGGTTTTGGCCACTGCAAAGCCACCGGGGGCTGCCGTCTGCGTGGTGTGAGCCATTCTCCCTCTTGCACCGTTTCAGCCTGTCGCAGTTGACCAAAGCACCAGACAGTCAGCCGGAAATGAAGCTACATTGCCGCACTCAGCACAGACTCGAGTCGCTGCGTCAGCTGGGCCTACATATCGCATGCTGTGGCAGGCGGCACCGTGCAGTCGAGGACTGCGACAGACGCCGCCGCCATCGCGGCGGCCGCCGCCGCGCTGCGCACCTCGCCTCCACCCACCCCAGAGCGCCAGCAGCTGCTGCAGCGGCTGCTGCCGCCAGGCGGCTGGCCGCTGGCGGCGGCCAGCGGCGACGACGCAGAGGCCGCCGGCGCCGCGGCGCGGCAGGCCGCCTTCGTCGCCGCCGTCATCTGCACACAGCCGCAGGTGCGCCACTCATTACCTCCTTGTTGCCGTCTTCTCGAGCTGCTACGTAAACATACCTTCAAACTGACAAGATCTAGAATAGAGGCAAATTGTGGTGGAAAAGAAGAAAGCCCGAAGACCGCTGCGACTCGGCACAAACCGCTGCCACAGGGTCCTGGCATAGGTAAAAGCCGCTGTAGCGGCGGTGCTCTACATTTTTTTTGAACGCAGGAGGGAGGGGCCGCAATCGAGTAGGCAGCGGTGCTGGCACAGACCGCAGCAGCAACGCTGCTGGTTTACGACCTCGAACCTCTTCCTGTCCAGGTCGTGTCGCAAGGACACCGTATATTCAGCAGGTGGGACGAGCTGCACTGGAGGAGGCAGCGGTGCTGGCGCAGATCGCGGCAACGACGAGTTTCCAGGGTGTTGCCCACTGCTTTTGGACCCCATCTTCTGTCGCATTACTGTTACTTACATGTGCATCATGTGCGCAGGAGGGGCAGGCCCCGCTGGAGGAGGCTGCAGTGCTGGCGCAGACTTCGGCGGCCACGCTGCGGGGCATGTATGCACTGGATGCGCCGACGCCCGCCCAGCGAGAGCTCGAAGCCTTCCTGTCAGAGTGCGTTCTTGTGGAATCTAAGCTCTCTGTTTGTTGTGCGAGCACTAGAATCACTGCACACCCCCCCCCCCCCCTCCCCCTCCCTGCGCGCAAGTAGCCGGTTGCCTGCTGTGGACGGCTGCTGTGAATGCGCCCTCCCAGCGATGTCCCTACTCCACGACGAAGAGTGCCTGGCGTCAGGCTCGTTGGCATGTGGACCAATCCGACAGTGTGCGCTTGTCCTCCAGGCTGCTGGGCGGCGCGATCGCGCAGCGGCTGCAGCAGGCGCTGACCTCTGCGCTGCATGACGGCGGCAGTGCCGAATCCCGCGACGCGGCGGCGGCGGCACTCGGCGGCCTGGTCGCCGTGCTGGAGGGCCTGGCCTCAGACGTGCTGCGCCACCGGCTGGCTGCGCCGGCTGCGCTAACGACGCTGCGGCAGCTGCTCTCCGTCATGGCGACCGCGGCAGGTGACACGCGGGACTGCTTGGAATTTGTATTCATTCAACTGGTTTGGATTGGCTGGCGGCGCCGTCCGCGCTGGCGACGCTGCGGCGGCTGCTCTCTGTCATGACATCTGCATTGGGCACGAGGCGCAGCCTGTTTTCGCACTGGAGTGGTTTAGACAACTCTGTTTTCTCGAAGTTCCCGGAACCGACTGGTCCGAATCTGTGTGCAGTGGGACAGCTCTCAGGACTTGATTTGCTGGCGTCACAGAGCATCATGTCCGTATCATTCACATCCGTCATCGATCTGCTGAGTGGTGAAGGCTCCCAACCTGTGCACAGGCGCGTGCGGCGGCGCAGACGCGGGCTTTGGCCGTGAGGCCTGCGCGGCGCTCGCGGCGGCGGCGGCGCGGACCTTCGAACGCCTGATGGCGCACTCGCGACTGCCGGCGGCGCTGCTGGCGCCGGCGGCGCAGGCAAGCTTCTGCCTACAGCTGCAATCTGAATGCGTGCGCTGAATAGCAGACATTCGTCAAGAAGACTACTCCACATGTGGGGATGCCGACGGTTTGCTTTGAGACGTGAAAGGTCCGTTCAGAGCGTTACGGAGCCACCTTGGTGTCCCGGCTGCGCAGGCGCCGGCGCTTCCTGCTTCCGCCGAGCGGGCGGCGCTACCCCTGGCGTCGCTGCTGCCGCTTGCAGATGGCGTGGATGAGGAGCAGGTGCAGTGTCGCTTCACATCGCTCTCTCTTGTGGGAATTGTCTAATCCAGCAGAGACGGTCTACATGCTTATGGGCGCTGCCGCTGGCATCGATGCTGCTGCTGCTGCCGGATGCCGCGGATGAGGCACAGGTAGTGTTGTTCTCTCCTAGCCGATTCCCAGTGTGATATTCCCACATGTGACATTGGCCTGCCTCCGAGTCTTCAGGGGAAACGTGAAACTTGGGGATCGATGGCACCTTGCGCGCCAATGCGCAATTGCGCGCAAGGTGATTATCAATTGGCAACAGTGCAGGACTGCCGCTGCTGTCGGTAGACGGGATGCCAATTATGCTGCGATGCAACTGCCCGAATGCGCATTCGCCATTCGGAGCAATCAAATGACATTGCAGGACTGCTGTCGCTGTTGGTAGACGGGATGCCAATTGCTGCAATTGAGAGACACTGCAGGACTGCTGCCGCTGTCGATAGATAGATGGAATGCCAATTACGCTGTAACCGCAGCAGGCCTGCTGTTGCTGTTGGTAGACGGGAATCAAGCAAAATGACCAGGCCGGCACGAGTCGTTACAATACTACATGAAACGCAGGATTGCAATCGACTGGAGGCTGCGCATGACGAGGCATCACGACGGAAGCTGGAAGTCGCACTCCTCGCCGGCTCGCTGCTGGATGCGCACTCCACAGCAGCCGCCGCCGGCGCCACCATCAGCGGCGCGCAGTCCCCAGCGTCCGAAGACACGCTGGCGTTCGGCCGCCGCGCCGCGGCGGCGCTGCCGCTGCTGCTCGCGGCGTACGGCGCCACGAGTGGCGCTTCGGACCGAGCGCTGCTGGCAGTGCTGCACTCGATCGATCGGCTGGGCAGCCGGGCAGTCGCCGCCTCCGGCTGCAGCCCGCTGGCGGCAGCAGGGTGAGCCCTTGTAAGCTGCGACTGCCAAATCCTTCCCCCCCTGTGCTGAGCTGTGTATTGGACAACCTGCTGAAAGAACATTAAAACGTGTGTGCTGCAAAGCCTCTCATGCCGGGGGGTGGCAGCTGCAATGCCACTGGAGCACGCTGACAGCCTGTGATTTTTCCTATGGCACCCATGGCCGATACGCATTTGAGTACCGCTCTCCCCCTTGCAAATCCCGAATATTTCAACCTCTATTTTCCTGCAGCTACCTGTGGGGCCCCTCGGCGCTGGAGGCGCACCGGCAGGGTGTGCTGGTGGCGCCGCCGCTGCCGCCGCCGCCGGGCGCCGCCGCCGCCGCCGCCGCAGGCGTCACAGAAGGGCGCAAGCGGCTGCTGGACAGCAGCTCGCCGGTCGACGCCCGGCGGGCGGCGCTGGCGGCGGTCGCACCGGCCCACCCCGCAGCGCACGACCCGGCTTTCGTGCTGCCTTTCGCCGTGCAGGTGCAATATTTGGATTGAATCGTAGAAACTTCATGCTAAACTAACGGCTGATCGAGGATTTCAAGCGCTGGCAGCCAGCCCACAAGGTCACACTGCGGCATCTACCCGGCAACTGTAGGTGGCTGCACATCAGCCGCATCGTGTCCCGTGTCTGGGGTGTCCACTGCCTTCGTCTTGGGGAGAGAAGTAGACGATTCGAGCCGCCATGGGCATTGACGTGCGGGCGGAAGATGCGGACGGGCGCGGCACCCCTGCAAGGCGAATTGCGTTTGCCCAGACCTGAACAAGTGGCCCGAAGTCTCGCAGGCGCTGCAGGAGCGCACCATAGACGTGGAGGGTTTTGTGAGCAGCGGCCTTGCAGCGCTTGCGCTGGCAACCCTGTCAGCCGCCCAGCCAGAGTTCAGGTTCGTGGCTGCCACCTCTTTGCTGATGTCTCCAGTGCCGCCACCTTTCTACTGCCTTGTTCATGAAAGGATCACTACGTCTTAAGGGTCCTGCTGTGTCGACACCATCTGGCGACGTTCGCGAATTTCCTGCTTTCTCCATCTGCTGCCGAAACAGTTGTGCGCGCCTGGCGCAGGAGCACAGCGGCCGGGGCGCTCACATTCCTTTTGGCGGCGCTTTCGGATGATGGCGTCGCCGTGCCGCGCGGCCTGCAGCCGCTGCAGCCGCTAGCGCCCATCCTGCAGTCGGCGCTGGTGGCTGCAGAAAATGATCCCGCGATGGCGGCGGGGGTTGCCGACGCACACACCGCAGACTACGCCGGCATTGCGCAACCCGGGTTGGCGGTGGCGGCCGCCGGCGGCGGGGCGGGAGGCGAGGGTTTAGCGCCGCCGCGGCGGCTGCCGGCGGTGGTGGCGCTGTTCCTGGCTGAAGCCGTGACGCAGCTGGCGGCGCCGGAGGCGGGCATGCACCGGCGGTTGGGCAAGCTCCTGTCGGCGCGCCCAGACCTCGACCTGGATGTGCGTTTCCGTTACATTCGATTTGGGACGCCCAGCTCAAAGATAATGCATCTGCAGCTGAGCAAGCTGCTGTTGACGCGCCCTGACCTTGACCTGGACGAGCGCTAATGACGCATGCAGCGATGAACCTGCCAAAGAATCGGTACGCGAACCCCGCTATCCTAATATACCCTGAGGTCCCTGCAGGAGCTGCAGCTGGTGTACAGCGAGCTGGTGAGTGGCACGCCATAATAAGAGTTCAAATACCAGAATTAGTTTCACTGCGGAGGTTACATGCTGTATGTATTCGCCCGCAGGAGCTGCCGCTGCTGTACAGCGAGCTGGTGAGCGGCACGCCGCAGTGGCCCGCGATAACGCTTCCAAAGTAGGTTGCTATCAAACATTTCAAACATTACATCAATCATACACTATTACAATCATGTGCCACATTGTCTGCATATTCGCAGGAGCTGCCGCTGCTGTACAGCGAGCTGGTGAGCGGCACGCCGCAGCACGCGCAGGAGCGCCTGTGGCTGCTGCGCCTGCTGCACGCCGGCCTGCGGGTGGGTCTGGAGTCTCCATTTTCGAAAGAAAATTTCTCAAAGGATTAGGGACATCCACTCCAATTCAGTTTGGAACTCTCGTCTACTGACAATGCAGTTAACAGAAGCATGCCCATGCAACATGGGGACTTTGCATCCGGGGCAGCTATGTCAAGCGGTCGCTAGAAACGCCTTTAGAATCCGACTTGCCCGGTGTGGAGGTTTGCGCCCTTGCATCGTGCAGAGGCCTGTAGCACCACGTGCAGGGATGCGGCTGTGATGACACATTCTCAATTTTGTAGTAGATATGGACATCTGAGGGCGCCATGCCCTGTGAAGATGTACACTCGTGGGAATCTCTCTGAGCCAATTGCCATTGTCATATCCTACTGCATTGATGCACAGCTTCTATCGAGCTCCGCCTCTGTCAGGAGCGTCTTCCACTCACATGCTGGCATGCAGCAGTTGCTTTGTGTCAACCTGTAGCAAACGACCGACAGATTCAGCATCATTCACATCCTGCAAGTCTGGGGCAACGGCTGTGATGACACATTCTCAATTTTGCAGTAGATATGGACATCTGAGGGCATTTCCCAATGAAGATGTACTCGTGGGAATCTCTCTGAGCCACATCTCTCTCGCGATCGACTCTGCATTGAATTGCAGCTGCTGTCGAGCTCCGCCATTCACACGGGAGCGTCTATCCCAACTCGCACGTCAGTGCGCAGCTTGTGCTTGGTTTCAGCTTGTGGCAAACGACACCAGCAGCATCAGAATCATTCATATCCTGCAAGTCTGGGGCGACGGCTGTGATGACACATTCTCAATTTTGTAGTAGATATGGACATCTGAGGGCATTGCTCAATGAAGATGTACACTCGTGGGAATCTCTCTGAGCCAAGGCACCCCGTATTTCTGAGGTCCTGTCACTGCAACTCTGACATTGAACAGCATGATTGCGTGCATTGGCTTTCACACACGTTTTTGGCTGCCGCTCACAAACGCACAATGCTCCTGGGTAATTGTCGAGCTGCCGTGTGGCGGCTGCCAGCACCCCTTCCCTGCCAGACACGCACCTTCTCAGTCGCCATCAGAGTATGTGTCTGTGTACACACGAGTGTACATGCTTTCAGTTAACCTTGCTGTGCAGGGGTCAGACGATGCGCTGTACCGCCGTCACAGCGTGTTCGCCTGCTCATGGCATGTTTCTGGGGATTGACTAGTCTTGCTGTGCAGGGGCCGGATGACGCGCGGCTGTACCGCCGGCGCTTTGTGTTCGAGCTGCTCATGGCGCTGGCGGACAGTGCCGTGGCGGAGCCGGCGGCAAAAGCGGAGGCGCTGGCGACGCTCTGCCGCGCCGCCCGCATCCCCGCGGCGGCGCGCGACCTCGCGGCCTCTGCAGGTGTAGTTTATCATCGAAATTTTGGAGCTCAAAAGAAGAATCGAAACCAATCTCTGGCGCTAGCGATGCCGTTTCCGCTGCCCGCCTCCCCGCGGCGGCGCGCGACCTCGCGGCGTCCGCAGGTGCGTCTTGTTATCACAGGGTACCTTGGGTTGAAAAGACAAGATGAGAAAATCCGGTGGCGTTTGGCGACGCTGTGCCGCGCCGCCCTCATCCTGGCGGCGGCGCGCGACCTCGCGGTGTCCGCAGATGCGCCTTGCTGTTGTAGGGTACTGTGGGCTGGGAAGACAGTTTGAGAAAGCCCTTGCGCTGGCGACGCTGTGCCGTGCAGCCCCCATCCACGCAGCAGCCCGCACTCTTGCGGCGTCTGCAGGTGAAACTTGTCGAAGGGTGTTGAGGTTTCGAAAGAAGGCTTGATCTAGCCTCTGGCGGCGGCAATGCCGTGCTGCGCCGCCCGCATCCCCGCGCCGGCGCTCGACCTCGCGGCGTCCGCAGTTAGGGTTTCGTGAGCTGCCCACACTCAGGTTCGAGAGCACAAAGCACGTCGCCTCCGCTTCCGCTTGCCTGGCTGGGACCCTTGCCGCCCTTGCCGCCCTTGCCGTCTCGATCGACTGCCAGGGGCTGCCTGCTATGCAGATATGCCCATGCAGCTGTCTGGCGCAAGAAGGGCCGCCGCCTGTGCAGATGGAGCGCACTGAGAGCCACAAATGACGTGGCTGAATGGTCTCCTTCTCTCCTGCGGCTGGGCCACACGGCCAGCACCGTCCATACGCATCATACAGGGAGCCCTGCAGACATGTGCCCTGTCTGCTGCTGCGCAACGCAGGCCTGATCCCCTGGCTGGCGTCCGCGGCGGGCGGTGCCTGCGCGGCGGCGCTGCAGGCCGAGGCGCACGCCCCGGCGATGCGCAGAGGCGCCGCTTCGGCGGCAGCGGCGCGCCCGTCACGGGCGGCGCGAGACGCGGCAGACGCAGTCGACGCCCTCACCGCAGTGGTGCGTTTTGCCTCAGACAAAGTGCATTGATGTGTCCTCTGCTATCAGGCAATTGAGGACACAGAACAGTGTTTGATAAATACTTTTCTGAGCTCTGTGCACAGCACCCTACCCTCGAGCTTCTTGCACGGCCTTCTGAACCCCTATCACATGGCTGCATTAAGGCGATGCCGCTTACATGCAGGCGCCGGAGGAGGCCAGGCAGGCGCGCAGACCATTTTCGATTCATCATTTATCTTTGCAGCACAATATGTGTATGCGACTCAACCAGAAACCGGAGGTTGTTATCGCGCCAACTTGTGTCGCAGGTGTCGGAGGCTAAGCAGCCGCGCAGCATGGCGCGCAGCGCGCAGGCCGTCTCAGCGCTCGATACATCCTTCCAACACAAGAACCATATCTGTGAATCTGTTGCAGCGCCAATTTTCGTGCTGCATGTGTCGGAGGCCAAACAGGCGCGCAGCATGGTGCGCAGCGCGCAGACGATTCCAAGCCAACGAATTCAGTTGCAGGCCGAAAGTCGTATGGAACAACCAGAATCCGGAGGTGTCAATCATGCCAACATTCTGCTGCAGGTGTCGGAGGCAAAGCAGGCGCGCAGCATGGCGCGCAGCGCGCAGGCGGACCAGTTGGCAGACGCCGCACGCCTGCTCATCCGCAGCCTCGCCGGTGCGCACTGCCGTCGTCATGTTTGTCGCTGTTTGCGCGGCGACCTGTGCTTGCGTCTGGCAACATCGTCGACTCTGCTCTGCTGTCTGCAGTGGCGCAGTGCGTGCGCAAGCAGGTGTCAACCTGGACGTGCTTTGAGAGGAGCCGCCACGGTTGACGCAACACCTAGGCATTCTGCAGGCTTGGAAGCCTACGATGGAACTAATTCGTTTCGTCTGTCTGGTAGTTTCTCTGAGAGTTATCATGTTGGGTGTGCAGGAGCGGCGCCTCCAGGGAGCAGCCAGCATTCTAGCGGCGGCGCCGCGGCCGTGCTGTGGCCGGCGGCGCTTCGGCTGCTGGTGGCGGCGCTGCGGCTCACAAACGACCGCCGGCAGCGCGGCTTCACCGGCGCAGTGCTGCAGGTGCTGTTGGCTCCAATAATGGTTGTCTCGCAAGATGTTGTGACCGTCGCATGCTGCCGGGTGCCGGGTGCCGGGTGCCGGGTGCCGGCAGTTTCAAGGGCCTTATGCTACAATTTGGGACACCTCCCAGTACGGTCGGCTACCATTCTGTCAGGCACCGGAGCTGGCGCAGCTGCTGCGGCGTTTTCCAGCGGCAGCGCCAGGCGTCGCCGCCGCCGCCGAGCGGCAGCTGCTGCTGGAGGCGGTCCTGCTGACGCTGTCGGCGGAAGCCCTGGGCGACGCCGCGGCCGTCGGCGGCGGCGCGTCTCAGCCGACAGCGGCCGGCAGTGCAAATGCGGCCGGAGTGGCAGCTTTCCAGGACATCGCGTCCTGGGCGCTCGCCGCCGCGGCCACGCCGCTCCGCAACAGGTGGCGTCAATCGCGGTGTGGCAGGAGCTGCAAAATCGCTGCCGGCTGCACCATATGCAAGGTTTTGCTGAGGCTTATCAGCACAGCGGTCTGAACTAGGATGTCAGCAGAACGTATGGTGTTGCCTTTACTTCTTCATTTAACTACGTTTTCTCACAAATTCAAAAACTGCCTTGTTACAGGTGGGCGCCGTTGGCCGCCGCTCTGGCCGCTAAACCTGCAGCTGCCGCGGCAACGGATGCAGGAAGCAGAGTGGGAGGCGCGCTGGCGGAGCTGCTGTCGGCCGGCCTGCGGTGCGGCGGCAAAACGCAGGAGGCAGAGAGCACCGCGGAGCGGCTGCTGACGTGGCTGGCGGAATGCGCTGCTGCAGGTGCATCAGCGTCGAGAACCCATTCCGACTGCATTCCGACTGCGAACCTGCTGCCGCATTGATCTGCGCAGGACGACAACAACGAACTTGCTTCAGTGCATCCGTTGTGGGCAGTGTCTGCAGCAACAGTCGCCGGTGGAGTTTAGAGGGAGTTCAAGAATCCAACCTCAAGCTGATGTGACGTCGCGGCATGCAGGCTCAGTCGCGGTGGTGTTGAACGCGTCGGCGGTGGCGGCCCTTCATGTGGCGCTGCCCGCTGAGGGGCGCGCGCACTCGCTGCCGGATGCCACGGCCGTCATGGCGCATGCCAAGGCACCGTAACCGCCAGGGAGGTTGTCGATGCTGCTCTGCAGGCCGACTGATGCGAGTGTTGGAAACAAAGGGTAGCTCAGCATCAACATCGCCATCGGATGACAGTCAGAAGGTTTGAGTGTCACACCAGAGCGGCATGATCCGAAGGGGCCTCGAAGGCTCTGCAGGAGCGATACGAGTGCTGCCGGCGGGTTTCGAGTTGAAAGTTGAAAGTTTGACGCCGTCTGCGCCTAGAAGGGCGTCAGGCGTGTGTCGCGCCAGTGTTGCACCAGTCTGTCCTCTGGAGGCGTTGCGGAATTCTTCATATGTAACTCTTCACGTCGAAGTCCAAATCCGCTCCACTGTACATATGGTCACGTCCCGAACACATCTTAGGAGACGTGGCACACTCCTGTCTGGCCTCTGGAGGATGCATCAGTGGCCGCTGTGCCCTGACGCCGCTGCTGGGCTGCCAGCATATGGCACACCCATGCCAAACTGCAACATAGGCACTGCCCCGCCGCCAGAGGCGCCCTGGCTGCCATGCAAGCCGGCAGCCGTCGGCGCCGGGCCAAAGCCCGGCTGAAACTGGTGAGCGGCATGCGCCGCAGCGGGCGCATCGCCGCGTCCCGCCGCCGCCGCTTCCCGCTTCTCCTGGATGTAGCTGCCGACCACGTCCTGCACGGCAGCATACTCACACGCTCAGCAGTCAAATCAGTAGCCGCGCTTGATTGGTGCTCTTCGTTCGACAATGGGAGTCCGAGCTGCTGTCCGTCGGAACAAGCACAATGCGAGGGCGAAGCCAGCAGGGTCGCGCATCGGTGTGATCGTTGTCCAAGAGCCCCGCCGCCAGAATGCATCATGGGGTCCCTCTTGTACCAGAGGGGTCACACCACCATCGTCCTCGAAACGGTATCATTGTCCGGCAGGGTTTCGCAGAGAGACATGAGGTCCGTGATGGTGCCGCCCAGCTCACCATCTTCTTCGCCGCCGGATTCCAGCAGCTGGCACCTTGAATGGCCAGCATCAAATTTCCAGAGTGCAGGAATGTAGTACTGGGTGCACAAGGATTGATGGGAAACTACTCACCTGCAGGCGGTTCAAGATGGTGCCGCCCATCTCATCGTCTCCGCCGTCGACATCTAGCAGCTGACACTTTGAATTGCCAGTATCAAATTTACAGAGTGCTGGAATAGGGTACTACAGGTACAGAAGGGTTGACAGGAGATGACTCACCTGCAAGCGGTCCAGGATGGTGCCGCCCAGCTCGTTGTCTTCGCCGTCGAAATCCAGCAGCTGGCACGCCTCCTGCTGGAAGCCCTCGTGGTCGCTGCCCAGCACGATGCCTGCAGCGGCGCATCCCATGCTCACTGTCATGCTGCTACGACAGGCAGAACTCGCAGCTGTTGAATGCACGTATCGTTTCATGAGCACAGTGTGAACACTTATCGAGCTGCGCATCAAGGGACTTTGGTGTGCACATGGTCACACGCAGTTTCAAACATCGAAAATGAGTGTGCAACATGCGACGCGTTAGCCAGAGTTCTTTTCAGCCAAGTCCGTCGGTGCACCCATGAGCGCGCGGGCCAATTCCGGCAGTGCCGTCTGCACCCGGTGCTCCAGCTTCGAGCACAGCTCGCCTGCAGTCGAGGGCCCCACGATGGCTCATGTTCTGCCCCCTTCAACGGCAGACTATCAATGCGTGCCAGATGAGAGCACCACGTCATGTCGAAGCTTGCATTATAGACGCTGGTAGCTGAGCTGCTGCTGAAGCATGTCAAAACAAGCGGAGCAGTGCACAGCAGTGGAATTCGCCTGGTATTATAGGGTTTTATATAGGGTTTACCTGGGTAGCGCGCCTTCCACTGCAACAGCGCGTCCTCCATTGCCGCCTTGATCAGCTTTGCCTGCATGGCGACAATTTCACCCGTCAGACACCCTGAAGCAATCAGCTTAGGCAGGGTCGCTGCCAACGCCAATGCCCTACGCGGCAGAGCCAGGCGCGCTTTTGACCTCCGATGCTGCAGAAAAGTCCAAACCTGCTGTTCGGCAATGCAATAAGCAGCACTCTTGTGACCTGCTCATTACGGCATTTCACATCAGCGCACCTCCGGCTTGGCGGCAAGTGCCGGCGGCTGCGCCGCCGACGGGGCGCCTGGCGCTGCGACGTGCCAAAAGTGCAGCACAATGGCCGCCAGCTGGCGCAGGCGGCAGTTTCCGTCAGCCGCGTGCTGGCTGGCCAGCTCCAGAACCACCATGCTGAGCGTGTCCCGCACGTCTGCCACCTGCCCAGCATGTGCAACATGTCGACATGGCATGCGGACAGGAAAGGTTTCTCTTCCCGGCAAATGAAGGCTTTCCCTCTGCATATGTGGCCATCGAAGCACCGCTGGGCAGCCATTGGCGGCATCCCGGCTGGGCGCTCCATGGACAGCATATGGTATGGAACGAGCAGCAACAGCAGCAGCGCTGTTCACCTTGAGTTCTATGCCCAGCTCGGTCCAGCAGGCCAGGCGCAGTGCCTTGGCGATGCGGCCGCCTGGCCGCGTCAGCATTGCGTCGTTTTGAAACAGGTGCACCGGCGCCTGGCCTGCACTTGAAAGCCTTCAGTAAAGCGGGCCCTCAGTGATACATAGCGTGCGAAACTGAGTGGCAGCCTAGAGCGTGAAATCCTGGCCTTGCTGTTGCTGCTGGAATTGTGGCCATCGAGGCAGCAAAGGAGACAGGCATCCTCCTATTGTGCTGGACATGGCCCGCCAGCACACAGCTCACATGGCGGCGCGGCGCCTGCTGCATGGCGGCCATCATCTCGCATGTGCTCCTCGAAGACGGCATCGGGTTCCAGCACCAGCGTGGCCGCCGCTGCCCATCCGACGACCTCCGCTCTGTCGGCCCCTGCGCCTGTGTCAACGCACGCGTTTTGAGCAAGGGGTTGCGAATGATGGGCATTACATCAGCTGTTGGAAGGTCGTGAGGCCCGTGCTCAGCACCGGCAGAAGCCAAATCCACATGTAGCCGTCATGGCCAGGCAAGCAGACTTGCAATACTGACATTTGCAGCATTGGCGCTGCTGCCGCCAGACTGCCAAGCACACAGCAGCTTGACCGTTGCCCAGCTCCTTCACCTGATCTCCCCAGCAGGATGGTCGGTGTCTGGTCTTCAGGATGCGCATCTGATGCTTCTGCAGCACCCTCCAGCGCCCCTGCATCGAAGCGCCCTCCTTCCTGCCATGCAGGCATGAGCCTGGCACTGTGGGGAGTCCTGCCTCGGGTGCTGATGGGTGGCTCAGGAAAGGGCGCGTGCGCAGTTGGCAGTTCAGTGCTGCAGCGGTGCTCGAACAGAGCCCTGCCAGATAAACTTGCCTGCGTTGATCCTGCAGTATCCGGCTGCTGCTGGCTGTGCGTCGGCAGTAGCGGTGGCTGCGACGGCGGCTGCGGCGTCGGCTGCGGCGTGTCAGCGGAGTCTGGCAGCGAGGCGCACCGCGCGGGCTGATCTGGGCTGAACCAGGCCTGCACACCTGCGGCAGACAAGTGGAGGGCTATCACACACACACAGGCCCGCATCAGCGGCAGCCTCGTTCTCAGGCTGACGACCCGACTGCCGCGACATCTGTCCACATGTTTTCAGGATACTCGGTTGTTCATGGCTGACTCGCTGCTGCCGATGCCGAGATTTTGGTATTGGATTGGCAGGCGTGCACCTTGCACGAGCCGCTCGTCTGCATCTGGTAGCCCGCCATGGTGCGGCTGCTTGGCGATGCTTGTGCTCTCCAAAAACGCAGCATTATCGTGGTCCTGTGTTGCAAAGGAGGAGCAGGTGGTAACATGTGCCACAAAGTCACGCCCAAGACATGGCGCGCGCGGCGCTGCCATGCAAGAGCCAGTTCGGGTCCTTGTGTCAGGCAGCCTGATTGATGAGGAGACCCTACTCAAGAGTAGGGCTCACCTCGATGCCGGGCAAGCCGCGCACGCGCAGCTGCAGACTGACCGGCGGCGCCACCATGGCATGCGTCTCCAGCACAGCCTAAAGCAGAGGCACTAGATCGTAGGCCACATAGAGACATATCGAAGCTATAGAGAGAGATGCACGATGCATGAATAGATATGCGGCAAGCGCAGTCTCATCAAAGTCGACATTGAAAACACATCATGCACTGCAGGCATGCTCCTCTCCGCAAAATGACCTGCATTAAGCATATGCGGCGGCATGCCTCACCCGAATGCCATCCATAAGCTGCTCGCTGCTCATTCCTGCAGGCCAGCGCACAAAAGGCGGTTGGCAGCCAATCACAGGATCCAGCACGCACAGGAAAGTGTTTCTGGGCGCACCGAAGAGCTTGCCAACAGCCCGGCGACGGTGGGCATCTATTCCTTGGACGTCCTTCCTCAGCAGCATGTGCTGCAAAGCACTTTGCGCAAATTAGTGGCTAAAGCCACCTGTGGCGCCGACTTCGAAGCGCAGCTCGTTTCCCGCGAAAGGCACAGCGCACTGCTTCGGCAGCGTGTCCAGAGCCGTGACGCCGACATCGCCAGCCTGCACGCCGCGCCGCTCGTTTGCCAGCGGCATCAGCGCATACGCCCGCACCACCGACTCGTCCGCCGCTGCAGACAGTGGTGGCGGAAACGGCCGGGTCAAGAATCGCCAACAGACAGGTGCAAGTAGATGGAAGGAATGTTGCTGGAGGACTGCACACTTTCGCCACTGCACCACCATCACGTCAGCCTCTGCAGGAAATTCCGGAGACTCAGTGTCGGAAATCTAGAAGCAACACTGTTAGATGACATGCCGCTGGAGGAAATGCTTTCAGAGTGCAGCCGCTGCATGTGCCCAGAATCTTGATAGGGCTTGGGGCTTTGTACCTGTGGACCGCAGCGTCAGCCTCTGGCCGGAGATGCACACGCTGTCAGCATGGAAGGCGCCGGCATAGAAGCCCCTGATGACCTGTGGCCATCAGTGCAAGTTTAATTTGACAAGTTTGTTGCAGCCTGGGCACGGCAGGTGCCGGAAGGTTTCGCAGTCCATCGATTGCTGAAGGCAGGTGGCTGGTGCTGGTGGGCAGCTTGGTAGCAGGCAGAGGCACAGATGCAAGCCGCGCCGCGTCTAGGACTTGCCTTCTTGTCGTCAGGCAGCGCCCTGCCGCTGTCCGCCACTGCGAGTGCATGATCAATTGTCATGGCTCACGGCAGACACGGTGCCCCATTGTCCACAGCTGCTTGCAAGAAATTCTCATTGGATCATGATGCGCGTGACATGCAGTGAAATTGCATGCTGCCTGGTAGTGCTTGCAGCCCGCTCGCAGCCAATCGACAGTCATTTGACAGTGCCTGAATGGTCACCTCTGACCTCGACGCGACCCGGCTCACCCCCTCGCACCGTCACCTTCACCGCCGAGCTCGGGCTCGGAGCAAAGGCCAGGTCCTGTCTCCGGCAGGCGGCAATGGCCTGAGCCACGGCCAGCTTGCACGTGAGGAACACCTGCTCCCTGTCGCATTGCTGCTGCGCAGCTGCGTCTTCTTCGCTGTCCTGCATGCCGCTCGACCGTCATTTGAAGTGCACTCTTGAATTACACAGCCAATCTTTGTGGTTCATGAGTAGAGAACGACTTTGACCCCAGCGGAAATTATGGCGGCCATCCAGAACTGCATCCTAAATCGCTTTCCCCAACCAGTCACTGTCCCCACACGCGCGAAAACGCGAATCACCGTGCGAGCCGGGCATTACGCACTCAAACAAGGCTTTCCCCAATCAGTGCGAAACAAAAACCACTTCCTGTGCGGGGTACCATGCACTCTGGCGAGGTCTGGTCAGCGAGGGTGCAACTGCATCCTATATATGGCAATCCACAATGCTGAATGTTGGTGTGATGGAAATGGTGTTGCTTTCACCTCAACTCAAAACTTAAGCACAGCCTTCTGTTTACCGATGCTAATGTGGAAGTGATCCTGCGGCGGCGGGTGCATCCGCCATGCCTGACATGCCATGGTGGCAATGGTTTCCTACGCGGTACTCAGTCATGGGCTGTCGACTTATTCCCAGGGCTTGCATCACGTTCAGCTAGCAGCCACCTCTACTGCTGCTGGGGACTGACGTGTAGCGAGTCACAGTCGTTCGGCTGCAGCCCCGGCTGGTCGACGAACTCGAAGCCGCGCACGATCTTGGGCGGGTTGAGCTGCTTGTTGGGGCCCACCCAGAAGTAGAAGTTGGGCACGTGCGGCGTCAGAGACTGGCACAGCTGCTTGCACGCGTCTTCAGATATGCTCTCGATGAGATTCGCATGCGCCTCATAGTGGCACTCCAGGTACAACTGCAGTTCACAAATGATTGATGAGTCATGGGGTGAAGCGTGACGTCAGAGGGTGGTGGCCCTGAGGAGGATGCGCTTTGACCCAGATTCATGGCAATCGTAATGGCAACCCAGGTGCAGCTGCAACGGTGTGCAAGAGTGACAAGTGCGAGGCAGAACGCTAAATATCTGATGACTACTGACATCCGCATTGATCTGACCAGCACTGCCACTGCGAAATCGCAGGCTGATGCAATGCTGTTGGACATAATGGGCAGGGCATCAAGGGGCTGAAGACTTGCAGATGCGGAGCTGTTTTGAAGGCGGTGGCAGCAGATGAACAAAAAAATCCCGGAGAGGACAGGCAAGGTCAAGGTCGCAGCACACCGTATCGATGCGTCCGGCGAGGGTGGTGTCGGCCAGGTGGCTGAACACTGGAAACTCCGCCCCCTGAATGTCGGATACCAGCGTCACCTGCATACAAAAACCAGCCGCTCTAGGTCAGATTTCAATGCATCAATGGTCAAAACGTGATGTGATCGACAGGAGGCTGACCGATGCGCACTGCGGTGCCGCGACATTCTGTCTTGAAGGCCAATGTGCGGCAGCAGCTGAAGGAACGGCTGAACATGAGCAGCCTGTACCGCCAGACCGCCAGCACATGCGCTCTTGTGCTGCCGTACCTTGTCGTTGTCACGAATGAACTCCCTGACCCACGCGCTGAAGTCTATCGCATTGACCTGCAGGGTAAGGCGGCAGAGGTAAATCGGTTATTGCTTGATGTGAGACGGTCCAGCTTCAGACACATCTGCCTGTCGTGCCGTCTGCTCGGTCAGACGGGACATGTGCAGCTTGAAGGGTCGTCTACAGCAACTACAGGCTTCCACATGCATCTACAAAAGCAGAAGCCGCCTCACCTGAATTGTGCGGTCGGTGTTGTCGAAGTTGTTGTGCTTTGTCCGCAGCACCGACCCCACCTTGTCGTCGTTGCCAAAGTCCAGCACCACATCCCGCGTCCACACCGCTGAGGAAAGTGGCAGGATGTTGCAGACACAGCACAGCCGCTGACTTGACAGCGCTACCAGCACGCAGACACGTGGAACGGTGAACAGCAAGCGATACTGCTGCTGGCTTTGCACCTCCGCCAGGGCAACAAGGGCGCCCAGGCTTTTGCGCTTGTCAGTCTCCTGGTCTGTGCGCATCCGTAGCTGGGGTTGCCGAACACACACTCGAGCTGCTGAACCGGCTGAACATGCATGCAAAGCATTCACAGCATTCATGCCTATACAGCAACCCCCTGTGATATACCCCACGGGGTGGCACCTTTGTTCCAGAACTCAATGACGGGGCTGGAGCGCTCCCGCACCGCGGCCCGCCACATCTCATTGTGCTCCGAGCGCGGCTCGAACACAAAGGCCAGGTCATATTCCCTGCACGGCGCGAGTATCGCAGTTCAGCAGCTTCAAGGTAAAGTTCTTTTGTATCATGATGTTGTGCTGTGGACCCTGCGAGAGCAGCTGTGACGAGGACAATTGCCTGAATGACGGCGGCGGTGCCGCAGTGCCATAGCGCGCACAGGCTGGCTGCCATATTCGATTGAACAAAGCTCTTCGCCTTGAAACAAGGCCGCGACCAGTCGCGCACTTTTGGTGCTGGTCGCGGTCCATGTTTATGATGTAATCCAGCTCGGCGCCGGCATCGGCGCCCAGGTAGATGAGCACGCGGCGGCCGCCCTTCTGCCGCCACTCGCCGTCCGGCACCATCACCTCGCCTCCCTGGAGGACGGTCAATCGAAGACGTCAGTCTGAAGATGAGTCGAGAACGCCTGGTGACGGACGCGGATGGCGGCCTCTGATATTTATGCACAGGGACGCACGACGCCTGTGCGGCGCCCTGTCTTGAGCCTTGCAGCTGCTCTTTCGATGCTGCATCCGCAGCGCGCCCCCGTCAGTGCTCCCCCATTGTGTACCAGCTCCAAAGCGTCATGTAGCGCATGTGCCACCGTCGTGCAGCGGTGCGATTTGCGGGAACTCATCCGGTCTGCTTGGACTGTCAACATCAATGTAGGGTTTTTAAATTTTCTGAACCAACCAACTAAAATCACCGCGTGCGTCACGGGCTTGCGCTGCAAGTACTGGACTGCTCGGGCTGTGGCTATTTCTTCCACATTCAAATTCAAGTAGATATACTCACCACCGCGGGCGTGCCAGGCGCCCGTTCCGGGTAGAGATGCCGTACCTGTGGAAATTGCACAAAATTTTGTGTGTCTTGAAAACTCACCACCGCGGGCGTCCCGGGCTCGCGCTCCGAGTAGCGGATGCCGTATCTGTGCAGCTTGTGCATGGCGGGCAGGTCCTCCGCCTGCTGCGGCTGCTCCTGTTCCTCTGGCTGCTCCTCTGCTTCGGGCGCCTGTTCCAGCTGTTGCTGCTGCTGCTGTGCCTGTGGCTCCGGCTGCTGCTGTTGTTGCTGCTGATGCTGCTCCATTGGCTGATCCTGTTGAAGCTGCTGCTCCATTGGCTGTTCCTGTTGCGGCTGCTGCTCCATCGGCTGTCCCTGTTCCGGCTGCTGTTCCATTGGCTGCTCCTGTTCTGGCTGCTGCTGTTCAGCCTGCTGCGCCGCCTCGCCGCGGTCCTCTACCTGCCCTTCTGTCCGCTCATCTGCCTGCTGCTCGGGCAAAGGCTGGCCTTGTTCCACCGGGGCGTCCTCGGCGGCTTCCGGCATGCCGGCTGCATCGACGGCCTGCGTGACCGCCTGCTGCTCCTGAAGCCGCGCCGCCTCAGCCTGCTGCACCAGGTCGACGCCCTTGCCGCTGTCATTGCCCTGCAGCGCGCAGATCGAAACATCATAATACCACCGGCCGCATTTGTGCAGTCTCCCACTGCACGGACAGCACGGTCCGCAGGACGCCAGTGGTTCACATTCGCTTTGACAGATCGACCAAGACGCGGTCAGGCGCGAGGCGACGCATTGCGAGACAGGAACCCCAGGGTGTCATTTCGGCTTTGACGCCGCAGAAGCGCCGCTGGGCCAATCGAGTGACAGTATTGTTTCGTGCAGGGTAGTGACACGGCAAGGGCATCGACCTAGTACAGCAGGCAGAGGCTGCAGGAGCAGCAGCAGGCGATTACGTAGGCCGTGGACTTCGTCTTGAAGTGTATCAAATTGTGTTGATGCTTTGCAAATGTGTTTTCGCACTGCAGGGCAATGACAGAGGCAAAGGCGTCGACCTAGTGCAGCAGGCGGAGGCGCAGCAGCTGCAGGAGCAGCAGGCAATGACGCAGACCGTGGACTTCATTATGAAGTGCGTCAATCTGTTTGTTCGCTTTGCGCACTGCAGGGCAACAACGGCGGCAAAGGCGTCGACCTGGTGTAACAGGTGGAGACAATTCGGCTGAAGGGGCAGCAGGCGATCACGCCGACTGGGGAGTTCATCGCGAAGTTGATCCCATGTCCCAGCCGTGTGGAAAATCACAGTCTGCAGAGTGCACGACATGTACGACGGCAAAGCAGCCACACACCTTAAACAGCGACATGCCGCCAAAAACGAGCATGCCCAGCACGAAGCCTGACGCCAGCCAGCGCATGTCGACGGCGCCGCAGCATCGCCCCCAGCAGTGCGACCCGTGGTGGTGCGAGTGACGCTTCCTCTTGCTGTCTGGGTCCCTCACCATGGAGGTTCCCTGCACGTGGGCAACCAGACACAATCGGCAGGCTGTGATCAGTATGCAGCCGGGGGGCGGTGGCAACCCGAAGAGAATGAGAAGATCCAGAAAGGCAGAAAGCGAACGTCAGCATTGGCGTCGATAAGGGCAGACCCCTGGCCCCGGTACAGCCCGCCGGCCACCGCCGCAGCCAGGCCGCTGCGGTGGTCCTCACGGGCTCATTTTGGTCATGAGGCCCACTACACAAGGCCCCACAGGTTCGACCGAGTACCCAGGTGCACTGGCAGGTCGCTGGAGACTGGCAATTGGCAGTGGGCTGGCAAGCGGCGCCGCTGACTGCTCAGCAGCCAAGCACCTATGGCACACGAGCGGCGATGGACGCACAGATCGCGCTGATGGTATGCTGATCAGTAGTCTCACCGGCAGGCTGTCGAACACCGGTAGTGTCGGCATTGCGGAGATGATGGCCACTCCTGGCCGCTGCTGCGCCTGGTCTGCTGCTGATGGCCCAGGTCGATCCCACCAGGATGCCAGGATTGCGAGCAGCGATCGCGTACGACAGTATTCGGACAGGACTATGTGGTCTAGTTATTGTTCGCAGCAGCACACTGCCGTGCAACGGCGTCTGAGCCCTGTTGATGGCAGTACTGCAGCTCGATCACGAAAACGCCACCCTCACGACCAGCGCTCAGGCGTGCACCGCCCTACATCAAGTAGCTGTCAGCGACGTGCTGCAAGCAATTGTGTAAACGCCAAGTGACCACCGCGATTACGATCTGCAGACCGTCCTGAAACATTGCAGTGGCATGTGCACTACAATATCGGCGCAGCACTTCCGACACTTCGCATTTTCAGCTTTTCCAAGCCGGCAAGGATTCTCCAGAAAAAGTGCTAGCAGGCAGCACTAATCACTGACGAGGACTGGGGCGAACACTCTGACCTCTCGGCCGTCACGCGCTGGGGATTGCCGCCGCCGGCTGCTGCCTTACATTCCCTCAGAGCAGCGCCATGCAATCCCAGATCGTGCTGGTGTCTTCAAGCAGCGGCCCCAACATCGCTGCATGGTGAGTCGCGCATCGCACCATCCTATGATATGCACAGCATGCCGCAAGCACTGCAAGCGCCAGTAGTCGCCCGGACATGCGCCGCTGCCTCAAGTCTCACCTGCACGACTCGGCTGCGCAGGGACGTCGCGACGGGCAGCTTTCTGGCGGCGTACAAGGGCGGCGGCTGTGGTCCGAACGGCCTCAGCCTGCTGGGCCGGGAGTACATTGTGACTGCGCAGGCTGCGTCGCCTGCGCTCCACTTCTGGACCTGGCACAAGGTGGCTTCCCGGTCGACCACACCCACCGAGCTTCTCTGTAGCATAACACGACTGCCACCCGCTTGCACAAGTCACGCCCCACCTGCGACTGGGCGTGCGCCTGACCGGGCACAGCAGATGCTCACACCCGATGCATTCCGGGGCCATCATGTGCCCATCCATGTTTCCTTCGGCGCGTGTGCTGCAGGACGCGCTACTGCAACGGTGCTTCGCGGCGGAGGCGCTGCGCTGCGTGGCGGCGTCTGAGGACGGTGGGCTGTGCGCCGCCGGCGGCGCCTCGGGCCGCATCTACGTGTGGCAGGCTGGCTCGGGGCGGCTGCTGCGGTCGTGGCCTGCGCACTACAAGGTGAGCTGCTTATGTAGTGCGCAGGGACACCATCTGGTGCGCTGCGGAGGTTGTCGCAATCGTGCACACGGGTGTGCAAGAGCCTAGCAACTAGAAACCATGTGGCTTCGCGGTTGAGACCACATGGTGTGTTTCGACTACGCCCACCACAGCGGCGATGCCTGTAACGCAGCCCTGTCCAGAATGGATGCATTCGCCAGCTCAGAACAACGGTTTTCTACAACCTACGTAATCCCTGCGTCCGACGCGGTGCTTGCCCAACGCTCATGCATGATCTCGCTGCAGCCGGTGACGGCGCTCGCATTTGCGGACGGCGGCCGCCTGCTGGTCAGCGGCGGGGAGGACACGCTGGCACACGCCTGGCTGCTCATGGACGTGCTGGACGCCGAGGCGGCCCCCGTCAACAGGTGAGCCGTGGGTTCCTCCAAGTCGTAAACATGAGAGATGTGATGGAAAACTGAAGACATGGCACACGCCTGGCTGCTCATGGATGTGCTGGACGCCGAGGCGGCCACCGTCAACAGGTGAGCTGGTCGGATATTGCGGGAGAGATAGCAGAGAAAGACTACATGAAAGGGAAGCGACGATCTCGTGCGCCGAAGAAAGCAAGAGTTCGTTGCCAGGCACAGGATCCAGGCACCTCCTGCCCGGCTGGCTCCGGCCTCTGGCAACAGTCTCTGGCCCGTCACGTCGCCGATGTCCATGCCCATGCTGCAAGTGGCAGACTCTTCATGTTGGGGTGCCACCGTGATCCTTTCCGGTCCCTGAAGCAGCTGCCCGCTGCCTGCAGCTCGCCGGCGGCGCTCCATTCCTGGCCAGCGCACACGCTCGCGGTGACGAGCCTCTGGGCGGGCGCAGGCGGCATAGGCGCCTTTGTCGCCACAGCCTCCCTGGACCACAGCTGCCACCTGTACAGCCTGGCCACCAGTGAGCTGACTTGCAGTCCAGAGAGCACACTGCTCCAGCGCACATCGTTTCATGCATGCTGCCATCTGCTGGCAGCACCAGCTGTGCACCCAATGGTGGAGGCTCAAGCTTGATGCGCCCCGACCATGCCACCATTTGCTGTGGTATGCATGTCGAACAGGCTGGTGCCACGCACCTGCAACTTGAAATAACAACATGCATGCCACCCAGATCCGTGTGGTCTCGAAGGCTACGCCTTACTGCTGTCGTGTGATGAGCGGGCGGCAGTTCTAATTCGATGTTGCTGCTTTCGTTCGCAGCCGAAAAACATGATGTCCAGTTCCAATTTGCGTCCCTTCCGAAGGCTGTTCGTTGCCATTGCTAGGTGACGAGCTGGCGGCGTTTCAGCTGCCGGCGGCACTGCGCTCGGTGACGGCAGACCCCGGGGAGCACTGCCTGTACCTCGGCAGCGGCGACGGCCGAATCTTCGAGGTGTCGCTGCTGCGCGGCGGAGACGCCGGCAATAACGGCGGCGGGGGCGGCGGAAGCAGCAGATTTGAGGTCCTGGACGGCCACAGCGCAGCGGTCACGGCGCTGTCAATGACCGCGGATGGCACGCAGCTTGTTTCAGGTGTGCGCTGTACCGAAATTGCAGCCCCGCCCCAGGTCAGGCATGTTCCAGAGGATTGACTCCATGTTGTAGGGATCATGGACGCACTATCGCCACAAGCTGGGAGTTGAGCGGTCAGATTAGTGTCACAGCGCCTTGCAGCGGGAGCAGACGCGGGCATGTGTACCCCTGTCCTCTTGCAAGACACTTCCTGCGTCTCAGCGTACACTCATGACACCAGCCGACGTGCAGTCTCATTGATGACACCAGTTGATGTGCGTGCTCCGCCCTGCCGTGCACAGGCTCAGAGGACAGCACGGTGCGGGTTTGGGACGCGCAGACGCGGCAGGCGCTGCGGGTGCTGCAAAACCCTGCCAAGGGGCCCGTCACAAGTCTCCTGGTGCTGGACCGGCCGCCCCACCTGGCTGCGGGACCCCGCAGCGGCGGCGGCAGGAGTGGCGGCGGCGGCGGCGGCGGGAGCGACGCAAAGCGCGGCCCGGCCCGGCCTGCGCCGCTGGCGGCGTTTGCACGCTACCCTGCGGAGGCACAGGCGTGGGAGGGGGTGCCCTGCCTCATCGATGGCTCCCAGCCCCACACGTACGAGACTGTGGATCTGCCACTGAACGACATGCTGAGGCTGCGGCAGGCGCTGTATAGCCGCACTGCACGGAGCTTCTGCTGCATGGAGCATTTTGCATGAATGATCACGCATCTGACCGCTCTTGTTTCCAGGTCACATGTCGTTAGGCAGGAGGAGAATTCCTCAGACGTCAGGCGCTTCACATGTGTGAGCAGCAAGCCAAACGACCTGCGTCCACCCCAAATGAGCAGGGGCATCGCAGCAGCAGCGGGCTTGCTGGGGCCTGTGCCGCGCGACGAGCAGAACGGCGTGGCGGGAGACGGTCTCGTGCCGCTTGCCGGTGGCGGCGGCAGCGCGGCAGCGGGCGGCGGCGGCGGCGGCGACGCCACTCATCAGCAGGTCTGTGCTGTCCCACACTTGTGTGTGTCAGTTGCACCAATGAGCCTGGCATGACTTAACGTGGCGCAGTGAGCGCAGATTTAGCAGCAAAGCCTGAGGCCCGTTTCGAGCACACGGGCTCCGAGGACGTGGCCGTCGCATGGTGACAGCTCACCCTCGAATAGAATACGGTGGTGCTCTTTCCAGGAGGAGGTGCTGTGGGCGGAGCTGGCGGCAGAGCGCGAGATGAGCCTTTGTGACTGCAAGAGATCTGCTGTGACTTCCGACCACAAACCAGACCTCTGTTGCACGAGGAGGTGCAGCGGCTGCGGGCGGAGCTGGCGTCAGCGCGCGACACAAAGTGTGCCCTTAGAATTCTGCGCTAAAACACCCAGTGGTGTGTACCCTGGTGCGCTTGCTTCATCAGGAGGTGCAGCGGCTGCGGGCGGGGGCTGGCGGCAGAGCGCGACACCATATGATATTCTCAATGTCATCGAGATTCCCAGGAATGATCATGCTGGCGTGCTTGCTTCAGGAGGAGGTGCAGCGGCTGCGGGCGGAGCTGGCGGCGGAGCGCGAGAGCAGCTGTATATCACAGAGTTGTGCATTGACATGTGCCGCAAATTTAACTCCTCCTCTGAACTATATAGGAGGAGGTGCAGCGGCTGCGGGTGGAGCTGGCGGCGGAGCGTGGGACCAGTCGTAAGTGGGCGGCGCTGCACGCACAGCTGCTGCCGCTGTGCGAGCGCGCGCTCGTGCCCGCGCCCGGCGCGGCCGCCGCCGTCGGATGACGGCGGAAACGAAGGCTGGTGCTCTCTGCGGCGGCGGAAACGACAGAAGGAAGTGTCGGCCTGTGATGACATGGAGGACCCATTCAGCATGATTCATCCGGCTGTCTGTGTTGGAGAGGCTGCAGTCGCCAGCGCGGCGGTTCCGCTGGCGCAATTGCCGCTGTGCGCTTCAGAACCGAGGGTCGTTCTGCCAAGCGTGCTGGCATGTGTGTAGAGAGCTGTGCAGTGCATGTGTTGGTAAGCACGCATGGTGGTTTTCAGGAAATAGGTAACCAAGCCTGGTTCTAGAAGTCCATGTGACTCTCGTGAGATCTTGATGTGATCGAAGAAGCTGGTCCGACAAGGCTCTTCACTTGACAGTCTCGCATGTTGTCTGGTTGCCTCGCCGATCCGGCAGGTGGTGTTGTGCTGCTGAGGAGGGAACCACTCAACGATGAGCAGCCCACCGCTGGAAGGTTCGGCGGCCAGGACCCAAGGCACCGTGAAATGGTCAGCAGGCATCCTCCTCTTTTCCAAAGCTCCAAGCTTCCTATCTAGTGTTGGATGCGCAATACGGTGACGGGGTGTGGAGAGTGCACATGGCTCGGCTTGCCTCGAGACATACATGTGCAGCCTTCGAGAGTGCCCACAGTCACACAAGTTGTCGAGGACTGCTTCTGTTTGAGTATGTCGCTGCATATATGGATCGGGCAGCAGAAGTTATATCGAAACCTGCTGGACGTGAGCTTCAGCCACCGTCTTTCAGCTGCCCTTGTCTTCCCTTCTCATGGCGGCAGTATGGCATGGTCGCGGTACACGCAGCAGGCTTTGCCGCTGCATCGACAGTCTGCTGCGCAGCCTCTAGCTGCTCGTCAAGAACTGCTCCACCTCATCGGTTTGACATCTGATCCCGTTCACCGATCTCACCGGAATAAGCGTGTTCACTGCTAGTGGTGCGCAGCGCAGCGCACCGCTGCCGCCAGCCTTGGTGTTTTCATGCACAAACATGCAACAACGTTTTACTTCTTGATGGCGGCAGGTTTGACGCGACCAAGGGCTTTGGCTTCGTATCGCCCAAGGATGGATCGGAGGACCTGTTCGTGCACCAGGCAGGTCCCACTTCACTGGATTGTGTGATCAGACTGACTGCAAAGTGCGGTAGGGTGAAATTGCGGCTTCAAACAACTGGGGGCGCACATAAGTGAGTTCGGACCTGTCTACCAGCAGCCATCTGATTTGCGAACACCCTGAGCCATGAGACTCGCCACCAGACTGACGATGGGCGCATTTTGCCTTCCCTGTCGCAGACCAACATCCAGAGCCAGGGCTACCGCAGGTGCCACTCCTCCTCATGCACGGCACATGCACTTCTGCAGCTGTTGAAGGACGTCGATGGATTCCCACCACACAACGGGATGTTCGGATGATGCTGCGCGTGGACCTGTCCAGGCAGGGCTTCAGCTTGCCAAATTAATGAGGATCAATACAACCTGAATGTCTACTCACGAACAGTGCTTGCTCTCTTGCGCAGCCTAATGGACGGGGAGGAGGTGGAGTATGAGGTGGACCACAAGGTGGGGGGTTTTTTTTTGGATTTTGTCATCGCCGCCGATCGTAATTTCCTTTTCAATTCAATGGCCATGATGTAATTCATCCCTGCCCAGACAGGCACATGATGCGCTTGCCTTGTTTTGCTTTGGCCAGTCACAACCTTTCACAACCTTTTACAACCTTTCACAACCTTTCGCAACCTTTCATCCGGCAAAGGACGGCCGCACCCGCGCGGTCAACGTGACGGGCCCTCAGGGCGGCAAGCTGCAGGTGAACACAGACAGTCCCTGCCTTCTTGGCACGATGCAGCTGTGGCAACGAGCTCCTGCAGACGACGCATGGCTGCATGAGTAGAAGCAGGAGCAGTAGGGGCACAGGGCGGCACAGTGAGTGACACCACATGCACATTGAGTGGTACTGCCGCATTGCACCAACAGCCTGGCGTGGAATGCGGCAGGCTGAACTCAACCCGGACGCTGCTCGCGGCGGCAACTTCGGCGGCGGCGGTTACGGCGGCGGCGGAGAGTACGGTGAGTTGAGTAGACTTGTCTAGCAGAAACCAAGGCATCAACATGTCAGTGAATGCTCAGCATGATCGGAGTAGGGTATCAAGGCACGTGAGGCCACAGATCCGAAGCTGCTGATGACCTCGGTCTTGGCGCCTGCAGGTAGCGGAGGCACCTACGGCGGAGGTGTCGTTTCCTTGCAACTCACGATGCATCTGATCCGCAGACCCCCGCAGCCGCTGATGTGCTGGCGATTGTCAGCACTTGCCTGACTCGCATTGCGTGCATGACCATTTCTGCAGCTCGAGCCGTATGCATTATCACAACACCGCTAGCGTGCCATGCACAGTGACAGGCTTCAATGCTGGTCAGCGGATCTGCTCATATCTTCGTGCAGGCGGCTACGGCGGCGGCGGCGGCGGTCGCGGTGGTGGCGGTGGGGCGTGCTACGGTGCGGGCAAGTGCATGAGCTGCAGCTTCATGAGCGTTTTCATGCCTGTCGTGTATCATGTAGTCGTTATTCGTGACATATTGGGGTTTCAAGTCACAAACGCTGTCGTGGTGTGTTGCAGAGTGCGGACAGCCAGGCCACATCGCCAGAAACTGCCCCGCCCGCCAGGTGTGTGCATCATCGCGGTCACCTGCCTGCCATTCTCATCGCGATTTGGCAATAAAAAAACGAGCTCCTGCAAAGACGAAGCCAGCCATGTTATTGCTGGCCACATCTCGAAATGCACCAAGGCGTACAGGCGTCAGATCAATATGTGCCTGGCCCGCTGGCGGATCGTGCAGGGTGGCGGAGGCGGCGGCGGCTACGGTGGCGGCGGCGGTGGCAGCTACGGCGCTAGCGGCGGCGGCAGTTACGGTGGCGGCGGCGGCGCCTACTGATATCTCTGTCTGTCGTGGCCTCGACGTGGTGACAAGATGCAGTTTTGACATGCGGCACGGTTGAAGGAATGAGCAAGGACGTGGCGTCGAGGGCGCAGCAGGGCAGCAGCCTCATCTGAGACGATGCACAGCTGGAGCAGGCAGACCGCAAGCAAACAGTCAAGGAGAAACAAGGAACGTGCTGCGCCACACTGTCAGGTTGTAGCTGGGGCACTCAGCAGATGAGCACCTCAATGATGGCGGCACGTACGCAGGGCTCGGCATTCTTTGCACCTTGTGGCTGCAGGTGGTGTGGAGACATCTGCGAACCCCCAGCACTAGGCATGTGGATAAGGATGCAGAAGAGGTCTGGATGCGAAGACGTGTGGCAGGTCCAAAGGCGGTTGATTGGTGGAAGCAAGCCACAGGAAGCTTAGTTGGCCTGTTCAAAGCCTCGTCTTCACGGCATCACAACCCGCTGTCAGTGCAAGAAAGTTGTCCAGCCCCCTTTTGCCGAGAGTCAACAAGAGCAAATCATGAAACGTAAGGCGTAGTAGTCTACCCTAGAGACTACGACATGAGCTGCATTTTCCATGCAAGAAAGCTCCGGGTGCTGTACAAAAGCAACAGAGGCGCCCATTTAGGCGGACACAGCACATCGGGAGCGCGGCTGCACAGCCGCGCTCCCACAAAAATTCAATTCTGTGTCTCTTCATCGCCACCAACAGATTTCCTTTAGGCCTTCTGCAGAACTTGTGGCTTTGTTCTACCCAGTGCTGACAAGAGCGGCTGAAAAGCGGTGAGCGGACGCAGCGCCCCACCCTTGTGCGAAGGCGTGAGCCGTGACCGTTCTGAGGCGCCCATAAGTCGGTCCGCCCCTTTGCTGGTTTGCCCCCCATACATAAATCCCTTTCCGCGCCATCATAGACTATGCACCGCCGCGCGTGCCACATGAACAGAACCCGATCCGACTCAAAATGAACCGAAAGAAAGCGGAGAGTCCGCCGTCAGGCGACGCCCGTGGCTGCTGCACCGGCAATACTATGCCGCTTGCTACAGCTCCCCGCTCAAAGCATGAGCTGCCGCCGCCGCCGACGCCGCACGTCCTGCGGCCTCGCATCAGTGCGGCTGCTGCCTGCTGCCGCTGCCTCGTCTGTCACGCTGCCGGCGGCCGCGGCGTCTGCCGCGAGGACGTCCTGTGGTGTGGCGGGCACTCCCTTGTCCTGCACATGGCATAGACAAATGCCGTCAGCGCCGAAAAACAATGGAGACCATGCCGGCAGACACGATGCAGGCTCAAGCACATGGTGCTGGAGTGCACCCACAAAACTCCAGGCAGCTGTAAGGCAAGGCTCTGACAGGATGCTCACCCCGAGGAGGACGTTGAAGATCATGCTCCACATGTTCCGGTTCATCTCGTCGGCACAGTGCCCGTCCTCCGTCACGACAATGCCCTCAATGGGATGGCCATAGACGCGGTCCCTGCAGTTCAAGAGGGGACGAAGTCACTGGCCGCCGTGTGTTGGAAGGCAATGTGAGGAGGATCCCAGAAGATGACGGGCAGTGCTGAAAACGTGCAGGCATCTGAGCGGCCGAGCAGCAGGGCTGTGCGCTTGCCTGAAGTAGTTTGCAGGGGGGCCCTCCAGCTTCTTGTTCCGCCACGACGGCCACTGCAGAGACAGATAACAAGGAGTCAGCTTCCGAGTGGACCAGCAGATCCAGTGACCGCGCAGGTGCTACAGCGGGTGTGGCGAGAGTTGCGCTTGGCGGCCAGCAGCACCGTCTTTCTTCCGTCATTTACAGCAGTTCACAGTACACATCACCCGCTGCTGTTGCATAGGGGAAGCACCTGCAGGAAGCACTGGAAGTGCCAATTGCCGTCGGCGCCGGCAGCCGGCCCGGCCGGTGTGTGCGCGAGGCCGTCAAAGTCCAGGAACTCGGCGCGGGGGCCTGCAGCGGCGGCCCACGCCGCCATCGCAGCGTTGCGCGCCCGGTAGGCGGACCGCCACTCGTCGTTGACCACCCGCCGCGTCGGCAGCCCCACGAAGAAGATGCGCTCCACCTTTTGCGCCAGCTCTGTCAGCATCTCCAGGTACTCCTGCATTGCTTAACACGAAGGGGCTGTGAGCTCTGATTGTGTAGGAAAGCAGTGAACTGCAGTGACAAAACCACACGCTCAGTGCCTGCGATGCGCTGCGTGCGGCGCCATGCTGCTGGACGAAACTCGTCTCCCATTGGGCGACCACCATCGAACAACATGCCGGACAAGGTGCCTTTCAGTGGGCACTCTGATGCGGCCGGGGCTGTGGGTGCGCTCAGGATTTGCAGCGCGCACCTGGGGCACCTCGCCGGCCTTCTCCCAGAAGCCGACGCTGAGCACCAGCACCGGGTGGCGGCCAGGCGTGACCGCCGGCCAGTAGCGCTGCAGCACCGCGGCCTGGTCGCCCCAGGTAGGCGCGTGCACGTAGTTGATCGCCGCTGGCCGTCGGGAGCACAGCGGCGCAGGCTCCACATTGCTGCCGCCTGCGGCAAGATAGAAAAAACGGGGCTATCAACATTCCAGACTGATGCGGCGGACGGCGGCCAGGCCAGCAAGGACGGGGCAGCAGCGCGGGGCGGCGGCGGCAGGCGGTGCGGCACAGCCCGCTGTTGTCGTGAGAATCTACCGCTCAATTTTCAAGTTTTAGGGCTCATGTGAATTGGAAACGCACGCTGGAAGAAGCCGGGTACGATGCTGGCGAGGTAGTCGTCGTCGAGGCGCGCGGCGAGCGCGCTGCGGTTGCCGTTGTACGGCGCTGTTTTGAACGCGTCCGCCTCCTGTGTTTCGCCACAGCCGGGGTCAGGCACATGCGTTCCAGTCCCGATCATTTTGGTAACCAGTATGGTCTCTGCTGACAGTGCGGCTCCATGAACCAAGGGCTGTAGGCACCCGACCCTCATCACAGCCGAGCTTACACGTGCAGGATTGCGGTCAAGGCCAGAGGATAGCCCAAACCTCTCACCTCGCAGACGGCGTAGGCGGCGTGCGTGTGCATCTTGTAGTCCACGACGCGGCTGTGGCCGCGCACCATGTGCACCAGCCGGCTGTACAGCTGCCGCATCAGGCTGTCGCCCACCACCTGCGCAGCAAGTGGGGAATGGTAGATCGATTGCGAGATCATTATGAAGTCGAGCTGCAGTCAGGTCGTGCAGGTCAATGGACTGACTGTCTGCGAATCGTTGTAAAGGGCACATGCGGTAAGGCCACTGCTGTACTCATTTCCGCCCCGCTTCCTTGGTCTCGAAACACCGCTCCACTAGTTGCCCTTGGTCTCAGAAAGACAGCTCGACAATCACGCGGGCACTGTAGAGCTTCATATGGAAAGCTGCGTACCAGAATGTCCATGCCGGGGTGGGCGTCCGCCGCGCCGTCGGCGCCGCTGCCCTGGAGCGCCGCCAGCACCTCCGCGCGGCTGTACTGCTCGAAGCGGCAGGCACCGCTGCCGCCGGGCTGGAACTGCAGTTGGTGAGGCTGCGTCTCTGTCGCCTTTTTCAAAAATGCGCCTGCGGCAAGGCAGCAGAAATGAGCAGCCTGGCGTCTTGGATGCATGCCCTGCCTTGACGAAGATGCTTTCGTTTTCGTCCAGACTTTGCATCTCAGCAAGATGCTGCAGAGCTGCCACTGCTCCCAAAAATTCCCATGTAGTAACAAAACAAAGGCCCTGCAGCAACCAGACGGCTGCGAACCTGTGGAGTGCTGCAGGCGGCAGCAGTGGCCCTTGCAGTCGGGCAGCTGCCGCGGCGCCACTTCCATGAAGTCATCGCCGCACTCTGACCGCTCCTCCGTCACAAATAGGCCGCCCGAGTAGAAGGGGCACTGCATCTCCTGTTCGACCTGCGACGCCACGTTGATCACACGAGCGTCAAGAGCCGCCACTGTCAGCACGAATCATGCAGGACACGAGTGCCGCTAAGATGGGACTCGGTATGAGTGGTCCTGTGCAAAGGGAGGTGCAGTAATGACGGCACTTTCACTAGAATGGGTGAAAGGTCGAATCCAGCACCGACACACAATTCGCAAGTGAGATAGCTGAATCTGCTCACCTCAAACTTGCACTCGGAGAGGCAGGCGGGGTATATAACGGGCTCCTCGTGGCGGACCGTGAAGTGGCAGCCGGCGCCGCGGTAGCGGGTGCACTGCTTTGCCGCTGCCAGCGCCGGGCTGCCGAGCAGCACCAGGAACAGCGCCGCTGTGGCGAGCAGCGACACGGGGACGCCGGCTTGTCGCCGTGCACACCTGCGAAGTTGCTGACGCTTGGGCCAATCTGGTGAGGTTGACGGGCATTGCATGGCTGTGGGGTAGGCACAGCGGCGCACCGTCGTTGCCTGAGGCTGCAGTTGTAGCGGCAGACGAATTGCGCCGCCGCCTGGCGGCTGTCGCCGTCATCTGAGGTGGACGTCCACGCCGATCCCGGCGTCCTGGAGTCCGCTGAGCTGCCGTCCCGGTTCGCAGTTGGGGGACTGCTCTGCGACGTTTCTGTCGCCGCATGTTCGGCCGCTGCGGCAAAGTCTGCCTCGGAGTTCATTCTGCCGCGTGGCCGGCGCTGCGACAGCCGCCTGCTGGATTGCCGCCGCACTGGCGCCGCCCCGCTGAAGGAGCGACGGCCCCCCAGCCAGGCCGTCTGATCGCCTGAGGCGGCCTCCGAGCACCGGCCTCCTGGTGGTTGCACCTGCGGCGGAAGACGTCAGCAGCAGTCAAGCCAGGCTGTCTGCCGCGCGCTCCTTTATCACCGCACCCTCCTGCGTCGCCAGTGGCTGCAAGCGCCGCCGCCATGGTTCCACGCAGCAGATCACCAAAACGTTTGGTCCAGTCCGAAATTCCGAAATCCCGGAGAGGTTTCCCTCGCAGAGTCGACCGTGTAGATGAGGGCAGCTGTGGGGGGAGGGAGATCACCCTCCCCTGGAGCGGCGCTCACGCAGTCCCGTGCAGCTATGATTGTTGCCAGCCTTGCGGAACTGTGAATCATGCCCCGCTGTGAAGACAGCTGGAGGGTCACAGCCGTGCGAAGCCAACTCAAGCACTACACGTGGCGCTGATGCACAGCCGGCTTTGGGGCAAAGCTGCTGCTGGGCCAAGCGAGGTGTTCCAACAGCTCATGCTGCATGAGATCCGACCATCGTGCGTCTGCAGGGCGGACTCTGACGCCATATTCGCGGTGTAGGTGTATCACGTGCCCGGTCGGCCGGCCAGGAAAAGAGAGCCTTTGCCCGGTGACAACTCGTGCTGGCCCCAGCAGCGTTTCACACATCCGAGCCGAGGTCGGTCAGCAGGCTCGGGCGGCTCTGCATGACTGTCAGCCGGCTATTCGCAGATGAAGTGCCCGCACGAGCACAACCACCGACCACAGATCGAACAGAGCACAGCGCTGAGCGAGCGCGCGAGCCTGCTGATATCGTAGAGAGCAACTGTCACGCTCAACACTGGATACACGGACATTGACGGCCCGTCTCCCTCGGTCAGTTGGTGGTGACTAAAGGGGGAGTGAGTGCGTAGATGTCAGCCATGCACCTGATCCTTTCTGCTTCTGGTCTACCGTGAAAAGGCGTCTCATCTCATTTGCAGGACGTGCAAGGGACGACGGCGTCATGCACACGGCTGCGCGGCAGCACATCAATGGCCGCCTCGCTCATGGCCGACCAACAAATCGACAATGCCGAGTGGCCATGTGTCAGGCCAAGAAAGCCTCAGCCGCATGCAAACACAGTAGCGTTGGCGATGAGCATGTCGGCCTCAGGGCTGGCGGCCCTCTTGCCTTTTGTTGGCCAAAGTCCCCTTCGATCTGGAAACACAACCCCCCAGAATACGAGCCTGCTAAGGACGGTGCTCACCTGTGGGTGGTGAGAAGAGCGTCTGAGCGAACCAATCCGTTTGGCGGTCGCCGTCAGCGGATGCCACCGACGCCTCGCGGCTTGAGACGTTCACCGCCCGAGACAATCGGCGCCCGCAGTCAAAGGCTGGATGCAGCGGCAGCACGTACACGGGCAGGTCTGTACTGGGATGCTCCGCACGGTCAGGCCTGACAACAAGCGCTGTCTGCACCTGGAACGCCTTGAATGACAATGCTGCTCTTCCTTCTGCACCGCACTAGTCCCACCAAGACCTTGCGTCATGAGGGTTTAGGGTGTAAACAGCGCGAGGGAAAATCTCCCGGGAGACCCAGACCCACCCGGGAGCGCTGGTCGTGCTGCGCAAGCCATGTTGCTGGAGAAGTCGCGACGTGGAAACGGCATGGAATGCTCCAATTGGTTGGACAGAAAACTAGAACCCGAAGGCAATCACATCACACAGAGCGGTTGGGCGTCGAATTTTGCCGGTGCAGATTTCGACAGGGCTGTGCATCTGATGTGAACGGCTATGGGCATCAACTCGCTCTGGAAGGTGCAGCGCACGCACAAGCTCGCATGTCAATACCGGTCGCGGTATGGGTACTCAGAACTGCATTTCCTACTTGAAATCACGCGTGACGCATGCGTGCAGGTGCTCCATGAAAACCATCTCGTCCATGACTACCAGGTAGGACCCTCGCCTGTGCGTGAGTGTGCAGATTGACACCGTTGTGGCACCTGCCGGTCAGACGCTGCTCGCCACACAATGCAACATCACAAGGGCATGCTGCGGTGTGGCGCAGGGGAACACTGGCGAAGTGTTGCAGAGAGTGTGCGGCCAGGCGGTGGCGATAGATATCAGCCTGTGGATATTCCAGGCGGCCACGCAGCCGACGATCGCTGGCATTTTCAGCCCCTATGCACGCATTTTGAAGGTCATCTTCGAGCGGGTGCGACACAGCCCAAAATGGGGCAACTTAGTACAATGGTGATTCTGCTGCAGAGGGGGATAGTGTGCTGGGCCATGGCCTTGGTTCGATTCGATTGCTGTCGCAGATGGTGGGAAAATCATGATCGCCTTCTTGAACGGTCGAGCTGCTGGCGCTGTCCTTGCATTCTGCCGCCGCAGGAGGTCGACGGCGGTCATGTGCGAGGACGTGATGCTCTACAGTTGACACAGCGAACAGCCGACAGCCGGGCAGCCGCCTCTCCTGGTGCAACTCTCCTCGATTTCCCTCTGACTCCCCGCTGCAGATCAGCAACTGGCTGCGGTTTGGCGTCATCCCGGTCGCGGTGCTGGACGGCGGGTCGCCGGTGGAGAAGCGGGCGACGATGATCGCGCGCGGCAATCTGGATGCGGAAAAGTTGGCGGTCAAGGACGGCGACTGGGATGACTCCGATATGGTGGAGGAGCCGGAAGGCGCGCCGCACATCAATGTGCTGGCATATGCCCTGCTGGAGGCCATGGTGAACTGCCTTTCTGTATTTCTTTCGGATGGTTCCAAGGACAGCGACTGGGACGCCGACATGGTGGAAGGCCCAAAGGCGCACCGCACATTACTGTGCGGGCTCACGGCCCTGCACAAGATCCAGTCGGCCTTGCATGTGGCGTGCAGGGAGTGCTGGTCGTCCAGGCGCCCGGCGAAAGCGGAGGCCACCGTGGCGGCGCTGAATGCCGCGAGATGGTCCGCAACAAGCAAAGATAATCAAAAACAGACAAATCAAATGTTCCTGTGGCCTGTAGGGGTGCTGGTTGTTCAGGCGCCTGGCGAGGCGGAGGCCACTGTGTTGGGGTTTAGAGCTGCAGGCCCGGTTCATAAAACCCACAAGTACTTGTCCTGTGACCGGCAGGGAGTGCCGGTGATTCAGGCGCCTGGCGAGGCGGAGGCCACTGCGGCGGCGCTGAACGCTGCGGGCCATGCTGATGCGGTCGCAACGCCAGATGGCGATGCGCTGCTTTTTGGCGCGCGCATCGTCTACAAAACGATCCACCTGTCGGTGAGGCTCGATTGCCTGGCGTTCAGTTCGCTTGAGCCCCACAGGACTGTGCTTCATCCACTGGGCTGGCGGCAGTCACTGGGCTCAAGATCACGGGGCTGCGTCATGCAATCAGTGACGCAATTATGGCCTCCCCAATGCCGCGTTCTGGCGCTCGCTCGGAGGGGGCATATGCAGTCTCTGGTTCTGGGAGGTGCTGCTGCCACACAATCAAGCTTCGGTTGTCTGCCGGCGCAGGTGTCTCAGCTGAACAGCAGCTGCCTGCAGCTTTCGGGTGTCTCAATTCGATAGCTGCTTTCTGCAACACAGGTGTCTCAGCCCAGCAGCTGCTCCCTGGAGGTGTGCCGGGCGGCGGAGGTGGACGCAGCCCTGCTGGGCTCGCAGAGATATGACGCCTTTGCCAGCGTGCGTCCCCAGCCTCCATTCCTTTCATCATCCTTTCAGTTGTTCATGTCAAGATCGCTTTGTTTCTCTCCCTCTCTTTTTGATATCTGAATCTTGAGTCTGGCTCCATAGGCGGGCTCGTTTGGCTCGGCGGGCAATCCATGGGCAACTCGCAGCCGGTCCTGCCACGCCCACAGGAACCTGCCGTCTGCAGCATGATCCAGCCACGCAGGAAGCGTCAACCATGACGTTAAACCCATTCCTCGCTGCCCTTGCATGATAGCCAGGGACCGCTCGCCGGATGTACCACCGCAAGCTGCGCGGAAATACGAGATATTTTTTATCATGATCACGTCAGGTCATCACCTGCTACAGCGCAGGCCATGCTGGTGGCGGCGCTGCTGTTGGCGCCGACTACGTCAAGCGCGGGGGGTCTAGTTTTGCTATGTAAGTTTCATAATGGATCTTCGACTTGCAGGCGATGCTGGCGGTGGCGCTGCTGACGGGCGCCGACTACGACAAGCGCGGCGCCAGCGGCGTATCTGCTGCTTCCGCCTTCCCCGCCGTGC
>JAABUL010000943.1_pt1 | contig 59014 bp, 37 predicted proteins | sample 5559151 | NCBI WGS metagenome assembly JAABUL01 (sample SAMN10711876, study PRJNA513368) | rock metagenome | isolation source: Antarctica rocks | place: Antarctica: Victoria Land, Pudding Butte sud
TTATAAGTATATTAATAAGGATATTAATCTTATTTATTTTATAGGTATATTAATATAGATATAGTAACTATTAATACTTTACTTAGTACTATAGAAGCCTTCTATTACTAGCCTATTAGGCCTTATAAAGACTACTTCTCTATAACTTAATTAATGAATACCTATATACTTAGATAATACTTATTACTATCTAAAGAATTATATATAATAAAAAATCTAACGCATATATATATAAGAATTAATATAGTTAGGCCTTTACTTATACTTATTCCTTAGCCTTTATAAGACTAATAAAGTAATTATAGCTACTAGTATCCTTATAAACCCTATTACTATTAGGAGTTACCTCCGCTAGGAAGGTATATTACTTACTATCCCCAATCAAGATCTTTGGGGGAAATCTATCCTAAATTCCCTTAGTATCTCTGCCTCAATTAGTAACTTAGGAACCTGTATAAAAAATGGAAATATGTTAATCCTACTAAATACGCATTTTTCAGGCAAAATAATGAAAAAAAAACAGAGAATTTTTATAAAATTTTATTCTAGCCTAAAAATCCTAAATATAGAAAATCCGGATTTAAGGCCTTAAATCCATGATTTTCTATTAGCGCTAGGAAGCTTAGTAAGGCTATATAAACTATAATATCTATACTAGTATAATATAGATTTTAAATATAATTAATTTATATAATTTATATACGCGTAAGATACTACCCTAATTTAGCCCTGTATTATATACCTAATAAATCCTACTATTAGGTAGTACTAGTCCTACTAAGTAGGATAACTAATAGGACTTATTTAAAATATTTTAGGTTACTATATACGTATTTATTATAGACTACTCTTACTTTACTAAGCCTTACTAAGGATTTATCTTAGTAAGACGCCTTAATAGGCTTTCTATCTTATAGATAGATAGAATAATTAATTATATGCCTCTAAATAATATTATACCTAATAAATAGTAGTAATACTAATTATTATTATTAAATATTATATCCTATTTACTTATATTAAGATTATATACTAGCTTATTAATATTATTAATAAAATATTAGCTAAAGTCCCTAATATTAGAAATATTAATAGTCCTCCGCTTCTACTTTTATATTACCTTATTAGATAGGATATTATATTATCTAATATAATAAGGCCCTTTATATAACCTCTTTATTAAGTCTATCTTATTATTATTATTATTATCTTAATAGCGCTATTAATGTTTAACTACTTACTAAGAAAAATTATTAGAGAAGGTAAGTATACTTATATACTACTTTCCCTAATATTATTTATTTAAGATCTTATTAATTCAATTTATATTCCTTTATAATACCTTTTAAATATATATTAAAGTAATCTTTTATTATTTTAAGAATTATTTATTTTAATTACTTTACCTTATAAATAGTTTTAAAAAATTATTATTATTCTAGCTCCCTTTATTATATTAAAGATTATTATCTTAGCCTTTTAAATATATATTAATTATATTAATAAACTTAATTAATATCTTATTATCCTTATTATATAAAAGAACTTTAGGCCTCCTAGATTACTTAAGACTACTAACTCTTATAATAAAGAATATAACTAATACTTTTAATTTAATTTTATAAAGTCTATTAACTTTATAAATCTTAAACCTCTTTATCTTTTAAAGTAAATAATTAATTATTCTCTTTTTTATATAATAGTCCTTAAATTTTAATAATATCCTTAAATTTAAAACTCTTATTATTATTTATAAGAGCTTATTATACCTTCTAATCCCCTTATTACCTTATTAGGAGGTATAATTTCCTTAGGATTATTAGGTACCTTAAGAATAATTATATTAAGGTCTATAATTATAAATAATAATATTATAACTTAAATATCCTTTATAAAGGAGGTAATTTATAGCTATCTTATTAATCTTAAAAATATTAATCTTAATAATATATTAATTAATAAACTTAATATATAAGTAATTATTAATATTATAATTATTTAATATATATAAGAGAATCTACCTTAGCTTAGTATTATTAGCGCTTAAGGTTCTTAAAGACCTCTAGGAGTTAATAATACTAATAATAATAATAATAGTAATAGAAATACCTTTACTTTATTAAAAATTAAGGATATTAAATACTTCTTTTTAAATATTAAGGGAGAAGGTATTATTATTACTTAAAGATATTACTCCTTTTATAAAGATATTTATTAATTTATTAATTAGGTTTAAGATTTTATTATTATTAAAGGTAAAAATAAGGTCTTTAATATCTTATTATCTTATTTTTATAATAAAGCCTATAAATAATATTTTATAAAGCTATTAATATTAGAGAAGAAGCTTTTTAAAATTACTTTATTAAAGTTATGAATAAATACCTTAATAAATTATTTTTAGAAGAAGATAATTATAATACTTTAAAAGTTATAAATTAAAAAGTTTATTATAAAAGATATAAAGATTGATAAATCTCTTTATATATATATTTAAAGTATTTTATAATATATTAAAGCTATTAACTTTAATAAGACTTAAAATTAACTATTTATTATATAAAATAATAAAATAATTAAGTTTTATTAATATATTCTTTAATTAATAATATTTATAATACTATTATAATACTTTAAATAATTAAATAAAAAGTTTAAGATTTAATATAAACTTATAAATAAGAGTTATAAGTAATTTTAAAAGGTAGTAAAGTTTAATTAATATTAAAATAATTCTTATTAATAAGATAGCTTTTCTAGGCTATTATTTCCTTATTAATAATATAATTAGAGGTAATACTATTAAGGATATACTCCTAGGCTATATAATAATTATAATTATAAAAATAATAATATTAATAGATAATTTAATTCTTAGGATATATAATTAAATCCTCTCTTACTTCTATCTTATTAGTATTTATAAATTATAAATAGAAAAGGTAATTAAAATCTATTAGGTTTAATATTATTAGATTAGATAAATTATTATAATAATAATAGTAATATCAGTAATTATAATAGATATAAGAGGCCTATAAATTATAGAAAAGGATTCTAGCTATACTACTCCTAATATATTACTTATTAAGCTACTAAGGAAGGTATCTCTTAAGTAGATAATATTACTAAGTCTTTATATTTTATAAAAGATATCTAAGATAATAGTTAACTTAATAAAAATTTAAATGAATTAGGTAATTATTATATTAATAAAGATCTTAATAATTATAAACCTTAATAAAGTTATAAGGTAGAAGATTTTTTTAATAATATCTTTACCTTATTATTATTAATCTTGAAGTATAGATATTAATATTATTATTAGATATTCCTTTTTAAAAACTAATTATATTAATATCTAAGTAATTCTAGAAAAGGATATTATACCTTACTATCTACTTATTTAGATAATTTACTTTATAATAGTAAGGTATTTCTAGTCTTTAATACCTTATTTATACTAGGTATTAATAAACTTATTAAGTTATTTATTAATTTATCTAAAGAAATTAGTACTAGTTACGCTTTTTATAAATACTCTTATATAATAGCTAAGGTAAGGCCTACCTTAAATAGTCTTAATAGAGACTATTACCTTAATTTAAGCTATAATATCTCTCTTACTAATTATATATACCTTATAAAGTCGGCGCCTAATATATAAATCCGCTATATAATAAGCCTAATTAATATATATAATATTAGTTCTAATAAGTATATTATATTAAAATATACTATTATCTCCTTATACTATTATAATATAAAGGATAGTAAGGAAGTTATAATTATAATAATACTAAGAGACGTATAATGTTAATAATCTTAAGGTAAATATATTTATTAATAATAATAGCTTAATACTTAAGAGTATAAATATACTTATATCCTAATTAAAGGCCTTAATTAGTAGTTATAAGATCTCTATTCTAATTAAATTAAGACCTTATAAGAAGTAGACTAACTATCGAGTCAGGATTCGATACCAACTTTTGGTATTGACTTGAATACTTGGTACCTACTTTGGTATTAACTCGAATACTCGGTACCTACTATTAGTACTAACTTGAAAACCTCTTGATTCCTTAGCGATACGAGTCGACCTGACTTAAATCGCTAAGATATTAAAAAATTAGTAAGGGTACTAAAATAGTCTAAGAATTTTCTAAATTTAGAAAAATTTTTAGCCCTAAATTTTTAACCCTAATCCTTACTATCCTATTCTTAAGAAATGCATTACCTTTTTACATTACCTAGAACAAATACTAAATATATTAGTAATATTACTAGGATTAATACTAATAATAGTACTATTTTTAATAATACTAGTACTACTTTTAGTACTATACTTATTTATAATATTACTTAATATTACATTTTTATATTAGTATGAAATAGTACTAAAAATATTAATAATATTAAAAATATAACTAAAATAGTATAAAAAATAGTACTATACTAATTATATCTTCTTATTTCTTAAGAATATACATTACCTTTTTGTATTACTAAGACATAGTACTAAAAATATCAAAAATATAATTAAAAATAGTAATAACTAATAGTCTTAGCGATTTAAGTTAATACTTTCAAGTTAATACTAATACCTACTATTAGTATTAACTTAAATACTTAATACCTACTATTCCTAGGAGGCTCTTATTAGCGATAATAAGGGTCTCTTAGGGTATAAAGATAATATATATTATATCCTTTATACTTAAGACTAAGTATAGTACCTTATTATAATATCTTAGGGCTTAATAGCTAGATAGTTGAATTATATATTAAAATTAAATAATATTATCTTTAACCTTTCTTATAATAAAGATACTTCTAAATTATATAAGATACTATTAATAAATTAAATAATTATATATTAATAAAATTTACCTAACGCCTTATTAACTATTTACCTCTATTAATTAGTAATAAGACTTACCGCTAAATATTAAATATAAAGATTTTCTACGCGAATCTTTAATAAAATTAAGGATAGGACTTAAGGGTTATAAGTCCTATTAAAAGGTATATCTTAAGAAATCTAAATTATCTTATAAAATTTAATAATATATATTATATATATTATTAAAAGTTAAGTAGTTTATAATAAATATATTAAAGTTAAATAAATATAAGATTATTAAGTCCTTTAAACCTAAGATATTACTCAATATATTTAATAAATAAGAAATTAATAATTAATTAAGTATTATCTAATTAAAAGTATATTATTAAAATAAAATTTATTACTTAATAAGCTTCTTTAATTTAATAAAGATATAACTATTATAAATAGTAAAAAGAAGAAGAAGATTATTAATATATTATTTATATTTATCTCTTTATCCTTTAAGCGTACTCTTTTAAATATTAATTAACCTAATAAATAATTAGCTAATATAAAAGATATAAAGGAAATATAAGTAAAAAAAGTAATTTATAAAGAGATAAAAATAACCTTAAAGGCTTATAAAATAAAATTTAAAGAAATATAAAAGTAAGGTAATCCTCCTCTTAAATTATATTAATATTATAATAAATTATATTAATTAAAAGATTACCTTACTCCTTTATTAATATTTATAAAATTTAAGGATAAAATAAAAAGAGGATAAATTAATATCCTTAATTTATCTTAAAAACCTATTAAAAAATATTAATATAATAATTATAAGTAAGGAGCTTAAAAAGAGCTTCTTTATTATTAAATATAAAGTTAATAGCTAAGGGGGTATTATTTATAATTTATTTAAAATTATTTAAGTTAAAGTTAAGACCCTCTTTATTATAAAATAAAATAATACTTATTTAAAAGAATAAAAAGGATATATTTATTACTTAAAAATAAGATTATTAAGTTAAGAGGTATTAAGGATATTAAAGTTAATAAATAAAAATTAATTATATTTAAGGATATTAATTACTTTAAGAGGTCCTAGAAAAGAGTTAAATATAAGGATTATTATAATAAGAATAATTATTATAATAAATTAATAAGATATAATAAATATATTTTCTTATAATAAAAAGGATTAAATAGTAAAATATCATATTTTTAAACTTATTAAAATAAATATAATAAAATAATTCTTAATTAATAAGTATATAATAATTACTTTTAAATATTATATTAATAGCCCTTAAGTATACCTTTAAAAAAAAGCTTATTTAAAGTTATAAACTTTAACTTCTTTATATAATAAATTACTATTATTAAAGAGTTTAAAGATATATACTTTACTTTTAATTAAAATATAAAGAAATTAAGCGGATTAGTAATAATAAAATTATAATAATTTTTAAATTAAGCCTTAATATTTATAAGTTTAAATTTCTAATAAAGAGATATATAAAACCCTTCATAATTAAAATTTAATTAATAAATTTAATTAAAGAGTATAAGGTTTATAAAGAAGCGTATTTACTTTTTAAATATCCTAATATTTAAACCTTAGTTTTTATAAAGGAGATAAACTCCTTTTTATTATAAAGAAGGCTAATAATTACCTAAATTATAATAATATAAAATATAAAGATAATTTTATTAAATATTTATTTAACTTTAAATCTAATTAAATTTAAAGTATTATATAATATAATAATAAGTTATAATTATAATATTTTGTTATTATAAGGAATAAATTTATTAAAAGAAATAATAAAATATTATAAATTATGATATCTTTAAGTCTTAATTATTATAAATTATAAGGAATTAAATAAGATAGCTATTATTATTAATATTATAACCTCCTCTTAATAAAATAAGGAATAATCTAATATTAAATAAAACCTTTATAAGAGTAGAAATATATAAAAATTAATATATAGATTTAAATATAAAAATTTTATCTTTATTATAATTTTAATATATATATTTTTAAAAGGTACCTCTTATCTATTATAATTAAAGTAAAAGATATAAGAAATAAGATAAATATTATTATTAATATTATATAATATAATAAGAGGGGATTAAAATATCTCCTTAACTTTAATAAATAAAATATTATTAACTTTAATAATATTTATATACCTTTAAGTCCTATTTAAATTACTTATAAAGTTTAAGGGTAATAAAGTAATTAATTTAATAAATTATAAATAATTATAAAATTTAAGCTTAAGAGCCTTTACTTTTTATAAGAGTATTAAATTAATAACTTTAATATAAAAGATTAATTACCTTTATATTTATAAAGATTAATTAAATAATATATTAAAATAGGAAATTATATTAATAAAGCTATTAATAAATTATAAGGTAACTATAATTATAAATTATTATAAATTATTAATAATTTAAAGCCTTAGCTATTAATATTTAATCTTAATTATATTTAAAAAGAGTTAAGTAAAGGTAATATATTAATAGATATTAAGAAATCTCCTAAGATAAAATTTAATAATAAAATTAAATTTATTTAAGGTAATAATTATTAAATTTATAAAGGAATTTATTAAATAAGATTAATATTTTAATAAAAAATTTAAATTAAATTCATAATAATATTATTTATAATATTAAAAAAAGAGGAAGAATTTAAAGAATCTTAATAAAAAATTTAAATTAAAAGTTTAAATAATAATAATTAAGATTTAAAAGAAATATTTTATAAATATCTTTAATTAAAATTATATGAAAAATTTTATAATAAAAATTTTTATATTAAATAAGAAATTAATAGAGTAATTCTTTATTTAAGTTAAAAGGTTAAATTATAACTTTATTAAAGCCTTAATAGATAAATAAATAAATATATATAAAAATTTTAATAATATATTAGAGGTTATTAAGTAATATTATTAATAATTATATAATATTAAATCCTTTAATAAAAATACTTATAAAGAGGTATTTAAGTATATAATAAAATTAATATCCTTATAAATAATTATTATAATAGGATAATTATTTAAATATTATAAAATAAAGGTAATTATTTATTAGATAATATTAAAAACATTACTTAATAAGGATAATCTCTTAAGTAAGTTTTATAAGATATTAATAAAATATTATATAAAAAGGAATTAAATTTTAATCTTTATAAAAAAGCTTATAACTTTTTATAATATAATATAAAAAGAAGGGGTAATATTAGATAATTAAATAAATAATATTTTAATCCTCTTATATAAAAAGAAAGGAGAGTAAAATAATATTAAAAACTATTAATTATTATTAATTATAAATATAAATTATAAATTATAAATTATTAATAAATATATTAATATATAAATAAATAAATATTTTAAATATAATAATTAATTCTTAATAATTTACCTTCCTTTTAAGAAGATTAATTAATAATAATATTAAAATTAATTAATATCTTATAATTAAATATAAATATATTAATAAATTATTTTAAAAAATTAAAGAATTAATTATTTTATTCTTAAATTAAAAGAAGGTATATAACTAAATTAATTATAAGTTCCTTTAAATTACTTTAAATTCCTTTAACTTACTCTAAGAATTTATCTCTTAAATTTATTTATTATATAAAGATATTAAAGTTAAAGTATTTATTAATAATTATATAAAGAGGATATTATTTATATATAATAATATATATTAAAGGGACCCCTTAAGTTATCCTTTTTTTATAATTATAATTAAATGATTAATATAATTAATTATAAAAATCCCTTAAACTCGCGGGGTTTAAATAAGGGAATAGATATTAAAAACTATAATATATATAAATAATATAATAATTATCCTTTGATTATAAGAGGATATTAATATATTTATAAAGATCTTAATAAAATATAATTAAATAATAAAAATAAAAATTAATTAATTAATTTAAATCTTATATCTTATATATTATTAATATATTTAGTATTAACATATTTAAAGTTAAGATAATTTTATTAATAAATCCTTATAAATATTTAAAGATCTTAATGAATTTTAATATTAATAAATAATTTAATAAATTTTAAAAAGAGATTTTAAAGAAAGTTAAACATTTTATATATTATTAAATAAGATTAAACCTCTCCTTTAAAGGAAGAGTAAGGATAATTATTATATTTATATTATCCCTCCTTAAATACGCCCTCTACTTTATTAAAATATTAATTAAAGTTAGGGATAATTTAAAAGTAATATATTATAAAATAATATAAGATAATAAGATATAAGGAATAATATAAGACCTCTATTATTATTATTTAATTAAGAAAGGTAAAGTAAATACCTTTAATTTTTAATTTATTATTAATATCTCTACTTTCTTAAATATAATAAGGGTTATTTAAAGATTTAATATTATATAAATCCTCTTAATAAAGGATATCTTAATTATAAATATAATAGTCCTACCTTATATCTTAATAGTTATTAACTTATAATTATTATAATTTTACTATTAATTAAATTATATCCTTAAATTATTATAAGGATTATAAATTTCCTTATAATCCTAATATTCTATTATATATATTTAGGAAAAAATAATAATTTAAGGAACTTAAAGAAATTCAATTTAAGATTATAATAATATTATAATATATAAGGGTAAAGGTCTTTAATAATATTTAAAACCTAATTTAATAATTATTAATAATAATTATTAATATGTAATATAATATAATATACTCTTAACTTTATAAATAATTTTTACTTAAATTAAGAGGTATAAATAAAGCCCTTAAAAGAAGTAGAGGTAGGAATATTATATAAAGCTTAACCTTAAATAAGACTTTATTTATTAAACTTACTTTTAAGAGATCTCCTTTAAATTAACTTATAATATTACTTTATAAGGGAGATTAAAAGCTATATATTTTAATAAATATATTAAAGATCTTATTATTATATATTAATACTAAATAAAAGGTTAAAGATCCTTTATAAAATAAATATAAAAAATAATAAAAAATAAGTTTAAGACCCTTTATATAAACGACTTATTATAAAGGTTATTTTATTATAAGATAAAGATTAAAATAAACCTACTTTAAGTATTAATAATATAATAACTATATCTTATTTATAATATAACTTAATCCCTTATATATATATATATATTAAATATATAATTTTAAAGAAGGTATAAGAGGAGTTTAATATTACTTAAATATACCTATTAAATACTTTATCCTTAAATATAGATATAATAAATAAGTTAATTATTTTTATAATACTTAACTTAAACTTAATAAGGATAAAATAATATAAATAAAATATCTTATATTAAATAATTATTTAATACCTTTAAAAATATTATTTATTATATAACTCCTTTAAATTTATTTAATATTAATAATTAATAGTAGTACGATCCTATTATTATTAATTAATTTATAAGTAAATCTTTATAAATTAAATAATATACCTTTATAAAAGATATTAAAAAAAGGATTACTTATAATAAATCTTTTAAGCCTTATAAAGGGAAGTACTATGTTTTTAAAGGTATAAAAAGGCCTTATATATTTAAGATCTAATCTATTAAAAGCTTTCTTTTATAAAGATGATAAGTACTTAAGGATAAAAATTATTAAAGAGGATAACTTTATAAATAAAATATATATTGTTTTATTAAATAATAAAGATAAACTAATAATATTAAGGCTACTATTTAAATAATTAAACTTATTAATTTCTTACCTTTTCTTCTAAGTCTTTAATATAACTTTAATATTTAATAAGTAGGACTTAAAGGAGGTTATCCTTAAATAACCCCCTTATATATAAGATATTATATTAAAAAATATAATAGGCGTAAGTAGTTTATAAATTTAATTCCTTATAAATTTCCTAATAAGATACCTCCGTCTAGGATATTAAATATACTTAAATAAAATAAATAACTTTTAAATTAATACTTAGTACCTACTATTAGTATTAACTTAAATACTTGATTCTAACTATTAGTATTAACTCGCTAAGACTCGAGTTAGGTACCTAACTTAAGTTCAAAGTACTAACTTAAGGCGGTTAGTCTAATAAGAAGGTAATTAAATATTTAATATATATAAAATAAATTATAATAATTTTATTATATTCTTAAATATAAATTCTAATCTATTATATCTCTTTATTAGACTATAATTTCTTTTTTAAGCTTAACAATTATTAGGTACTATCTTTATATATATATTTAATAAATATATCTCCATTTACTATATTAGCTAAGAATAATATTAATATTATTAATATTATTCCTAGGAACTATTGTTTAGGAATAGTATAAGAATTAAAGTTTAATAATTATTACTATATTATAATAGGTAGTAAAGATATAGCTAAATTAGTTATATAATATCCTATAAAGGAGTATTATATAAGCTAGATTAAGTATATACTTAATAAGGTAGTAACTACCTTTATAATTATTATACTTATAATAGCTACCTTATTTATAATAAGGGCCTTATTACCTAACATATTAATATCTACTATACTTATAAATATTATTATACTTAATAAGGCTACTATTTTTAGTAGTTATCCTAAAATTATAAAAGTTATTAATAAGTTCCTTAAGTTATAAGAAGAAGGTAGTTTTATAAATATATTATAAGAGGAATAGATATATATATCCTTAAGGTCTAATTAAGAGTCTTATATACTTAAGACTACTTATATATATTTATTAAATAATAAATTTAAGGCTATTATAAATTAAACTTTTAATAAGCTTTATAAATAATATAGGTTATTATAAATAATAAAGTCTACTCCTTTTAATTTTCCTATTTTTATTATCTAGGGAATTATATCTAATAGTAAGTAAAAAGGTTATATAATTATTAATATATATAACTTTAATATTATTATTTAAATTAATATTTATACTTTACCTTTATAACTAAATATAATAGCTTATATTAAGAGATATTAATATATTAATATATTAATATTATAAATATAATAAGTTTTTTCTAATATTAAAGATTTTACTCTAAGGACTATTATAAGCTTATTATTATTAATTATTATAAATAAGAGTCTTTTAATATTATTATTATAAGTTATAAGAATTTATTAACTTATATATAAAGGTAAATTAATAGGCTCTTATATACTTATTAAACCTTTATTAAGGTATATATAAAGAATATTATTATTTATTTTAAAACTTTAAAATTTTATATATAATACCTTTATTAAGTCTTTATCTTGTAAAAAAAGTATAATATCTTAATAAATTTAATTAAAGTATTTCTTAACTACCTATTTATTTAATTATTTAATTAGAAAGTTAATTCCTTTAATTTATTAATTATTATTAATAAATTATTAATTATATTAAGGCTTTTATTCCTTAGATTATTATCCTAGCTTAAGATATACCTTAAAATAATAAGTTAATTCTAAGGTTATATAGCCTATTATATTATTATCTTTAAGCTATAATAAAATAGGAAAATATTAATACTTATTTTATTACCTAAATTAGGATATTAATAAAAGAACTTTATAAAGAGAAAGGAATTTATAAACTTATTAAATTTAAAACTTACCTTATTTAAAGCCTTATAAAAAGCCTTATTATCCCTTATATATATAATATATTTTAATAATAATATTATCCTTTTTATAAATCTTAATATTAATAAAGTTTTTAGTTTTAAGGTTATAATCTATTATATAAATAATATTATTAATAGTAATTATCCTATTTATTTATAAGTCTACTTAATACTATTCTTGAATTACCTCTTAAAGGATATTAAAATATACTATTAATTAACTAAGTTAAAGCTTATAAATATTATTTAAGTCCTTAAGAAGATTAAGTATATAATAAAATTAATATTAAGGATAATTATATATATAAATTATAATATTATATTAGGTATAATAAAGTAGACTATTATATTTATAAAATTTATTATAAAATTTAATTTATATCTTATTTAAGTATTTAAATATATTTAATATCTTAATAATATTAAGTTCTATTATAAGCTTAGTAAGTAATATATTTTATTAAATACTTTATTATACTTATATACTATTACCTTTAAACCTTATATTAATAAAGAAGGTAAGCTTAATATCTTATAAGAATATACTTATATAATAATATATCTTATTAAGCTTAACCTTAACCTTAAGTTAAAGAAGTAAATAATAGAAGGTTATAAGGTAAATATCTTATAAAAAAAGGTTATTAAGGTCCTTAATATTAATAATTACCTTATTATTAAAGATATAATAGTAATTCCTTTTTATTAAGTAAATAGTTTAATATAAAAGGTTAAATAAATAATTAATAACTATACTTTTTAACCTAATAAACTTTATATATTAAATACTTATATTAAGATATTTTTTAATATTATTTATATTATAAAATATATTAGATTTATAAAGTATTATAAAATCCTTTTAAGATAATAATATATTTATAACTTATCTTATTAATTATAAGAGTTTCTTTAATATTATTTGTAATATTAATTATATTAAATCCTTAAGTATATACCTTATAAGTCTTTATAATTTATTATATTACCTCCTATCCTATTTTATACATTAATAATTAATTTTATTCTTATCTTATTAATCTTTATAAAGGGATATAATATAATCTTTATAATTATTAATAAATTCTTATATAAGATTACCTTAATATTAGGTAAGAAAACCTTTTCTATCTTAAATTAAGTTAATAAATTACTATATTACTTTTAAAAGATTAATTAGGATCTTCTTAAGGTAATTATTTTAAATTATAATAAAAAGCTCTTTAATAAGTTATAAAGGTCTTTATTTAATAAACTTAATATTAACTTATTATATTTTATAATATATTATCCTTAAATTAATAGATTAAGTAAATATATAAATAAAATTATTAAAATTATTAAAATTATTAAAATTACCTTATAATCTTAGATATTAACTCCTCATAACCTTATTATATAACTATTAACTATTTTTATTATATAAGTTAATTATAATAACTTATTATTATTACTAATTAATTACCTAAATACTTAATAAAGTTATTTATAATTTTTCTCTTAACTAGCTACTTAATCTTATTATATATAAGAAATAGATACTATTTAAGAATATAATATAATTATAAGTATCTAATATTATTACCTTTAAGTAAACAAATTCCAAATTTTATTATAATAGATATTATTAACCCTAATACTTCTAAGTTAATAATAAAATAAAATAATATTTATATTTATATTATAATATACTTATTATACTATTAATAAGTAAGAAATATACTTAATAGTATATTAGATCCTTTAAGGTCTTTAAGTAAATTAGATATCTTACTTATTACCTTAATATCTTATAATATTAATAAATCTATAACGTCTTTATAATAGCTTAATTAGAGCTATTACTATTAAGGCCTAATCCTTATTTCTACTTATAACCTAAAGAGCCCCTATTAATATATATAAAAAGTAATATTAATAAGTTTAAGTCTTATAAACTTATTAAGATACTTAATAAATACCTTATTTAAAAGGAATATAACCTTATTATAAAATACCTTATAAGGTAGAAAGGTTATAAAGCTTAATATAATTAATAAATAAATATTAAGGAGTTAAAAAATATTATAAATTTAATAAATAATTATAAGAAGGTAAAGGATTAGGTATATAAAAGGAACTTAAGTAAATACTTATTATAATAGTAAATCTTACTAACCTTCCTACTTAATTAATATTTAAGGTAAAACTTACTATTACTATCTATTAATAAAAATATTAATATCTTCTTTTACTACTAGTAATTATTATAGACTACTCTTACTTTACTAAGCCTTATTAAGGATTTATCTTAGTAAGACGCCTTAATAGGCTTTCTATCTTATAGATAGATAGAATAATTAATTATATACCTCTAAATAATACTATACCTGATAGTATTTAGTAAAATCTAATAAAATCTAATCTTAAGGGCTAATATATAAGCTTAATAGATATTCATATATAATACGTAAATCTTTATAATATATAACCGCGTAAGATTACTAATATCTTATCTATTACTAGTAGCTTTACTATTATAAAGGCTAATTATAAGGGGAATTTTACTATTATTACTAGGATAACTAGTATTAATATTACTAAAAAGATTATTATCTATTAGCTATTTATTATGAAATAATATCTTACTATTAATATACTTTAAAAACAAGGTAAGTATAGTATAAGATAATAGCTTAAGTATATTATACTATAGGTTAATATCTAATTAGTTTTATATAATATATAAATAGTTATATATAGACGTTATATCTATAGCTTCAGCGTAGTAGAGTATTTACTAGAACTATATCTTAGACGTCTAATTCTAATATTTAATATTCTATAGATTATAAGCTTAGGACTAGGAGTTAAGATACGGTAAGGCTATTATAATATATATCTTAAACTAGTTAATAAGCGTAGTATACTAAAGTTATAAGTTATATATTTATAAGCCGGATTTTTTAAAGTTTATTAGTTTATTAGTATATGATATTAATACTCTACTATATAAGTATTTAAGAACAATAGTAATATTATTATTATAGGAGTAAGCTAAATACTTAAGCCTACGTCTTAATATATAACATACTTTCTAGTATTAATAGTATAAGAATTACTAGACATCTTCATATTAATATACTTAGGATTAAAGAAACTAATATCTTCTAGCCTTAATTTCTTAACAGGTATAATATTATAATAGTATTACTCCTATTACTCCTACTACTATTCTACCTCTTATTCTATCTTAGCCTTATTAGTTAGTAAATTTAAATTTAGACTAAGTATTCTAAATAAGATATTAATTTCATTATTAATTTCTATTATTATATTTTATTAATTAAGTGTATTAATAGTATTAAGGTAGATAGTTAGAGATTATACTTACTTAGGAGAGAAACTAGGTAAAATTATAGGCTTTTATAAGCTTTTATCTTTACTATTATTTAAGCTCTCTAAGGACTTCTTATCTTTAAGGTTATCTTTAGACTAGGTCTAATAAGATATACTATTAATAGACCTAGTAAAAGGATTAATATAATTAGCTAGTTAGGTAAGAACTTAGGAAGTATAAGTACTTATACTTATTCTTATAGTAATAGTCTTATATATAAAGGCGTTAATATAATAGTAAGAAGAAGTAAATAAGAAGTAGTACTATATATAAGTATTACTACTATTTATTAGAATAATAACATAGATATATTATATAGTAGATAATAATAATAATAATAATAATAATAATAATAATAATATCTATCTACGTAGTTATAAGTAATACAGATACGTACTAAGTAATCTATACTAAGACTTAGTTATATAACTAGAGTTATATTATAATAGATATATATTTATTATTAGTATCTAATAATATAAAAATTATATTATACTATCTATTAGTATATTAAGTATAATTAATTCTATTAGATTATATACTAAATTTATATAATATAACTACGCTAAGATATTACTAAGGACTTACTAAAAATGCTTAAGTATACTACTATCTTACCTACTAATTAACGTCTACTTATTATAATATATATCTAAATAGTATAAATGATATATATAGACTTATAAAGTAAATTACCTCCTAAATAATATAGATTAGCTAATTAGTAATAAAGATATAACTAACTTAATAACTTTACCTATTAAATCTATATATCTTAGTACTAATTTACCTATTATACTTATACCTATTACCTACTAACTAATTGATATCTACTTATTATAATATATATCTAAATAGTATAAATGATATATATAAGCTTATAAAGTATATATATCCTAAAATAATATTAATTAGCTTATTAATATAAAAGATATAACTAATTCTATTAGTTTATATACCTAAATCTATATACTAACTACGCTAAGACTTATAATTACTAGGTAGTAAAGGTAAATTACCTAATATATATAAAAATCTAGATTTTAATAGGTGTTTTCTAGTTTTATATAATTTAGAAAATTTATAAGTAACTAATTATAAATAAGCCTACTTTAAGTACTTAAGAATAATAATATAAGGTATTATTATTAAACTAACTAAAACTAATTATAACTACTCTAAGTAAACTAAATATTTTTATAGATATATACTTAGTACTTAAAAGTCTTATTCGATTAACTTTAAGCGCTTATAAGTACGCTCTTACTACTCTAGGTATAAAGTAACTACATTAAGTTAGTACTTTAAACTTAAGTTAGATACCTAATTTAAGTCTTAGCAATTTAATTCCTAAATATAAAATTAAGTATTTAAGTTAATTCCTAAATATAAGACTAAGTATTTAAGTTAGTTTTTAAGGAGGAGTTAAGTATTAACTTAACTAACCTAACTTCAATTACTAAGACTACTATTTATAATATATTAATATTTCTAAGTACTAGTTTTACTCCTTATTAACTACTACTTTTAATTATTTTATTAGAATATTTAGTAGTTATTTTAAGTAATATAAAAAGGTAATATATTTCTTTAAAAATTAAGAAGATATAAAGTATAAGATAATTTAAAGTAATAATAATAATTTAAATTAAAAATTTAAATTAAATTTTAGCCTAATTTTAGCCTAATTTTAGCCTAAATTTTTAAATTATTTATATTATCTAGATATTTAATACCTTAGTAATTTAAGTTAGTTTAATATAATTTACTAAGGAATTACTAAGTTTTTAGATTAATTCTAGGAGCCTAGCCTAAGTATTCAGTCGATTCCAAAAGTTGGAATCGAAACCCGACTTAACGGTTAGTCTATCTAAGTAGAAGAGGGCTAGCTCTAGTAGTCCTAGAATGAACTTTCTTAACTTAGAGCTTAGAAGCCCTAGGACTAGTCCTAGGTATCCTAGTAAGTTCTTACTAGAAATTATTAATATTCCTATTCTATATTACTTATACCTCTTCTACAAATTTAGCTAAATTACCTAAATCTAAGGTTAGATTTCATAGAATATTAAAGAGATACGTAGCCTTAATAGCTATTATAGTATAAGAGATATAAAGTAAATAAAGACTATAATTATATAGCTAGTATATAATACCTTTAAGATCTTAAATACTTAAACTTTATAACGTTAATTAGTTAAATTACCGTACTAGAACTGTTGACTATCTGCTACCGCCTGTAGACCATCCAAGTAACCCACTGCGCGCCGCTAAGGTACGGTAGTGTCCGGCTTGGCACCTTAGTCTTGCAGAAGCCACTGCAAAGCGACGTTAATCGTTCGTTCAGCATCGGCTTGCGGGCTGCCGCACTGACATCCTTCCACAACCCCCATGGTCTCTCCAGATTTTGCCAAACGTTTCCGACTTGAGAGTCTTCAAGAGCAGCTTCATGAAAAGTACGCCTTGGCCTAGCAGAGCACATCCTGCAGTGAGTCGAGTTGCGCAATCACAACCTTCCTCAGGCAAAGCGATAAAGCCTGCCAGACTAATCTGTCAATGTTGATCACAGACGCCGGAGGAATCCACAGATTCGCGGTCCGAGCAGATTTAAGCCGGCCCATCAGCCCTACCACAGTTGCACCGATGCTTGTTTTCAAAAGGAGACGTTAGGGAGTGCACTCTGACGAGGGTTGGAGTTGAGCATCGGCACCTCTTGCTTGTACATCTTCGAGGCAAATCCAGCACTCTCTATACAACCCTGCTATTCGACTCTGTTCACCTTCTCTCTTCCAATTTGCTATCAAATCCCCTTCGACGCCCTGGCCTCCGTTTGGGTATTCTCAGTCTGACCATAAGTCATCTTTAGCCTGTGGCTTCGGTGCAAGAGATGGCTACTATGGCTTGGCGGCCGGAAACAGAGCCATTGAAGCAGCTCGTTGGCTACTTGAGGGATGCTTTGAGCGGCCACGACCAGAATGCACAGAAATACGCCACCTTGGTGAGGATGAGGCGAAATGAAAGCCCCGCAAGTATGTATAAGTAGGCTGACTTTTAAAACCCGAACAGATGCTCACGCAGGCAAAGTCTTCGCCAGACATCATCAACTATTTAACATATATATTCTCAAACGGACAAATGCTACAGTCCCTGAATCTTAGCGCGCCCAATGTGGATCTTGTACGAAGTTCGGCAGCTTTGAACCTCAAGAATACAATCAAAACGTCATACAGAGACATTCCAGAGTCTGGCCGAGCCTATATCCGCGCTTCGGTACTTGGCTGTTTGGAAGACTCCAACCCACAAATAAGGAGTTTTGCTGGCACCGTCATTACGGAAACTGTACTGAGAGGTGGTGTACTTGGATGGCCCGAATTGCTCCCAGAACTACTGGCGATAGCGGGGAATGATCGGGGAAACACATCATCCGCAGCGCAGGAGGGAGCAATGAGTGCACTTGCTAAAGTGTGCGAGGATAGCAGAGGGGAGCTCGATCGGGAGTATGAGGGGTCACGGCCTCTCAACTTCATAATTCCGCGCCTTCTCGACATCACATCTAGCGCTATTGCCAAAGTTCGTGCCCTGGCCTTGGCCAGCATAAATTCATTCATACTACAGAAACCTCAGGCTCTTTTAGAATCGCTTGATTCCATTTTTGCCCGGCTCTTCCGGTTAGCAAATGATCAGAGTGACGACGTTCGCCGCAATGTATGTCGTTCGTTTGTGCTAATCGTCGAAATCAGACCTGATGCAGTCCAGCCACACATGGCAGGCTTGGTGGATTACATGGTCGTGCAGCAGAGGAATACTGATGACCCAGAGCTTGCGTTGGAAGCTGCTGAATTTTGGCTTGCAATCAGCGAAAACGACAAGATGTGTGCCACTCTGGGTCCGTACTTGGACAAGATTGTTCCTGTCCTGTTGGAGAGTATGGTCTACGATGAAGAGGCTGTTATGCGCCTCGAGGGAGGTGAAGACGACGCGGAGGTAGAAGATCGAGCGGAGGACATTAAGCCGCGTTTCGTCAAATCGAAGACCTCCAGGATGATTTCCAGCTCTGGCGAACTTATCAATGGCCAAGGTTATAGGCGGCTGAACTCCATTAATCTGGGTGATGATGGCGACCTGAGTGAAGGCGAGATAGAGGAAGAGGACGAGGACAGTGGCGCCGACATTGAAGAACAGTGGAACCTTCGGAAATGCTCCGCTGCAGCTTTGGACGTTCTCGCATCCACCTTTCACGCCTCTGTATTCAATATTGCATTGCCCTACCTAAAGGAGAATCTCCGCCACCAAGAATGGCCGAATCGAGAAGCAGCCGTGCTGGCCATTGGTGCTGTTGCAGAGGGTTGCATGGGTGCCATAACTCCACATCTTCCAGACCTGGTCCCATACCTCGTCTCTTTGCTAAGCGATAATGAGCCCGCAGTCCGCGTTATTACCTGCTGGGCGCTGGGACGATACTCTGGGTGGGCTTCACATCTCGAGAGCCCAGCCAGCAAGAAAGCGTTCTTCGAGCCCATGATGGAAGGGATTTTATACCGTATGTTAGACAAAAACAAGCGAGTACAAGAATCAGCCGCATCAGCTTTCGCAAATCTGGAAGAGAGAGCGACGAAAGAGCTAACTCCATACTGTTTGCCAATAATACAACAGTTTGTTCAATGCTTTGAGCAATACAAAGACAAGAACATGTTTATTCTCTACGATTGCGTACAGACGCTCGCAGAGCAGGTCGGTCCACCACTCAGGAGTCCGGAACTCATCAACCTTCTGATGCCGGCAATTATTCAACGGTGGAGTAAAGTTTCCGATGAGTCACAAGAACTTTTTCCACTGCTCGAATGTCTCTCGTACGTCGCCACTGCTTTGAGTGATGCTTTCGCACCTTTTGCGATACCTATATTTACGCGATGCATCCGTATCATTCACCAGAACTTGGAACAATACCTCCTCGCAGTCCACAATGAGCCTATGGACAAACCCGACAAAGATTTCCTGGTCACAAGCCTGGACTTGTTAAGTGCCATCATCCAGGCATTGGAGCCAGCTAAGAGCGGGGAGCTGGTAGGCTCATCCCAACCAAGGTTCTTCGATCTACTCATGTTCTGTATGGAGGACCCGAGCAACGACGTACGGCAGTCATCGTACGCCCTACTTGGCGACTGTGCAGTCAACATCTTTCCCCAGCTACACCCGTTCCTTCCCTCCCTTATGACTGTTTTGATTCGGCAACTGGACCTGGAAAATCTTCGTGATGATGACACCGATACCGGGTTTAGCGTCATCAACAATGCTTGTTGGTCATGCGGAGAAATTGCGATGAAGTACAAGCGGGGGATGACCCCTTTTGTGGAAAAAATATACCGAAGCCTCATGAGCATCATCACCAACCCACAAGTTCCAACCTCAGTCAGCGAAAATGCAGTGATTGCGCTAGGTCGCATGGGAGTTGATAATTTCCAAGTTCTGGCACCACACCTTGCTGAGTTTGCAAAACCTTTCTTGAACATCATCAATCCTGTTGAAATCAATGACGAAAAAGGGCATGCGTTTCTTGGTCTAAACCGAACAATCGAAACAAACCCTCAAGCAATGGAGGGCTGTTTGCTCGACTACTTCCAAGCCAGTGTCTCATACAATAGAGAAGACTCCCTCCCTTTTCATGGAAATGAGACTATTGGTGAATCATTTCAACGGGTAAGCTGAGGTATTGACACATCATCCATCCCAATCACTGACAAGACCATAGAATCTCACGGGATACAGAATGCTGATGCCGAATTTCGATGCGTTCATTGCGCAGCTTGCTCCGTCGGATCAGCATAGACTCAGAGCATCTTATGATCTCTGACTACTGTTCAAACTTCTCTGAGTCCATCGACCAAAGATGCCTAATATATTAGGGTCTCGAGACCTATGACAGCGCGTTTTGTACATGTGGACCATTATCGATATCACTGAAGATGGGAAGTGACTCGATATATTAATCTGCCACTGAAGATCGACGCCGGAACGAAAACAGGACGAGGTGTTTTCTATTCCCTCCCCCAAAATCATAATCACGACCTAGATTTTACGACAGCGTCACCGAAAAAGTTAGGCATTGATGGATCATGGCATAGGCATAGCATAGCGTTGCAGCAGGTCGTCGAAGACAATATCCTTCCTTTCGATTGTGGTGTACTGAGCGCGGTGGAACAGGCGAAACGCCTCACATGCAACGATCTAGACTCAGATTGGGTGAGATCGTGACATTGCATCATAGCAATGACTCGGTGTTCAGGCATTGTAGGTGAGTCAAGAGCTGAGAGTCGTTGAGCTCGTTTCAGCTCCGTAGAAACCAGCGTGAAGCGTGCCGTCTAGAACATCTCTACTAGAGAGCCTCGGCTGGATGACGACGCCACAGAAAACTATGCATGTACGGCGTAGAATCAATAGACCGGCCAAGTCATGGTTCATATCGCAATAGGGCTGGTATATGGGAGTCTATAGTGCAACATTAATCCATAATGCTCTGCGAGGCATTTGACAAAGTCGGTCTGTGATGCATTTGCATCTGTGCAAGGGGTCGGATGCTCATGGCGTGCATGTAAGAGGCGGTCAGCGGTCCAGAGTGATGTTCCCTCCGCGCGGAAGTCTCCTGATACTTCGTTTACCTGGTTGGGAATCTGTATCGTAGCCAAGTAGATTGATATCGTTGGACCGAGACGATATCCGCCCTGGTCGAGTAAAGTACTTTACTGTACGCTTTAGCCGCGCCAAGACGTCTTCCATGGCGCGCTAGCAGCCTCCACATACTGCATTTGACTGGTCCAGGCGGGCTCCGTTCTTTGAACTCTCGGGTCAGATAAGAGGGAAGCGGTTTACATGGCAGCTGATGTTGGCAGACATACTCCTACCTTTAGTCTGACCGCAGCAGCTGTGCGTTAAATCTGACGAAGGAAGGGAGGCAATGTATGAAGAAGGAGAAGGGGCGATAGAACTACTATGGTAATAAGCACTGAGAAGGAGGCAAAGGTTATGGAATTGAAATGGGTTGGAGGCGTATGGTCGATGGAACAAAATCGTCACCCATGGGTATTCTTCTCGGTCTCAGCGTGATTGTCGTCGCATAGCTTTGGTCGCAACTTGCATGAAGCATTGAAGCATGAAGCCATGAAGTCGGCCGGTCGCTTACTGGGTCGCACTAACGACTTGTTTGGCAAAGCGTCGCAACCTCTCTAAATATAGCATCCCACCGCTAAGATGTATCAGTGGGTCGGTCGTTCAGTCGGGCACTTACCACAGTAGTAGTATGCACGGTACACCTACACAGCCCCTTCCTGATGTCATACTTTGGGGCGGACTGCCAATGAACGTGTGTCCTGACTCTTCCGCCAAGTGAGCTCTCGCCCACTACTGCTCTCTGGTCGCTGGTTCTGGTCCGACGTCTCTGTTCTTCCTCCTAACTTGAAGTTCCTGCTGGCCCACTGACCTTGCAGGGCTTGCGCTTGCTCGGCCCGCCTCGTGTTGCTGGATAAAGAAAGACTGTTCGGCCGAAGAGGTCGCAGGACACTATACAGAAGCTTCGACTGCTCTGCTTTTCCTAGACGCAATTGTCAAGCCTCAGATCTCAAACCGTCCAATCGTTGCCTTCAGCTTGACTGCAACAGTGCAACAGGTCCTTGAAGGCCCGCTAGAGGCACCAACCAGATTCCACTTTCATCTTTACACCTCTCAGACTACTCGGGTCGCTAGTCTTTGTCCCACTTGCAGCTCATTCCTCTGCATCCCACTATTCATTCGCAGTACTACATACCTTCTTTGTACCTCTTACTTCCCCATCTCACGCTTACCTACCTTACAACTTATCGCGAGAGAACGCCAATCACAACTATGTCATAATTGCTACCTTGACTTGGTAGGTCTTGCCGCAACCTTCCTGGGTGCCAGACCCGGCGAACCCAAGCGAAAGCTACTCCTGTAGGTAACCTGCACTCTAAGCTTCTATTTTTGAGGTATCAGACTACTCTATCATTGAGGCTGGCTGAATAACTCGTACAACTGGCAGGTGTATACTAATCCTTCTCTATAATATCTACACCGATGCCTCTCCGTTGACCTCAGATATCAACGACTACTTAGTCACCGTTTCACCACACTCGTTTACTGTCTATCCTCTGTACTCTAATTATAATAATTCAAGATCCCGCGCCTCTCGTTTCCATTACTATCTCTACTACGATTGATACTACCACTTTGCAGTTCAAACCATTAATCGGCAAAGTCTTCCTGCACTGCAGAAATCCTCCGCTACTTGCAGTCGACTCTCACTATTTACACAACGTTCCCTTTTTTCGAACGAAGTACATTAACGGACTGGGAATGAGTGTGAGGTCGACCGAGTCAAGGAACGGATCTTGTTCACCAAGTCTCTCTCTTCAGTCGACCGAACACAAATGGCTCCACACGGAGCTGGTCCCACGCGTAAGAGTCACACCAAATCGAGGAAAGGATGTAGAACATGCAAGAGACGCCACATTCGCTGCGACGAGTCTTTCCCGCAATGGTATGGTCATGCGTCTATTGGATTAGGAAAATCAATGACTAATCGCCGATTAGTAAAAATTGCACCAAACATAATTGCAGATGCGATTACATGGATAGTCCGCCGGCAGAGGAAGCCCCTAGAAGCCCAAGAGAGCCGAATCTTTTATGGACTCCAAGGGTCGAGCACGACATTGATACATGGCAACGTACCGGCATCTTCCCCTTTCCGGAGCTGAATTTACAGTCTTTCGAGCAGTTCCGGAGATTTTCTGTCATTGATTTGCGGCTGATACACCACCTGTCGAGCATTTATCGAGACATGAGGCTCGCAGATTTTGTCCAATGCACGCTATGGGTACAACAGATTCCTAGGTGGGTGAATCTGACGAAAACGTGCTGGTTTGGCCGCTTTGCTGACCCGTCAACTCAGCCTTTTTGACGCAGCCGTTGGCCATGAATTCGTCATGAGCTCAATACTTGCCCTTTCTGCTACGCACTTGGCATGGATGACCAACTCCCAGGAGACGAATAATCTCGCATACTTCCATCGTGGCGTCGCACTAAAAGGATTGCAAGAGGCTATTGGTAATTTCTCGAAGGGGAATGCGGACGCAGTTCTGGCGGCGTCGATCTTGCTATCTTGGCAAGTATCGGATTGGTAAGGTACTACAGCTCCGACAGACAAATGATCTGCTTACACTTCTTTCAAGGGATGGCTGGACGTCATTGATGCATGGCATTTCCACGGTAAATTCGAAAGATCGGCTTTGATCGAAGTGGTCTGACGCGGGATTAGGTGACCAATTCTATGAACGCGTGGAAAGACACGTCGCTGTTCTTGAATTTCATCGAGGACAATCCAGCCTTCTTCTCGCCCCAGTCTATGCCGGCCACATCCGTGTCCTTTGACGACGATTCCTTATATCAGGCAATCAACGCGCTCCACGGCCTGTCAGCCAGATTACCGAATGTTCATCCGCTTGCACAGCGCTTGCACGAGATCATCACATTTGCTCAGGACTTCCAATCTGGTAGCACGTCTATGCAAAGCAAGCAGCTTTTCGAGAAGCTTCAATCTCTGAGAGCCTGGCTCTTTTGGATGCCAGTTACCCTGGTCAAAGCCAACGACATGGGCAGTTCAGCAATGGTTCTTCTCGCCCAGCTCTATACACTGTCTTTGGCGATCGACTCTTCCATTCCAGAACTCAAGGGTGCGGCGCTTGGATCCTTGACCGTGCAGGCAATTGAGCAAATTGATATGAAGCTTCGCTATAAAAAGGCTATGACGGTTGGGATCGAGATGAACTTCTCCGACCTGGACGAGCTGATGCAATTTTCTCGGATGACGGCGGCTCGTTCCCAGCTGGCGTCGCAATCTGTCTCAGCCCAGATTAAGCTGGAAGACATGGAGGGACAAGGTGGTGTTCAGCCGGTGAGCCAACACAGTCCGTATAGTTTCCGACCCCCTAGCATTGGATCGCAACCAGGAACTCCAACCTATCCACCACCTGGAACTCCTGGATTTTCGAGTACTCCGCCCATGCTAGCCAGTCACAGCTTTGAAGACCTTAGTCATCCGCCATCTCCATTCCTTCGCTATGATAGTCCCGTCTCGCCCCGGCATTCGCATCTGGAACCATCGCCGAGGCCTCACAGTCTTTCCTTCGACAGTCGTTCTTTATCCGGGTATGAATACAGCCTCAAAGGTGACTCGCCAGCGTACTCGCCCGCAGCCTATTCTCCTGGTTTCATACAAGATCAGGAAGAAGAAGCATGGGCTTTTGGAGGGAGCCCGCCATACTCAGGAGGGTTCGTGCCTCAACACCTTTGGACGTGAGAAGCAGGACCTAATTTAATACCCAGGGACTTTCAATACGATCATACCCTTGAAAAATCATAGCAGCCACGGATGAGCTGAGCAGACAGCGCAAGCCGCTTACCTTTCATAATCTATTTTGTGTACAAACATGTGCAAGTACGACACAGCCTATCGAGATATGGGAAGACGATGTACATGATGAAGATTTGACGGTTTTTGATGAGAAGCGATGATTGTCTTTTTTTTAGCTGGCAGAATCCAATTAATTCTAAGAACGAATAGCAAGTCGCATGTTTAGGAAGTGCGCGAAGGATCTACACGATTGTTAGTGTTCAGGACAAGGCAACTTGGAAGCGATAATTCCGTGGCAGAGTCGGTCTTAACAGCCAGTCCAAATAGAAGTGTTAAAGGACATGAGCGAAAAAGGCTTTGAAAAGGTCTACGCCCAGCGTGCAGCGTGTAGGGGTACCAATAGTCGACTACCAATGATCGATTGTATCACGGACAGGCACGGTCTTAGAATAATTTCTGCGTCACCCGCCTAGCCGTTAATCCTCCCAAAACTAGAATAGCTCCCATTCACCATCATTGTTGATTGTGTGCTCTAGCATGTCCGCAGGATGGAACACCATCGAGTCTGACGCAGTAAACACAACCTTGCAATCTTCGAAGCTCAGCCATGCTGATTTCTCCAGGGTGTCTTTACCTTTTTGATAGACAGTCTTGGTGTCAAAAATGTCCAATTTGAAGAGCTCATAGCTCTTGACGCTGCTCTGCTCGGGCAGCAGAGGTACAAATCAACTCTATCTGAACAGTAGTGGCTCGTGTGATCGACCTGACACGAAGCAGTCCCGTGTACGGCGTCATCTTTCTCTTCAGATATCCAACAGGCGAGAAGCCCAGTGACACTCCAAGAGACGGGAACTTTGATTTCGAGGGTGCAGAGAACCTCTTCTTCGCTGCGCAGATGATTCAGAATGCCTGCGGAACCCAGGCCCTACTTTCCGTATTGCTCAACAGAGAGGGTGAGGTGGAGATTGGCCCCCAGCTGAAGGAGTTCAAGGAGTTCACTAGTGCTTTCCCGTCAGAGGTGCGAAGGCCATTTGAACCTGGCTCATATCAGAATGGCTGCTGACGTTGGCCAAAGCTACGAGGAGAAGCGCTATCGAATTCGGAATTGATACGAGACGTGCACAATTCATTCGCACGGTCGTCACCTTTCATCGACGAGGCTCAAAGATTAGCAACGGAGGACGATGATGTCTATCACTTCATCGCATATACGCCCATCAACGGTGTACTCTACGAGTTGGACGGACTACAGCCTGCTCCCATATCCCACGGAGCTTGCTCATTCGACGAGTTTCCGGACAAAGTCATACCCGTTCTACAGCGGAGAATTCAGAGATACCCAGCGAACGAGATTCGGTTCAATGTGCTGGCCATGGTGCGAGATCTACGGCTACGGGCGCAAGAGGTAGGGGATCAGGACATGCTATATCAAGAAGAGCAAAAGCGGAACGCATGGCAGTGGGAGAACGCTCTCAGGCGGCACAATTTCGTTGGATTCACTGGGGAAGTATTGAAAGGTGTGGCTAAATCAAAGCTGAAGGAAGGGAACGGAGCTTATGAGAAGTGGGTTGATGATGCCAAATCAGAAACAAAGGTTCGCATTAAGGAGAAGAGGAAGGCGGTAGCTGGAGAGGTGAATGCTTAGGAAACACGGATAGCAGATGAATGATCATCAAGATCTCTCGATTGACAGATCCCCCCTAGAGTTTTGCGACTTTCCCCGCCCTTACAAAGCAGATCCATTAGATGGGGGTTTTCCTTCCATGTAGCTAACGAGGTGTTGCACAGTTGTGAAGGCACGAAACTTGGCAACTGCCAAGGCATCCTTGTATCCAGACTGGAATGCTCAGAAAAGCAGAGCATTTGGAGTTATAGTGAGGAAATTTTGAGCGTAACGGCATCATTCTTGGCATTTAGCTATCACTCCCAAGTAGAACTACTCTAGCTCTAGTTCTAGGCGCCGCAGCGGCTACTTATGACATCCCCACTTCCGCAGCACACGACTATGGCACCCAGCAGTACCACGAGAGTTGCATAAACTACCCAAACAACCAGCAGACCTTACATCGCGGCTAGAACATCCTGCTATACGCCACAACGTCTCTCGCCTCGCTGTATACTCCATGTCTCGATAGCAAGAAACCATGGCGATGGAACAAGTCCTCGCAGCGCCGCCGTCGCCAACCCTCACCAAGTCCTACCTTCCTACAACTCCGTCACCCATAGACCACAGATCCCCATGGCGGGAATCGCCTCCGGATGGCACCAACATCTTGATAAACATCAGCAGCAACGACGGTTCCACGGGCAAGGGCATCCTGATTGGCATGCTCTCTGCCTTCGGCTCTGCCGCATTCGTCGTCTTGGTCTTTGCCATCTTCTACTTTTTTAGGTACACGAATCGGGGACGGATCTTCCTAGATAGGATCGGCCGGCCGGGTGAGTTCGATGATGAGCAGGCACTGGCAAGGGAGGAGGCAGATGCTCTGGAGCAGATGGATGACCTCGAGAGAGGGGAATATCTGAGAGCGAAAGGTGGGTTCAGGCGGCAGCGCACTCCATCTTCTGATCATGATCCAAAGATCTCACCCTCTGCAGCTTTTATACAGGCCAACCCGCCCGAGACGTTACCGACAGACATCTCACTATCGCAATTCTTGGCCATACAGGAAAAGGGGGTGTCCGCCTGGGAGTTTGAGCCAGAGCTGGAGATAGCTAACTGCTTCGTTGAGGGCCGAACAGAGATCGAATTCTTCGATTCCGAATGCAGCGTCCAAAGCAATCTTCCCATCCCAAAGCAGAATGAGGTTTACTACTGGGAGGCCAAAATCTACGATAAATCGGATTCGTCTCTCATCAGCATCGGGGTTTCAACAAAACCCTACCCTCTATTCAGGCTACCAGGTCTGCTTAATCGTTCTCTTTAATCCAACGTGATTGTACTAACGTTCGCAGGCTTGCACAGATCCTCAATAGCATACATCTCATTGGGCCAACGCCGCTACAACCAACCCTTCACTCCCACCACTTATGGTCCCGAATACGTACAAGGTGACGTGATAGGTGTTGGGTACCGTCCCCGAACTGGAACGGTCTTCTTCACACGTAATGGGAAAAAACTCGATGATGTAGCCCACGGCCTCAAGACCCAGAACTTCTTTCCCACGGTCGGTGCCAACGGCCCTTGCACGGTGCATGTGAACTTCGGCCAAAGTGGATTCGTCTTTATCGAGGCGAATGTCAAGAAATGGGGTCTAGCGCCAATGACAGGCAGTCTTGCGCCGCCACCACCATATGGAAGTGAGCAAGGGAGCATACTGCTCGAAACCGGAAGAGATGGCGCGAGGCAAACGCAAGGCAGTTACGTCCCAACAGGACATGGGAGATCACGGAGTGGGAACATAAGGACGCCCATGAGCCCTGGCCCTCCGCGATCGCCGACCGAGATCTCGCTGGGGGAGCTAGCGCATATATCGTCGAACGAGGACATCGGGGAAGGGACTAGTCGGAGTGCGGAGAATGTGCCTTCGGATCAGCAGGTAACTGATCACGACCTACAAGACTTCTCAGCTCCACCACCTGAATATACGAGTCCGGAGAGATCGATAGAAAGCAATCGGAGAAGTAGCGAGGGAAGCGATAGTAATGGCGATGGCGGGGCGAGGTCGCTCGTACGACCAGGAACGCTGAGACCACCTATACCGAGCTACGATGCGGCCACGGCCAATGACTTACGGTCGAGGGAGGCATAAAGCATACCCCGGATGTGGCGTTCGATGATTTCATGCAACTGTCTCTATATATCCTGGTACATTAGCGTGAGCGTGATGCATTCATTCAAGCATTAAGGTGATCTTCTGGGCGGCAAGCGGGCGGTGGGGCCATTATCACTCATGCGCGTCACGAAAAGGGATGAAATGGCGTTAGAAGGATTGGGAGGTGAGAAAGAAGGCAAGGGATCTTTTCGTTTGGTCAACACCGCCACGTCAACATCTCATGACACGACAAATAAAGATTACTTGGTGGTCGAATCATACGCAGTACAGAACATTGACCTCATTAGTAGCCATTGATGCAACACTCCTGAAGTCTGCGATCTAAAATCAGGTTTCCTCTTGAATCATCTTTGGGAATGTCCACGAACACCCGTCTATGCAGAGCTACATATGGCCACCTATGCAGAGACCCTCCTTCAACTACCAGAATCGCTATGAGGATCCCAGACAACATCCTCCGTACTACATGGTCACATGAATCAATCCCAAGGAACTCGCCAGGCAATACGATTCCACATTCGCCCCAACCATATCAGAGCCAGATCGAAGTGCCCCTCCTGGATATAGCAAACTTACATCCGAGTTGCTCCTCCTGTTCGGCCAGCTCTAATTGCGCCAATATGATCTCTCCTGGCTCAGGCCCATCTTTCAGGGTTTCCTTAACGTGTATGATTATGACTTGTATTCCCTGCAACGGTTCCGCTCCCCCACTGCGACTGCTTGAATGCTTGCCAACTTCAATGATTGACTCTGGGACGTCGATCGTAAGATCTCGGGCTGGACGAGCCATCTCCGAGTCTTCTGAGACAATGTTAGCATCTGTACCTGGACTAACGGTCGACCTCCTCGTTTTCCGCCCCGATTGACTTGATGCCCGGCCCCGTCGAGGGCGTGCTTCAGCTTCACCATGCATCCTCAGCCCGTTACTCTGCCGTTTCCTTTTACGCGCTGATGGTTCCCGTTCACTAGGCCTCAAGGCCCTGACCTTGTCCGCAAGTACCTTTAGCTCTGCGATCAAATGGCGCGGAGCCAGATGCCCGAACAAAGTCTCGTCAGACTGTGAATTGTCATACGAGCATTCGATCAGGATGCCTGTCAGTAGGCCGGCATTGATTTTCGAGGCGGCATCAGTCCATACTTGGTTTGTTCTCGGAGAAAGTGATAATGAATCAGGCTCCACGTCGCCAAAAATCAATACTTCACTTCCAGTATAATCATCGCGTAGGAAGAAAGCAGAGCTGTCAACTGGACGCATCATATCACCAACATGCGCGTAGCTCGGGTTATGTTGCAGGCCAGTGGGTGTAGTTGCGTGCTGTGAAGCTCTTCTGGAAACGGCGTCATTGTATGCCTCATGGCTACCGCCACTGCCGCTGCCGTGGCTAAGGTGCTTGCGCATGCACTGTCCGTGACTGAGACTCCAGCATTTGACCGCCAATCCGTCGCACACCTCAATGTAACCCCTACTTTCTCCATCTCCGAATTGTATATTGCCACCTTCGACCAAGCGCATATAGCTCACGAAGCCTATTCCCCCATCCTCGTCCGACATATTTGGCCATATAACGTCGTTGAAGATGTGATCTTTGATTGCATCAATTGTAGATGGCAAAGCCGCGACCCGTTTGGGGCGCGACGTATGCTGGAAGGCAGCAGTATTGATTGCGAAACCTGCGATGTGGTCGAGATGCGGATGTGTGATGAGATAGGTCGAGATCAGGTCTCGCATGAAGTAGGAGGCATTTGCTCTGACAGACTCGAAGGGAACTTCCAAGTCGGCAAAGGGTCCCGTAGTGAGTGTACGTGGTATAATAGCTACGTCAGTTTCTCGCATAGGAGTGCCTAGTCCATTGCTGTTAGCCCGTGAATTCGAGACCGAATGTCTCAAGAATTTTGAGCTATGAGTGGAGCTGGCCCTTGGCCGTGCACCGTTATTGACAGCCGAGGCTGATGGTTCTGATAAGTCTGCCAGTACTGCTCTTGGTAGATGCTCACTGAATATTCTAGCTACGGCGGCAAGGTGAGTACCAGCATCAACGGCCAGGATCGAACCTTTAGCCCAATTTGTAGCCGTTGACCGAACCAGAAGGCCGGTCACATTGTCCTCGTTAGGACCGCCTCCGGATCCCTAATTTCAACAATCATGTTAGCCGACATGTGTGAGACAGAGAACAAAGAAGAACGGGCGCCAATGCCATGCATCTTATGCCAAGATGGTGCTAACGGAAACTTGCAGAACAATTGCCGGGGCATTGCCGATGTTTGAGACCATGTGTTTGGCATCATATACGGCGTGCCAATCAAAATCAATAGTCTCACTTACCAAGACTATGATTTGAAATGCTGGTGGCTTGGATTCCTCATCAGCCCCAGCATTCGCCGAGTTCACACCATCCGCTCTCATCGAAGTTGGCCTTGCCCCCCCAAGATCTGAAGGCGCTTCAGAAGTATGTGACCCAGGTAGCCTAGCAGCCCAACTTCTCTTCTTCTTCTCAGGTACCACGCGCTCAAAGCCAGCCACCAAGAGGCGAGGCTCAGCTACGCGTGATGATCCTTGACGATCTTTATCGGCCCTTTTGGGCTCCTTATGCGGTTATCCGTTGTGAGAATGAGTGAATGAGACGTGTCGCGGGCGGGAGACGGGAAGAGGTTCAGTCGTCAATTCCCCATGGGTAGTATTCTAAGTGGCGGTGTCGTTGGATGCATGTGAAGAGGTTTGGGTGAGGGGACAGAGGGAAAGAGAAGGGGAAGGGAAAATACTCGAGGCAAGGCCGAGCAAAGACATGCCTTCCCAGAGACGTTCCAGGTAATTGCGGCCCATGGTCGTGTTTCGAGGTCAAGGACGGAGCGCTAGAGAACGAAACGCGGCTTGGCGATCATGCAGGACAGCGTGGCTGCCAAGCTGAATCCTTACACTAAGGTATTACAGTACACCTGGTAAAGCAGGTTACAGCATGTAGAATGGATATCACCGGAGACTTATAAAATTGCCCTCCTCCTTCTACTCCCGCAATCATTGATCACTGAGAAGACACGGTGAATAGCATGTGATAGCATGTGATAGTAGGATGCGTCGCTGTCGGCTGTGGTATACAACGTATGTACCGAGACCACCATTCGAACATTCAAGCCCACACCATCTTCTTGAGGGAATGGCCCCACTGTTCGATCAGCCCAGTGCTCTTTCTGGCCTCCTCTAATGAGATTATCGCTCCATCCTCCACGAATCCCATTGCGTCGCTATTTTCACCTAATGCCGCACTTCTAATTTCCTCACAGATATTTTTGATCACTTCTTTCTCGCTCATGGCCTGCGCTCCATGACCCTCCATACTGGTGAAGCTGTCCCGCGCCGGAAGTGCTTTGAACGCAAGTACTTTGAGGTCAGATGTGCCTACTTTCTTGCTACTTTGGCTAGAAGCACCCTCAGCAGTGGAAGATTGGCTATCATCCAAGTCCACCGCGCTGCTTAGTGATCTGGTATTTACCCGTGCTATATCTTCTTTCCCAGGCTTGTACCTGATCACAAAGCCAACGTTGCGCTCCGAGTCTGACTGCGTGGCGGCCAGAGTTGATGTGATGTAAGTCCCTTTCATGATGCCAGTGACACTGCGCATGTCCACTCTTTCAAACGAAGAGACCTTCTCAACGTTCCAGTCGAATTTCACACGATATATCGCAGCGTCTGTAATCAGCAAGACGCATTCATCGAATGGGAAGGTTCGAACGGTATTTTGCTCTTGGGGGCTCATCTGCACAGAATCAAGTGTCAGCATTGCTCCTCCCATGATATGTGTTTGGATTTACAAGGCAACCAGAGTTGTTTCAGCGACAGGGATCATTCTCCAAACTGCAGCATCAATGATGAAAGGAAACTCTTGTACCAAAATCCATCCACCCATAAGATCTTCTTTCTGGTCTGCGATGACAATTTTTGAGCTTGTCTCGATAGCGCTTGCTCGGATTTTGTCCAATGACATTGCGGGGTCCCTATTTCCCAATGTCGCTTCGAATTCGTCAAAGACTTGAGCAGTAACATTTCCCAACAGATAATCAATCGCTGCTTGAGAGAAGTAGTCTGAATCTGGTAAGCAAGTGTTGATAATTTATACTGCTCGGGACGTCACACCATTGACAATATTGTTGTAGTATCTAGAGAGCGTGAGGCCAAGGTCCTTAATCGCTCCTCGGTAGTTGCGTTGTCGTGTGCGAGTATAATCACCCTTCAGTGCTGCCGTGCTTGAGTATTCTCTCGATATCTGATCACCATTGTCTGCCCAGAGAGTGTTGAACCACTGAGTCGCGGTATCAGTGCGAAGGTCTACTTTGAAACCCTCTTCCTGCAACTGCTTCTCCAAAGCCCTTTGACCACACGCGCTTTGAACCACGTTCGTTCTGTCAAGGCAGTCCATACAACTCGTCCGTAATATTCCGGACTGCTTTTTCGAGATTGCGTCCTCAGTCCCAACGGTCTCATCAAATTCATCAAGTTTTAACCCCAGAGAATCCATGAGAAGACTGACGTTCTCAAATTTCATACCGCGACAGACGGCGTGAAAGTCGAACCATTCGAAGCCGAGTTTCTTACCTGCGACGCCGTGCTCCGAATTGAACTTAGTGGTGCTTTCCTCGTATTTTCGACCAATCTCCGCCTCGCCACTTTTCTGATCCACTAAGAGGACAATTTGTACGTCGCCATACCTGCCAACGATATTGGTGAAGTGGCGCTCAAAGGCTCTCTGGTTCGTCTCTGATGAATGTTGTAGGATAGGGACTGGCTTGAAAGAGTAAGGGGATTGAGAGAAGAACAGCGGTATCGAGCCACGAATCTGGGTAAAGGAATGCACCCTCTCGTTCGAGGCCCATGAGTATTTGGACAGGATTTGCTCAGTCTCCACAGTGTTGGCTGTGTCGCCTTCATCATCGATCCCGCGTCTTAGATAACGCAATCCCGGCCTTTTTATGGACCTCCGCGAGATCAGGGTAAGTAGAAACTTTGAGCTAGTGGAAGTACCCTCGCCCGTCTGACCTTGCTTTTGAACACCAACAACGCTTCCAACATCCTGCTTGGCATCCGAGACAGCATCTAAAGTGTTCTCTGGCTCGTTGTTGACAGAAAATTCTCGCTGACCGACGAAGCCTTGCATAAGCGGTAACACAAAAGCATGATGGCCGGCGTCAATGAATGGCAGTGTTAGATGGTGATTCCAAAAGAATAGCTCGTCGACAGACTTGTGTAACGGTAGCTCAGAGGATTTGTCCCCCTCTCCGAGTCTTCTAGTGATGTCGCAATCGTAAGAAAAAAAGAAGCTTTGAGAAGTTAGGAGCATTCGTGTCGTCCGCAGAAACTTAGGCAGGAGCGTATTTGCGACGTCTGTCGTACGATCTTGGGATTTGACATCGTTCTCAAATTGCTTCGCATACTGAGGCTTGGATTGCAGGCTTTGAAGCGCTTCGCCCTGAACGCTGGGAGACGGGAGCTTTGGTGCGTCGTCCGTGCTCACTGTAGCGTTGCAGTCAGCCATTCTACCATGAGTAATAGATGGTGCTCTCAACTATGGCTGAGGAGTGGAAAATGGCTTAAAATAGAATGGCCTGATCCCAAAGAGATGCAACTCTCAGATGCAGAAATATCTCAGGATATTGAATAATGCAGTGGCAGAGTAGAAAGTGGCTGGAAAGCGTCTATGATGAAGAGCTTGCTCCATTGGTAAACACGAATAATTCAGAAGGAGCCTCATAAGTATAGCTTGAGACTCGGTCACGGAGTAGAAGATGGGATGGAAAGAGAACGTTGGCCTCTCAAGGAGCATCGTTGCATAGGAAAGGATTGGGAAGAAGTGTGCTTTACTTCCTTGTGCCCTCCGTTTCTCCGTACTCCATCCCTTTTTTGAGAACCATCTTTCCGCGAACCTGCCGTACTGACCTTTCCTAGCTAGGACATCTTGTGCGACGTTACTAGTACTTCTTTCAGACCTATCTGGTCGCGTTGCCGGAAAACCGCGTTTGGAACCTGAGCTGGTTGGAGAACTCTGGTCGTCCTCTTCAGCTATAAGCTCAGCATGTACTTCTTCGTCATCAGAGGTGTCGGTGTCCTCGGCCACAATGGCCGGACCACCTGATCCCTTTCTCAGGCTATCTTTCGCGTGGTCTATGGCCTTTTTGGCCTCGGTTTGCGAAGACAAAGGTATCAAGGCAACGTCTGTGATCACGTATATTGGAACACCCCTAATCTGGGCTACTTGTTCACGACGTAAGATGGTGATGAGATACGCAACAGGTGCGACGGTGAGCAGTCCTTGCGCCAAGATATTAGCGAGCCATTGGCGTCTCTAAATCAGGTGTCGCAGATACCAACGATGCCATGAGCTTCTGCAGATGTAAAGGAGCTCGTGGATGCAATGTACCCGAGGGAAGAGATTTCATGAGTTGCGTATTTGATTTGAATTGGCCGCTGATTACCATGACCGAGTGGATGCAGGATCAATCCCTCAACGGCAGCGAAGACTGCCAACCTCTTTACAAGGCCAGTCATTATTGGCTCATGGTATTCTGAGGCAGCGAACCGAAACGGGGACCTCTTGCAATCAGTGAACACTGACCAGATCTTGGCCGACGCACGTCATGCGAGACGTACGAGGCCGGCAATAACGTGCTAAGTCCGAAGCAAGAGCTGCCAGCCGAGCCAGCCTACAGTGCCTACCAGTCCCTCGGGCATTTAACAACCATCGAGCCGTTGACTTGCGAGAAAGGAATCCTTTGCTGAGACGAGGGTTTGGACATTGGACCCATGGCTACCCATGACTCAGCGTCGTCTTCCGATGGGAAAAGTGTCATTGTCCAAGCCCTCCTGAAGGACCTCTGCATTAGTCGCAAGAGCTGGAACTTGGCCCTGGCGAAAAAGGTTGACAATTCGACATATATACACATAAAATATCGTGATCTGCCGATATACCACCATGGGTATCATGCACAGACATGTACAAGCACCACCGCCGTTGTGCTCAACGTGAAACGCCAGGCAATGCACGTCCCTGTCATTGTCCACAGCGGCCTGCTCAGTCTTGTAACCCACAATGCTTTCCCTGAAATCAGTGCTCCGCTATCGTGACTATAAGAAGCCAACATCAGAGAATCCCGGGATCGTTCGAGGACATGTCTTCCGGCTGGAGAGACACGATGTAAGGTTTCGTAATTACGGAACCTCACTCTCAGCTTTAAATCCACTGTTTGGGCTGAAGCGTCCATTCGGACTTGGACGCCTCATTTCTTTGTCTTCGTCGCTGTCTTCTGTAAGGTCCTCGAGCCCCACGTTACTTTCTTCAAATGAGTGCATCAAGACCCCTCGCTCGCCTCTACCAAAGCTGGCACTGCCAGTGCTGGCTCGACTGGCATCGACGCTTCGACGCGTTTGCATACTCCGTCTTGTTTGCAATCCTGTCAAGCCATCCGTAGGCACTCCGTCCAAGATATGGCCATTCAAGAGCTTATGACCATCAGGGTCTCCTCGGGATAGGTTGAGCAAGTATACCCCAGTAAAAATCACAAGGAAACCGCTCAAGAGCGATATTATACTTACAGCATCTGTCGTGTTGAACCCCCGGAAGAGGACGAAAGAAGCAATTAATGTGGCTGTGGTAAATGTAACATAGTATAGTGGATTGACTCTGTAAACTGCGTCAATAGTAATCCTCTCATCAGCTTGCATCAACTCACATAGAAGTAGGGAATTGGCTAAGGGCTTTGTTGAAGTAATTCATCTGCGTCAGGATGCAGCAAACGGTCACAATCGCAAAGGCGTAGGTCGAGGGATGCGTAAGTTGGTTGTTCCCGTTCAGCGTCAACTTCAAGGCAATACCAAAAGCTTTGACCGACATGACCGATACAGACCCAACGGTCGAACAGATGGATATGTATATGAATGGAGATTTCTTTCCATGCCTGGGAGCCACCTGGTAGATCATTACGCTGGAAAAGATGGCAACTGCAGCGCAGTAGAACAAAAACCCTACAGAGCTAGTATCAGGCATCGTCAATAGGAGACACTGCTAGGGTTCCTTACCAGGCTGGATGGCATACTGCAAGATCTCATCAACCGTCTGGACCTCCTTGTCCGGCGGTGCATGTAAGACTATAATAACGGATCCGACGAGACACAAGGCACATCCGAGCTTTCCCAACGTACCAAGATCTTCTCTCAGGAAGTAAGATCCGAGTACAGCACCGATCAAGACGCTGAGCGCTCCCAGAGGAGTCACCAATATTGCTGGCGCAAAAGCATAGGCTGCGAAATTGGCAACTTCTCCGAGGACCATTGTGACCATACCTCCCCACCAGGTTGGACTTTTCAGGTAAGCAAAACCCTCGCCTTCAAAGCCGTGTCGCTCGCTCGCCTCCAACAATCCTTTCTTTGTGATAACGAAACTTGTCCCGATGGCCATGGTGGACAGTATGGCAAGCGCCAAACCCACATATTTATCCTCTACCATGTTTGCTGAGCTGAGGATACCGCCGCGGGCCCGAGCAGCCCTGACCAATGCGTGCCTTGTGTATCTTTTCTACCTACAAGGACACGTAGCGCCAGCGCGACGTCCTTCCCACGACCCGAACTAGGAACCAGTGGGCTGCCACGAAATGCCCATGGAACAAAGAATATTTGTGACAATACACAATCCGAGTCCAGTCGCCTAGAATAAAGGATGGTGGGTAGAATCGTGAGGAAGTTCGCGACGAGGGATGGGATGTGCTGCAGTTGATTTTAGTTGGGCCGCCTAAAGGGAAAATGGATTGTATTGAGAAGGGCACTGCAGGCGCGTCATAAATGAAGGTGTGTTGGCAGAAGTCAGTGAGCGGGAACAAATGAAAGAGGTAACGCTGGATGCTTCGCAGTATTCTTTGTCAATGGCGTTTCGAGGCATAAGGAGGTTACTTACTCAAGTTACTTTACCTATTTTGGGACAGGAATCCTGCTGCTAAGACTGCGGGCGCTACATCTTAGCGTGCTTAGACACCCGCATTTTGCGCTAGCGTTGAGTCTGGGAGGTCGAGGGGTGGAGCAAGGATTTAGCCTCAGTGCGGGCTATGGTTCCTTCGGACAGTCTACAGGCGTTAGCAAAATCGGAAAGGTCGTATTACAGTAATTTAGTAATTGATGTAAGAAGCCTTAAGCGTTTTAAATAATGAAGGTATTACGTACTAGCCGTACGACTTCCAAGGCTGCTAAGCCTACTCCTCAGGAGTATAAGGTTACATATAGGTATCAGGCGATTAGGACTGTCACTTGATGTTCGTCATCGGGTACGCTAAACCCTACCCGAAGACCCTGTAGATTCTGTACTGAATGTTAGCGTCTCGGCATTTTTTAGTAGTGAATTTAGTGTCCTAACCAATGAAACCCCTGTAGCGCTAACATTTAATACCGTGGATACGTAGTAGATATCAGACGTGTAGGGTACATTAGCAAAGTAGGTGACAGAAATCATAGTACACCTACTAGCGACTTGGCAGAGGGCCCTCTAAGTTCCTACTAAAATTATTAAAGATTCTCCGCTTATCTACTACTTTATTTACTACTACGCATGTAGCTACTATACCTTAGTAACTCTAAGTTATCATAGATAATAACAGCTAATTTATAGTCTATTGATAGGATTAACAAATTCATAGATAAAATATTTGATAGGTACTCTCTACTAAGTCGCTAGTGTACTATGATTTCTGTCACCCACTTGATTAGGTACGCCCTAGACGACGCCTAAGAATCAGGGTGTTTTATGTTATCGCCCTAAGACATTAGGTTTTCGCTATAGTAATTTAGGTAAACTCGTAAAGCATTTCGACTTTTAGGTATACGGAATCATGGTTAGGACGCATTAGGTATGAAACTCGGTGTCATTGATATATAAGTATTAGGTGATAACCGTAAACGTAAGGTGCAGCTTACGGCGGACGATAATTGAAACTAGGATAAAATTAAAACCACTAAGGATAATGCTATCTTAAAGCAGGTATAACGCGTACGCCCTATCCTTAGAGGCATATACCCGTCTATATTAGGCTTAGCGCCTTTCAGTACCCCTAAAAGTAGCCCCTCGGGCGCTGCCCCAATAGTATCCCCAGAAAGCAGCCCCCAGGCGCTGCCCCAATAGCGTCCCCCGGAAGTAGCCCCCCGGGCGCTACCCCAACGGTGTCCCCCGGAAGCAGCCCCCCGGGCGCTACCCTAACGGTGCTACCCGGAAGTAGCCCCCCGGGCGCTATCCTAACGGTGCTACCCGGAAGTAGCCCCCCAGGCGCTACCCTAACGGTGTCCCCCGGAAGTAGCCCCCAGGGCGCTACCCTAACGGTGTTACCCGGAAGTAGCCCCCCGGGCGCTACCCTAACGGTGCTAACCGGAAGCGGCCCCCCGGAAGCGGCCCCCCGCTAGTTGGCCGCTAAGCCTAATAGAGAGGTTCCCAATCCTGTATGCGTAATACCTACCTACTACTATTCTTGATGGTTTAATTTTGTCCTAGTTTCAATTATCGTCCGCCGTAGCAGCTACCGTCCGAGTAACGGCGCCAAGGTACTCATACTCACTGTCCTTGGGGGAGGCCTACTATGGCCTAGCCTCCAGCAAGTCTATTGCTTAAATAGCCTCTCCCACTACGCGGAACGTGCTTTCTAAGGTAGGGTATGAGTACTGACCACTGTACGCAGAAGCCCGCCCTTCTATCGCAGAGTCTTCTGTCGAATACAAAAAGGCTGGTGAACAACAAAATGCGAAGTAGTTGAGCATCATCGACTTTGTGATTGCATTGGCGTCAACACCTTGCATTATTTGACCGTGCAGTGATGGCTATCGCAACGTCTTCTCATCTTCTCTATGCAGTGAATACCATTTGCGTACTGCGGAAATGATCCACTAAGCCTTCCATATCCCCGTGCATCCTCCTCGCATGCATGTACGCCGAGTAGTGAAGGTGCTGAAGCCGAGAACCCATGTCTCACGTAGAGAAAGTGAAGAGTTTATCAGCAGGTTAGCTGTGCAGTCGAGCGGGCTTTAAGACGCCTTGAGATGCGAAAATATCGAAAGGGTATCGTGCAAGAAATGAAAACGGGGAATGACGGATTAGCAAAGAGGGACTCAGGTAGGATGGCAAGCTACTATTGCCATGACTTACTCCACCGACCTACCTTGTATTGGAATCCAGAGTCGGGCAGTCAGGGAAGATGCGTAGGACCAGACAAACACTGTGGTCGACAGGCAAACATCGTGAAGAAGCGCCTGAGCCGGAATTATTGAGGAATTGAGGATGTCGAAGTCGCCCGAGAGTGATGGGTGTCTTGGGACGCTAGAGGGCGCAACGTCGACACCTAGTATGAGGATGGCTGAGGGGCTAAGTAGACAACTAACAAAGGACTTCGCAAGATCTGAAGGCCGAGGCAAGGTACTCAAAACGAGCGGATACGTTTGGCATCTGTGCAGAGACAATCAGCGGACAAAATTGACAACACCAAGAGCAACGAAGACTGCCCACCTTGTAGATCATCCTCTATGGCATCGTTGTCTTCATGAAAACTTCGAGCACGCTTAAGAGATCCCGGGCTTGGAACGCTTTTGCGCTCTGCTGGGAGTGTATCTGTTGAAGCCTGCTCTTCCAGTTCTTCGTCTTCATACGTGATCTCGTCGTCGTCGTCATCGTCCTGAGAATGACGCCTGCCATCTATCGAGAGCTGGAGTTCTGTCTTGCCAATTGGTGTGAAATCATCAACGATGTCGCCATTACTCATAGGTGGGGCAAGCTTTGATCCGGCGAGCTTTGGATTTGCATGACCATCGTCAGTCTCTCCCTTGTGATCATCGTTCCGAAGCACTGCACCAGACTTTTCAGACTCATTCTGGTTAGTATTGAATTGGTCTTCAAGTCCTTGCTCATTGTCTAGTTGCGTACGTTCCACATTATCATGACCGTCGTTTACCATGGTTTGCAGCTCTTGAGACACGTCAGCTTGGGAGGGCGCTGATCCATGTTGGGATTGCTTGAATCCTTCCTCCTGATTGCCGTTAATTTTCTCCACGGGCGAAATCTCGTGATTCTGGAGTTGGCTGGATTGCTCGATGTCTCTCGAGTTTTCTTTTATCTTCAATTCTTTGTCGGAAGAGGCTGCATTGTCTACTTTCCCGAGATACTCTAGATGTCCTGGACCGTGATCTACAAAGTCAGGTTGTTCTTTCGCTCTCCTTTCTGTGATTGAGTCATTGTTTTCGTCGTGCAGAGTGTCATGGGTCACCTGTTCTCCCTTCGCAGTACGTTCGCGTATAATTCCAGTGCCTTGAGGTTTCGCGGGCTCTTCTTGTGATACATTCTTATCTGGATCGTTAATATTCCCGTCAGCGGTCACATCGAACGAATCCCCCTGCAAAGTAGATGAACCGCATGACGTTCCTTGCGCGGGCTCTCCGTCATCTTCATAATCAATGAAGTCGTCGTCATCTACAATAGACTCCTCTAGCCCGTGGCGCTCTGATCCGGTAGGAGGGACGAGCTGAGGAGCTGTTTTTGCCAAATAGGTCCAGGGAACCTCGCTGTGCGGGCAGTCTGCCACAGCGGAATCATTCTCACAATTGATTCCGTCAGTGAAAGCTTCATCGTTGCCCGTCTCTGTGTTATCTGCGCTAGCATTGGCTTTCAGGGGTGACGGTGCGGGCTTAGACTTGTCCAATAGGCTCGATAAAGCTATAGGATCATTCTGCGAAATTATACCACCATGGCTGTCTCCAGCATCTTCATCTTGCGAAGCTACCGACGTCTTGTCCTTTTGACCAGGTAACACATCAGCTTGGAGAATTTCGTCTCCAGCTTGGCCGCCCGGTCCTCCTTCAGCCTCAAGCTGCTGACTCTCCTCGACAGCGTAGGAAGATCGTGTCTGTGAAAGTCCTCTTTTTTCCGCGATAGCGAACAGTAGGTATTCCAAGCGGTGTGAAAATCTAGCTTTCGTGGTTAGATTCATATAAAGCGGCGGCGGACTGTCGAGCCCATCGTAATGCTGTAGCTGAACATAGATATCTATCATTTCTGATAGAGAGATAGTGGAGCAATCTGTGGAAAACTTGGACGCATTAGCATCTGGCTCGAGTAGAGCAGAGGGAGAGATAGCTTACTTCGCTTATGTGAAGACCTAGCTCTTCGATATCGATTGTTAACTCGTCTTGCTCATTTATGCTCTCCCCTAATACGGACCTAAATGCCCCTAAAAGATTCTGCATACTGCCACTTGCAAGTTGCTCATCATCCAAAAAAAACGTCAACGAATGTTGTTCTTCATCCTCTTCGTCTTCTTCTTGGTTGACGGGAGGGAACAACGAGATTTCGTTTTCTTGATAGACCACCACAACAGGATGGACATGGATGGATACCGCGGCAAATGCGCCGTCTGAGGCAACGGGCCGGTTGTGTAAATATGTTTCAGGATCAACGTTTGACAAAGACGCCGACTGCTCTCGTGCCGGAGCCGCAATCTCTGCCTCCTCAATTCTAGAGCTTGTGGCATGCTCCGACGCCTGAGGTGGGGCGCCGACCGTCTCCTCTGTCCCATGATGCCGATATTCGTCGTGCTCCTCCTGCGAGAACTCGTGTATCGCTGGGTCGGCTTCATCCAACCTGCCCTCCTGCCTGCTACTGGATCCTTCATAATCTTTGAGCGGAGGTTCTTGATTTGTTAGCCCAGATTCATCGTGGCTAATGTTTGGTGCCTCCTGCTGTCCATTTGGAAGCATTTCTCCTGGGGCATCCTCATCGCTTTCATACGAGCCTAGCTGCTTGTGGTAGTATTTTTGGTCTCCACGATTGGTGACGTTGAATGCATGGTTATCATGCTCATTGTAGTGGAGTCCGTCGGCATCAACATGCTCTTCATCGTCAAGGAGGTCTGAAAGTGGATCAGACGGATTCTCTACGGCAAAGTCCTTGATAGTGTCTTCGTTGATACCACGTTCGAGATCGGCGTCTTCCAGATCCTCGTCTTGGACTGAAGATCTTCCCGCAATCGACCCTTCTACATATACGCCGTCTGCCATCTCATCGTCGTTGGTTGTGTTCGAGTTTTGTTCACCGACGAGAGCTGTATCTATAATCCCCTCATCGTCTTCGCCCATGTAGTCATCTTCCTCGTCCCGTTGCACCTCACCAGTGAGGTCAAGATCTATGTCAATGTCCTCACCAGCTTCGAAGTGACGATCGACGTCATTAGTGACCTCCATGGGATCTTCTGATACTGGCAATCCAATGTGGGAAGTATGCTGTTGCGTCTGGAAAGTTATCATGTTGTGGATCGAGCGCTTTGGTCAGTGTTGTTGCGCATGTTATCTGCGTAGTTAACTGTGGCGTTTCCTCGTTTAGTGAGATCGCGAAGTGCTGATAATGAGGAGGATATTGCAAGTTTCCAAAACGAGGGATGTAGGACCGATGGTATCTTGTGGCGGAATGCCTGGTCGTGTTGGGTATCCGAGTCAGCGGACTTTTCTGACTAGCAGGAAGGCGTGACGGTCGGGAACACTCGCTGATGGCTAGGAATACATCAACACCTCAAAAGAAGATTAAAATGAGACTGTGAATTGTTACACGTAATGTGAAGAATGGGAAAGTGCCGGATCTGGTGTTTTTAGGAGTGGAGTACGCGGAGGTTGAAGTACGTGCCGCTAGCATGTACTGCCGCAAGTGGGTGACAGAAATCATGGTACACTCACTAGCGACTGGGCAGCGAAATTTGGTGAGGGGCTCTCTGCCAAGTCGCTAGTGAGTGTACCATGATTTCTGTCACCCACTTGTGCCGCTTCGGGTTTAGCCGAGTCCTACGACTATCGTTTCGAACTGGGCCGCAGAGCGTCGAGGTGTCTACGGTACTTTGTCATTGATCTGTCAAGGGTCACTCTTTTAATTTGTAAAGAACATGAGCAATTGAACAGCGTTTCGCCGTAGGACCAAGTGATTCACAGCCATCATGGTATATTCATTACAGGCATTTGATGCTGCGGTCTACTAAATGTGGTCAGGTCGTACTCGCAGCTTCGATATGCACGAGAGGAGGGAAGGCCGTGCTTTCTCGTCAATTTCGAGAAGTTGCAAGGTCCAGGATTGAGGGACTTTTGGCTTCTTTCCCAAAGCTTGCAGATTCTAGCACACAACACACTACAGTTGAGCAAGACAATGTTCGCTATGTCTACCAACCTCTTGACGAGCTTTATATGGTGCTCATAACCAACCGGCAATCGAACATCCTGCAAGACATTGACTCCCTACACCTCTTCGCCCAGGTCGTTACAAGCATATGTAAAAGCTTAGATGAACGGGAAATACTTCGCAATGCCTACGAATTGCTTAGCGCGTTCGACGAGCTCGTCACTTTGGGATACCGGGAAAATCTATCGCTGGGCCAGATAAAGACCTTTCTCGAGATGGAGAGTCATGAAGAGAGGATACAGGAAATTATCTCAAGGGTACATGGTCCTTAGTCCTCATCCGCGACATAAGCTAATTATTCCTAGAATAAAGAGCTTGAGGCCACAGAAGAACGAAAACGGAAAGCTAAACAACTTGAGCTTCAAAGGAAGGAAATGTCACGAAGTGGTCGAAGTGCCGCCCCTAGAGCTCCATCCTATCCCACCTATACCCCACCTACGCGCCCTGCCGGCCTCAGTACATACGATAGCTATGAGGCTGAGAAGAACAAATCATTCAAGTCAGTTTCTATGCTGTGTACAGTCCTCACAGAGAATGCTGATTGGCTGTAGAACGACGGCTCCCAAAGGTAAAGGCATGCAGTTGGGCAAGAAATCGAAGACTACCGACATGTTTGAACGTGTAAGAGGAGATCTCGGAACACAAATAGAGCAATCGGCGCCTCTGGTTTCGAATTCCCAGCCCATCACTGCCACAGAGAAAGCGTCTTCTACACGTGTGTCCACGTCGACCGATCGCGAAGCTATTCACATAACCGTTGGAGAGAAGATATCTGCAAAGCTTTCCCGAGACGGCATCTTGAAATCATTCAATGTAAAAGGAGACTTGAACCTTCGTATTGCTGACGCGTCTATGACCAAAGTCAAGCTGGACCTGGTGGCCAATGCGAGCCACGGCGCGCAATTCAAAACGCACCCCAATGTCGATAAAGCCCAGTTCAATGACTCAAAGGCAATCCAGCTGAAAGACACATCTAAAGGATTTCCAGTAGATAATTCGGTTGGTGTACTGCGATGGAGTGCGAATGCTCCAGCGGATGCTACTGGCGTTCTTCCTATCACTTTTACCGTATGGGTGAACAAGGGCTCAGACGACACATTCACTATAACTATTGAGTACGAAATGACGGGGTCGGATAGTCTGCAGGACGTAGTTATAATCATTCCTTACAGCACTAGCGAACCAGCTATATCGAGCTTCGATGCTCAATACGAAGTGTCAGGGGATAGTCTGGAATGGACTATTGGCACGGTGGATGAAAGCAACGCTACTGGAGCATTCGAATTCGAGGCTCAAGCGGAGGACGAGGCCGAGTTCTTCCCGATGAGTGTCCGCTTTTCAAAAAGCAAGCCGTTCGTGGATGTTGATGTAAGTGCTGACCTCCAAGATTCACACGCAGTGCTGACATGTTGCATCAGGTCACTTCCGTTAGCTTAGTTGAGATGGACCAGGACGTGTCTTTCACAAAAGACATTAAGTCTGTTGCAGATTCGTACTTGATAGAATAAGCAGTAGCAAGTCGACAGATATTCATATGAGGGTTTCACATTGACATTAGGAGCTCAGCGACAATTTCTCTACGTGGTCACGTTACAGGTTGATACCTTTACATTTTAGAAATGAGGTTGCAGTCTTCCATGTATCGTTGTAGCATATCTGCCTTGTGAAGGCCTCGAGTGTACACAGTAGCGGTGATGTTTGGGGACAAGCGCCACTTCCGCCGACCTCAGCCGGCGGATCCAACATGTGTCGTTGATCACAGGGAGGCATGCGGAGAGGAACACAAGCCCAAGACACACATTGATCAAGATGGCTGACCCACTCGCCGAAAAAGTGGTGCAGCCAGCCATCAACCCTAAACACCTGGCATACTGCCCAACTATGGATCTGATTGCGTTGGCTACTGTTGACGAACAAGTACAAGTCTACAGATTGAATGGACAGAAGGTGTTTAGTGTTCAAAGTAGAGACTCGTCCATAAAGATAGGAAGAATCAAGTGGAAACCGAACGGTAAGTCCTCTGGGTATCATTTGTGTCCAAGGTGAAGCTGAGGCCTCATGCAAGGCCAATCACTCGCCACTGTGTTTAGCAATAATTCTTTGTCTTTAACGAACGCCTACACGGGAAAGGTTGTCCACCAAATAGACTGTTCCACGTATTCTGAGACCGAGATATGCTGCTTGGGATGGTCCATCAACTTTACAGAGGCTTCCCAAGTGAACGATCGGGTCAACAAGCTCAAGGGTGAATTGACCATAGACGATGTCATTAGTCGTAATCCTCAGGCCAAGGCGCTGGATGCTGTGCCCGATCTCCCACTGGATCTAGCGTTCCTTGATGTTGAAGCGTCGTTACCAAAGCTGAGCCCACTTTCTTCAGGAGGGATCGAGTAGGTCATAGCAAAAGGGTATCAGCAGCTATAAAAGCTGAAGAGACGTAGGGATGATATTTTCAGTTCAAGAACGTCACTCGACACTTTGTTTCAGCCATTGACAGCTGGCTCTACTGATTCGGCAGACATACTGGTGATAGGCTTCGAAGATGGTACGATCCATCTGAGTATATACGACTTCTTCGAGATTGGTAACTTCAATCTCCAGCAGGTAATCAGGAATTCCGAACGCTGCAGGTCACTCTTACATTGCTCTCATCCTTATTCAACAACCCATTCGTTCCTCATATCAACTTTGGTCGATGGACAGGAAGGGTTACACATGGTGCCGCTCGATCTTCGTTTGCTATCCAACGTAGGAAGATACCTATCATTACTGGTTTCGAAATCTACTCAGTTACACAATGTCCTACGCTACATTCGTCAAGTGCAGCGGCAAATGTCCAGCGATTTCAAAGCCTCTCAAGAATTGCCCAGTAGATTCATGGGGAATATCGAAGAGACGCTACGGGGGCTGTCCGATTCCAACTGGATGCGGACTGCATACCACCTTGTCGTCACTGGACATTGTCATCCAGAAGTCAAAGAATGGTTGGTCGATCAACTTGGGGAGAGGGTATAGTTGGGGTCACTAACGCCTCGCTGGTGTGTCATTGGCTGATGTGACTTGATTAGGGGCATAAGAGATGGGACAAAGCCGCCAGTACTGGCTACGAAAGTGTACGGCGATTGGCTCACGAAAACTTGCTGCCCGCCTTGGAGCGTTTCACTGTTATAGTAAGCCGCCTTCGTGGGTTTTCAAAGTTCCAGGTATCAAATGTGACTTTCGGACTTTCGACGCAAGAATTGGACAATATGCTTGCCACCGTGAATTGTCTCCAACTCGTGGCGCATCGGATACTGATAACCGCCGGTACGGAACTTCGTCAATTCCAAGCGTTTTCTGGATGGCTTCGGCAGGAGATCGATACTCAAGCTACTGATGCAAGCCCATCAGAGCCCACTGAAAAAGATATAAGTGTTGATCACGCAAGCGTATTAGAATACATCCAAGGTCCCATGATGCAAAGTCGACTTATTGACTTTGATAACTTGGAGGAGCAGCAGGAGGAACAACCCTTGCAGTGGAACTTGGCAGCAGAAGGAAGTGCATTACTGGAAATCTACAAACACGAACACAAGAATGCCATCAAAGGGAATTCCTCTGACAAGCGGCTCCCAGGGCTTGATGCACTGATCCGACATCTCGAAATTCAATGCGAGACTGTGTTTGATCAGATGGCAGAAACCCAAAGAAGGAATGTGAGGTTTGGTGCTCCAGTCTCTCTTGGCCTAGGGGTACCCTTGTGCATGGATATGAGGACATTAGTCGAGGTAGCCACTCCCATCGCTGTATTTGATGGTCTTGTGGAGACTCACATATAACAATAGGAGGTCCATACGGAGAACCTGGTCACCTACGTGGCCCTCGGGTCCCGTGCCAAGCAAGCTGCGGGTGAGATACTGCGAACGAAAGGCCCGGGGACAGCTGCTCACATTGATTCTAGTATGCATCTACCGGATTTCGATCGAGGTCGTGAACGGTATGAGCTCCACAAGACACGTTGAGCGTGCCTCCATCCGAACAGCTGGCTATGAAATCAAAGACGTCAAGTTTGTAGATGATGAGGAGCTGGTACTAGCAGCGTGCGACCAAGGTAAGACAAGGCGTTGACCACTCATTCCTAGGTGTGATACTAACATACTGTCGAAGATTCCTCAAGACTATTTAGGATTTCTTATCGTAAAATGAATGACCATCCTCTTAGCCTGCGATACATGACAGTCAATGATGATGGCGTAGGAGAAGTCGAGGTCTTTTCAAAGATCGATCTGTCATATGCAGACCAATGTAGGTCGTGCACGTGGCGAGAATTTCCAGCAGGAGTCTCGTGGGTTCCGGAGAGGCTCGAAGTTAATGGTAGGAAGGGCAGAAGAGTGATATGCGTGCTCGCTCAGGATAATGTTCATTACCGGATCTATGACTTGGATAGCTCCTCAAGTGCTGAGGAGGCAGACGACGTCAGGACGGAGGGAAGCGACGAGATCATGTCTTAGAGGAGCCATCTATGAACAGGCCTCATATCATGATCAGACTTCTTCGATGAAAATAGACGCAGGCGGAGATGACAGCGGTAACTCTGGATCATGAACAGCCTTTGCTCGACCCTCGTTGCAAATCTAAAACATGTCATTTCGAGTGCTTAGCAGGAGGTGCATAATCAGGAATTCTTTTGCAGTTACATTCAATTTGTTCGGTACGACGCAAGTGACAGTAGTTGAATCGAGAGTAGCTATCTGCGGTGATATTGAACTGTATAGTCGTATTGGTATTGGGATACATGGAAGGCTGCATAAAATTCCGAAGAGAAAGGCGATCGCGTTGCTAGTGGCAGCATTTCGCGTCCACTTGGTGGACAATCTTCAACATTCACGATTGATATTTTCGTCACAACACTAATCTAGGACACGAACACCCTTCTGAGCCATTCTCCTTTCAACCACGGCACCTTCGGAACTTTTCTTACACCTTTGACCTTAGGAGAGGGCGGCTTCGTCGATCCCACTACAGCGGTCTCGGTCGTGTGCCATTTCAATATTCCCTGGCACGATGGACGTCAATCAGGTGCTGGAGAATACCTTCTCACCAGGTGAGTCTGCCCAGTGTGTGAGGATCTTTGAATGAATGGCCATGTCAGAGCTGACTTTACTTGTACAGATGCGGCGGCACGTCAGAGCGCAGAACAGCAGCTTGCACAAGCTGCTGAGGTCAACTTCGTAGGCCGGAGCCCCCCGAATCATGCGATTGTAGCTAACCCTTCTCCTGTAGTCAACATATCTCACAGCGCTCGCTCAAGAGCTCGCTAACGAAAAGGCACAACCCGGCGTGCGTCAGGCAGCGGGTATCGCTCTGAAGAATGCATTCTCGGCGCGGGAATACACACGGCTACGTGAGATACAGTCAAGATGGCTTCAACAAGTCGACGTGAAAGCAAAGGCGTCCGTCAAAGAGTTGGCTTTGCAGACTCTTGCTTCGAAAGATACGAGGGCTGGCCAGGCTGCCGGCCAATTTATTGCATCCATAGCCGCAATCGATATACCGCGAAATCAATGGCCGGAGCTGATGCCGGCGCTGGTGGAAAATGTTGGCGAAGGGGCAGATCATCTCAAGCAAGCCTCTTTGCAGACCATTGGTTTCATCTGCGAAGGTGAAGACCAGGATCTGCGTGATAGCCTTGTCCAGCACTCCAATGCCATCCTTACAGCCGTCGTACAAGGTGCGCGGAAAGAGGAGGGTAACAAAGATGTTCGACTCGCTGCGATCAACTCCCTTTCGGATTCTTTGGAGTTTGTGCGAACCAACTTCGACAATGAAGGCGAGCGAAATTATATCATGCAGGTCATCTGCGAAGCCACTCAATCTGGCGATAATCGTATCGAAGCTAGCTCCTACGGCTGTCTGAATCGCATCATGGGTCTCTACTACGACAAGATGAAGTTTTACATGGAGAAGGCGCTCTTTGGGTTGACGATCACGGGAATGAAAAATCCAGAGGAAGATGTTGCTAAGCTGGCTATTGAATTCTGGTGTACCGTCTGCGAAGAGGAGATTGCCATCGAGGACGACAATGCTATGGCCGCGGCAGAGGGATCTGAGCTGAGGCTATTCTTCTCCTTCGCCCGTATAGCAGCCCGCGAGGTTGTCCCTGTACTTTTACAGCTCCTGGCTCAGCAGGATGAAGATGCGGCGGACGAGGACTACAACATTTCAAGAGCTGCGTATCAATGCTTACAATTATATGCACAAACCATTGCTGGAGAGATTGTGCAGACAGTACTAGGCTTCGTGGAGCTGAATCTACGTCACGCTGACTGGCATTTTCGAGATGCCGCTGTCTCAGCATTCGGCGCAATCATGGAGGGTCCGGATGAGAAAATGCTTCAGCCATTGATCAAGCAAGGCCTGCCCGTGCTCATAGGAATGATGGATGATCCGGTCGTGCAAGTCAAGGATTCGGCTGCGTTCGCGTTAGGACGGATATGCGAAAATGTATCGGAATCCATTGACCCACAGGAGCATTTGCGTCCGCTTATTGGGGCTTTGTTTGCGGGTCTGTCAAGCAGCCCGAAGATGGCAGGTTCTTGCTGCTGGGCACTAATGAATCTCGCTGAGAGGTTCGCCGGCGAGCCAGGAGGTCAAGAAAACCCCATGTCGGCACATTTTTCGGAGAGCGTACAACGTTTGCTTGCAGTTACCGAAGGGTAGGTCCCAAATTTTCGGGTATTGGACTATGTACTAATGTGTGGCCTAGCTCTGACGCCGATAATCAGCTACGGATGGCCGCTTACGAGGTGCTGAATGCTTTCGTGACCAATGCTGCCAATGACAGTCTACCAATCGTTGCCAAACTGTCCGAAGTGATCCTCGAGCGCTTGGAGAAAACCATACCTATGCAACAGCAGATTGTGAGCGTAGAAGATCGAATCACTCTCGAAGAAATCCAGACCAGTCTTACGAGTGTTCTGCTTGTAGGTCATCCTATTCACGAAACCAATCTTACATACTGATTGTATTGCTCAAGGCTATCGTACAGCGCTTAGAGGGCGAGATCAAGCCTGCAGCAGATCGTATCATGAACGTACTTCTCCAGATCTTGAGTTCAGTCGGTGGTAAATCGAGTGTCCCGGACACCGTCTTTGCTGTTGTGGGTGCATTGGCCAATGCGCTCGAAGACGACTTCGCGAAATATATGGAAGCTTTTACGCCATTTTTGTACAACGCTTTGGGCAATCGTGAGGAGCCCGGTCTCTGCGCTATGGCCATTGGACTCGTCAGCGATATCACAAGGGCGCTGCAAGAGCTATCCGAGCCATACTGCGACACCTTCATGAATTATCTTCTCGGTAACTTGAGTGTAAGTGAATGCGCGAGGCGTTAAAATGATCAATGCTGATGTTGTCTAGGACAAATCCATCAGCAACCAATTCCGACCTGCCATCCTCCAGACTTTTGGAGATATCGCCCAGGCAATTGGGACGCATTTCGAGAAGTATCTATCTGTGGTCGCTCAGGTCTTGCAAACGGCAGCCAGTGTGACTATGGGAGAAAATGCGGCTTTTGATATGCTTGATTATGTCATTTCCCTAAGAGAAGGCATCATGGATGCGTGGTCGGGCGCCATCCTTTCGATGAAGAGCAAGCGTAAGCATGAACCGTTCCGATGTGACCTTGCTGATGTCGTGCAGCCCAATTGTTGTCGCCATATGTGGAATCAGTATTCACGGTTCTCAGTGTCATTGCGCAAGATCCAAATCGAAGCGAAGCCCTCTTGCGGTCAGCCATGGGTGTAATTGGGTAAGTGATCTGGTAGTCTCACTTCGCCTAGTGTCCTTGGGCTGACGAGGACATAGAGACCTGGCAGATACTTTCCCCAATGGCGACTATGCCAACTACTACCGTGCTGACTGGATCACGACGCTCATCAAAGATACTAAGAGTAACCGTGAGTTCCAAGGACGCACCATTGAGACTGCACGATGGGCCCGAGAGCAGGTCAAACGACAGACTCATCACAACCAAGCAGCCCAGATGTCTTAGCGAAACTTAAGCCGCTTGCCATCATCTTCCACTCACGGCCGGCAACACTAGAACAGTGCCCTAGTCCCGGAGCCAAAGCCGTGCCGAACGGCAGCGACACGGCAAGTGCAAGCTCGTCGTGCTGCTGCACGGGTTCCTGAAAACCAGATGCCCTATCGTCCGACCAGGATGGCTCCACCAATCAACCCTCCCATTGCAACCATTGACAGCAAGACACCTTACGAGCACCATCACCAACCTTCGCATACCCACCACACTCGCCCAGATACCCCTTGTACGACCGCCATCCCACTTGTGTATAGCATCATTAAACACCACCGATAACTTCCATCAGCACAACACCCTCCCGATCCAGGCCGATCAATTCCTGGTGTTCTAGCACGGTAGCAGGCTTGCCGGGTTGCACAGTCATGTATGCCCAAAGATATGTATCCCACTTCTAACACTAATGCAAGCGCTCCTTCTTCGCGCCCTTTCCTGCTTGGCCAAATTGAGCCATACTGAACTGCAATTCCATGCAACAATGGTTTTCGAGACCCCGAATAGATAGACTAAGCAGAATTAAGGAATCAAGTCCCCCAGCCCAGACGTCAACACTGTTGATGGTACACCGATTGTGGCCTTAAAGTGGACTACAAAACCTAGTCTCTCTAACACTCATTATGCAAGCGCCCGTCTACGTGTTTGTGTCTAAAGTCGTGGATGATCAGGCATTACTGTAAGCCATCGTGCTCAACATCTCATGATCCCAAGCTTCAAAACCCCTGTAGGTTTCACATTGTAAAGAAACCGTAGATCTAAAGTGAGGATGCCGCAAAGGAGATTGGAGATCAGTGTCTCTGGCAAAGGAGTGAGGAAGGACGTATCCTGGTCAGCAGCCGTCCGTTCAGCAGCGACCGTTTTGAGACTCGCTGAGTCTGACAGCCAAATTATACGCGCGCAACGTTGCCGACCACCTGGGAGTTGCGGAGGATTTGATCTACTGTTGCATCTTCCTGGTGGCAAGCCCACCTCACAAGACTGGGGTATACATGAAACTCAACCACTGACACGCGCCTTCGGCTAGTGAAACTTCTATGCCAAAATAACCTGTTCATTGATATTTCAGATATGACCTACCCTTTTCGCCAGAGACGGTATCTACGTACCGACGTTTGAGACCTACTAGGTGAGCGTTTTGTTGGTGGCAAAGAAGATGTTTTGGCTATGTAAGTGGCGTCAATGAGTCTGATTGCTACTCGCCGTATTCTATGACATCGGGCGAGACCATTTGACTCTATTCGTACCACCAGTAACCACATATTGTGTTGATGGCGTGAACTTGCGGACATAATTTTCTTCATTGCAATGATGATAATGTACCTAGACGTGATAAAGATACAATTGTAGACCAAGCTTTCATGTCATCGTCCACGCTCTTTTATCTTTATAAATTCTGGCTTCGGGCTTTACTTCCGCATATGACCTGTAGCGTCTACTGAGATCATCATGTCGCATCGGCAACTGTTCTGCTGGAATCCGCCTAGATATCAAATTTCCGAACTTGGTGGGCCGGGGAACTGCTACGTGAACCGGTCACTGTCCGTCCAGGCAGTGGGAAGGCCAGAGAAGGCTAGGGACCGACGTCGGAGCTTGACCATAACGGAGAGTCAAGACAAATGAGCTCACTCGAGCCTCGAGCTGAAGACGATTGAATGATGAGACTTCAGCCTAGCAGAGAAACAAGGACGTCATTTGCTATTTTAGGAACCCCGTGACCCTCACGATGAGTTTACATAGTGGATATGGCCTCCCCTCGTCCTTCGACCCCAGAAATGAGTGTTGATGTAACCTCGGTTGTGGTGGGAGGGGCTAGTTCTAGTCCTCACCATATATTCCACTTGGCTTTTTCGCCTTGGTTGATACAGTATCCATTCCAACACTTGCGCCATCGACGGCTGCAACTGTGAGACGCAATGCCCACCGGCGATATGGATCTTCAGCGGGAGCTCGCGGAATTGGACCCCACCATTCCCTTCCGTGCCACTCCCCATCACACACATCATACGTGGGCCAAGACCTATCACTCACATCCTGAACTCTACATACAACCTCACACCACCGAAGAATTGAAGAAAGTCGTCACGCTTGCCCGAAGATGTCGACGCAGGATTACAGTCACTGGATGCGGCCACTCCCCATCCGATCTGACCTGCACCTCGTCGTGGCTCGTCAATCTCGATCGTTTAGAGGAGCTTCTGGATGTCAACAAGGATACAAAAATGGTGGTAATGCAAGCAGGCATACGGCTGCACGACCTGGGCATCAGGTTGAAGCAGCATGGTCTGGCCATGCCAAATTTGGGAAGCATCGATCATCAGTCAATGGCAGGCGCCATTGGGACAGCAACCCACGGCAGTTCCACGAGGCATGGCATACTGTCGCAGTCCGTGTCGGCGCTGAAAATCATGCTTGCGAACGGTCGGACAGTCTCCTGCTCCGCGGAACAGAACCCTGACCTCTTTCGTGCAGCACTGGTGAGCTTGGGAGCTTTGGGCATAATCACCGAAGTTACATTTCAAGCAGTCCCAGCTTTCGATATCGAATGGTCCCAGAGCCTTCATCCTCTGGATGAGATTATATCGGACTGGGAGAATGATCTGTGGACCCAGAAAGAGTTCATGCGGGTCTGGTGGTTGCCGTACATGAAGCGATGCATCAAGTGGAGAGCGGACAAAACCGACAAGCCTTATCATCCCCCTTCTGAAAATTGGTGGACGGGCAGCATTGGTTACCATACATATCACATCCTTCTCTACTGCGCTCTATGGCTTCCAGCTATATTGCCTCTTATAGAGAAATTTGTGATTGACGTTCAATACGGATTCAAAGAAGGGGCAGGCAGCTCGGCTGTCGAAGAAGGCCGAACAGGGTTGCTGATGAACTGTTTGTACTCACAATTCGTGAACGAATGGGCGATACCTCTTCACAAAGGCCCCGAAGCAATCACTCGTATATCGGCCTGGCTCAATGGAGATGAAGAAGGATCCATGATACCTTTCAGCTCCAAAGGTCTCTACGTCCACGCTCCAATCGAAGTGCGGGTGACCGATACCTCGAGTACCACACCCAGACCGTACCTGGACAATACCATGCCCAATGGCCCGACGTTGTATTTGAATGCTACACTTTACCGTCCTTACAATCGTGATCCGCCTTGTCGAGACCGCTACTACGAAGCTTTTGAGTGGCTGATGAAAGAATTGGGCGGACGACCGCATTGGGCGAAGAACTTCAGCACTGTCACGCAGGATGAGCTCCATACCATGTATCCTGATGTTAGCGATTGGGTGCGCATTCGAAATGAAGTAGATCCAGACGGAATGTTTGTCGGAGACTGGCATAGGAGGTACTTGATACCTGAAGAAGAGAAATCAAATCTGCCAATGGAGGAAAGAAAGCTCAAGATCACGCCCGCAAAAGGCGGAGGACTCAACTGGGTTGGATACATCCCAGGGACGAACTTGAGCCCGCAAGGCAGTGAAGAGAGCTTTGAGATAATGCATGGGGTGGAAGAAGAGAAAAGCGTCGTGTTCAATGATTTAGCAGTTTAAGAAGCCAACGAATCATGAGATGAATCAATGAATGGGAGTCCTTGCTACCAAACGGCAAAGGTTAGCAGGCTAGCTACCAAGAAAGGCGGCAATTTGATGGCCGATCCCCGAAATAATCCATCATTACAGCTTCCGATAGCAGACTCTCAGTCTATCAAGAACTGTGTTGGAGTGTTTTGGGCCCCATCTATGAAAACTCCTCGGCAAATCCGAGCAAGCCGTAGCAGTACCAGCCCTAAAGTGTTTGATCTTTAGGACACGTTACCCTCTTGCTGCCACTGTCTCCTGTTGGTCACTTGAATCGGTTAGCCCTGTGAGTCGTTGACTTGCCGTTAGCAGGTTTGGCAGTCATAAGGGACAACACTCCGAAGATAACGACTGTTCGTTTTGGCATGTATCCAGCTCTTCTACTTAAATCAAACGGCAGCAGCTTCTGGGTTAGCAGGGACGTAGTGCTCGCCAGTCTGGAAAGATGGCAGTCAAGAGCCAGTAAAGCTCGATCTGCGAATAGAAGCCGAATAGAAGCCGATCAAGTTGATGGTAAGGTTCGTCGGAGCTCTCATGCCAAAGTCTGCTCTCCACAACTCCGACTTTCGCATGGTTGCTCATCGGAAAGGCCAATCTTTCAAAAAAGTCAGCCTGCTCTAATGATGATGCGCTTGCTCTATCCCGAAGCTCCAGTTGTCATTACAATATCGGACTTTCTTATCATGATTCTGAGTTGTCTACACAGTAGAATGTGTTATAGTGGCTCGATCCCATGCTGAGTCGTTTGATCCTGGTGGTGTGACTCATCGGGCGAGACCGGAGTTGAGTCACATGATGCCCAAGCTTTGACTTTTTCCGAATATACTGATGCCTTGGTGTTTGATTCGCTATAGACACCTGAGTCATCGTTACGACTCATGATAGACTCAAAGATTCCAAGTATACTTCTAGGCTATGAAGTCTCGTGTCTTTCATGCCCTCCACATCGCTTCTAAGTCAATTTGTCAGTCTTTATCTGCTCTTTTCGTTCCATTCTCATCCTTTTCGCTACCATTATGAGTCGCCACAATCGGCGTCGGACACGTGGTAAGGCATCGCACCCCCATCTGCAGAATGATGGTTTTGAACTACCCTCGCTGTCCACCGAAACACCGAATCCAAAGTTGTCGATCCCAAGACATCCAAGGCGCAACGAACTTTCCGCGAGACACTGGCACAACAGGTTTCTTGCCTGGCAAGCAAGAGAGCGAAAGCAAAGAGAAGAGCGGGAGAGACTCGAGGAAGAGCAGAAGTGGATTTTCGGTGGTGATAGTCAGGATGGAGATGACGATGACGGGTTGTGCACCAAGATGATGGAGTACTTTGTTGGGCTGGATTACCTCACGGTTTAACAGCAAGCATGAAAGGGCTTCGCAGACCTCATTCTCCTCAAGACGATGATGGAAGGAAACATTCGCGTCAGAGCCAGAAAGAATAGGCAAAGCTGCTTTTATCACTTTCGGCTAGATACTGGCAGTCAAAGCTTCTAATCAAAGGCGATCGATGAAGAGGCACGACTTGCAGCAATGAAGGCGCCTTCACTCGCAGCTCGGCAGGGCAAGAGACCGAAGGTGCTGGATTGGTCCTGGGAACCTCATCCTTCGAATCTGGACATACGGCACGGGTGGGGGAGTGATAAGGCAAAACTGGCGTTGGCGGCTGGTGCTCGCGAATATGGAGAGCAGGTTGCTCTACCTCGCCGCAGAGGATGTAAAGACAGTATAGACGTGCATAGAGGAAGTTGAGATTAGCCACGTGAATAGATCGCCAGTGAAGCTCTCTGAGACAGCGCTTCCCACCATATCCTCATATTATAAGTCTTGCACTGACACACCAAGGTAGAAGGAGTAACGGCGGGAAGACTTATCCGATCAACGAGTGGAATTTGCAACATCATGATTGTTGGACACCACTCCAAGCGATGTAAGCGCTCTCGGTCTTTTGCACAAGTAGCAAGCTTGCAATCAGGAAATTGTCAATCTGAAAGGTGGTGGAATCTGGGAAACAAGCCAAGCAATTGGATAGTAGACGAGACTCCAGTGGAGTATCTCACGCCCAAAAGTCCCGCACTTCTT
>JAABUL010000944.1_pt1 | contig 58946 bp, 108 predicted proteins | sample 5559151 | NCBI WGS metagenome assembly JAABUL01 (sample SAMN10711876, study PRJNA513368) | rock metagenome | isolation source: Antarctica rocks | place: Antarctica: Victoria Land, Pudding Butte sud
GCCCGGGAATTTACTTGGCACCAGCACAGCTCCACCGCAGTGCCTGTATGTATTCATGGATCGAGATTTTCTTTTTGTGCAGCTTTTTCTCTGTCGGTTCAGCTTTTCTTTCAGCCTTGTCTTGTATGCCGCATGTCGCTGCTGCCGGAGCCCCTCCACAGGCCAGTAGGCCGACTAGGGCATGATGTCATTCGTTTCCTTTTCCTTTCCTTGCAGCAAGGAGCTGCTGGAGGTACAATCTGGAACCTGCGATCTCGTATCAGACTGACGCATCGGATGGTCTGGCACCTGTGTGTCCAGCCGCGCATTTCGGTTCTGTTCTGTGTCCGCATTGCGATGCAGCCGCCATCCTGTATCGCATCATGCAAGGGAGCTGCTGTCTGTTACATGCACTCCACTGGCGGAGGATGCACAGCTTGGATCTCAAGCGCAGCTGCTGCCAGGGACCTGAGCATGTTGACTGGTCATTCGGAGGTGGTATTGAACGTCTTTTGTGGACTGCGCTGCAGTGGGGTTCGCGAGTGGCGGACTCCAATGCCCGCCCGCCCAACCCGCAGTGATGCCGCCAACATTGTACATACCTACAATTACAAAGTTGCTCGGGAGATAGTGTCGAGTTGGGGACGACTGAACTGCGTCGGGCATCTGTATCAGACTGTGACAGATTCGGTCAGGCACCTCGGTGTCTGGTTTGGCAAATATTGCGCTGCCGGGCTGTGCGGCGATGATTCTTGAGATTTGGGAAATAATTAATTCGGCACCACAAGCACCAGCTTCCATGGTTTCAGGTATTAGCTCCTATGGTGGTCTTGGGCCTGACTGTATGTATGGTCAGTTTTCAATCATTGCTGGAACCCAACAGCTTGGCGACATTCCCCGTGATTCATCATGCCGGGCCAAGGCTCCATCAACAGACTGCCGTGTCACCGACCTACTCATCTGGGTTCGAGCTAAGCAACCGGCTGCGCCGTCGCAATGCCGGCCCTGTAAAGCACGCCGCCCCTCCGCTAGCAATGCCTCTGCACACAGCCTGCCGCCCGCTTGTTGGCTGACACATGCGCTGCTCGAGGTGACGGAGCAACGCTACCGAACCTCGCTGGGCTCGCAAGCAGTTCGCAACAGCAAGTGCAACCACACATTCTGTCTGCTGCGGCTGCGGCCAAAGCTCTGATCGTTCGACGTGCTGCATGCACTGCGTCACGCTGCGGAACACAGCAGCGGCGACCGCCGCGGCGCCAACCACCGCCCTACGCAGCGGCCGCGCTGATCGATGCTGGGTCCCGGACGGCCCAATTCGCCGAGGGCTGCTGCGTCGGGAAACAGCGGTGCCACATTGACGGATGCTGCGCCGTGTGCCTCCTTCCGCCTCCCCATGTCGAGACAGCGCCGCTGGCTCCCCATGTTCCAACAGCGCGCTGCTGCCTCATGTCAATTAATGCGCTGCCGCTCTACAGAACGTCCGACTCGAGCGCCTCGGCGGCCGCCTCAAATCGAAAAGGCGCTGCCACTCTGCAGGACGTCCGACTCGAGGGCCTCCGCCGTGCCGTTGTCGATCTCCAGCATCTCCCGCAGCTGCAGCAGCGTGGAGAACTTGGCCGGCACCTCGCTGTTCTGCAGGTGCAGCCGGTACAGGTCCAGCAGCTGCGGCGGCGAAACATCAGAGTGTCAGGCTCTGAAAGGGGTTTGCTGCGGTCAGGTGTGCGTCTCTCGTGTGGCAGGCACCTCGCTGTTCTGCAGGTGCAGCTGGTACAGGTCCAGCTGCGGCCAGCGACATCGATACATTGTCAGGGTTAAGGGGTTGCTGGGTGCCAGGCCCCAGACATCCATGGGGCTGGTAGAATTGAATCATATCTTCCACAGAACGCATCGCCACGGCACTGGCTCAGCTGCGGCTGCAGACAAGCCTGGGCGGCGCTGTCGTCGTCAACGCTGGGGGTCGGCACACCATTCTCTTGTCCGGACCCCGCTCACCTCCTCCTTCTCGTAGCGGGCATTGAGCAGCGGCTCCCGCACGATCGAGTTCTCCTGCAGCGCCCGCCTCAGCTCCACCATGGCCCTGCCACCAGGAGTGACATGCAGATACTCAGGCCAGACGTCATTGGTGTCCTCATTGATATCAACCTCGCTCGCAGGACAACGCCAGCGGACTTGCTTCATGAACATCGTGAGATCAGAACGAGTTTGAGCATGCAGTTGCACCGTAGCACTCAGGGGACTTGTGGTGGTGTGTTCAGCAGCGGGAGGCGCGCCTGGCGGGATTGCCCTGCGTCTGGAACTGCATGGCCTTATGCACCGCCACCGCCTGCCGCGTGCGCGCGAGCGCCATCTGGTATTCCCGCCCGTCCATGGGCTCCTGCGACATCGTCTCGTTCTCGTCCTGTGGAAAGGGAAACAGCCGCAGGAGTTAATGCATATCATATAGGACACTGATTCCAAAATACTCATTCGGCAGCATGTCAGCAGACATATTGCCCGGGAATCGGTCAGATGCAGCCGGCAGCACCAAGCACAAGTAAGGTGCTTACCTCCCGTCGCCGATCCCGTCGGCCCGCTTCTATAGTCGTGGTGCTCTGCCGCCTGATTTTGCTGAAGCCCCATGCCGCTGCCGACAGCGCGAGGCCCAGGCCGAACCATGCCGGCGCTGAGAGCCTGCAGCGCATGCGGCACTAACATTATCGCAGCAGATGTCAAAATGGCAGGATGCTTGCAGGTTTCACGTTGGTTAAAGCTTGCTATGAGCATCATCGTATAGCGTGCCGACCCTGCAACACGGGGTGGACACATTCAGGCCATGCAAATGGCGCGCACCCAAGCAGCGCCGGCTTGCTGGCCGCCTCCTGCGCTGTCGGGGGCGTCGGGTCCACCAGCACGTAGCTCTCGTACTTTGATGCCTGTATCGGCTGTACTGATTGTGCGGTTCTGCGCCTGGCTCGCTCGCAGAAGGTGCGTCTGTTCGGCGATGGCAGCAGCACTTGGTTGAGGTCGCCTAGGCACGGCAGCCTTGGACGGGGGCAAGAGCCTGCTTTCAGTAGCGCAGCCATGACAGCGATGCAGCACGTAAAATGCAAACTGAGTAGAGGACGAAATGGCACGGCTGTGCACGTGCAGCGATTTGTACAGGTCAACTGGCGGGCAGAAGCCGGCTTGCAATCTACTCTTGCCTTATGTGGTGTGACTGAAGACGTCTCTGCAGCAATCGGATCCATTGCTGCTGCTTACAAGCGTATTTGCACGCAACAGATCAATTTTGGGACCGTCTTGAAGGGGCTGAGGCAGCAGGTTTGCGAAACAACAGCGGTGCGACTGCTTCGATTCCAAAACGGAGCTTAGCAGGCCGCTGAAGCAGCGGATGAAACGATCAGATCTGACCGAGTAGCACATTGTGGATGCCTAGTGCTGGCAGAGGTGGTCGTTAGACCTCCAGCAGCCAGTGCCACCCACCGGGTGGTGCTCGCAACGAGCTTAGCTGCTTGAGCAGCCCATTGAGGCGAGCAGGGTCGCCAGATCAAGCAGAACGTGCCGCGGCAACGGTGCTAGCCCGCAACCTAAGGCGTTGCACCGCCTCTTGAGGCGTGAGCGCCACAACCAGGCTGACCAGGTAAGGCACGTCCAAGAAGCACGGAGCTTTCCCCCATCATGTGCTATGAACGTGCCGCGGCAACGCACTCGCCTCAAGACGTCTTTCATGCATTCGCCGCAGACTGACGCTGCTGTCTGTGTCCGCCACAGATGGCGCGTGGCTCCAAATCCTCGCCCGATGGCAAGGCGCCGCACAGGCCGCCGGGCCTGCTGGGCGGCCTCTTCCTGCTCTTCTGCCGGCCGCTGCCGGCGGCGGTGTCTCTGCGCAACCTCATCTGCTTCACGGACGCATGCGCAGGCTTCTTCGGCCGGCTGCTGGCAGCACTGCTTGTCTTCACGGCGCCGCTGTCCATCCCGCTGCTGGTCTGGACTGCACTAGGTGCGCACCACTCTGCATGCACCTCTTTCGTTGCCCAGCCTGGATTCCTGGACGCCTCAGTCCTGCCATTGCTGTGTCGTGCAAGCACCGCCTCATACAGAGACACAAAGTGACGTCGCGATGGGTGCCGGCGTGCAGCAGCAGACGGCGGCCAAAGACCCGCCATTACGCTGCCGGCACGTCTGCCGCGGGTCGGCGGTCGCGAGCTGCCGCTGCCGGCGCTGTCGCCGCTCGCCGCCTTTGGCCTGCTGGCAGCGGTGTCCATGGCCATCCACGCGGCGCAGCTGGCGCGGCAGGCGGCGCGGCGGCAGCGCTCGTCCGCCAGGACCGCGGCGCTCACGCCAGCGATCGCGCTGCGGCGGCCGCCGCCGCCCGTCGCGACGCGGCCGCCGGCGTCGGCCGAGCCGCGCATCGAGTCGCCCTTCAGCTCGCACCGGCGCACCAGCCTGCTGGCGGCGGAGCCGGGCGGGTTGCCGGCCGGCGGCCCCGGCGCCCGTCGCTCACTGCAGCTCAACGGGGAGGCCGGCCGCGGCGGCGGCGGCGGTCGGCCGCTGGTGCAGCCGCTGTTTGCGCAGCTGGCCGAGATGCACCAGGTAGCTCCTGGCTGCATGTACCCGGTATCTACGCATGACTTCAGTGCTACTGGCACTGGTTCCGGTGCAATGCAGCAAAGAACCTTCTTTCTATTGTAAAACGGACTCGTTGTTGGCATGCACGACCAGGCTCGAAAGTTGACATGGGTTTTGGTTCTTTGCCTGCGCCAGATCGTGTTTGGAGCAGAGGAGGCGCAGAGATTTGCCGCCGCCGTGCCGCAGACGCTCGAGAATGCGGTATTCGAGACCGGGCGGCTGTGCGGTGAGTTGCAGCATCTTGTCCATGCATACATACCCACCTGTGCCCGGGAGCTGCGCTGCATGACTGCTTGTTAGGGACCACACGGCATCATATGCTCTCAAGACTGTGCTGGTACAGCGGGGACGGCTTCGCCTCGGATCAGCGATTGCCTGAGTTAATAGTGAGGAGTGGCAAGAATTCGATTGCCTTCTTCTGCACAGGAATCGTGGGTGTGGACGCGCCGAAATATGGCGGCGGCTCTCCCGAAGCCATCGCTGACATGCTGTTGCAGCTGAAAACGGCCCTGACATGACCTGCTGGCTGCCCGTGAAAGCAAAGCAGAGGGCTTTCATGGCAGCCTAACGGCTGTCATGCGCCAGCTGCCTAAGAATGTCGTGTGCGTCAGATTTTGTGGTCGAGACTCCAGCATCTAAAGAATCTGATAGGCAGCGGTGCAAAACTGAGTATGAAACAGTGCAAAAATTCAATCTACTGCAAAGCCGGCCTCACTGTGATGCTGCATTGCTCCTGAACCTCGGTCGCAACACCCCTGCTTCGTGGCCGCTGAAGGTAAGTGTCAAAACGGCAGGTTGCCGCTGTTGGGACGTGCCCAAACCTAAAACACGATGCCTCTTCTATGTCTACAACAATACAGGTGAGTTTGTCCTCGACCGCAAGGCTTGTTCTCATGTCCCTCGCTAGCGCGTCGACATTGACAAACTTCTTTTGGTCTAAATCACCAGCCTAGATGCGTTACTGGTTTTGTTCTGAGGTCTTCGAGTCTCTGCCTCCGGCACATTCCAAGAAGTCGTTGTTGGATGTTTTTTGAAAGCTGGAAGGCGTTGCCGCAGTAGGTATCAAACCAAGCCCCTGCTTGCACCCTGTTTGTTCACCTCATCGGCGGCAGACCTTGACGATGACGTTCCTCTGCTGCGGCCTGCAGACGCCTGCGCAGCATTCACCCACCAGATTCGTTCAGGCATCTCTAATGTGCCAGACTTGGACAGACTGCTTTTGACAGATTTCGCTGCAGTCGACCGGATGCCATTGTAGCTCCTGCATGTGCCAGCTACCAAGAGTTGCATATGCATCGAGACTGCGCCTCCAGTAGCAGGAACAAGAACAGGCAGCAGCCCCCGCACCTGTGTGCTGCCTCGCTGGCACGCAGATGCTGCTGCTGCTGCGCGGGCTCCGGGGCCACGGGGGGCGGCGGCTCGTCTTCGAAAGCGAATATGCTGGCGTGGCCGTTTGATGGCACCGAGCTGACAGACATGCTGCGGCCGAAGTGGCGGCGGCGCCCACCCATCGGCCACCCCGGACCTGTTTTGAGCAGAAGGTGATTGCATCAGTTGCTGTACTCCAGCCTGCGCCTTTTCTGCCTGCGATCTTGACCAATCGTGACCGAAGCACAAGTATGGGCACAAGGTGCACATGTGCCTCTTCCTGCAAGAGTATGATGACCTCAAACCAGATTTGCGGCGACTGGCCCAGAGCAGCGGGCCTTGAAGTCGCACACGAGCCAGGAGAACCGCAGCTGCGCACCGTCGGACTCGCCATCCGACACCGACGAGTCGCTCGCCTCTGCGGCGGAGAACTCCATGCTGGCGGAGCCGCCCATGGAGTAGGAGGGCGAGGTGCCCATGAGGCCCGCCGGCGGCGCCGAGCGACCGGCCAGGCCGCCGCTGCCGGCGGGCAGCCGGAAGGCCCAGGGCGCCGGCGTGTCGGCCCCGGCGCCGCCCGACGCCTGCAGGCCCGGGGCGCCGGGCATGTTGTGGTGCGGCAGCGGCGGGCCGCCAGCATGCGCCGCTGGCGCGGCGCCGGCGCAGGGCTGCGAGTGTGCGCCGCCGCCGCCGCCGCCAAGTGAGCCGCCGGCACCAGCGCCGCGAGCGGAGTCAGGTCCCCGCTGCTCGCCGCCGCCAAGCGGCTGCATCGGCGGCGGCGGCCCCATCGCGCCGCAGGCATGCTGCTGCTGCTGCTGCTGCTGGTCGCGTTCCTGCTGCTCCTGCTGCAGCACCGCGTGCGAGGCGGCCTGCATGTCCGCCGCCAGCTTCTGCTGCCGCTGCTGCTGCTCCGTCTGCAAGGAAGCGTCATGACATTCACAAATGGTCATGAATTCGACAATGCAAACCAGAAAGCGACCAGGCTCGTCTGTAGACAGAAGCATCAACCTGTTATGTGCGGCTTGAATGCTGCACAGCCCAGACTCCAAACCCTTGGGAAACCACCGCACCGCGAATGCCGTCAGCTCGCCAATAGACTTGTGTCGCGAGTGAGCCGGCGTCGCCGCAGGCGCCTTTTCCTCCGTGCGCTGCAGCAGCGAGCGCAGCAGCGCCGTGCGCCGCAGGTCCTGCGATGCAGGGGAGGAGTTTTGAGAGTCTTTCAGGGTTCAGTTGGCAGCTTGTATGAATGCAGGCTGTGCATGTGGCTGCCATCAACAGGTGCATGTTGTGATGCCTGGACGCCTCAGGGGACCATGCCGCTTGCCTCGGCTCCCAAACCCACATCAATTCCTCGACTGAAACCTACCTGGCCGAGGGCGGGATCGGAGGGGCTGGGCGGCAACCGCTCCGCCTCTGAGGCGTCCATGCCATTGCAGCCGCCGTCGCCGCGGCTCATGCGCGTGCGCGCCGGGCTGGGCGTCGCAAAGCCTGGCAGGACACCGCCGGCTGCGTTTGTGACCAGAGAGTTTCGCAACGGTAGGTGCACAGCGACGAGTGTCCACACATTGGCGCTGCCGCGGCTCTATGGCAGACGCACAGCAGGTCAGGTGCAAGTTGTCTGAAAAAAAGAGTGGAAAACTACTCCCGAGTCAATGTAAGTGGGTTCCCGAGGCACGCAGTGTTGACTCTGCAATAGACCTTAGACCTGAACCAGCTGGGGCTCACCTGCTGCGCTCATCAGCGGCGTGCGCTGCGGCGTCATGGGCGACATGAGCATTGCTGTGGAAGCCGCCGAGGCGGTGGACTCGCGGCCGCCGCTGCCGCTGCTCGTGCGGCGCAGCTGCGGCGCAAAGGGCTCGCCGCCGGCCGTTGGCGGCCGGCCGGCGCGCAGCAAAGGCACGCCAAAGGGGTTGAAGCAGTCGCACGCCTGTCAAAAGCAGCGAACAGCCTCGTCAGTACTTTACGGCGCTGGCGATCACGAGCCAGTTGAGGGAGGGACGCTGCATTGGTGCCAACCAACTGCATGAGTTGGACATCGCCCCGAGCATAAGGCTGTGCTGCAGCACACAGGCTAATGACTGCGCCAGATTTGATTTCCTTGCTTCAGTTGAAATTCGATCTTCCTGCTGCACCTGGGGGCTGCAGGCGCTACCGCCGCTGATGCGTCGATCTGTTGCCATGGGGCTGCCGGGCGGGTCGTCCGACGCGCTGCCCTCCAGCGCGCCGCCGCCGCCGCTGCCGCCGGCGGACAGACGTCCGAGGACGCTGGCGCCGGCGCCGCCGGCGTCGGAGGCGCCGGCGCCGTCGACGGCGTCGACGCAGAGGGTGGCGCCGCCGCCGAGCGACAGCCCGCCGCCGCAGGTCATTTTGCTCATGTCCGCCGCCATGGACTGCGTGCAGCACCGCAGGGGATGATCTTACAATCATTCCAACTTCAGACCAGCCGCTGTTGCACTCCCTTTCGAGACTGTGGCTACCGAAAGACAATGCGACTGCCTGGTGCCGCCAGTCGAGGTTCCTGCGAGAACGAACACTCACTTCGTGGGATATCAGGTTGGTAAGAGGCAAGTTGGCACCTGGGAGGCTTACCTCAGACAGGAAACGCTTCTGGGAGCGGACGTTGTCCATCTCTGAACCGTCAAACATCGCCTCTGCGGATGTCCGCGCCAGGTCCCCGCTGATGCGCTGCGTGACCTGCGCCCGGCTGCGCTTGAGCGGCGTGCCGATCCGCGACAGCTGCGGGAACGCATCCTCAGGCGCGGGGCGGCCGTCGCCCTGCTGCGCGAACGCCGACGCCATGGCCGGCCACGGTTTGCGACAGCGCTGCCGGCCAGCGGGAGCTGACGTGCGCTGGACGAGGCCCGCAGCAGAGGCAGGCTGCACAGGCGGTGCCGCAGAGCTCTGCAGGGATTGCCTGGGCTTTGTGAGGCAGCTGAGCCAGCGGCAGTGCTGACGCTGCACGGGTGCCTACAACTGGCGTTTGCAGCGGCAGCGGTGAGGGCTCTAGGAACGTCAGGTACCAAAGGCTGAATCATGCAGCTCTGATTGCAGTACAGCGGGGCTGCACCGCTGTGCAAGCGTTCCGGAAGATGGTGTGGATTCAAATCCTAGTGTGACGGGCCACGACGAAGTTTCTTCCGAGACCGAAGCCCGCGATCCAGGGCATAACAGGATGCCTCGTGCGATGTACGAACTAGAATGGACGCTGAGGAGGCCCGCAGACAGGATGGCTGGCCAACAGGGTTTCCGGCATCGCTTAGTCACGTGCGATGCTCTGCCAGGAAGCACAAACCGCGCGGCACAACGCAATTGCAGTGTAGTAAAAGCGGCCTGGCAGGTCTGGCGCATCGACCGCTGATTGCGTGTCTGCGCAACGGCATTTCCTACACAAGTTGGACTATCAACTTGTGACAAGGCCCAGGGCCGATTTGGCGACAGTGCTCGCGCACAGCCATCTGCATTGAGGGTTTTAATAGCCTGCAGCCATGTTCGCGTCGTTCCAGCGCATGCGAAAGCTGGAGGAAGCAACGAACACCCAAGATGATGCTGCTCCAAGTGAGGCTCCGTCCTTTCTGGAACCGCGAGCCAGTGCGAGACCCTCATGCACAATGCGCACCGTGCATTATACATCTCAGTGTCGTGGGTCGTGGTTGCTGCAAGGATTGTTGCGTACATGACTTGCAAAGCGGCGCATAATCTCGTCTTGGTCACCGCCCCCTGTGCAACAGTCTACCTGTTGGACGAGCTGGTGGCGGAGGCGCAGCAGGGCATGCAGGAGGCGGGCCTCATGGTGGAGTTCTGCGTCAAGCGGCTGACGGGAAAGCCGCCCGTCGTCAAGCAGAAGGTGGGCTGATGCACCTTGCCGCACACCTGATGCTGCGCACGTCCTGTTCATTCTTGGCTGACGGGCCGATCAAGGACGCCTGTTTGTCCTTTGGTGTCTCAGAATGGATGCAGCGATTCTTATGATCAAAGTCCCATTTTCGATTGTATGTGCCGCACTCTGCAGACGCTGCGGCTCATCAAGCACCTGTGCAACAAGGGCGCGCATGATTTTCGCCGCGCCATGGCACGGCAGTCCACCTGCGTGAGGTGCGCAGGGACATGCATTTCGCTACCTTATGCCTTGCAAGCCTTCTGCATTCCGCTTGCAGGCGTTGCCCGTAAAGTGGTTCTGCATCCCGACCCTATGCAATGCGCAGTGCAGCTGTGATTTGCAATCGGCGAAAAACCTGAATGCACCCTTGCAGGGAGCTGACGCACTACAAGGGGGAGCCGGACCCGCTCAAAGGGGACGTGCCCAACCAGCGGGTGCGGGACATGGCGCGAGAGGCGCTCGACGCCCTCTTCGGCGCCGAAAACGGCTACGCCCCCGCCGCGCCCGCCGCTGGCCCCCAGCTCACGGTGCGCTTGGAATCAATCACCTAGTTCATCAGCCGTTTTCTTTGGCATTCGCACTTCATATGAGGCGCCCACTGAGCCCGCCGCTGGCACCCAACTGGCTGGTGCGCTTGCAAGTTGGCTATTGTTTCACAATATGAACCGAGACGCGGCTACGCGCCCGCCGCGCCCGCCGCGCCCGCCGCCGACCCCCAGCTCACGACGCGCTCATATTCGCATCAACGCTGGTGTAGCTGCAGCATCCGGATGTGTCTTATGCATTGTGTCTGGTGCACTGTTCGGAGCTGGAACGGCCATGGGCAGTAGACAAGCTCCTAGGTTCTACGCACTAACGGCCGATGTCCATAGTCCTCTCCATTCCTCAACAGTGCACCAGACTGACAGATCATTTTTTTTCTGAATGCTTCTTGCAGGAATTGATAGGGCATTGTCAAGCAGGTTCCGCATGCATATGACGATGAACAGCATGCCACAATAGAACCTCCTGCCGCGCAGAACCGCATCCAGGGCTTTGGCAGCACCAACTACAGCGGCGGCGGCGGCGGTGGAAGCGGCGGGGGAAGCGGAGTCGGCGGCGGCGGCGGCATGGCCGGTGCGGACGGCGTCGGTGGCATGCTGGGCAGCGGCCTGGCGATGGGGCAGTCTGCACTGAGCAAGGCCGCCGGCGCCGTCTCAAACGCCTCGAGCGCGGTGTCCAAGGGCATGCAGGTGTGGTGCCGCGCTGTCTGCCATCTACCTGCCAGAAGAACATGTCTGAACAGCTGCGCTGCATATCTTGTTGCTGCGCAGCGCAGCCGCGACAGCGGAACGTGCGGGAGGGTTGCAGAAATTGCACTGACAGCATGTCGCGAATTGCCCAGGGCTTTGGCAACCCGCGCTATGAGTCGGGGCTCCAGGCCGCGCCCTCCTATACGCCCCCCGGCGGCAGCAGCGGCGGCGTGGCGTCGCCGCGGTGGGGCAGCGGCGTGGCCAGCGCCGCCGGCAGCGCGTTGAGCGGCGCCGGAAACGCGATCAGCGGCGCTGGCAGCGCAATGGCGGGGGCACTGTCGCCGCGGCACCGTGGCCGTGGCAGCGAGTCCATGCTCACCCAGGTGGCCGCCCCTCCCATGCATTGCATGCTTTGCAAAAGTCACGGACTGTGCATTCAGATTGTTGCAGCACCTGTTTCCATCTGACAAAAGTGACACGAGTCAGATCTGTGCCATGAGAAGTGGAATGTTTTTTCCCCTACAGGGTGATGGCTACGACAGCGCCGACGAGTCGTCCGGCTTGCACGGCCAGGCGCGGGCGTCGGGACGACCGCAGCCCGGCAGCTTTGGTGGCGGATATGGTGGCAACGGTGCCATTGGCGATGAGGTTTGTTTCCAATGTTTTAGTTCAGGTTTGATAACTACATTGCTGTGCAACTTCTGAACAGGAGACTTGTGTTGGTGAGCGCTGTGACTTCAAGCCTAACCATTGTGAGTTGTAGTTTTGATGTGATTGGAGTTTCACTAATTCAATGTCAGGCGGACCTGGTGGACCGGCTGTGCGCAGCCGGCGGCGTGCGGGCAACGCCCGGGGCGGAGGAGCTGCGCACCTTTGTGGAGAACCTCGCGCCGCTTGACGGGCTGGAGGTCGGCCGCCTGCTTGCCGCCAAGATGGTGCGTCCTACTGGATTCCAGTGCTGGCTCTTCAACAGGCATACAGATGAGACGAGGGAAGCAGCGAGTCGGAATGAAGCGAGCAGGAACAGTTTCAGCTGCCGCCGCAGCCGCCCCTGGTGCTGCAGGGGAAGTTGTCCCTCACCTCAACCACAGTTTTTCACTGTGACGTGTGGTGTCTTGGTGCGCACGCAGGAGGGCGCGTCGTGGCAGGCGTCGCTGCGCGCGCTGTGCGCGCTGGAGGCTATCGTGCAGCAGGGCTCCTCCGCCGCATGCGGCGAGGCCGCAGTCTACTTCCAGGTGCGCATACGAGGATCTGTTTGAACAACGCCGTCCGGAACCGTGCTGCTGCGCCTGCGTGGGCGCCTTTGTGTGCCTGCGTCCATCTGCCTGCAGCCGGATCGAGTTGTCCATATCCAAGGCTGATGCAGCAGCCAGATTCCTTTCCCATGTCGATCTTGCGCATGTGGCGCCCGAAAGAACCAGTGATCGCGATGATACCACTCTGGCGCACAGTCGGACCCGAGCGCGCTGCACACCGCGGCGGCATCGCTGCAGCCGTTCTGGTGTTGTGCCTTGCGCATGTGGCAGGCCAGACACGACATTGCTTTGTGTTATATAGTCGGACCCGAGCGCGCTGCACGCCGCGGCGGCGTCGGCGCAGGCGACCGTGCGGGCGCGCGCCCGCCGCGTGCTCGTCGCTGTCGGTGCCGAGACGCTGCCTGATCCAGGGTCTTCCGCAGCCGCCGCCGCAGCGCCGGTCGCACCCGCATCCGCCGCGGCGGAGCCAGACCTCATGGGCGACCTGCTGGGGGCCGAGGACGCAGCCGCGGAGGCGCGGCAGGAGGCCTCGCCGGCGCTGACCACCGCGCCGGCGGCGCAGCCTCCCGCCCCGGCTGGCAACGACCTGCTGGGTGCGCAGCTGCGGCTGAGAGCCGCTGTTGCCTGGCCATGCACCAGCGGAAGCAGCGATAGAACAGTGTCACTAGGTTGCTAACGGAGATGTCAGAGGATAGTGGCGTCGGCAAGGTGGCAGACGAGGTCACGATTTGCTGCCTTGAATGGCGTGATTATCCCCGTCTTCTAAGATACGATCGCTCCTGCCTTATACAGATCTTTTCGGGGCTTCCGAGGCGCAGCCATCCCCACCGCCGCAGCGCGTGCCAGCGGCAGCCGTGAGCGGCGGGCCGGCACGCCAGCCTGCCAGCGGCGGCGGCGGCGGTGGCGGCGGCATGTTTGACGGCCTGGACCTTGCGTCTACCCGCAGCGGCGGCCTGGGGCAGGCGGCCGTCGGCGGCACGCAGCAGCCGCGGCAGGACGGCGGCAGCCTCTTTGGCGGCCTCTCCCTTGCCGGTGAGCACCGCACAGTTTGTGCGGCGTGCCGAAGCCGACGGCTGCCTCTATCAGGAAAGAGAGGCCTCTGCAGCGGGTGTGCAGCTCGTTGGTTCAGTGCCACAGCATCTCGCCCCCAAGTCTTGACCCAATCGTGACCTCTGAGCAGATTGGTGTACAGTCAAGTTTTGTGGGCCCGTTGGCTACATCAATCTTGCCTCGTGACATGATGCAGCCTCAACCTTACACGGAAGCGTGCGGACCTCCTTGCGCAGACACGAATGCAACGACAGCTTCGCCGGCTCAGCAGCAGCAGCCGGCGCACGTGCGCCCTTCGGCAGGCGAGCTGGCAGACCTGTTCACGAGCCTGTCGCCGGGCGCTGGCGGCCCCACTGGCGGCGGCATCGGCAACGGCGGCTCCGGCAACGGCGTGGCCGCGGCGTCCCAGCAGCAGCAGTCCCAAACGAGCTGGTCCCTGCAGCCGCAGCCGCAGCCGCAGAAGCAGTCTGGACTGCAGCCGCAGGGAGGTCTGGCCAACGGCGGAAGCGGCCATGCGCGCAAGAGCAGCGGCAGCGGCGCGTTTGACGACCTGGACTTTGATGTGCGCAAGAATGTCAAGCCCATGGGTGAGGAGTAATACCCTACACTGTTCAAAGCGATCAATTCGTGAATGTGCTGTGCATTTAATGGATAGATCACGACTGCACAACATGCTGGCTGCTGTGCCTGTGATGCAGTGTTCCAGGGCTTGCCCAAGCACAAGATTGCCGAACTCAGTCACCACCGAATGTAGCAACCCTCAGAGTTGACAGATTGTGTGCACGTGTGCAGGCGGCGGCACGCTCCACGCGCGCACCCACAGCGGCGCATCAGGCTCTGGCAGTCTGCAGCCCGGCTTCGGAATGGCGTCGAGCGGTGGCATGGCAGGTGCAATTGCAAGCCACCTCCTGGCAAGCCTTTTGACTATATCATCGGGGCTCAAGGATTTGTTTGGTAACTTCCTCCCAGTTCCGCCCTTGAGGAAGGCGTGTGGGAAATGCGCACTGGCGTGGCAATGCTGCCTTTCTCAGTCTTGTCTCTCAACGTGTGCAGGCATGGGCGGCATGGCGCCGCCGCAGCAGCCCGCATGGCAGCCGCACCCGCTCCCAGCGCAGCAGCAGTATGCTGCATACGGCCAACAGCCCCAGCAGCCGCAGTATGGGCAGCCCCAGCAGCCCCAGTACGGGCAGCCCCAGCAGCAGATGTATGGTCAGCAGCAGCAGCCGCAATATGTGCAGCAGCCGCAGCAGCAGTGGGGCGCGCCGCAGCACAGCCTCACGCCGCCGCCGCTCGGGATTGGCGGTGGCTTTGGCGGCGGCGGCGGCTTTGCCGGCGGCCTCGGCCACAGCCGCAGCCACTCCACAGGCGTGTCACTTGTCCTCCTGGCACACCGCAGGAGGCCTATCAGGTCGTGTTTGTCGCTAATGAGAGCTCCGACATGCCAAAGGTGACGAAGCAATGTGGCTTGAGCGCTGCTAGGGTCCAGACTCGGGTCGAATCGGCTTGCAACACCTTGCGTTAGCTTTTATGAGTCAGCTCTCTGGTGAGACACGTTGAGACTGCATGCACAGGTGTCGTCGGTGGCAGCCCCACGGCAACGATGGCGCGGGACACCCTGCAGCAGGCGGGCGTGCCGGAGGGTTTTGCGCCACGCCCTGAGCAGCAGGAGGCTGCCTTCGACTTTGTCGGGGTGCGTCTGCATAAATTATGCACTGCAAGAGGAGGCACCCATGCTTCAGCTACATATGGCCTTTGCAGGCCAGTCCTCCCGCAACTCATTTTGCCCGCGGCACGATGTCGCCTGTGTTGACGCATCATGCTCACATCCTCTGTGAATGCAGCTGCGAATCGTTGGCACCCACTCCTGCGGCTTCTGTCCTCGCAGGCTCACATCAGCCAGTTGAAGAAGTGAGCACCTGGGACCCACTCAGGGGAGCTCACTGGTGCAGCAGGTTGGCTGGCTTGTGCTTATCGAAGGTCGCATGAGCCGTGGCGTTTCGTTGTGGGCAGACTTCATGCTGAAGTGCATTGGACATCTGTTATTACTAGGGTTTAGGGTAACCCTAACTTTGACAATTACCGTTCGCCACCTACCTACCTACATTCCTACACATCGCACACCTATCGCACACCTGTCACAATGCACTGGATTTGTACAGCCTTGCAGTAACGGCTGCGCAAAGGCATCAGCAAAGTACATCGGCAAGATGTTCCCTTATCATTGAAGGCCTCGGGTGGCATCGGGTGCCACCAGGCCTCGAAGCCAGGGTGCAGAACTTCAAACCTGTACGCATGCAATCTTGACCAGCCATGGGCAGAGCGGCAAAACGCCGATACGGATGCCAGGTGGTTGAGCCGCCACACTTGCATCGGCGCTGCCCTGATGAAATACGCGATGCTTGAGCGGGGAAACAAACCCACTAGCTGGTCGGACTCGGGCTGGGATGCCCCAGCTGCACGACATTTGCGCTCATATGCCTGCACCTGCTGCAGCATCCAGGCGAGCGGCCCAGGGCTGCAGCGCGAGCCGGCAGGCTCCCCCTCCACGAGGGCCTTCACGCCCTCGCTGTCCAGGCCAGTGGCCGAGTGCAACGCCGCTGACATTGTCTCCTCCGACCGCATGAGCAGCCCGGGCGCGTTGTTCAGCATCTCCTCTCGACATCGAGCTGTGGGTGCAGGCTGTGCAGTGCCGCCACCCGCCGCTGCAGCACCCCAGCGATGTCCCGCAGGTTGAAGCGTGGGCACATGCTGCACGATGGCTGCCGGGTCGATGCTGACAGGCAGCCCGCCAGCGCGGCAATCAGCTCTGACAGCTTCCCCGCGACGCCGTTGTGCGCTGCCACCAAGTCCACGCCAGCCAGCCTGATGTCACTCCCCGTCCACTCCGGGTCGTTGGCAACCAGTGCCTCCTTGATGGCCCTCATGCGGCAGATGATGCCGGCAGTGTCTCTGTTGTCCGGATGTGTTTTTCCCTGGCCAGTGCCACCTGAGCCGCGTCGCCATCATAGGCAAGCTCAGCCGCCGCCGCACGAGCGCGCTGCACGTCATGAAAGAAGTGCGAGGAATGGCACGCTGCGGTGCCGCCTGTGCTTGCCAGCCCACCTCAGGGTCTTCTGCCGCACGCGCCGCTGCTCGCCCCTCTGGTGCGGCTCGATGTCCGCCTCTGGCAGGAGCATGCCCTCTGTTGTCCAAAACGCCAGTACCACCACTTGGATTTTTCCCCAGGGCATATCCTCGACCGGCGGGCCCAGGACACGACGGCAGCGGGGAGGGCCGGCTGCTGCTGCCCCTGCTGCTGCCAGCTGCTGACGTGGCACAGTCTTGCGTGCAAATCAGCATGGTCATTCAACGTCCGACATATCTGCAATCTGGCTGTGGGGCGCCTTTGCTGCCATAGCATGCATCTCGTGCACCTCGAAAGCAGATATACGCTGTGCCAGGTGCGCGGGATGCTGATTGTTACTACTCCGCACAAGACTGGAGGCCAGTGTTTGCGGTCTCACCTGGTCAGCCGGCCCGATGAGAAGGCGAGGCGCTGCAGCTGCACTGACGATGCTGCACGCAAGCTGCGGCTACGACCGGAGCACGCCGCATGCGAAGGCAGCAGGTGGGCGGCCCCGTTGTACACTAGCGGCAGGCTGCTGCACGCCGACTGTCCGCAATGCATCCTGCGATGAGGGGCGGAGATCGAGGTGACCAAGACTGCCGCCGCTGCCGCATGACCTCTGAGGAGGTGCCGCACATAGACGTGGCTGCAGTACGTTGAGACGGGCAAAAAAAGTCGTACGAAGGACGCACCGGAGGGTGTTCATGTGGCCCCAGTGTCAGTCCTTCCCTGGTTGTGTTGAACGGCGCCGTTCAAACCGCGCCCTGCAGCTTGCCAGCATGAGACTGCAGTACTGCCGTGGGCGTCACATACCCAGGCCTGGAGAAAGACACTCACTCATGGAGAAAGACACTCACTCAACCGTCTGCAGAAAGCTGGAACTGGCTGGAATTGCAGGCGCTTCGCATTTCTTGCAGCTTCTGAGATTGCACGTGCCAGCATCTCGGATGTGGTGCGAGGTGCAACAGGGTGCAGTGCATGTCGAGTCATTTGCAGGGCTGCAAAAGGTTGAAGCTGGGTTTCAAAATCTGTTTCGGCGCAGAAGAGCCAATGCCACTCGGCACAATCGGTTCCATCAAGCCCTGCCGTTTTGCACTGCATCCTGCTGGTGCACTGTCAAACCAGCTCTCAGCGTGCACGACGACACGTTCCGTCTGCAGCAAAGCCCCGTCTGTGTCACAAGCGTTTTGCGCATCGAGGGCCGCCGCAGCAGCCTTACAATCCGTTCCCTGGAGGTCATTTTCGGCACAGCAGCACTCAGCGCCGCGTTCGCACAAGCAGCCGACTGCCACAGCGGCGCTGCAGGGCATATGCTTCGACAAGGCATGCCAGCAGGCGCAGGACCAGGTGCATAAAGCTAGAGGAGATGCTGAGACGTTTCTGCTCCCGCTCGGGTTTCCTGGGGACGTGTATCTTGCCGCAGCCAAACGTGCAGTGAATAATGCCAGCATGCCAGCACAGAGGCGTCGCCAATTCTTCTCAAGTTCGGACAACACTTCACTTACACAGTTCACGGCTCATGTTTTCCCAGGTATTTCTGGTGGTCCTGGCGGTGCCGCTGCTGTGCCTTGCGGCAGCGATCACCTACAATTTTCTTAGAAAGCCGCCAAGCGAGGTGTGGCTCGAAACTGCAGCCAGGCATTCTAATCACTGCCACAAGTCCAGCAGTCCCTTGTTCCTGGCAGCCGCCTGGCCCTTCTTTGGAGTTACCAGCCAATCATACGAAGCACCGCACCCCATGGACGTCGACATCTGACCCTCTGAACCCCCTGCAGAAGTCTGGAGGCTACTTTGAGGACCCCGAAACGGGTGCGTTGTTCCAGTCCACGGACGGCAGGAACCCGGAGCGGGACTCCAATGCAAAACTGGCCTTCCGCCCGGTTTCCTACACACCGTGGCCGGTGGAGGAAGACTTTCAAGGCGAGCGCGTGCGCATCCGCGTGGGCGCGATCGCCGAGCGCCAGCTGCGCACCTTCGTGTTCTCCAAGTGAGTGTTAGCCACGGCGGCTCCAATGCAAAATTGCAATTGAGCAAGGTTTGAGTGGAAAAGGTTCTGTGTGGGCGCAATATGAGATCGGCAGCTGCGCACCTTTATGTTCTCCAGGTGAGAGACCATAACGCACAAATCACGGAGTAAGCGGCCCGCTACATCGGCGTCATGCAATCATGCTCTGCTGCATTCAGCTGCACTCGAGCCGCGATGCCGTGCCATCCCCTCAGCAGCTGCCCCGGTCATCAATGAACCTGAACCGCCTCTCCCCAGGTAGTCCTCCTTCCAGACCCTAATCTTCCGTTCCGCTGTTGCAGGCTGCTGCGGCAGCCCAGCGCGATCATTTCGACGACGCTCCCACGGCCGCTCGGCATCATCTTCGAGGAGGATGCCGGGCGCAAGCGAGCGGTAATCTCAGGCTTCATGGAAGGCTCGCCCGCCGCGCAGATGGCAGAGGTGTGCTACAAAATGTCACCACTTTCCATGTGGGAGTAACACCCGTCCCAGACAGCGTCCTTCACGTCCCACCTACAGGGTGGCCTGGGCCCAATGCCTTCTGACATGTGCCCTGGTGGGGCTGGACGTGCTATGCGCGCTGTCAGCTGCCGGCGGTAGGCGATGTCCTGCACTTATCTTCATGTGAGATTCCGAAACGTTCCAGGACTCCATGTTGCGGTGCAGATGGCGAAGCTGGACCGGCCGCGCTCCGACGGTGAGAAACGTGCTCCGCAGATGAAGAACGAAACCTCCATGCTCAAAAACCTCACAAACAAGCCGCTGTGTTGTAGTGCAGATGGTGAAGCTGGACCGGTCTCGCGCTATCAGAGCGCCAGCAGTGGGCGATGTGCTACGGGCGTGCACCTGCACCAACTTCGTGTTCCCGACAAAGAGCCTGTTTGGCATCAATCCACCGCAGCGACACATCATCACCTACGGCGCTGACGACCAGAAGTGGCCACAGGCGCGCTGCGCCATCAGCTGGTCGCTGCTCAGCGTCTGATAGCCGCTGGTCGTTGTGTCAAAAGCGAAACTGTCGTCTGCGCCCTCAGCTGTGGCTGTTCAAAACCTTGCATATGTACAGGCTCAATATGAAGGGTCACTGCGTCCGTGTTGCAGGTCATCAACGCATTGAGACGAGGCGACCGCGCCGATGGCGAGGTGACGCTGGTGCTTGAGCGGGAACTGCCGCCATCGTGAATGTGGTTGAATAATTGACACAGCTGATTGCTGGCCGCGGCGAGCCTGCGGGCAGTGTCAATCTGTGCATTCTGATCGCGGCACTATTGAAGATAGGTTCAATCCGATCTTGGGCGCAGCAGGGATTAGTTGCAAGCGGCGGGGTGCAGAGTGTGCGGCAAGTATCCGTGTGTTGTGTGCGAGGAATGCGAAGATCGCATAGGCAAGAATTGAGGACGTTGTATTGGTTATGTTCCGTGCGAAAGCGACAGCACCAAGAGGACGGTCAAGCTGAAACGTTTGCTGCTCCAGTAGGTGCGCGCAGCATGTCCTTCCATGCCATTCTCTGCTGCCTGCATGCTGACGCTGCTGAAATGCGCTGCCTGAGGTGAGTTCGGCAGAAGTCATTTGCACATTTGCAGCAGGACCTCACCCCTCAGCGGTATTCAGTGCTGCGAGCAGAGCGTGCATCGCTACAAAAATTGACCCACCCATTGCACCCATCTTTGCAGAGCGATCTGCGATGATCAGCGACTTTCAATGGCAGTATGGTGTTACACCGTTATCAACATACTCTTCCGTTGCCGTCGGGGTGACGGTTTATGTGCTTGTAGTCGCCTTTCTACCAAAATATATCCGGCAGCCTGTCGCCATCCCCGCGGCGATCACCGGGCTGCATAACCTGATACTGTGCTTCGGATCGCTGGCGATGTTTCTCGGCGCAGCCTTCGAGGGCACACGGGTACCTTGTCACAGTGTTGAACGTCATGCTGCAAGCAAAGGGTGCCTTATGGATGAGGCATTGGCGCCTGCCCTGTTGCAATGCAGTTTAGATTTTATCTGTGTTTGCAGGAGACCAGCCGGCGAGGCTCGCTGCACTGGCTGTACTGCCTGCCGCCCGACACGCCCATCAAGGCAAGCTTGACTTGCTGCATTGCGTGTGGCAATCAGTCAGCGTCATATGGTGCATGCATCCAAAAGGCATACAGCCGGTTGCATGCTGCTCACCTCATACCTGACGTGCACATCACCTGACAACGCAGGGGCCGCTTTATTTTTGGAGCTACGTCTACTACCTGTCAAAGTACTATGAGCTGTTGGACACTGTGCTGCTCATTTTGAAGGTGCGCAATGGACCACCTGGCATGTCATGCTTGGTGATTTTCAGTTTCCGCAGGACGCATGCATCATCACACCGTTACGTATCATCGCGGCACCGAGCTGCTGGTGCTGGGAGCGGAGGATGGCGCACGTCTGACGCAGCTGCGGCTCAATAAAAAAAACTACTTTGCAGGCAAAGCCGCTGTCCTTCCTGCACGTCTTCCACCATGCGACGGTGGTGGTCATGGCCTACTTGTGGCTGGAGGCGGGGCAGTCTCTGCAGCAGATTGCGCTGCTGACCAACACTGGCGTGCACGTCGTGATGTACTGGTGCGTGATTTGCTGCGAAAGGTGACACCAGCGGTCACAGCTGCATGTTGTTGAGGGTTGATGTCAGCTGACCTGAAATGTGAGGTGACTTGTGATCACTGCGCCGCAGGTACTACTTCCTGTGCACAATCAAGCGACCGCCGAGGTGGAAGAAGCTCATCACCAACCTGCAGATCGTGCAGTTTATGTACAGGCGCGCACTTTCAGGTTCCTGCAGCCCTCCTGCCGGCACTTTTAGCAAGCGGAAGCTGGTTCTTACCAAAAGCCAACTGGCTGCTCACGTAAATAAGCTTACCACAAGTGCTTCTCACGGAAATGTGCTGACTCGAGTGTCTCCTGCATGTGCAGCTTTCTTATTTCAATACCCTTCTTCGTGACGCACCTGCGGGCGGAGCGGCGAGAGGACGAGTGCTCGGGCTTCCGGGCATGGGTCTTCAACGCCGTATTCAATGCCGCGCTGCTGTGCCTGTTTGTGGACTTCCACAGGAGAAGCTACGCTGCCGCCAAGAAGCGGAAAGCGACGTGACCATTTCTGGCTCAGGCCAGAAGTCAGCAATTGCTTCAGCACGACATCAGAGATAGTATTGTCCCCATGCTTCAAACCCGATTCTGTTTTGATACAAAGCTGATTGGGTTGACTTGCTCTGCTTTTCCTGACAGACGGTTGGCACTCGCCCTTGTGGCGTGTGTTTACAAGATGAACTATCTATTAATCCCCTTCGGACGTGCCACACCTGAATGTGTAAGTGCTTCATGAATATGCAGTGTCTGCCACCCGCAACGCAATGGTCCGCGACAGCCTTGCTGCATGCATGGTCCTCGCTGCTAATTCCGTGCTGGGCTGCGCGCCAATGCAGTGAAAGGCTGCAAACCAAGTCATGCACCGAGGCGGTCCACCATTGTAGCTGCAGACTGCTGCAGCTGGCCGCCCCGGTTCGACCTACTGACGCCTGCCAGGCTCCAGCTGAGCCCAGCAGAACTCTGCGCACGAGCAGCACCCTCCTAGCCTCTGCAGGCCAGGTTTGCAACCCAGGTGCACCGTTCCACCGGAAGTCTTCACGCGAGGTAGACCTGCTTGACGTCGGCGGCGCCGAAGGCGGCGCCGCACCCCGGGCACTTGCGGTGCCGCGTCTCCAGGTTTTTCTGGATGCACTGCTGGCAGAAGAGGTGCCAGCACTTGGTGATGATGCAGTCCTTCTGACGCGCATCGCACACGCCGCACCGCAGCAGCTTGCGCTGCGCCGCCACCTGCACACAAATCGGCAAGATGAGTCGGGTCCGCTTTGCCGGCGAGTTCAAATCGGTACGACTTTGGGTGCACGGCATATGCAACACGAAGTGAATCCGGCTTCTGGGCATCGTCTGGCGGCGAGGCCGTCCGTGTCAGGCCGCAGCTGCGGCAGGGCGCCTGCGGCAATGTCCCGAAATGGGCTGCGGCTGATGCTCCGAACATAACTGCAAGGAGATGCTGCAAACAAGGTGCCAAGAAACGCGCCTCGTCTCGCAGCACAGCGTCGGCGCCGCCGGCGCTGTCGAACTTGCGCAGCCGTTCCAGCTTCGCCTGCAGGCCCTGCGGCAGTGAGAGGGCAGGAACTGTGAACTTTTGCCGAGTTTGGGAAGTGTTGACAGACACGGCTGCTGGCAGCGCCCGGGCCCGGACTCCTGTTCTGTCGTCATCTGTCGTCATAGTTGGACTTCACATCAACTGCTCGAATACTATCCAGACATTCCTTCGTCGTGGCTTCCTATGCATCCTCCTGTGAGGCAACCACCAACGGCCCCTGCTCTGTCACCTGGCCTCTCACACATGACGAGCTGGCCGCGAGAGACCGCGGCGCTTTGTTTGGCAGACCAGAGGCATGATTCCCACAGCGCCACGCATTGACACAATATATGGAGACATTGAAACAACGACAATTCACATCGTGGTCTTCCTCCAGGCGCTGCCGTTTCGTATTCTCCCGGCCCGTGCGCTCCGCCGCTTTGTCGGTCTCCGCGCTCATTTTATGCAGTGCCAGACCAAACAAAGTCAGGAAAAGGTGGAAAAGACACGCACCTTGTGGTCCTCCTCCAGGCGCTGCCGTTTGGTCTTTTCTCGGCCCGCGCGCTCTGCTTCTTCATCCGCCTGCCGCTTTGCGGTCTCCGCCGCGGACGCCGCCGCGTCCGCGGCGGAGCGCCGCTCGCCGAGTGCGGCGTCTCGATCGCGCGCCTCCCGCTGCGCGGCTTCGAGTTGGGAGCCGGCGTGGCGGGCGGCCTGCCGCGCCGCCGCTGCCTCATCGTTCAGAGCCTGAAATCAGTGAAGAATGAAGCCTCAGACAGGCGTCAGTTGAAGGTGGCACTCGTGGCACTCGTGAGTTGTTATGCCGTGCCTACTGCTGCGCCGCTTCCAGCTGGGATCTTGCATGGCGGGCTGCCTGCCACGCCACCAATTCCTGCATTGTAGGGCGTTGAAACAACAGTTGTGTTCGCGATCGCCCCATTGGCGAGACGAGCTGTGCATGCCTCAGGGGAGCGAGTCACACGTCCTTGCACGAGTGCAACTGTTGCGCGTGATCGACGTAAACAATGCTTGCCCATCGACAGCCCAGGGGGCGGCAACTGCTTCGTGCAACATGCTATGGAGCACACTTGATGCCGAACCTGAAGCTTGCGCTGCAGCCCGATTCTCTTTTCTTCATTCCAGCCTGACTTCTGTTTGGCTTTTGTGAGGTTCTTAGCGGAAAGACAGGCCGTCGCACCTGGAGTTGGCGCTGCAACCCGGCAACCTGCTCCTGCAGGCTGGCGGCCGCCGCCTGAGCCTCCTTGGTGCGTGCCGCCGCCCGCTCCGCCTCCGCCGCCGCCTCCTGCGCCTGCTGCACTGCCTGCGATGGGGGATGCTCTGCCCGATCAGTTCCCCTGCATGGTTGCACACCCATCACGTACGCCGGTCTCTGCTCCAGGTACAACCGTGACATCCCCAATCTACTTTCGAAAGGCACTTGATGAGACAGTATCACGATGGTGCGCGGCGCCGCCCGTTCGGCCTCGCCGCCGCCGCCTCCTTCGCCTGCTGCACCGCCTGCTGGGTAGGTGAAGAGGACTAAAAGGGACCATGTCAGAGAGTCGTACCGAAGCCCGATCGCCGCCTCCCGCGCCTGCTAAACTGCATACAGCCGGAGCACGGTTCCGAGTGTTCGGGTTCTTCGTGTGTCATGGGTCGACTGCAATGTTTGCCGGAGCGTTTCCATTCAGGCCACAGCCCAAGTCTTAGACCTCGATCCATCGTAATCCCCTAGTGAAAGTGGCGAGATCATTCTCGGAACAGGCTTGGACAGCCAGCTGCGCCAGCATCGGGTTTATTATCGGTTTGTTCCTGTCGAGTGTTTCTCGTCTTCGAGATGCACTTGTTCTGGTTCTTGCTCTCACCTTGAGGCGGAGACAAGCGACCAGGTCGTTTGACACGGTCGGCCAGCAGCGCCAGCAGCCGCCATGTGAAATCTCACATTTGAATGTTTGTTCTGTGAACACCTTCTCCGTTTCTTGAACCTTGGTTCCCACCTTTACGCGCTCTGCAACTAGGTCGTTGTTGACGCGGTCGTTGTCGGCGAGCTGCGCCAGCAGTCGCGTGTTCTGGCCCTGCATGTCCTCGTAGGCGGCGCCGATCGACTCGATCTCCTGGATGTACGCGTCGCTCTCCTCCTGCATGTAATGCCATTGGTTTGACATTAATCCAGGGAGCTGCGCCTGCGAGTCTTGAGACGCTGGACTGCAGCCGCGAGTCGAAAAGGCGAGCCCCAAGTGTTGCTCTGTTCAATTGCATCCATACACATGGCTTTTCGTGAGCACCTTAGCGCCAGCGAGCTGGCCACCGCAAATCGGTGATGCTGGACAGCAAGGCCCACAGAATACCACGTCCTAGAACTGGTTTACCACAGTGATTGTACAGTGTTTGTGTGGGTTTGAGGTGATACCTTGGCGGCGGCGAGCTGGCCCTGCAGGTCGGAGATGCTGGACTGCAGCCCTGCGGCCTGCGCCGCCAGTGCGTCCCGTTCAGCCCGCAGGGCCTCCTCCGCCGCTGCAGCTTTCGCCTCCACCTCCTGCAGACGGGCGGCCGCTGCGTCCGGCGCCTTGCCGTTGAGCTTCGCCTGCGCTGCCTGCGGAACAGGCTGGCAAAACGTTGGAACTTGATAAGATCTGACGAGATGTGGATTTGAGCTCGTGGATTTGAGCTTGATGTTGAGCACCAGAATTTTGCTGGAAGACACACTGAAACAACACACTGACGTGCCGAGCGCCCGCCATTGGCATTGAGCGTTCTCTTGCCATTGAGCTTCGCCTACGCTGTCTTAATGGACACATAAAATTGCTCAGGTGCTGATGGGACACCTTAAGTCCGGATGTACGATGGTCGACATCTCCACATTTCAGGTGAGACATCATTCACGAGCCCTCAGCTGCGCTCCTCACTTAGCGGTGAGCGACAGCATTGCTGGGCGGCCCAGTCGACAGCACGTGCTCTGCAACGCACCTGCAGCTCCTTCTTCAGCTTGCCCTCGCTGGCCCGCAGGTCTGCAGGCGCCCGCCCGTCATCCACCGCCCGCAGCGCCTCCACCTGCATTCCCAAGACACTATCGGACTTCATCACACCACGCTGCGGCTTCAGTCTTGGCTTGTTGGCGCCAACCTCGGATATGTAATCTGTCGAAGTGACTGGACTCGGAGACTAGGCAGGCAATGGCGCTCGGGTCTGTGGCTGTGTGAGGCGGCGCAGGGGCACGAGAGTGGATGTCACAACCTGCACTGCGGGTGCAGGGTTGGGGGGAAGAACCACACGCCGAGCCACTGCGCACCGGCACTGGCGCGGCAATATTTGCATCACATCTCGGGAGGTTCTGCCCTGCAAACACACCTTCCCTACAAGGCTCCCGCTCACCGTGATGCGCAGTATGCCTCCGGAACCAGCACGAGGCTGTAGACCCCCGCCACAGCAATGACATGCCTGCCACGACGTGCAGGCCGCCGGCGTCGGCAGCGGCCTCTACAGCCCGCCAACCCGGTGCTGAGTACCCTGCAAATCCTCTAGAACACCCACCAAGATGTGCAGGTCGCCGCCAGCGGCGGCCGCCTCCACGGCGTGGCTAATTTCTTAACGCTATCTGCAATGGCATTCCCCGAAATTGATACAAGTACCCTTGATGCACCCACCATGATGCGCAGGTCGTCGCCAGCAGCGGCGGCCTCCACGGCCTCGCTGCGCAGCGCGTCCGCGGCCGCCTGCTGCTCCGCCGCGCGGGCATTCGCCAAGCGCATCGCCTCACCCCGCTCCTGCATCGCAGCAGTTGATATGCTACTGGATAAGCAGAAGCATAGATATACCGAAGAACAGATATGCCTCTGCGGCCGCCTGCTGCCCCGCTGGGGGCGCATTGGACAGGCCATTGCTCCTGCAACGAGCTGCTATGCATGTTCGGTACTTGCAGGAATGAAGCAGATCAAACGACGAGGATGATGAGAGATATCGCAGCGTCCGCGACTGCCTGCTGTGCTTCGCCTAGGCGACTGCCAGCCGCATCGCCTCATCCCGTGCACAATACTATTCACGATTGTGCGAAGCCTGGCAGCAGCATCTCACCTTGAGCGCGGCTCGAGCGGCGGACGCCTCTGCTCTGAGGGCTTCAGACACGGCTGCGGATGCCCGATGTCGTGCGACAGCGGCTTCCAGCCCCTTGTTCTGCCTCTGCAGCGTTGAGAGCATCGCCTGCAGGACACGAGATAGGCAGTCATTGGCAAGCAACCTTGTTTCCGCTGCTGCCTCGCTTGCAGTGCTGTACTGCGACGCATTGAGGACCTTTCAAACTGCTGCAAGATTGAGCCATAGAGGGCTGAAGCTGCAGTGTTTAGATCCTCGCGCAACCAGTAGGCAGCACTGCGAGGCTCTCGGCAGGTACAAGCAGGATCCCTTCCCTCTCACTCACGCCACATTATTTCCTTCTCACTCACGCCACATACGTGCGCTTGTGCTGGGGCCGCAGCTCAGACTGTGCACTGAGTCACATGGCGGCGCCCTGATGCAGACTCATGCCAGGGGCTCGCGAAGGAGTCCAACGGGGACGCGCTGGATAAGGCTCGCCTGCTCCCAGAGCCAAGCCACTCTGTTGCACATGGGCGATGTCGGCATCCTCCCAGCGTATCCAGCTGGGAACGGGCAGCAACACTTTCGTCGTGCTTCACCGCTCACCTGCATCTCGGACACCGTTTTGTGGGGCGCGCCGGCGGCAGCGGTGATGGCATCACGCTTTGCCGCATCCCGCTCCTGTTTGGCCGCCTGCAGCGCGGCCACCACCTCCGCAAGGCGCGCATCGCAGTGCGCCAGCTGCGCCCGCGTGTGTTGCGCCTGCTCCACCTGTGAATAACAAGGTTTGAGATTATTCAGGTGTTACAACATATCATGTTTTGTCAAACTTCCCCTAGGAAGCGAAGTGCTCTGAACTGGGGGAATGGCTATGCTGATTACGAGCACACACTTCCAGCAGCAACCAGCGGGCGTGCAGCAGACAGCTTCAAGGGCGAGTGCCGAAAGCATGCATGGCAGCAGTGCCTGCACGAGCAGGTCGTGTTGCGGCGGCGGCGCACTGTGTGACTCTGCCTCAGTGCAAATGTTGGTGCCAGTGCAGTGTTGCGATAACAAGACCCAACAGAGCTCACCTGCATGAGCAGGTCGTGGTCGCGCCGCCGGAAGTTCTCCAGCTGGTGGTGCAGCCCGTCGATGATGCCCTGCTGCCTGTCCAGCTCCGCCAGCATGCCCTGCAGCACATTGTGAACCTAGCTGCACTTACAATGCTGCACTTCGAAAGGCGCAGCCCCCAGCGGCATGTGGTGTTGGAGCCGCCCTCGTCTCGCTGGCCGCAAACATCTGGGAGCGAATTATGCGGCGGATCTGTGGGAGGCGTGGGACATCCTCGAGGGCCTGTGTCTGCGCCCAACAAACCGGCATCCACAAGGTGCGCACCTGGGCGCGTCGGTCCAGCTCCCGGTACAGCCGCGAGCCGGCAACCGCCTCATCGTCCTTCAGCCCCGACTTCAGCCCCCGCACCTCCCTGCGCCATTACACACAAGCTCGTCAAGCGTGCCGCAGCCTCTGTGTTTGTCAATCACATATCAAGCTGATACACTGCGGACGCTCATCGTCTTGTGCCCCGACTTCAGCGTCCGCACTTCACTGCGCTAAGGTGTGACGTTCATATTCAACTACGCCAGCCACGCCGACAGCTGCCCAACCGCAACACGCGTCTGCATTCTTGGAAACAAAAGCGACAGAACAGGTATTTTCACAGGAAATTCATCTCCTGTTGCTCCACGAACCAAGGCGCACTTTTGCAGCCTCTGCACGGCCTCCCGCTCAGCGGCGACCTCCGAGGTGCGCCGGTCCAGCAGCTTTGCGGTCTGCTCCGCCTGCACCGCCGCCTCGATCTCCGCCACGCTCTGCCCCGCATTTGACGCCTCCCTGGGCACGTAGCTCTTGTGGTTTTGCAGCAGTCAGTGTGTGCAGAAGATACCCACAGAGGAGGCATGAAGGCAGGCAGGGCGGAGGGTCAGCACAAAAGCCCGCTGTGATGTGTCCGGGCCCGACCTGCCAGCCTTGATCATGCATACGGCCATGCGCCTCGCCAGAGCCGCGCAATGACGCACCGCTTGACGGCATTGGCAGGGGTGGCGGGGCCGGCGCCGGCGCCGGCGCCGCCGGCCTCGGCGGCGGCGCTGGATGCGGTGCGCGCCATCACCAGCTTGCGCTGAGCGGCGCGCAGCTCCTCGCAGCGATCCGCCAGGTCGTTCTGCAGATCCTGCATGACGCAAGTCGCTGGTAAAGCATCGTCAGGCGGCTGCGTGAACATCAGCTGCTTTCTGTGAACCGCCGACAAGCAGCACGATTTTGTATACGTTGCCGCTGTGTTTCGTCCACTTTGCGCGGGCTCTTGCAATCTGTGTGGCCCTTGTACTTCGCTTCGTTGCTGGCTGCGAGCGCCGGTTTACTGATAACGATCCCAAAGACCTAGAACGTCCTCACCTTGATCTGCGCCTCCTGCTTCATCGACTGCGAATTCGCCTGCTTCAGCTGCGCGTTGAGGGCGCGGCGTAGCGCCGCACCCGCGTCCGCCGCCGCCGTCAGCCGCTCGCACTCTGCAGCCGGGCACAAAGCCCCTCAGGCGCACGCCCGCCAGCAGCTGATGCTGTGCTGAGCAACAAACCGGCGGCTCCATGCCGTGCACTGCCTTGGGTTTAGGGTTTAGGGTTTTGGGTACTGCTTGGCCGGGCTTGTGTGCATACCGATTCGAACAGGGTGCGTAATTCTGAGTGGCATGAATCTCACCACTGTTGCGGCCATAGCAGATTTTCGTGGAATCAGCCTGGTGCAGTCAGCGCGAAACAAGCACACACCTTTCTGCAACTCCTCCACCCGCTGCACAGCATCTGGCGGCCCCACGGCGTCGGACTGATTCCGCGCGGCGTCAATCTGCTGCAGCAGCGACGCCAGCGCGCCGCTGGTGGCTGCCGTGCGGGCGCGCAGCTGTCGCTCGATATCTGAAGCGCAGTCGTGCAGGTCCTCCTGCCTCTCATCTGCTTCCTGCAAGTTGCAGTGTTATCGATGTTCGTGGCTACCCACAATTGCAGCAGTCAGCGTCTGTGGCAAGCTTGCATGGCTCGCAACAGCGGCCCGCCGCACTCCTGCAAATGCAAATGCAACGCCTTTCAGCCTGGCTGGCCGTCGGCTGGAGCTTTCCTGCTAAATGCTTTGAAAGATGTGTAGGCAAGACTGTCAGACAGTGCTGTCCAGCGCTGCCGCCTCTAGTTCGATGCTCAGCAATCACAATATCGTGTCAAGATCTGCGCTTCAGCAAGCGTCGCGGCACGTTTTACCGCACACACCTTTGCTGCCTTGGCATCGTCGTGCAGCAGGGCGCGTAGGTACGGGTCTGGAGGGACCTGGTCGTCTGCCGCAGCCAGCGCGTCCGGCTGTGCGGCAGCCGCGTCGCCGTCTGCCGCGTTGTGGCCTGGACCCTGCAATTGGACAACGCCATGGCATCAGTTGGATGGACTGCAAGCACCGCCCGACGGTTGCATGGCAGACAGCTGCATGGCGGAGAGCACCGCAGCATCCAGTCTGTACCCACATGCGGTGCAGAGTGCAGACTGCACGGCAGGCTGCTACCTGGCGGATCGCACGGGCGACATCGCACCTGCGTGGCTCGGATGGTGAGGGCCTGGATGTCGGCGTTGAGCTGGGTCCAGAGGCTGTTGACGGTGAGCAGCGTGTCAGCATAGGCGCCCTGTTTGGCTTCCTGCGCCTCAATGCGCCCTTCCAAGTCTGTGATCTGTGCGCGCTGCACCTCGAGCTGCGCCGACAGCTTGCCGTTTTGAAACTGCAACGTCTGCATTTTCTGCTCAGCCTTGGCCTTCTCTGCCTCGGTCGCCATGGCGACACTCGCCACCAGCCAATCAGTCCAATAGGTGCGCAGCCAGCCGCAGCCGCTGGAAGGCGGGTCGCATGCGGCCGCGAAAGTGAATCTTTGACACGATTTTGCAGCGTTCCGATGGCAAAGGGGGCCTGGCAGCCAGCAAAACGGAGCTTTGATGAGAAGCAAGCCAGTCAGGCGATGTTGCAGCAACGGTCCTGCGGCTTGATGTAACTTCTCTCCGGCCGTTTGTTGACGTCTTTTGACCGTCGGCAGCGCTGTGCGAATGCGCATTGGGTGCAGCAGGACCTGCCAGGGTGTCCCCTGGCAGGGTTTAATTGCGTAATTGCTCTTTCGGGACACCCCATGCTCCGGCAGTTCCGGCAGGCAAATTTGCTTGCATGCCCAAGTGGCCTGCCGACTGGATCGCACACAGCCACATCATGTCGGTGACAGAGCGGCCGCAGCCCGGCAACCCGCTGCAACACATCCAGGCCGCTGCAGGGAACCTGACCCGCGATGTGGGGCACGCCTGGGAGCAGGCGACGCGCAACCTGCAGCATGGAGTGGAAGGGCTGGGCAGGACGCTCTCGCACGTTGCGCAGCTGCCGGCCCGGGCAATGCAGCGACATGGCATCGGCATGCATGTCCAGCCACTGCTCCCCGGCGTGGCGGTGCGTCTTGCACATTTTGATGTCCTGATCAGTGCGGCAATTCCAATGCTGACTATCTGCTGCCTCTATTGTTTGTGTTTGAACCGTACGCATGCTTCTATCCAGCTGGAAGGTCTGCACACAATTCTCAGTGCTCGCACCGCCATAGGCCCAAACATGTTGCCCACTGCAACGACCAGCAGCCCACGACCTCGCGATGAATCTCAAGCTGATAAGTACGTTGACACGGTCCAGTGTTGGTGCACGCAGTCGCTGTCGCTCAATGGGCCACGCAGAGCGCAGGGCTCCAGCAACAGCCCGTCGGCCCTGGCCGCAGAGGCGCAGCGGCCGCAGCCGGTGTTTGACGTGGCGTACAACCCGGAGGACATTAAAGCGCGGCTGTCGGGCGTGCCGGTGTACGCGGTCATAAACAAAAAGGACGAGTTTGTGCTGATCGCCGGCGACGCGGTGAGGTCTCGTCTCCGGAAGCACTTGCTCTAATGGTGCAGTTGCACACCCATTATACAAGTGTGCTTTCTGTGCGGCCAGAGATACCACATAAGCCGTCATTCCAGCCGAGGCAGCAAGTCTCTGGCTTCACCTGCGCGCGCCGCAGGACGACAACCAGCACCGGAATATGGGCCTGTTCTTCTTCAACAAGCAGGACGCGCAGAGCCTGATTGACAAGGCAAGGAAGGATCCGAACTACATCTGCTTGCCTGCAGCATTGCAAGCAGGTGCCATGGCCGCTGGCAAATCGCGATCAGCCTTCATGTTGGTGAAGTCCTGTGCAATCTGATGCACCACAAAGCCTTCATGTAATCCTAGCTCGTCTCATCTTCACGTCAACTTATGTGTCACCGGCATTGCAGGTGCGGGAGGGCAACCCAAAGCTGGGCAAGGAGTCCCGCGTCATGCAGGTGGGCATGCGTGCGGTGTGACGCATCGAACTGCTTCTGCGCCTCCTGAATCTGGCGAAGCTGTCGAGCGCGAAGGGTGCGGATGCAAAACATGACCCAAACTCGCAGGTGGGCATGGACGCGGTGTACCACTTCGCGACGTCGCCGCGGGCTGACACCGGCACAGAAGGCGTCATCTTCCGCTTCATGCCCGACGCCACGCAGGTTGACGCCGCCGTCAAGGTGCGTTTGCATGACCCCAAACCTCAAGTCACTGAATTCTTAGCATCCGGTACCGAGGGGCATCCATGGGCGTGTTGTGTACGACGACCCGCTTGCAACGCGGCAGGGAGGCCCCAGCCAAGCTACACATTATCGTATGTCTAGCTTTGTTGCGGCTGGAACCGCGCAAATCCCCGAGCCGCTGACTGCCTGCAGCTATCAGGAAGACGCCTGAACCTCGAATCTTTTGTTGCCTGCAGATCTACCAGGAGGCGGGTGTGGCAGCCGAGGGCTTCACGGGCGTGCCAGTGTTCCAGGTGCGGTGGAAGCATCATACATCTGGATGTGGCACCTCGAGCCAGCACCACATATTTTGCACTCACTGGCTGGTCTGCTGGCAAGCCCACAGCACCGTGCTGGCGGCCCACCGACACAGACCGTTCCAGCTTGGAGGCTCGCCCTGCTAGCCAGCTGGTCCGGTGGATGGTCCACTGCCTGATGCCGGAGGCGCAATAGCAGACCAGTCCAGCTTTGTTATCCGATTCGCTGGTCACTCGAACATGGTCACATGGGTGCAGTAAGCTCATCCACACAGCTCACTGAGAAGTTTTGAAGAAAGTTGATGAGCGCGCCACCCAGCTTGGGTGACAGTGACCGCAAGCCATGCTCCAGGCGAAGGGCTGGCAGTGGGGATGGGCACCGGCTGCGCGCCGCCGCACTCCCAAAGTGTGCTCAGGTTGCAGGCTATGCTGCGTGCCCGAGTGTATGGAAAACCTTCTGCCAGGCAGAGAGCTGGTGGAGAACAGGGCCAAGGCGCGCTACACACCGCCCCTACCATACATATTACTTTTCAAGCGATGGCACGAGTACCCCCGTGTGGATACTTTGTCCAGGCGGAGGGGCTGACGGTAAAGACAGGCAAGGCGCGCTACACGCCGCTCTTCCTCAGCAAGGCGGACCTCGACATCGCGCTCGGCAACGCCGACGGCCAGCGGTGCGCCTTTGCTTTTTGAGCCGCTGCTCAATCCCCGTTCAACATGGTGCTCCCCGAAACAGCACCTCGCCCGGCACCGCCCACATCTTAAAGTGCATTCATGTCTCCAGCCATGGGCGTTTCTTGGAAGAGAGTTGTTCAACACAGTTTTACATCGTGATGCCGTTAACGCGTCGGAAGTGTGCCCTAGGGTGCCCACAGACTGGGAATGGCCTTCCAAATGAAAACCTCCAGCCTGGCCTTGTGGCATCTAAAAGTAGCATGCGAGGTCTAGCCACACTGTTTGGCTTGCTTGTTGATGCTTGTGGCGTTTTTTGTGACTCCCAGGCAAGCAGTGGAGCAGGCGGCCAACACGGCCAAGGCGACGCGCGCGCAGCAGGAGCTCGAAGCGGCGCGCCTGGAGGTGCGAAGTGTTGACATGAACGCAATGAAAGAAATCAAGAACATTAACAGCACAAGAGCGTTGAGGTGCTCTTTCCAGAGCAGCTCTGTACGAAGATAGCTTCGTCGGCCAGCCACTTTCTGCTCAGCGTTGCTCATCAGCTCGCCCCTGTGGTGAAATGAATCCCGCTGTGGGGGAGACGAGCCAGTGAACGATGCACCGCGCACGCAAGGAACACGGTCATCCACCTGTCTTGACACATGCATGTGATCCTCTTTGAAAAGCGTGTAGCCGGACGCCGCGAGCGGTGAGCAGAAGCAGGCGGTCCGGGTCCCGGCGGTGTGCGTTGACAAGCACGCATGAGAAGCAGTGAAACACACCCTCGTGACTCCACTGCATTTACAAACGTGCAGCTAAACGCCGCCAGCGGCGAGCAGAAGAAGGCGGTGCAGGCGCGGGTAGACGCAGCGGCAACACGCGTCGACAAGTACACACAGCGCATCTCGGCCGAGGCGGGCGGCGCTTCCGCGAGCGGCAACGGCGGGCAGCCCGGCGGGCCGCGCGTTGAGGTCGGCTGCCTGGAGGAGGTCCTGGTGAGTCTCTTCCACCTCGAGTCATAGTCATTGTTCATTGTCTGCGCGGCTCAAAGCCGCAAGCGCCCAACCAAGACGGCCGCGCATCCAGGTCGGCTGCCTGAAGGAGGCCTTGGTGAGGCTGTATGTGTTTGCACCCAGGACTGTGGATGGAGCAGACATTCTGCCTTCACTCCTTGCCTCTATATTCCCTTCAATTCTGTCCGTTCTATCTGTGCACTTGATGTCTGGTTGTGTGCGCAAGCTCCGAGCGCAAAAGGCTTGAACTGGCTCCACGGCCTGTTTGCCCGTCGGAAAGGTCTCTAGGTGTCAACAGTAGAACCAATCGCACACTGGTGGCTGGGACCGGCCGAGTGCAACCAGTCTTATGTGCACCCACATTTGCAGCACATCCAGGAGGAAGCGTTGTCAGCAGTAACTCCCACAACCCAACCGATAGTGTTCTCCTGCACAGGTGCGCATGGAGCACGACGACAAGGGGGAGTGGGGCGAGGTCATGTTCGTGCCAGCGGGGTCGCTGACGCAGCCGGACTTTGCCGCCGCGGCGCAGGACAAGGGCAAAAATAACAAGAAGCGAAAGTAGAAGAAGCATTGTGAGGCGCTGTGGGTGCCGCGCGTGTGCAGCTCGCAAGCCCCCTTCCCAGTTTGGTTCGCAAGTGCACGCCTCCCAGTTGCTGCGGACTGTACAACAGCTTGGACAAAGTTGCGCGCCGCTGCTTGCTGGGGGCTTGACGCCCTGTGGAGCTGCACGCCTCTGGAGCGCGCTGGTGTTTGACTTCCTGGAGCAGGAAATTGGACGTTGATTGCTTGCGGTTGCTCCAGCCGGACGAGTTGCAAGACAATAGGTCACAACCCTGCCAGAGGGAACTCGAATCCACGCCAAAGTCTCCGTTCCGCTTGCTAAATCATACATGCTCTCCCCCACCTCCTCCTGCCAGCTTTCAGCCTCGCCATCAAGAGCTCTGCAACCATCTATCCCTAGCAGCAGGCCTGACGAGACAAGTGGCACACGCCCCCAGCACACCGCATGCCATGACCTACAAGGGGGTTGGGTGCTGCATCTCTAGTGGGCCGAATTGGTCCAGCATCTACACTGCCACCGAGACATCTCCTCCGCCAAGACTCTATTTGACAGCTGCATGGCTTCCTTAGTAAGGCCGTGCATTGCAAGCGTCAGAACTGCATCTCGCCGGTGCACTTGCTGAAGATGACGTCCCGCCCGTTGAGGTGCATAATGCCGTTCTTGAGCTGGCACTTCCACTTTGTGCCCGTCCGTGTCTTCGTGCGCGACACCTGCGCGGCCAGGGCAGTGGTTGAGGCATGTTCTCGTCAATCGTGTGCATGCCGAAACTGCCAGAAACATGCACGCAGCAAGTGAGGACAGATGCCATGCGTCTTGTTGTAGCGGCAAGGCGCCACTCTGAGCGCCGCCTTACTGCCCCCGCCCCAACAAGCTGAGACAGGTTCCAGACTCACTCTATACTCCACATGATTATCCACCTTCCTCACCTTTTCGAACTGTGCGAGCACCACGTCCTTCACATTGGCGCCCTCCTCGTCCTCGTCGCTGCTGAGACCTGCCAGCGGGTCCTCCCCCTCATCGCTGCCCGCAAAGGCGTCGTCGCCGCCGCCCGCCGTGGCGCCCTCATTTGACGGCCCTGCCTCATCATCGTTGCCGTCCTGCAGATTGAACATTAAATGCTGCATTATGCAGAGAAGGTTTCGAAATATGAGTTGGCACCAGACCACCTCTGCTGGTGTTGCGGCGGTGAAACAGCTGGTGAGCAGCCCAAAAAACACGACATCTTTGCAACGGCGTGGACACCGGGCACCTGGGACTGACGACCAGGTGAGTGCGTCTGTTTGGGGAGGCAGCAGCTGTGGTGTATGCAATTGGTGTGTTAGAATATATTATATCATGTCGAACGCACCCGCTGGGGGATGGCGGCGGTGGCCGCAGGCGTCGCCGCGCCATTCGCCGGCTGATAGGGCTGCTTCCGCGGCCCACCCTGCAGCAGAAACACACCAGTATCGCTCCTGCAATGGACTGCAGATGGGCTTGCCTCTCCTGCGCTATGCCCCCGAAGACCATGAAACTTCGCCATCCAGCCTCTCTGGGCCCCGCAAAGTGATCAGGCGTCCAGCGATAAGCATGATCCTGCAGTGTGATTGCTGCGCAACAGCAACAGCTCCTCGACAGTCATGCGGGTGACTTGCGGATATCCTAGATGATGTACCTGGGCTGCGCCTTCAAAGGGCCGCTTTCGGGAGTCTGCTGCCGTGGGCACCGCCTGTCCGGGCTGCTGCTGCTGCGATGGCGGCGGCTGTGACGCCTGCAGCGGCTGAGCTGGCGCCATCACGGCGGCTGCTGTCTGAGGCTGGTACTGCTGCTGCTGCTGCTGCTGCTGCTGCTGATACTGCTGCTGCCGCTGCTGCGCCTGCACTGGCTGCTGCAGGTGCTGCTGAGGCTGCTGCGCCGCCGACCGCTGCTGGGCATACTGCTGCTGCACCACCGGTTGCTGCTGCTGCTGCTGCTGCTGCTGCTGCTGCTGCTGCTGCTGCGCGGGAGCGCCGGCCGGCAGCGGCGCATAGCCGGCGGACGCTGGAGCTGCGGCGTATGCAGCAGGCGCCGCTGCTGCGTAGCCGGCCGGGGCTGCGGAGGCTGCTGTGTACCCTGCAGACGCTGCGGGGTGGCCGGCCGCCGGGTGCGCATATGCGGCGTTCGGCGCTGGCGCATACCCCGCCGGCGCTGTGGCTGGGAACCCCGGCGGCAGCGACGAGGCGCCTGGATGGAAACCGACAGGCTGCAGGTACGTCTCCGGCTTGCCCAGCTGTCTGAGGTAGCTGGCGGCTGCTCCGGCGTGCGGGGCCTGAATAATAAAAGGATTGTGAGGGTTTAGGATTTTCCGGTGCACACATCAATTGCAGATGGGCAGCATTTAGGGTCCAGATTCGTGCTGCATCGGTGTCTACGTTGCAGCAGTGCAGTGGGTCCAGACCGCCTTTGCATCCTGAGAGTAGGAATTCCGAGGGATGGCGCTTTAGGTGCATGCTCAGGGGTGCAGTATGTGGCCGTGGCAGGCGGATGACACTTGTGAGGTTGCAGTAAATTTGTACAGCTCGTCTGGCATGTGTTGCTCACCGGGTAGCCTGTGGAGATGGCGCTGCCCTGCACTGGCTGGTAATGCTGAGGAGCTGGCCCGAGTTGTGGCGCACTGCACAGGCACGCAGACAACACATGGCCGCTTCAGTTTCTGCATGGCGCTCCACAGGATATCTGAAAGGCACAGAGGCGCGATTGTGCATGAGCTGATCCGCGATGAGACAGTCAGGTTGGACAGCCGTGGCCAATGCGGCTTCACCGTTCAGGGCGCTGCCGCATGAGGGTGACGCAGGAGGCAGGCAGACTCACGGAGGGGGTGCAGGCTGGTCGATGGCGCCGCTGTCCACCAACTTGGCCTCCCACAGCTCCCGAAGCTCGTCTAGCACGGCCCTACAAGCATCAGCGAAGAGAGCTGGTCGGAGATCGCCTTCCCAGTCGCACGAAGGTGCCTTCGGAAGATGCCTCCACGTCGAAGGGCAGGCCAGCCATGGCATCATAGGGTACCAACTAGTGTTGAGCGCAAGGTTTGAGGTATGTTCGCAGTCGCAGGACGCAGCATGGGCTCACTCGTCCACGCCTTCCTGCACGAATTCCGTGCGGACTCGAGTCACGACATCATCGATAATGTGGCGGTACACGCCGGCGACGTCGCGGGCTCGCGTTGCAGACATTGTCGCTGCGGAAGCAGTCAGCCCGCTTTTATGCGGGTTCGGAGAGTGCGAGAGGCCAGCGCCTTATAAAGGTCCCACTAAACCCTGGCGCGTCTTTGCGACATTCCCTGCTTCGTGCTTCCGACCCACACAAAGGGTTGGCATCCGCCACAGCAGAGTTGTGATGCCAAATTGCCGCCAAGTGCATGTCGGTCGGTTCATAGCAGCTGATGTGCCGCAGCTGTGCATTTGGAGTGACGCCCCGGGCGGACACGCGCCCATTGTCATTGCCGCAATAAATTTGCGGCGGCGCTGTATGTCGTGGGCCAGATAAACATCCCTCGCACAAATCAGACAACACGGTTGCAGTGAAGCTTTGCATGTGTTTGCTCCAGATTCCAATACAATACTCACGGCTCTGCAGCAGTCTACTTATTTGCGCATTCAACGTCCTCAAATCTGAGTGCATATTGCGGCACACATCGCCGAATCTGTCGACCCTGGACGCCAGCTGACACAGGATTCAGCATCAGATCGCGCGGCAGATGCCCGAACGTTGTGACGCCCGCGCAGGACTCAACACCTCCCCCTCCTAATCTAGTTCCCTCCACCCTTCGCCATGCGGCCGCCAGTGCTTCTAACCTGCGGCAGTGCCCCACGACAAAACTTCCTCTGCAGGCAGGCGCCGCGCCGCGGCAGCACGCGCGATGCGATCGCGCGCAGCCGGGCGCGTGGCCAGAAACGAACAAAATGGCGTTTCCAGGGCCTCCCTTGGCCTCACGGCCTGTCCGCCTCAGACGTCAGGTCGAACGCCGGCAGCACGCGCGACGCGATCGCACGTAGCCGGGCGCCGAGGCTGCGGCCAGGATCCGACGCCCGCTCCGCCTGCAGGCTCGCCATGCCATTTGTGACGGTCTCCCGCACCTGCAGATCCAGATATGTAGGATTCCTGTGTGAAGGGGAGACGACTCAAAGATAGTGGAAGCAACACCGGAGCGCTGCCCTCTTTCTCTCTGGCTGGCCTGCACGGTGTTTGAATTCTTTCTATCAAGTTGGCCCGCTCTCGTGTACACGTGCTGGGTTCTGGAATTGGCAGCCAAGCCGAGATGCGCTGCCGCAAGTCCCGTAAGCTAATTTACTGTGGCTGAATGATCTGCACACGCGGCTGAATGCTGTGCACAGACACTGCAATCCTATGGACATGGCAGCCCGTACCTGTGAGTAGGTGCGCTCGCAGGCAGCTGCGTCCGTCGGCTTGACGTCGCGGCAGTCGACCGGCTCGAAAAACCTGCACACGGAAGTAGAGGCATTGTCGTTAGGTCCTCCACTCATGCGCGGCCTGCAAGCCCTAGGCGCCTTTTCAAGTGGAGAGGCGTCATGCCAGGTCTACGGCGGCGGCGCCCGCGGCTGTGGCTGGACGTTTCGTGATTGACATTGCTTGCAGGCGGCCTGCCCGCGGGCAGCTCTAGTGTGGCGGCGCAATGCACAACGTGACCTGCGGTGTGCGTGAGGACCCCACCTGAAGTAGATGCGCTGGCGCACGTCCGGTATCGGCACCGGCGACGGCAGCGAGCGGGTTCCCGGCAGCGTCGCCACGGGCAGCACTGTCTCCTCCGGATCCAGCGTCGGGTCTATGGCCGCCACCGCGCGCCGCGCGAGTGACCCCAGCAGCGGCGTCGCCAGCAGCTCGTCCGTGTCCTGTCCGGCATGAAACGGTACATGGTCCAGAAACAAGCTTCAAACCAATCCAACATAAGAATCGAGCGCCGGGTGTATGGCCTTTACCGCGCGCCGCCCCAGCGGCTTCAGCAGCGGCGACGTCGGCAGCTCGTCCGTATCCTGTCCAGCACAGATAGAAATACTAAAGACTCCACAGACAGATGCACTAAAGTTGTGAGGTCAATTCTGCGGCCGCCACCGCGCGCCGCGCCAGCTGCCCTAGCGCCGGTGTCGCCAGCTCGTGCCTGTTCTATCTGCAGAAGTCCTCCATGTCATCAAGGTGATGCACACCTTGGCTGCACTTTTGGTCGTCAAGCTGAGACGTGAGCGGCCCCAGCAGCGGCGCCGCCAGCAGCTCGTTACCGTATCGCAGGGCCGCTCGAAAGTCCACCCGCAGCCCAGCATTCGAGCCTCAAAGCACTGTACCAGGAAGAGGTTGTAGGCGTCGTCCGCGCCGACGGCCGCAAAGGGCACGATGAGGGCATCATATTTTGCCGCCAGCCGCACAAAGTCGGGGCGGTCGTCGCGCCAGAACAGCTGGTACTCTTCGCCCCGCCGCTTCATGACCTGTGTGAACAGGATGCAAGCAATCAAGCAATAGCACTCAGTTGGTGCCAGACTCGCTGCGCCAGAACAGCTGGTACTGTTCTCCATGCCCTTACATGAGCTGCATGAAAGAAAGCGACTCCATGATACAAACACTTTCAGTCAGTGGCAAGTTCAATGCAGCACAACAGCTGTAAGTCTTCGCGGCGCCGCTTCATCACCTGCGGCAACGGGATCCAGCTGGGTTGATACTCTGTCATGTCACGGCTGGCGCTTCAGCCCTGCCGATTGCAGGCTGCCTGAGAATACACCTCTCCGGCAACTTGCAGCCTAGAAGGAGCTGAGTGAACTTGATGCCAGTCATCTGATTTGAAAGTGGTGTGATCGTGTCACCTCACGGCCGCCGCCTGGGAACAGCAGCAGCGCCTCCCGTTCCCGCAGCAGCTTAGCGGCGGTGAAGGGGCCGGCCCTGACCGCGCCAAAGCGCTCGAATACCGCTCCCACTGGCCCCAGCCTGCGGCGTAGGCAGAACGTTGTAGATGATGCGCAGCCTGCATACTTGAAGCCTTCCTTGGTTGATCAGAGATCTTCCTTAACAGACACGCGAGACTGCTCACTCGTGCAGGATGACAGCACGCAAATATATATGATCCTTGCAACCCTGTGCACGCAAGCTCTGATGGCTCAGCTGGTCTGGCAAAGGGCGCACCAGTGCCGGGGGTCGGCCAGGCCGCGCACTGTGATGCCGCGCACGTACAGCTCGATCATCTGCAGGGTGGCGCATCAGCAGTGGAGTGACAGCGGGTGCCAAAGGAGTGCAATCAATCGGTGGTGGCAGGTGGTGTCAAACACTGCCACCAGATTCATGCTGTCAGTGCGTGACATACAGCTTTGACAAGCACCCCATGCCAGAACCAAGTATTCTGGCTGAATATGCAGGGTTTCAAGAAGCGGGCTTGGTTCCTTGTTCTATAATTTAATCGCACCAGCAGCGGCAGGTCGTACAGCCCAAAGCGGGTGTGGTTGCCGACAAACAGCAGAGGCCGGCCGCCCGCCTGCAGCGGGTCCGGCAGGTGCTGCGTGCCCAGCACCACCGGCGCGATCTGCGGTGGCAATTGAACATCTTTCAACCATGAAAAATTTCGTGTTTGTTGTTTGTTCTATTGGTTCCCAGATACTCAAAGCCGGCCGGCCGCCTGCAGCGGGTCCAGCAGGTGCTGCGTGCCCAGCACAACCGGCGCAATCTGCTTTTAGAAGTAATCCATGATCTCATCATGATATTTGCCAGGCCTGCCAGACCTGCCGCTTGTGTGTGCCTGCAGTTGCCTCACTGGGGACGCGGGAAGAAGGGCACATGACGCCACAGCACCTCCTGGGTGCTGAATACGTGATGGTATCCCATCACAGGTGACCTGAAGCTGCGTTTCATAGCGAAGTTGATGAGCCAACTTGCTGGACAGCATCAAGGCCGCAAGGCACAACTCGAGGGGCCGCGGAGCGGGCTCAGCGGGTGCCAGTAAAAACGAAATCATATTGAGTCCCTAGAATTGAGGGCATCGCACCAGGGCACGCCAGGCGGACAGCTGCCGTATGGCAGATTCCAGGATCGCATTCGGCCGCGCCCATGCCGCCTCACGCTCTGCGATGCAGAAACAGGTTGCATGAAACGATGCATCGAGTGGGGCTCCCGTTGCAGACATGCTTTGGACTCCTGATCTGACGATGGCATTCTGATCTGCCACGACCAGCGAGGGCAGAGGGGTTTTGCAGTCTGAGAGGATGCCTGCAGCAACGCCCGCACAGCAACTGGAAAGGGCGGTGTGCCCACCTGTGACGCCCCACTTTGTCTTCCGGACAGCGGTCCTGGAGGCAGCAGTCGATGGCTGCCCCGCGGGCGCAGCCGACGGCGTGCCGACACTCCCGCTGCCTGCTTGGAACTCCGCCTGCGACAGTGTCATGACATTGATGATTCTTACGTGCTGGGTCTGCACAACCACCCACACGCCATGCGGCAGGTGCAATCTTAGATAGCGTGGTCAAGTTTGCCTACGCCACACTCCTCATATATGCAGATGCGGATGCATCGAATCATGGCAGGGTTCTCCACCTGCATGCTGCCGCTCATTGGCGCCGCAGCTGCCTCATGCCTCCTGCTGCTACTGCTGCTGCTGCCATTCTGTGCTGCCACCGCCCTGCCTGCAGCGCCGCTGCCAGACACAAACTCTGCTGCAGGCTGCCGTTGGGCTGCATGGTGCCATTTCCTGCAGCCCCTGCTGCCTCCCCACCGGCCGCCGACGCCGCAGCACCGTCTGCTGCTGACGACCCAGTGCTGCCTGCCTGGCTGCCGGCTGATCCATTGCCGCCGCTGCCGTTTGTGCCGGTGGCTGCGTCGGCGCTGGATCTGCTGCCTGCCCGCTGCGCTGCTTTCAGCGGCGGCAGCTGCGACTCTGCCCACTGCGCCTCAATCTGCGGGGTCATTTGAGGTACCTGCTCAGGGTTTGCATTGCCAGCACTGCTGAAGGCAGGCAGGCAGACATGCATGGCAGAATGCACATGCGAGTTCGCTCACTGCGACCAGAGTGCAATTGAACACCGCTCATGCCAATGCTAAAGCACACGCAACTCTGCAGCAGCGGCGACGTGCCTGCTCCGGCGCGTCTGGCGACCAGTCGTTTTCGCTCCAGGGCCGGCCGCGGCGGATCGCGATGCGGCTGACCGACTGGTTCGTCGCGTTGCGGCCCCACACCGATGCCGCCCCCGCGTTGTCCAGAGACAGCGTCGAGTCCAGGCTGCCCGAAGACGACGCCACTGAGGCCCAGTCGCCTCCTGCAGGAGCCGCCGCCGCCGCGGTCCCGCTGTTTGCCGCTGCACCGGCGGCCGCCTGCTGGGGGTCTGGAACCGGCTGCATCGCGGACGGCTCGGGTGCGCCCGCGTCCATCGCCGTTGCCTTTGCCGCCGCTGCCGATGCATTGCCGTCGCTGCTGCTGCCGTTGAGCTGGCCTGGCACATCGACGCTGCTGCCGCTTGCAGAGGCGCCGCCGCCGGGAGCAAAACCCTGAGGCAGGAAGCATGCCCGGGCCATTATGGCGGCCAGCGCCACGCCTTCCTCCAGCAGAGCCTGTCACAGGATGATGAATCCTATCAGCATCTCAGCAGGGAGAGAGCCTCTGAGCAACAGCAACATACTTGGAAATAGCTTCACAAAAGGGTATCAGAGGTGTCATAATGGTGACACGTCGTGTGGCCGCCGTCGGGCAACGTCAGCCACCACGCATCCGGCAGCAGACCAAAACCTAAGCACAGCATGAATCTGTAGAAATCCCTCATCAAGGGGGCTCAGAAGCAAAGGGTGTCCACCGTGTGGCCGCTGTCGGGCAGCGTCACGCGGCGCGCGTCCGGCAGCAGCGCCGCCAGACGGGCCGCCTCCCCCATGGACGGCAGCAGCCGGTCCGCCGCTGACGCGATGAGCAGCGTCGGCACCCTGCAATGTATGCAACGAGCCTCGATCCCCGCGCACCAGTCAGATCGTCTTTGTGCCGGCGTGCAGGCTGCTGTGCAGCCGCGCTCCATGATCCGCTGTGGCCGTCGTACGGTTGGGAAAGGACTCGCCGTGAAGACTCACCGCGAGGCGCGTGTCAGTGGGGCCTGAGATGGTTGATTGCAGCGATACCATACGGCATCCCACACTATGTCATCTGTTCGCCAGTTTTCCTGATTCACCTGACGCCCGCAGGGGCTGCGTCCGGCAGGTCGCCGCTGCGCAGCAGGTTGAGGCGCCAGTTGGCGCCACAAACCCAAAAGGGTGTTCGATATGAGCCGCACCTGATGCCGGCAAGCTGTGCGTCAGGCAGGCCGCCGCTGCGCAGCAGGTTGAGGCGCCAGCTGGCGGTCGCGGAGGGCATGTAGCGCAGCCCGCCGCCCGCCTCGGATGCCAGCTGCTGCGCCGCCGCCGGTGAGCTCGAGCCCGCGCTCGCGGCGTCCTGCCATAGCGAAACGACCCGTGAGGAGTGCAGTAAAATCGAGACTTCCGCACAACAGAGGCAGCGCCGTCAGATAGGCGCTGGCAGGCAGTCGGTCCAGGCAACAGAATCCCTGATGGTTTGCTGTCCTGTACAGCTGACAGGCAATGCGCCCACTGCGAGGATCCTCTTTGGCCAGCAGTGCGCAAGGCGCGACTGCGCTCAAGCTGCGGCCGGTTTCGGGCGTCACTGAACAGCAGGCGAAGCTGGCTTGCATGCGGCTCACAAGCACCAGGAATGTCATTTGATGGCATGCAAGCGCGGGCACCTCGAAGGAGGCCGGGGCGCTCATGAGCATCATCGCGCGCACGGCCTGCGTGGTCACCGGCGCGACGCGTTCACGGTCCACCAGGAAGGGCACCAGCACCGCCTGCGCCGTCTGCAGAATAAACATGAACAGAATTTACATTTACAGGCGGAAGACAAGACCGAACGAGCTGAACTGCAATTTGAATGTAGCGCGCTCACACTCCACCAGGAACGGCACCAGCACCGCCTGCGCCGTCTACAGGCAGCAGGCAGGAAGGATCAGAACTGACAACAGGAAAAAACTGGCATCACAGTAGTCGAGATGGCACCAGCACCGCCTGTGCCGTCTGCAGGCGGCAACTACAAGCAGCAATGTGAGCTGCTGGGTTTTGCAGCTCATGTAGGGCCTCTGAGGCCGCAGTAGGGCGCCAAGGCACCAGCCAGGGCGTCTGCGGCAATGTCAAAGTGTTGCAGGCCACGCCGTAACGCTGTGAAGTGAGGTGAGCAGGAGTGCACGCACAGGGCCGGCCAACAACAGGGCATCCCACATTGAGCAAGTGACTTATGCATCTCACACACACGACGGCGCACACTTGCCTCATACAGCGGGCGCGGGAACACCGACAGCAGGTTGGTCGCGGCGATGAGGCTGCTCAGGCCGCCCAGGCTGTCGCGGAAGCACGTAGCCGGGTTGACGAGCACCTGCAAGTTTCAAATTTGACTTGAGGTACTCGCACGTCAGCGCTGATGATGACGGGGTCGGGCCCCGCCAGATCGCTGCCAGCAGAGCATGTGAAGAGGAACCAACAGTCCCTTAGCGCACCAGTCGTTCGACGAGGTCTGGAGCCGCCGCCGCCACCCGCAGCGCCAGGCAGCCGCCAAAAGATTCACCCACCAGCGTCACCTGCGTGTGCGGGGGGCACCAAGCGAGTGAGACCGCATGTTCAAAAGTCTTACGGCAGGCCAGCACCCTTGCCGCTAACGCCCTTTACTGAAATCTTCCGAGCGCTATCCTCAATAAGCCGTGTTTCCTAATCTTTTCCTGCGCCTCCCGGCGCTAATTCAACCAGCCAACACCCCCAAAACTCACCCCCCACCCTACTTTCCCCCAGACTGAGGCTTCATTACCCTTCTCTGGGCGTTACCTGTCACCTCACAGCCAAGCTCTGTGGTGTTGCTAAATTTGTCTGCGGCTGCGATTGTGCACTTCAGCAGCCGACTTCAGCGCCTGTGAAGGGTGGCCGGAACATGCGTCCCTTGCTCATTCACCGTAGTTCGTGCTGCAGCTGAGCATGCTACAGGCTGCATTGTAGGATGCTGCCCACCTGGTCGTGCGGCGACGAGGCCAGCAGCTCCCGAAGCAGACCCGCAGCCGCGTCCGTCAGCTCCCCCCACGCGGCGCGGTTTGCCAGCGGGATGTACAGGCAGCGCACGTCGAAGCCCGCTGCCGCCAGGCCGGGTAGCTGCGGCGGATATGGCGGAGTGAACGGAACACGACTCTCGCGAATGAGTCTCCGTCACAGGTGTCACAGCTCACCGCATCACTGCTCAACATGTCGACATATGTCAAGACTTTTCAGGAGGTGTTGACTCCGGCGCTACCTGCGGCGTGATGGCCTGCCCGGTGCCATCGGTGCCGGAAAAGTAGACCAGCGTGGCAGCCGGCGGCGCCGCCTGCGGCACACGCGCGTGCAGCAGCCGCAGCTGCGGTGCGCAGGACGATGATTGCACATCAGTTTGATATCGAGACGCGCCGTGTGTTCGCGCCAGCCGGGCTCACCGCGCGGCAAGTGGTCGCTGTAGCAGCTCGAGATGACAGGCAGCATGCATCCTTGTATAGCGTTGACAAGATGTCCGTGGTAAAGCAATAGTTGAAGCGACAAGCTGCCTGCACCCATGAGCAAGTTGCGCACCTGGTCTGGGGACATGACGGCGTTGGGGAATGACGCCGATGCCGAGATTGGAGCAATGCGGCGCTTTCGATTCCTCGTACACCGCGCGTTGCCATGCTGCAGTCGTTTAGCAAGTGGGCAAGGATGATGCTGCCCGATCAGCTGCAGCGAGGTCGGGCGGTGCTGCCTTGGACACTGCATCGTCGCGAGCACATATGTCGCATGAGAAGCCATCAGGTGTGCAAGCAAACTGCACAAAACCTCATTTTCCTTGGCTGGCAGCTGTTCACGCAGCTCCGTGACGTCAGCATGCATGACTGATGTTGTAAGCAAAAACGTGCTGGAAGGTGGCCCTGCACATCCCTACCTCTTGGTCTATATGCGCTAGCGAGTGCAGCTGGGCACTTACATCGATTGCACTGGCCGCACTACTGATACGTGTATCTGCGACCTCCCTCCGCTGCCGGCGTCAATAAGACATCGCTGTGGCGCACCTGGCAATTGACATGTCCAATACGCCGTCGAAGTTATCCGGAGGCTTACAGTCGCAGCAACGTAATCAGAGCTCGTAATGACAGCTGACAGCAGGGCGTCGCTCAGGGTAATGAACCCCTTTCGAAATTGCCTCGCCATCATAGAGGTTTTTCTTCGATGCACGGCCGTTCTTGCAGTGCGCAAATAGCACGCATGGAGGCATCCTGTAATGATGCTTCGTTTCGGCAAGATAGCTGGCTAGCACCTCTTACGATCTCGTCGATACCAGTGGTCCGTGCCTCTCAGGCTCCGGCAGAGGCCGCTGCAAGCAGGCCGGCGCCGCGACGGCAGCGCACACGCTTTGCATGCGCTGAACTTGGCGTCGCAGCGCTGTGGCTAACGATCATCACCCTTCTTGTGGCAGTCGGCATCGGCGGGATTCATTCGGAGAAGGTTAAAAAGGTGATGCTGGACAAGTTCCTTGGGATCAGCGCGCATGATTGTCAGCGTTTGTCATGCCGCAGATTGCATAAATGCCTGCGCTTGAAGGGGCACGGGTGCTGCGTGTCTGCATGCCACGTGTCGAATGCTGAGACATGTACCAAGTGACTGAACACAGCCCTTCTGCTAGTCAAGCGAGTGCCGGAGCCGGGAGTTGCAAGCTGCTCACGCGCCGATGCGTGCACAGGTGAAGCGGGCGCGGCAACCGGCGTCGCCCAATGACTGGATCGAGGACTCGCGCGCCCGCAACGGCAGCCGCATCCGCATCTCGCACTCCTCGGCGGCGCGTGTGGACATCGAGCTGGAGTGCAGGCCGCGCGCCTGGGGCGCCGTGCCCGGGAAATCATGCTCCCAGGCGCCGCATTACCATACCGTCGCCTTCGAGTGGCTCACCGTGCGGCGCGGGACGCTGGGCATTTCAATCGACGGCATAGAGCAGATAGTCACGGCAGAAAACGGCACCATAGCGGTGCACCGTACAGCGCGCCATTACATCTGGAACGCGGCACAGGACGCGGACCTCGAGGTGCAGCTGACGCTTTCCCCGGCTCGCAATGCGGAGCAGCTGTATAGGACAGTCTACGGGCTGGCTTATGATTACGGGTCGCCGGCGGCCGTGCCGCTGCTGCAGTCGGTGGTCACACATGCTGCCGCAGACATGCCGCTGGCGGCGGTGCCGCCTGTTGTGTGGAGACTGCTGGTGAAGACTGTGGTGGTGTTTGTGGCGAGGCTGGCTGGGTACCGCGCGTTTGAAGAGGACTACACTGTGTTCACAGGACCTTAAATTTTACAATGCTTGGCATGTCGCAATCACTTCCACGTTAGCAGTGGCTTCCTTCGGGGCACATGTCGAACTCCTCGAGCGCAGACGGCTTGAAACTTGAAGCTGGTATTCAAAGAGCGTCGCCACACACAGGCGCACACACAACTTTCCCTCGACTCTAAGAGTAGATCATAAACCAAAGAGCATTCAACATGCCAGCCGGAACAACACCTGGGTCAAGTGAGGGTGGCCATCTTCACATTTTGTTTGCGTGCCGCCAGCGGCCTTCCCTCGGCAACATGCGGGCTGTTGCATGTTTCCCAACAAACCAGGCTGTGGACCACCGTATCTTCGCATGGCCACGATGGGTACATACTGCCGACAAAGACTGTCGAGAACCAATCCTCAGTAGGCCATATACCTTGGCCGATGGCCTCGCTTGCTAGCCCACAAATATGAAACTAATCGACATGCATGGAGCGGCGGCGCTCCTCCACGACTCGCTCTTCCAGCTGCTGTATTGCCGTCTTAGGCGTCCTGGGCGTGGACTGTATGTCCAGGCCTGCAGCCCAAATCTTCGAATGGTTATCTGAGAGACCCACATTGAACCGACATCACCGCCACTCCTGCATCTGCATGATCAGTAGCAGTAGCACGAGTCAGCAGCACAAGGCAACATCCACTGACTGTCTCTGGGCGTGAAGTGCGCATTATCGAAGGCTTGCTTCCTGAGACGCACTTTCGCGGCCCTCGGTGAGCGGCGAAACACGGTGCACGCGGCCAGCGCGGCTCTTCGTGGAGGGCTCAAACGGCAGGTCCGGGTACAGCTTGCCTGCAGCCATTCGGGACATCGGTTAACTTCATACAATCATTGAGCGCATGCTGAGTGTATTTTGCAGGAGATGTCGCGATTCCGGTCTGAGAGCCGGCCCAGGATTGCAGCAGAATGGTGCTTGACAGCTCGTGCAAGGCGCAGCAGGCGCGGCAAGCATGGCATGAGCGCTCCGTCACAGTCGACTGCAACCTGCAGTCAGGCCAGCGATGGACCGCACCTCGGTGGTTGGAGCCATGCAGGCTGCCGTTGCCATGCAGGCTGCCGGTGTAGGCCTTGTCCAGGCTGGCGCTGCTGCCGCCGCGGCTGCGGCGCTTGAAGCGCCCCGACACGGACCGGTCCTCCTTGTCGCTGCAGTCACAAGGAGAATTGCGGCGGAGTCAGGGCCGCACGATTGAACAGTGATATGCACAGGCACGCAATACAATCGCAGTTGTGGGCATGGCTCAGGCGCGCACTGCTGGATATCAGGCGGCGGAGGCACATAGCAAGCGCGTCACACCTTGCGGGTGCGAATCATGTTCGTGCAAAGCACACAAGCCACGAGCGGCGTGACGGCAGTGTTTTGCAGTGCTTCGCAGTGTTTTGCTGTAGTGGTTTGGTCACAGGTCAAAGCCCACCTGCTGTAGGCGCTGCCGCCGTGCGCCGAGCGGTCCGCCAGGCCCTTGAGCGAGGAGCCGAGCACCGCCATGACGGTCTTCGCCGGCAGGCCCGAGGTACTGGTGCGCCGCAGCGCCATCGCCGACTGGCTGTGGTGCATCATGCCGCTGCATCAGAATGTCACATGAATCCCTGACAGCTTCTTGGTGGGCAGGCGTAAGGTGATTCCTCTCAAACGAGCACCGTCCTGGATATTTGCACCAGCAAAGTGCGTACCCGTTGTAGCTGCCGACCTCCATTTCCGACAGCATGACGGCGGAACCCGAGCGCCTTGAGGCTTCATTTTCGTGACTTTCTTTCAACGACGATACCAGTTGTGCACTGGAATATCGATCACCCGTGGTAGCTGCCTTCTTTCTCCATTTCCGAAAGCATGACGGCCGAGCCCGAGGCTTTGAGGCTGCTCTTATGCAGGTCATCCGCGCTGCCGCCGCCGCCACCGGCCTTGCCGCAGTAAAAGGCGCGCCCGCCGTGCTGGCTGGTGTAGCCGCGATTCGATCTGTAGTGCACGCTGATGTCCTCGTCCTGAGGGAAGGCGAAGAAATACAGATCAGTACCGATTGGCGGTGCTGCTGCTGGCTGGCGTATCTATTATACAACTGCAGGTGCATCTGACGTCTCCGTCCTGCAGGAGTGTTCGATACTTGACCAGGTGTCAATACAAGAACAAAAGGGGGTGACGGCAGCGGTGGCAGCAAGAAGCGGATCAAGTGGAACGAGAGGGACAAAAGGACGCATTTCTGGCACATTTCCCGCTGCACCTGCCAAGATTATAAGGAAGTTCTCTTCGTATGTACATGGCGGCGGCAAAGAACGCACCGGCGCTGTGGTGTCGCCACGGTCGTGTATCCGCGCCGCGTTGGCGGCTGTGGCCTTCAGCGTGACCTTCTCCAGCCGGGAGATGCCCCGCCCTGACGGGTCGTTCCTGTTCCAGGGCACAAGGCAGGTTGCTTTCAAGTCGACATTGCCCCGGGTCTCATGCAGCTGAGAGGTTCTTATTGTATATGCATCGGCACCTGCAAGTTTACATATTGCAAGGCAGACATTTCGTGCCGAATGGCCTTCCCTGAGACGGCGCACCTGTAGCCCCTGGTCCTGTCCTGCGCCGTGCGGCTTTTTGAAAAGTCCGCTGCAGCACGCTTGCGCGCCTCTGCCGGCTCCAGCACCTCACTGAGTCGGTTCACGGCCACCACACCTGGTTGACATCATGAGCATCATGAGAACCAAATTGAATTGAGGGAGACCAGCGACAGCTATGCAAGGGGCGAGTTTGACATCAGGGCTCGGCTGCTGGGCAGGAGGGCGGCACTGCAGAAAGCAAGCAGCGAGTCTGCTGGTGAAGAGTTCGTACTGCTGCATGACGCACAGCTCTGGATCCCCCCGAGTGCACCAGGCGCTCGTCTTAATGCATTTTCCAGACACGACCTGCCTGCACACACATACTGCAGACGAAGAAAAGGATGCTGACCGTGTGCCAGGTTGCGCAGGCGGCGTACGGCGGCCACGTTGGCGGCGCCACGCGCGACGCCATCACCCAGCAGCTTTGGCGCGGCGCCACCCTTGGTCACCACCCAGTCGTGTTTCAGCACCTGCCCGGTGACGCCATGCCATCAGTCGAGGCCTGAAGTCACATCGTCACATCAACCTGAAACATGACACAAACCCTACAGTCGGAGCCCACATTGCCTTGACGGAAAGCATGTCGTGCAGCCAGACAGGGGCGCAGATGCCAATGCTTGACGAGGCTGCAGGCAACAATGCTTGAAAGGGCCCGGGCATGATACACGCCGGCAGACTGCCGGCAGCAGGTATCCAAACGGCAGCAAAGGAGTGAACGACGCAGCCGGAGCACGCTTCAGCCGCAGGTGCCGGTCCATGACGCAGTGCTCGGGGTTGTGCGATGACACGCCATATACAGGTCCTTGGCATGACAGGATCATGCTCCAGGTTGTAGGTTCACAGGACTTCAAACCTCTGCGCACCTGCTGCGCTGTGAGGCGGTGCTTGGTATTGTAGGCCATCATGCCCATGAGCAGATCCTTTGCCGCTGGTGACAGGTTCTGCCACCTGCGCCACGAGATGCAGCCTTGAAGACCAGACTTGTTTCCGGTGGCGATGGTGGCTAGAGAGTTCTCCCGTGCAAAAGTCGCCGAGGAGGTGCACTCGGCCAGGGCTCCCCTTGAGCATTCCTCTGAAGCAACGACGCACCGGGGATCCTTGAGGCCCGGCGCATCTTTGATGTCCATCTCGCAGTACCGAAGGTTCTCCGAGTCCTGCACGAAGCGAGCGGCGTATGAAATTCGCGACAGAGTTCCAAGCACATCTCCCAAGAGACACAATGGGGAAGCATGCCTGTGCCACGGACCACCCAGTAACATCCTACATTGCGGCACCAGGCGGTTTTGAGAAGATGTAGACACACGAGGCACAGAGTGCACCATGTGTGATGGAGCGCACCCGCACCCGCACTGGCGGGTACTGCAGACGGGTACTGCTGTGGCCGTTCTGCATGATACGATTACCCGATGCCCAGACCCGGGAAAGAAAGGGAAAGGGATGGTGGGAGGAAAAGGGGAAGGCACCTGGATGGAGAAGGGCTTGCGGCCGACCAGCATGACAAAGGCGACGACTCCCAGACTGAAGACGTCCATCGCCGGCTCGTGCGGCCCGTCGTGCACCACCTCAGGCGACACAAAGCCCGGTGAACCAAGCGCACCTGCGCACCGTGTGTTTGCTTTTAGGTTGAGGTTTTGAGGTTTTAGATGGAACGTCCTTGGCCGGCTCGTGCGCTCCGTCATGCACCACATCTGGTGACACAAACCCTGGCGACCCCAGCGCCCTTGCATGTCGTATATCTGATTTCAGACCAAGGATTCTCGGTCTCAAAAGTATTTCTGTGCCGCCCGTCGCGCACTTGCCTCCAGCGATGCAAAGTCCATGCCCAGCGCCCCTGTGCGCCGGGTTTCAAGGCTTAGCGGCTTCTTTGCGCGGCCTGTTCATGCACCACGTGCGGCGCTACAAAGCCAGGCGGCCAGATCGAACAGCACTGCCACTCCTTGGCTGCATCCATTCCTCCAGTTGGAACCACAGTTGCAGCCAGGCATACATTCCGGGCAGGCGCACCAGGAGGAGGAGCACAGCCGCGCCCACAAAAGCCTGTCATGCTTGTTGATGATGGACATGCCGAGGTCGATCAGCCTGACGGGAGAATCAGGGTCGATCCAGAGAGACCTCGAAAAGCAAAAACAGAAACTTCCAGTGCGCACCCACGACGGGCTTGTCGGGCCTGTACAGGATGGACATGCCCAGGTCGATGAGCTTGATCTTGGGCGCCCGCTTGTTGAGCGCCGCATGGTGCGGGTCCTCCACAAACACAAAGTTCTCGCCCTTGATGTCGCGATGGATGAGGTTGTACTCGTGCATGAAGGCCACCGCCTCCGCCATCTGTGTCAGAAACCAAGGTAAACAGTGTCAGTCTGGATCACAGGAGGTGTGATGCGCTGCGCGCGGCGGACTCAGTCAGACTCTGGCATTTATGGCGCTGGTGTTGTACTCGTTCAACACCCCGGCCTACGCCATTCGACGCATCCAGGATGGGGGACCGCTCGTGCACGAAGAACTGAGGCATGTGGCATGGCCGGCTCGATGTGATCGTCTGCAGAAGAGGCGGCGCGCTCAGGCGGGCTTGCGGAACGCATGGCGCTGAAATTTCATTGAATAAGGACGGTTTGTGAACCCAGCCCACCTGCGCAAAAATGGCGGCGGCGCCCTGCTCGGTGTAGGGCTCCTCGCTGCCGCCCAGCCGGTGCAGCGAGTCGTACAGCTGCCCACCCCGCAGGTACTCCAGCACCAGCACCTGCCATACAATTGATGTTAATGCGTCACCTGAAGATCATCTGCTGTCATATCTGCGTCCGAAACAGGAGAAACTGTAGCGCCTGCAGGAAGTCGTGCAGCTGCCCGCCCCGCAGGTTCCCAACACCACCACCTGCAGATTCGTGAGTCAGTGTTGATAAAGCGCAAGAGTGAAATGTGATTGAACCAGACTAGGTCAAAGGAAGGTCTCCTGTGACGTACAGCTGCCCGCCCCGCAGGTACTCTAGATCCAGCACCTGTCAGGAAACGTTGCCCTGATTGACGAGGTGTCAGCCAATCAACAGCTCATTGAGAGGGTTCCTTTATGCAGAAGCAGTCGTGGGCGTCAAGCTGCAGGACTGCCGGCAACAGCGCCTGCACCGTCATGCGCTGTACGCGGCGGCCTGCGCCGCACCGCGAGCTGCTCCGCGAGCGATCACGCTGTGGTGTGCGGCGCGACAGACAGTCCAGGAACTCTGAAGCGTAGCACAAACTCCAAGGATGTGCACACCGCAAGAAAACAGAAGTAAACCGACAGTAGCTTGAACCCTACCTGCTGGCGGCCGTCGTCAACCACCTCCAGGCACTCCACGATGTGCGGGCTGTCCAGCATCTGCAGAAATTCCGCCTCCCTGCACCCCCGCAGTTGCAGCGTGATTGCTTCTGAAACATGATGGACTCCTATACGGCTGCATGCCGTGGCAGCCCCGCTGGTGTGCACCGTCTCGAGCACAATGAGTCTTTGTGAACCAAAGCGCGGCATGTCAGAGCCCCTACGAAACCCACAAAACCCCTCAGCAAACCCCCCAAAAGCCGTTACGCACCGGCGCATGATCGCGAGGTGGTCGTCGTCCATGTCGGGGCTCTGCAGGTACACCACCTTGAGCGCCGCCAGCTTGCGACTCGTCTTGTGGCGCGCCAGCACCACCTGGCTGAAGGCGCCCTCGCCTGCGAACGCCAGTTGATCATTGAGGCGTACACACGGAAGGCCTGGAACAATTTGGTTTCGGCATGAAGCGGCCGGCTCACAAGGGTCCTTCCGGCGCCGGCGCGTGCACATCTTCTGACGCCAGTTTGCGTCAATCTGGATGTGTTCACTTGTGGCAAAACCCTGGCACAGCCGTCAGTCAGGCAATCTGCACGCATGCAAACCCCGCACGCATGCGCACGCAGATGAAGAAAGGTGCCTGGATATTGCAGTCTCCGCGTACCTAGGTCCATGACGACGTCCCAGTGCTGCCGGATGGGGTGCTTGTCCCAAACCATCCAGTCCTGCAGCGTGGAGCTGCCGTCGAGGACGCACATTGCGGCGTTCGTGCGTCACCGGCCGCGGCCTCCTGTCGGCTTGCCAAGGCTGTGCATGCAATGTGGTGACCAGACTAGATAGCCCGCGTCTGGCACGCGGTGGCCTCAAGATCCTAGAGACCCTGTATTTGCCCGGCAACTGGCCCGCTCCAGATGCCCTTGTTGGGAGGCTCTCGAACAGGCGAAAGCGGCACCCCTTCTGAATTATATCGTGTGTTCAAGTCCAGATCAAAAATTCGATTTGACAAACTTGGGTGATGGGGTTGCAACTCTATGACTGGATCGAATTTGCAGCGGCAGGACCACGCTACCGCGGTCAATTTGCAGATTCAAAACATCGGTCTGGCTTCATACGGACACATCAATAAGATAATACAAGTTGCGTGGTTCAGCGCTGTGCTCGATCGACGTGCACCATTTTGTGTCGTGCAAGCTGGGGGCTGGATATGCGAGCTTGCCACGAAAAGCCCTGTATGTAGGCAAGGGCCGGTCTCAGCAGCAAGCAGTTAGGCAATGTTGCTGTGGTACAACTGCGATTCGAATCATTATCGGCGCCGACGTGCTTCATCGCACAACTTTGTGCCTCTCCGAAATTGGGGCACAACTGTCGGAGTTTGATAAGGGGAATCGAAGTAGTCCGCACGGCTACGACGCCGGACATTGCTTCCTCCTTCTTCTTCTTCCGCACGTGCGAAGGCGTGCCCTCGGCACGTGGATTGCATTTGTGCCGTTATTTCTGCCGGTTTGCAACCTGCGAGCTCACACCGGTGATGTGCAGCTGTTTTCGAGCAGTAATGAGTGCCTTTGCCAACCGGTCGCAGCCGTTGCGGGTGGGTCATGACCGCGTAGCCGTCCCTTCAGCTCCTGTCGGCCGGACGCCGGTCCTCCACCCCCGGCGGCCTAGACACTCACAGCAGACAGCCCAGCGTGGCCGTACATTTACAGCAGCTGCACAGGACAGGTTCCGGCCTCCTTCAAAATTGGAGCCTCGAGTCACGGACCCGTGCTGGTCGTGGGGCAGTGCTGACATTTCTCCGCTGCAACGGCTCCGCGATGATCCACTGCCAGCACTTGAGGCGCTGCAGCTTCAGACCTCGGACGACGCTTTGGACGCCTGCAGGCGCACCGTCTGTGATCTGCTCGGCCAACTGAGCACCGGCTTTCACGTAAGGCTTGATTTCTCGTGCAGCTAGCGCAGAGCCTCCTTGCGAGCCAAACGATACTCCTAGAAACCTTCCTTTGTAATTTTTCCATGTCTCTACAGCGTGCATCCTGTGCATGTTGCTGCAGCGCATGTTGTAGTGACTTGCGGCGAAATCGACCACCCAGTGGACGCTGACAAGTCAGCAACGCGAGGTCTGCTGATTTTCAGCTGGTGTCTGCACGGCGCAGGTGCGGATCACGTGCGAGAGGGAGCCGCTGGTGCGCCTGCTCGAGAGCTGCATGTCCACCGGCGTCGCGCTCAGCCAGGCGGAGCACCGCCTCAGCCTCGAGAGACGGCTCCATGCGGCATCGGCAGCTGCAGCGCAGCAGCCGCCTGCACCAGCAACCGGTCCCGTGCTGTCTGCGGAGGGGCGCGCTCAGCTGCCGGCGGAGGCGCTGGCCTACCTCGAGTTCCTCGAATCTCGTCTCGCGCCGTCGTTGCATTGCCACCAGGTGCGGCCTCGACCGTGCACATGCGGCACGCATGAATGCGGGGCACAATCAGGCCTTCCCTCTACATTCTACATGCAGCGGTCTCGCGCGCAGTCAAGACAGAGTTCTGAGTGTCCTGCAGGGGCAGTGCCCAGTTGCAGCGCCGAGCGGCAATGCGTTGCTGGCGTTCCTGCACAGCTTGGATCCCGACGCCCTCGCCCGCATCTCGACGCCCAGCGATGACGCAGCCAATGACACCTTCCGCGTACTTGCCGAGCGACTGGTGTCTGACCTGGTGAGACAAGTTTGAAGTTGCTTGGTGCAATGAGGCATCCTGTGCGTGTCAGAAACGAGGATCGAGCAGCTAAATCATCCCGAAAGTAAGCGCCATGGTCTCTGCTGCAAGCTCCTTAGGGCACAGGACTACATCGCGTGTTTCCAAGCCGCCTAGATATAAGACATCGCATTTGCCGTGATGTCTCTGCGCAGGACTCGCACCCCGCCGGCAGTCCCGCCTCATGGTGCGGCCTGTCCGAGACGCCCTGGCTGGGCGGCAGCTGGCTGGAGGGCATGCGCTCCTGCACCGAGGTCAGCGGCAGCCGCGAACAGATCGCTCAGCTGCTGTACTGGGCCATGCTGCTGGGCGGCCTGACCTGCCGGCTGCAACAGCGGGCGCACCTCGCGCTGTGCTTCGCCGCCCGCCGGCCTGATGGCGTGATTTGTAACAGATTACGTAGCTTATGCAGATGCAGGCAGAGTCGCAGACTGCGAACCCTCTGCATTGGGATGACATTCTGTTGGACATGAGTTCGTGCTTTGATGTTCTGCTGCCCATGGCGGGCTTGCTCGTGGTTTTGATTGATCATTCTTGACATACGGCTCGGCACCTGTGTAAGGTCGCATAGTGAGCCTGCTGCTGGGTGCCGATCTTCTTGACGTAGATTGTTGATGATTAACAGGGACCGAAGGTTGTTGACTATTGCGCACAGAAAGTGTATCGTCTCCCAACTGTGCCACCGTCTGAGTGCATTTGGATGATCAGCTGGTGGGGAGACCATCTACCCAGTGTGGGCAGTGTAATTAATTCGTTATTAACAAAGGTTGTTAATAACGTGTTATTAACAGGTTTTGAACACGGGCCATGTTCGGAATTAGTTGTTATAAACACCCTGCATGTTATTAATGCATATAATTAATTGCGAACAGGGTTTGTAACATGTGGTGCACGCGCCTTCAGCGCCGGCATTTCGAGCAGTGCAGGGCCAGTTGCTGCTCAGACCAGTTTGCGCACGCCGTGGCAAAGTCCTATGGCAGCTGCTTCGAGGGCCGGTCGACCCGAGCACCCTGTGAACGCGCACTTTGTGAAGTCTGATCCCAGTCAGAGGCTGCTTGTGCAGTGCAAGTACTGCCACAATCTGCCTTGCTGCTGTCGCTGCTCAGGTCGCCATCGAACAGGTCAGGGAAGCCCGACTCAAGGTCGGCTGCCGTGAACTCTGCCAGCGTCAGCACCAGCTCCTCGGCGGAGGCGGAGTCCTCCGCCGACTCAATGACGGAGGAAGTGCTGTCGCCCTCGTCGTCGTCGCCAGGCAGGCTGTAGGCTGCGCCAGTCTGCACCAGCGCGGCTGTTGCTACGCGCAGCTCCGTCGCCAGCGCCTCCACGCCGGGAAGCTCTGGGAGGTCGGCTATCAGGTCTGGCAGCGTCGCAGCAGCAGCCGGCGCAGCAGCGGCAGCTCGCCAGCTGGCGCACTGCTGCTGGCAGCCTGCTGTTGCGGCGGCGGCGGCGGCGGCAGCGGCAGCGGCAGCGAAGCTGTGCCCTCTGGAAGGGCTGACGCCAGCTGCGCTGTAGTCGGGCCGCAGCTGGTTCAAGAGCCGCAGAAAATGCGGACTCTCCACGACCCTGAAGGGTATGTTACACATGACGAAGAAGAGCAGCAGCGCCGCATGGATCTGCTGATCCTGGCCGGCCGCGCTGCTGGCTTTGCCTTTGGCCACCCAGCCATGCAGGGTGCGACTCCTCTTGGACCCACTGAGGCCCGCAGGTGCAGCTGCTGTCGACCCTGACGAGGCTGCTGCTAACTCTCCTGCTGCTGCAGGCGCTGGTGGCGCAGGGACTGCTCTCTCCTCCTGCTGCTCCTCTACCTCAGCGTAAAGGGCTGATTGCTGCTGCTCGAACACGGTGCAACTGATCAAGTGCGCAAACTTGTTTGGCAGCGGCGCAGCGCAGCCAACGCAGCAGCCGGTGGCTACTGACATAGTGCCGGCCGCGCCGGCGGAGTACGTCGACCCCGACGCATTCCTGAACTCGATCCTGGCGTGATTTTTTTTTTCGTAATTTCGACTTCTGGCTTTTTCAGCTTCTTCGTTTGAATTTTGTCGACTTTTCCCGAGGTGTTTCAACTTCAGTGGCGGTCAGGAAGGGATTAGTAACATGATTAGTAACATCGTGTTATTAATTAATTAATTACAAACACACCGAGGGAATTAATCTGCCCACACTGC
>JAABUL010000945.1_pt1 | contig 58936 bp, 52 predicted proteins | sample 5559151 | NCBI WGS metagenome assembly JAABUL01 (sample SAMN10711876, study PRJNA513368) | rock metagenome | isolation source: Antarctica rocks | place: Antarctica: Victoria Land, Pudding Butte sud
CGTGCTCGGTAAGGAACTGACCGCGCACCTGCGCACCCGGCGCATGATGCGCCGGGTCAAGACCGCCTCCACTGCCGGGCAGGGCCGCGGGCAGATCCGCGACGCGGTCTCCATCCGCGACCGGCCCGCCCAGGCCAGCGACCCGGCCGTGCCCGGACACTGGGAAGGCGACCTGATCGCCGGGTCCCATAACAGCTGGATCGCGACCCTGGTCGAACGACGCTCCCGCTACGTGATGCTGGTCCGGGTCCCCGGCAAGGACACCACCAGCGTCGTGTCCGCCCTGACCCACCACGTCAAGACCCTGCCGGCCGGGCTGATGAGCTCCCTGACCTGGGACCGCGGCACCGAATTGGCCACCCACCGCCACTTCACCGTGTCCACCGACGTGGCGGTCTACTTCTGCGACCCGCACAGCCCATGGCAGCGTGGCAGCAACGAAAACACCAACGGCCTGCTCCGCCAGTACTTCCCGAAAGGCCACGACCTATCCGGCTACACCCAACCAGACCTCGACACCATCGCTGCAAAACTCAACACCCGGCCCCGCAAAACCCTGGACTACGCGACACCAGCCACCAAACTGGCCGAAAGCGTTGCGACGACCCCCTGAATCCGCCACCGGATCCGGTACAAAATTGAACGGACCATTGCTAACCTCAAGACGTGGCGGGCCTTGCACACCGACTGCCGCAGACCGTTCGAAACATTCGCAACCACCATCACCGCAGTCCTCGGACTCGAATTCTTTGGAACGGTCGGTGAATAACCCTCCATGCTTCGGCGATTTCTATGTGTATGCCGATTTCCTGCTTGGTTGCATGTTGGTTAAAAGGCGAAAAAGATGGAAGAACCGCGCACTGCGGAGAAGGCTGGGCCCGTACTCTTTGTTGCGGAAGAAGTAAAGCCGGATTGGCGAACGGGGGGCCGGGCACACCCGATTCTCTCTGGAGAGTGTCTAGCAGCCACCGGCTGGACCGTGGAACTTGTGACTTTCGAAGAGCTGATGAACCCCTTCCTGAGGCGTCCCTGGTCCGTCACGCGAATATTCGCACTCTCGGTCGTTTAGTCGATTGTCTGGGCTAATCGATGCTGACACCGACCCTGGCGCTCAAGCGCGGAGTCGTGTGTCTACCTGCGTGACAACGGGCCTGGACGAGGGAGGACTGGGTGACACGTTCAGGGACTTGACGACGAGGGACGCGGTAGTTGGCGTAGACGCGCATGACGCTTCGGCACGAAGAGGCCGCAGGTTCAAATCCTGTCACCCCGACCAGCCGACGAGCAGATCGGCTCAGTATTGCGATCGCAGCGCGTCGGCGAACTGCCGGAGACTGCTCAGCACTGCGTCGAGGTATCCGATGAGCGCGGCTTCACCGTGGGCCGCCTCCCGCGCGAGGAAGAATCCGCGCAAGCCTCCGATCTCCTCCGCCGCCGCGAGCCACGGGGCGGCGGCCAGATCCAGGTCCGTCACTTCCGCGCCCGTGCGGTAGCCGTCTAGGAAAGCCCTCCACACCCGCGAGTACGCCGGGTCGCGGGCGGCCCAACCCTGCAGGTCACTCGCCGGCCATCCCAATCCCCCGCTGTCGAAGTCGAACAGCGTGATCGCGCCGTCGGCGGTCACATGGAGGTTGTCCAGGGTGGCGTCGCCGTGGCTGATGCCGCGACGCAACCCCGCGTCGACCATCGGCCCCAGACGGTCGTGCAGCAACCGGCCGAACGCCAGCAGGAACTCCCGTTCGGCCGGAGCAAGTAGCTCCTGAACCGCGTCGATGGGCCGGTCCACGAGCGAACTCAGGTCGATCTCCGCCCTGTGGTGGGAACTGCGGAAGTCGGCGGAACCCGAATGGAACGCCGCGACCGCGCGACCGAAGCGGCGGTACAGCGACTCCCCGAACGGGAGCTGTGGCTTCTCGCCGGGGGCGTAGTCGAACAGGACTGCGGTCCGTGCATTGCCGGCTCCGTCCGCCCGCGGGACCGCCGTCGCGGAGTCCGGCGCTGGGAACTCCGAGACCGACGTGCCGTCGTGGCGGCGAACAGCGCAGGCGACACGAACGCCCCGCGCGGACAGGTGGTCGAGCAGGTCCAACTCCCACGCCACCTCGCCCGGCGTCCGCCAACCCGCGCCGTACACCTTGGCCACGTACCGCTGCCCGTCGGCGGTGACCGACCAGACGTCGTTGGTCAGCGCCCGGACGCGAGTGACAGAGATCGTCGCCGTCCCGGGCCATCCCCAACGGAGCCATTCGGTGACGGTGCCCGCGTCGGGGCCGCGCTGCGCGGGGGGCATTCCCTGAGGATGCCCCCACGCCGGCCCGTCCGGCAGCTCAGCCGGTGGTACTGAACCGGTACGCCGTCCGGGTGTCGTAGCTCTGCCCCGGCCGCAGCACAGTGTTGGGGTAGGACGCCTCGTTCGGCGAGTCCGGGAAGTGCTGGGTCTCCAGGGTGAACCCGGCACCCTGCCGATAGGTCCGTCCACCCGGCCCTACCAGCGCGCCGTTGAGAAAGTTGCCGGAGTAGAACTGCACTCCCGGCTGGTCGGTGTAGCAGTCGAGGATCCGCCCGGACGTCGGCTCGTGAACCGTGACCACAGGGGTCGTCATTCGGTTGATCCCGGCGTTGAACACCCAGTTGTGGTCATACCCGAGCGCATTGAGGATCTGCTGGTCCGGGACGCGGATGCGGGATCCGATCGCGTGCAGGGTCCGGAAGTCGAACGGGGTCCCGGCCACGGCGCGCTGCGGCCCGAGCGGGATCGAGGTGGCGTCGATGGGGGTGAACCGGTCCGCGCGGATCATCAGCCGGTGGTCGTGGATGTCCCCGCTGTCTTCCCCCGCGAGGTTGAAATAGCTGTGATTGGTCATGTTGATGACCGTCGCCTTGTCGGTGGTGGCTCGGTAGTGGATGGACAACACCGACTGGTCGGAGACCGTGTAGTCGACGCTGGTGGTCACGGTGCCGGGAAATCCGTCGTCCCCGTCCGGGCTGACCAGTCCGAACCGGACCCCGACCTCGTGCGCCCGGCGGATCGGCGTGGCCGACCAGACCCGGGTGTTCCACGAGTCAGGCCCGCCGTGCAGGGCATTCGGCCCGTTGTTGAGCGGGATATGGAATGTCTTCCCGTCCAGGGTGAACGTGCCGCCGGCGATCCGGTTGGCGTACCGACCGATCGTGGCGCCGAAGTACGGGCTCATCGTCTCGTACTGCTCCAGGCTGTCCAGGCCAAGCGTGACGTCGGCGCGGCCGCCGTGGCCGTCGACCGCTCGGATGCCCTGGATCAGCGCGCCGTAGCTGAGCATCGCGACCCCGAGCACGTGGTCGCCGAACAGCCACCGCTGAACCTGCTGCCCGTTCTTCGTCGTGCCGAACGGCTCGGCGAACACCGTCAGCGGTCCGCGATTCATGGCGGCCCCACCCCCCGTTCTGCTCCCGGCATGGGCCGGCCCGGCGGCGGCCAGGCCAGTTGTTCCGATTCCCGCGACGGCTCCGGCTGCCAGCGCCGCGCGTCGGGATGGTCCTGCGTTCATCCGCTCTCCTCCTTGAGTGCGTGCCTTCGTCCGGTACTGCCGCGCCCGCACGGTGGCCGATCAGCTCGCTCCAGGGCGCGGTCGGACGGATGATCATCATGACCCCCGCGGGCCCCGACGCGCCAGACCTGGTCTGCCGGGCGCCATCGTGATTGCCCGGGGTGGAAGGATCGCCGCGTGCCTGATCACCCAACGCCGGACCACACACCATCGCATCGCCCCGGGCCGGACCAGCACGCGCCGGCCTGGGTGCGTCGGTTCACCGCCGCGCGGGTCTCGGTGCCCGACTTCGCCGAGGACGCACCCAGTCGCTGCGTGTACCTGTCCAATGTCAGCGGCACCTTTGAGGTCTATGCCTGGGACCGGTCGACTTCCCCGGGGCCGCACCCGACCGGCCCGGGGTACCGGCAGGTCACCGACCGGCCCAACGGCACGGTGCAGGCAGCGCTGCCCCGCGACGGCAGCGCGGTGTGGTGGTTCGCCGACACTGATGGTGACGAGTTCGGGGTCTGGCAGCGCCAGCCGTTCGCTGGCGGCCCGGACAGCCCGGCGTTGCCGTTCCTGCCCGCCGCCTACTCGGTCGGGCTGGCCTTCGGCCCGGACGGGCAGGTGGTGACCGGCTCGGCCGACGACGCCTACGGCACGCGCATCCACTGGAGCACCCCGGACGCGGACCCGACGCTCATGCCGGGCCTCGACCCGACCGAAGGCCGCCCCGATGCCGAACCGGCCGCGGTGCCGGGCGTGACCCCGGTGCTGCTGTACGCACACGCCGAATCCGCCGATGTGGGGGCGCTGTCCCACGACGGCACGCTGCTGGCCATCGACCACTCCGAGCACGGCGACTCCCGCCACCCCGCGGTCCGGGTGCTGGACCTGCGCGCCGTCCCGGCCGGTGGGGAACCGGTCACCGTCGGGGATCTGTGGGACGGTCCGGGGCGCAGCACCACCTCGATCGCCTTCGCCCCGGTGGCCGGTGACCGTCGGCTACTGGTCACCCATGAGCGGGCCGGACGACCCGAGCTGCTGATCTGGGATCTGGCCGACGGCTCCCAGAGCCTCGTCGAGACGGGACTGCCCGGCGAGGTCTCCGGGGACTGGCTGCCCGACGGGCGCGGGCTGGTGCTGCGCCATGACCACGAGGCCCGCAGCACGCTGCTGCGCTACGACCTGTCCGACGGCGGCCTGACCCCGCTGCCGACACCGGCCGGGACCGTGTCGGGGATGACGGTGCGACCCGAGGGCCAGGTGTGGTTCGGCTGGTCCAGTTCCGCGCAGCCGCGGGTGATCCGTTCCCTGGATGCCACAGCGGCCGGGCCCTTGGACGCCTCGCCGACGGGCCCGGCCCAGGACGTGGCCGGGGCCGGGGCCGGGGACATGCCCGGCGTCGTGCTGACCGCCCCCGGGCCACTGGCCCCGGAGTCGGTGCCGGCCCGTGACGTGTGGGCGCCCGGCCCGGGTGGTCCGGTGCACGCTCTGTTGCAGGTCCCGGACGGCGCGTCCGGTCCGCTGCCGCTCTACGTCGACGTCCACGGCGGCCCCACCCACCACGACACCGACTCCTTCACCGCCGGCACCGCGGCATGGGTCGATCACGGTTTCGCCGCGGTCCGCGTCAACTACCGCGGGTCCACCGGGTATGGCGCCGAGTGGCGTGACGCGTTGGAGGCCAGCGTCGGCTTCACCGAGTTGGCCGACGTGCTGGCGGTGCGGGATCAGCTGGTCCGCGACGGGATCGCCGACCCGGACCGCTGCGTGTTGGCGGGCGGTTCCTGGGGTGGCTTCCTGACCCTGCTGGGGATCGGCACCCAACCCGAGGCGTGGGCGGTGGGCCTGGCTGCGGTCCCGGTCGCCGACTATGTGGCCGCCTACGAGGACGAGATGGAGCCGCTGAAGGCGTTCGACCGCTCGCTGTTCGGCGGCTCACCGACCCAGCGCCCGGACGCCTACCAGGAGTCCTCGCCACTGACCTACGTCGACCGGGTGCAGGCGCCGGTGCTGGTGCTGGCCGGGGCCAACGACCCCCGCTGCCCGATCCGCCAGATCGAGAACTACCTCACCGCGCTGACCAAGCGGGGCATCGCGCACGAGGTCTACCGCTTCGAGGCCGGCCACGGGTCGGTGGTCGTGGCCGAACAGATCCGGCAGGCCGGCGCGGAGCTGGACTTCGCCCGCCGGGTGCTGGCCGGCGAGCCGGTCGGGCCGTCGGCATGAGGTTGGCCGACAGCGGGCCGGAGCAGGCACCGGACGGCGGGCCGGGTCCGGGTAGGTGGACGTGGTCCAGCGTGGCCGCGCGGATCGATCACACCCTGCTGCGACCGGAGGCCACCGACGCCGACGTGGCGCGCCTGGTCTCCGAGGCGCACGACCTGGGCGTGCTGGCCGTCTGCGTCTCCCCCTCGCGGCTGCCGCTGCGCGAGACCGGTGACCTGCTGGTGGCCACGGTGTGCGGCTTCCCCAGCGGCGCGCATCCCACCGCGGTGAAGGTGGCCGAGGCGGGCGCCGCCGCGGCGGCCGGCGCCGACGAGATCGACGTCGTGGTCGACCTCGGCCTGGTGCGCGCCGGGCTCTGGGGCCGCGTCGAGGAGCAACTGCTGGCCGTACGGCAGGCGTGCGGCAACGCGGCGCTGAAGGTGATCTTGGAAAGCGCGATGCTCTCGGATGAGGAGCTCGCGGCCGGCTGTCTGGCGGCCGAGCGGGCCGGGGCCGCCTTCGTCAAGACCAGCACCGGGTTCGGCTCCGGCGGCGGGGCCAGCGCGCACGCGGTGCAGGTGATGGCCGGGGCCGTCGGTGGGCGGCTGGGGATCAAGGCGAGCGGGGGGATCCGGGACGCCGACACCGCGGTCGCGATGCTGGATGCCGGGGCCACCCGGCTGGGGCTGTCGGGCTCCCGCACCGTGCTGGAGGGACTGCCCCAGCACTGAACGCCCTTCCCGCCGGGATCCCTGCCGGTGAGTTTCGGTGTGGGTTCAGCAGCTGCTCACCGCACTTTCCGCGGCCGGTGGTGTCCGGGCTGGTCAGCGGCATTCGCCCGGTCAAGCTCGGTGAGCGGGTGCCGACTCGTCCCGCTCCGGCAGGTCGGCGGGAGGTCCAGCCGCAGCTCCCGGTCCGATTCGGTCCGGCCAGGTGGTCACGCTCCGCCCTGATCGTCGACGATCAGGGTGATCAAGCCTTGTCATGGCGGCCGGGCGGGTGGACACTAAGGGACAGGCCGCCTCGGCCCCCGCCCAGTCCCCGCGGAATGCAGGTGCATCGTGGACCCTCACCTCGGGCCGAAGGGGCCGCAGGCCTCGGTCGGAACGCTGCCGCTCTCACCTGGCGCACTGCAGAACCTGCTCGCGCGGTCGCTCACCGTCACTGAGACGCCGGTCGTTATCGCCGATGCCCTCGCCGCTGATCACCCCCTCAGCTGGGTCAATGCCGCATTTGAAACCGTTAGTGGGTACCGGGCCGGGCAGTTGCTGGGCCGCAACGCCCGGGTGCTGCAGGGCCCCCGCACCGCCCCGAGTGCGATCGTCGAGGTGGGCCTGGCACTGCGCGAACACCGGCCGATCCGCCCCCGGCTGCTCAACTACCGACCCGACGGCAGCACCTGGTGGAACGAGATGCACCTGTGCCCCGTCCGCGACGACCAGGGGATCCTGACCCACGTCGTCGGCGTGCATCAGGACGTGAGCGCCGAGGTTGCCGCCGGGGAGCAGGCCCAGCACGCGGCCACCCACGACCCGCTGACCGGGCTGCTGAACCGGGCCACGTTCGTGGCCCAGGTCACCCATGAGCTCGCCCGCAGTGCCCGAGACCGGCGCTCGGCCGCGGTGCTCTTCCTCGACATCGACGGGTTCAAGGAGGTCAACGACCGGTTCGGGCACCCGACCGGAGACGCGCTGCTGGTACAGATCGGGCAACGACTGCGCGCCCGCCTGCGGGCCGAGGACGTCATCGCCAGGTTCGGGGGCGACGAGTTCCTGGTCCTGGCCGTCGACCTCGCCGGCGACGGTGACGGTGACGGTGACGGTGACAAGGCTGCGGACGCGGTGACCGCCGACATCACCCGGGCGCTGGCCGAACCCTTCGCGCTCGCCGATTCACCGATTCCGGTCAGCGTGAGTATCGGGGCCGCGCTTTCGCCGCGCGACGGGTCGAGCTCCGCCGAGCTGATCGCCGCCGCGGACGCGGCCATGTACCGGCGCAAACACCGCCGACGCCGGGATGCCGGGCTGTCCTTGAGCGTGGCTCATCCATCGCAGGACAGCGCGCGGCGGTCCGCTGCCGCCGCCCGGTAGACCTCGACCAGTCCGCGAGCGGTGCGCTCCCAGGTGAACGCCGCGGCGTGGCGCCGTCCGGCATCTCCGGCCACGCGCGCCACGTCCGGGTCGGTCAACAACCCGGCCACCGCCGCCGCCCAATCGCCAGGATCGTGGCCGTCGACCAGCCGGCCCGCCCCGTTACCGAGGGCGCGCGGCAGGCCGCCGACACGGGCCGCGACCACCGGCCCACCACACGCCTGCGCTTCCAGGGCCACCAGACCGAAGGACTCACTGCGGCTGGGAACGACGACCACGTCCGCGCTGCGGTAGAGCCGGGCAAGCCGGTGGGCCGGCTGCGGCGGGACAAAGCTCACCGCGACACCGTCGGGCAGCTGGGCTGCCAGCTGTGCCAGCTGTTCGGGGAAGTCCCCCGTCGGACCCGCCGGGGCACCGACCACCAGCACGTTCAACGCCGCGCCCCGCCCCGCCGACGCCAGCCGGTCGGCGATGCCCGCCGCCGCACGCAGCAGCACGTCGGGCCCCTTCAACGGTTGCAGCCGCCCGACGTAGGCCACCGTCGCGACCGTGGGATCCAGCCCGAGTTCACCCAGCGTCGTAGCGCGTTCCAGCTCGGAGTGGCCGGGGCTGAAGACCGTCGCGTCTACGCCGGGCTCGACCACCACCACCCGCGCCCGCTCGGCGCCGTCCAGCTCCACGAGGCTGTCGGCCTCGTCGGCGGTGTTGGCGACCAGCCGGTCCGCGACACGCGCCAGGCCCCGCTCCGCCTGCAATCGCGCCTGCGACCCGCCCGGGCCTTCCAGAGCAGCGCTCTTGACCGAGGCGAGCGTGTGAGCGGACTGGAGGAACGCCGCGTCCCACCGTTGCGCGATGACCTGGCCCGCCAGCCCGGAGAGCCAGTAGTGGCCGTGCACGACCTCGCACGGCGGGACAAGTCCGATGACCGTGGCACCAAACTCGGCGGCGGCGCGAGCCTGGAGCGCCGGTTGGTCGGGTAGGTGCAGCGGGACGTCGTGCAGGCGTACCCGCTCGGCGAGTCCCGTCGTCGTCGCGGCGACCGAGCGAGCACCGGTCACGATCTCCACCTGCAGCCCCAGTCTCGCCAGCGACAACGCACTCTGCAGCACGTAGGTGTTCATCCCACCCGCATTCCCGGCCCCGGGCTGGTCGATCGGCGAGGTATGCAGGCTGACCAGCAGCACCCGGGCAGGTGAGGGAGCGGTGCTCACCTCAGGCGGGCGAGCCGACGCCGACGCGCGCCTTCCGGGCCGCGACCAGCTCGGCGATCTGGATCGTGTTCAGCGCCGCGCCCTTACGCAGGTTGTCCCCGCTGACGAACAGCGCCAGCCCGCGGCCGTCCGGTACTCCCGGGTCGGCCCGGATCCGCCCGACCAGGCTCGGGTCGATACCGGCCGCGGCCAGTGGCGTCGGGATCTCGGCGAGCCGCACCCCTGGCGCTTCGGCGAGTAGTTGGGCTGCCCGCGCCGGGGACAGCGGACGGGCGAACTCCAGGTTCAGTGAGAGCGAGTGGCCGGTGAACACGGGCACCCGCACGCAGGTACCCGAGACCAGCAGGTCGGGGATGTGCAGGATCTTCCTGCTCTCGTGGCGAAGTTTCTGCTCCTCGTCGGTCTCCTCCGAACCGTCGGGCACGATCGAGCCGGCCATCGGCAGCACGTTGTAGGCGATCGGCGCCGCATACTTCACCGGGTCCGGTCCGCGTACCGCCTGCCCGTCGGCGACCAGGTCGGTGAAGCGATCGTCAGCGCTGACGGCCCGCGCCTGCCCGGCCAGCTCCTGCACACCGGCCAGCCCGCTGCCGGACACCGCCTGATAGGTGCTGGCGACGATCCGGACCAGACCGGCGTCCTCGTGCAGCACCTTCAGCACCGGCATCGCGACCATCGTCGTGCAGTTGGGGTTGGCGATGATTCCCGGACCGCCTGGGTCCATCGCCAGCCCGATGTCGTCGGGGTTGACCTCGCTAACCACCAGCGGTACCGCGGGATCGCGGCGCCAGGCCGAGCTGTTGTCGATGACGACCGCCCCGGCGACGGCAAAGCGGGGGGCCAGCATGCGCGAACTCGCGGCACCGGCGGAGAACACCGCAATGTCCAAACCGGACGGATCAGCGCTCTCGGCATCCTCCACGACGACCGGGCGACCCCGCCATGCCAGCGTCCTACCAGCTGATCGGGCCGAGGCGAAGAAGCGGATCCCGGCCACCGGAAAGTCGCGCTCAGAGAGCAGGCGTCGCGCGACCTCACCGACCTGGCCGGTCGCGCCGACGATCCCGACCACCCAGCCGTCGGCAGCGTCGCGAGCGACGGTCACCGACCGCTCCCGGCGTAGACGACAGCCTGGGGGGCGTCGGCATCCAAGCCGAAGGCGGTGTGCAGCGCGGTGACCGCGCGGTCCACGTCGGCGCCGGACACGACCACCGAGATCCGGATCTCCGACGTCGAGATCATCCCGATATTGACCCCCGCCGCGGCGAGAGCACTGAAAAATGTGGCCGACACCCCGGGTGAACTGCGCATCCCCGCTCCGATCAACGACACCTTGCCGATCTGGTCGTCGACGACCAGAGCCGAGTATCCAAGAGCATCGCGCTCGGTGTCCAGAGCATGCACCGCCGCGGCAACATCGGCCGTGGGCAGGGTGAAGGAGATGTCGGCCACGCCCGACGGCCCGACCGGCGCGTTCTGCACGATCATGTCGATGTTGACCTCCGCGCTGGCGACCGCGGTGAACATCAAAGCCGCCCGGCCCACCACGTCCGGCACACCGACGAGCGTGATCTTGGCCTCGCCGCGGTCGTGGGAGACCCCGGAGATGATGGGTTCCTCCACGAGAACCGCCCCTTCCGTGCCGGTCGTGCCGGTCGCGCTGGTCGCGCTGGTCGTGCCCGGCGGGTCAGTACGCGCCGGTCTGGTCGGTGCACTGCTCACAATTGTCCCGGGCCGCTGGCTGAACGAGGACCGGACGTGGATCGGGATCCCGTAGCGGCGGGCGTACTCGACGCTGCGCAGGTGCAGCACCTTGGTCCCGCAGGCGGCCATCTCCAGCATCTCCTCATAGGAGATGCTGGCCAACCGGCGGGCCGTGGCCACGATCCGCGGGTCGGCGGTGAACACCCCGTCCACGTCGGTGTAGATCTCGCAGACATCCGCGTCCAGCGCCGCAGCCAGGGCAACCGCGGTGGTGTCCGAGCCGCCGCGGCCGAGGGTCGTGATGTCCTTGGTGTCGCGGCTGACCCCCTGGAAGCCGGCCACGATGACAACCGCACCCTCGTCCAGGGCGGCCCGGATCCGCCCGGGGGTGACGTCGATGATGTGGGCTCGCCCATGCACCGAGTCGGTGATGACACCGGCCTGGCTGCCGGTGAACGAACGGGCATGCAGGCCCAGATCGGTGACCGCCATCGCCAACAGGGCCATGGAGATGCGTTCCCCGGCGGTGAGCAGCATGTCCAGTTCCCGCCCGCCGGGCAGCGGGGTCACCTGGCCCGCCAGGTCCAGCAGGGTATCGGTGGTGTCGCCCATCGCCGAGACGGCCACCACGACATCGGCGCCGTCCTTGCGGGCAGCCGCGATCCGGTGGGCGACCCGTTTGATCGATGCCGCATCGGCAACCGAGGACCCGCCGTACTTCTGGACGACCAGAGCCATGCGCTGGGTGGGCCTTCCCTGGGTCCGGGCCCCCATCGGTCTGGTGTCGGGGCTGGATTTGTGGGGCCGGAACGGGCTGCCCCGCCGGTCGAGCCTATCCACGCGCCGCCGGGCCGGGCGGCATCGAGCGGGGCCGCAGAGCTCAGCTGGCCAGTCGACGACGCCCGGAGAAGGCGCGACCGAGCGTCACCTCGTCGGCGTACTCCAGGTCACCCCCCACGGGTAGACCGCTGGCCAGTCGGCTCACGGTCAGCCCGAGCGGGCCGAGCTGGCGGGCGAGATAGGTGGCGGTGGCCTCGCCCTCCAGGTTGGGATCGGTCGCCAGGATGATCTCGGTGACCGCGCCGTCGGCCAGCCGGGTGAGCAGTTCCCGGATCTTGAGGTCGTCCGGGCCGACACCTTCAATGGGGTTGATCGCCCCGCCGAGGACGTGGTAACGGCCGCGGTACTCCCGGGTGCGTTCGACGGCCACCACGTCGCGAGGCTCCTCAACGACACACAGCACCGATGGATCGCGGCGAGGGTCGCGGCAGATCCGACAGGTCTGCTCCTCGGCGACGTTGAAGCACACCGAGCAGAAGTGGACCCGCGCCTTCACGGTGGTCAGCACCGTCGCAAGCCGGGTCACGTCATCGGGATCGGCGGCCAGCAGGTGGAAGGCGATGCGCTGGGCACCCTTCGGGCCGATGCCGGGAAGGCGACCCAGCTCGTCGATCAGGTCCTGGACGACGCCCTCATACATCGCGTTCGTCGACCTCCCGCTGCGGATCGCCCGTGACTTCGTCGTCCGGATCGTCGTCGTGGTCCGCGTCGGATCCACCGAGCCCATCCAGTCCACCCAGTCCACCGAGCCCGCCCAGCCCGCCCAGCCCGCCCAGCGCCGACAGGTCGGGCATCGACTGCGCCATCGCCTGCTCCCCGATGCCACGGGCCTGTTCGTTGGCGGCCCGCACCGCGGCCACCACCAGGTCGGCCAGCGTCTCGGGGTCCTCGGGGTCGATCACGGACGGGTCGATGCGCAGGCCCACCAGCTCACGGTCGCCCGTGACGGTCGCCCGCACCAGACCGCCGCCGGCCGTGCCGGACACCTCCGTGTCGGCCAGCTGCCGCTGGGCGTCGGCCAGGTCGGCCTGCATCTGCTGGGCCTGGGCGAGCAGATCCTGCATCGAGCCGAGACCGCCCGGGCCGAACAGACCCCCGAGAGCGGCCAACGGGTCACCGGCCGCAGGATCGGACTGCTCGTCGGAGGCAGCGGCGGCACTCGGTTCGGGGAATGCCGGATCGGGATCATGGCCGGGACGGTCGGCGTCAGCGGGTCCGGGCGGCGGCAGGGCGGTCACGCGCCAACCGTAGGGCGCCGCCCCGCGCGGGATCGGACGACACCCGCCGCGGACACACTCGCGCTTGCGCCCGCTCCCAGCTGTCCAGAATCGACACGACCGGGCCCGAATGTCCCCAAAATGTGGCCCACGGGGTCATCTGCTGTCGATTCCGGACAGGTCGCCCGCCGCTGAGCCCAACGGATCGGGCTGATGACGAGCTGCGGGCCGTCCGAGCCGACGGGGGCACTCTGCTCATCCGTGGTTGGGGTGATCCTCGATGACCTCGGCCCCGAGTTCCCGGGTCAACAGCGCAGTGCCGGTCATACCCGGACCATCCAGGTCCGCGTCGTCGGGAGAGACGGCGTCATCCGGCGAGCCGACGGCAGCCGCCTGTTCCCGCAGTCGTTGCGCCACCCCCCTACGGGCGCCTTCCTCGCCCCGGCCGACATCCCCGGCCGGGTCAGCACCGGCGGCGGGCGTCAGCTGGGCACCCTCGGACTCACTGGTCATGCCCGGCGCCGTCGATACCGAACTACCCCCCGGGACGGCGGCCGCGGGCCAGCTGACCGCCTGCTGCGCATCCGGCGACGACTTCCCGGCGGCGACCGGGTCCGGCGCCGGATCGGATCCCCGCTCCGCTTGCGGGCTGGCGTCAGGGGCCGGCGCCGGGGCGGTGCCGCGGGAGGGGGCCGACCGCGACGCCCGGGGCCGCGTCGCCGGGGGCCCGAAGGAGCCGACGACGACATCGACGCGCACGTCCAGGGCCAACAGGTCCCGCAACGCCTCGCCCACCACAGCGTCCCGGCCGTTGCGGGCGAAGTTCGTCCGGACGCCCTCACTGGACACCGCCACTGTGAGCAGGTCCTGTTCCAGGCCGACGATCTGGGAGCCCTCCAACGACATCCAGGTCACGCGGCTGGTCAGGCGCAGCGACTCCAGAACCTCCGGCCATAGCCGGCGCAGATCGGCCAACGTCACCTGACCCGGGCGGGTGGACGGCTCGGGGCGGGGGAAGGGCTCCGGGGTGCCGGGCTGGGCGCCGGCGGGGGAATCGTCGCCGGCCGCGTCGGCCGCGGGTATGCGGTCGGTAGCCCGGTCGGTCGCCCGGTCGGTCGCCTCGCTGGCTGGGGCGTGGTGGGCGCCCTGATTGGCGGAGTCCGCGGTGGAGTCGGCTGCGCGCTCGCTCAGGTTGGTCGCCGGGCCCGCCCCGGGACCGTGCGTGGAGCCCGCTGGGCCAACGGCGGGCCCCGGCTGCGGGACCGGTCCGGCCAGGCGACGTTCGACGCGTTCGAGCCGGGCCGCGAACCCGGCCTCGCCGTCCGCGGCGGCGGGCAGCAGCAGCCGGGCCAACAGCAACTCCAGATGCAGCCGCGGCGCGGTCGCACCCCGGATCTCGGTCACCCCGGCGTCCAGCAGCTCGGCGGCCCGCAGCGCAGCTGCCTGGCCGACGGCTGCGGCCTGGCGGGCCAGCGCGTCGACGGTCTCCGGGGGCACGTCCAGCAGTTCGGCCCGTCCGACCTCGGGGACCAGCCCCAGCACCACCAGGTCACGCATCCGCCGCAGCAGGTCCTCCACAAACCGCCGCGGGTCCTGACCGGCCTCGATGACCTGCTCGACCGCGGCGAAGACCTCCCGGCCGTCGTAGGCCGCCAGCGCGTCGACCACCCGGTCCAGCAGCGCGTCGGAGGTGTAGCCGAGCAGCGCGATTGCATCCTCGTAGGTCACCCCCTCCGTCCCGGCGCCGCCGATCAGCTGGTCCAGCACGGACAGGGCGTCGCGGGCCGAACCGCCGCCGGCACGCACCACCAACGGCAGCACGGCCGGTGCGACCGTGACGCCGTCGCGTTCCGCGATCGCCGCCAGGTGCGCCGCCATGGTGCGCGGCGGGATCAACCGGAACGGGTAGTGGTGGGTCCGCGAGCGGATGGTCCCGATGACCTTCTCCGGCTCGGTGGTGGCGAACACGAACTTCAGGTGCTGCGGCGGTTCCTCGACGAGCTTGAGCAACGCGTTGAAACCGGCGGAGCTGACCATGTGGGCCTCGTCGACGACGTAGACCTTGTAGCGGGAGGCCACCGGGCTGAAGAAGGCGCGCTCGCGTAGGTCCCGCGCATCGTCCACGCCGCCGTGGCTGGCGGCGTCGATCTCCACGACGTCGACGCTGCCCGGTCCGCCGGGGGCCAGGTCGCGGCAGCTGCGGCACACCCCGCACGGTGTGGAGGTGGGGCCGTGTTCGCAGTTCAGCGAGCGGGCCAGGATCCGGGCGCTGGTCGTCTTCCCGCACCCGCGGGGCCCGGAGAAGAGGTAGGCGTGATTGACACGATTGGCGTCCAGGGCCCGGGAAAGCGGGACGGTGACCTGGTCCTGCCCGACCACCTCGGCGAAGGTACCGGGCCGGTACCGACGGTAGAGAGCCAGGGGAGCGTCCACCTCGCCGACCCTAACGGCGGGCCCCGACAACGCCCTCGGGCAACGAAGCAGACCCCGGGGCGACACGACCGACCCCCGAAACGAGAGGAAAGACCCCCCGCGCACCCGGCAGAGCCCGCCGACCCTTGCTGTCTTCCGACCCTGGGGGGGTTGAGCGGGTTGCCGCCACGCGGGGGGCTGACCCGATGGTAGGTGCCCGGCCCGGCCGCGAGCTGTCCACCGGCGGGTGCCCGGGTAGCCTTCCGGCGCAGGAGGATTCGCCTAGTGGCCTATGGCGCACGCTTGGAAAGCGTGTTGGGGGGCAACTCCCTCGCGGGTTCGAATCCCGCATCCTCCGCTGCGCTGGGTTTCCGGCTCGGTCCGGGCTCAGCCACCCAGGCCGGTGGCGGCGGCGATCCGGTCGACCTGCAGGTCGAACAACGCGCTCTCATTGCCCGCAACGCCGGCCAGCTGCCCGGACACCTCGACGGCGACCGCGCCGACGAGCCCGGACCAGGCGGTCATCGCCCGCGCGACGACATCGGGGGCGGCGTCGACGTCGAGTGCGCCGGCCACGGCCCCCAGTTCGCGGCGGACCGTCGGGCTGACCCGGCCACCACCGGAAGACCCTTCGCCAGCCTCGGAGTAGAGCCGGATCAGGCTGGCGAGCAAGCCAAGACGTCCCCGGTCACCACCCGCAACGCCAGCTCCCGCCTCGGCAGCTCCCGCACCGCCAGCTCCCGGACCGCCAGCCGGGCTCGCCGTAGCCCGCCCGTAGAGCAGGGCGAAGTCCCCAGGATGCTCGGTCGCCCACGACCGCACGGCCCGGGCCAGCACCGGGAACCGGCGCGCGGCGTCTCCCCGGCGGTTGCGAAGGGCGGCGTCGACCGCCTCGGAGAGCTGACCACCGGCACGGGCGGCCAGTCGGGCCATCAGGTCCTCGCGACTGTCCACGTAGCGGTAGACCGCCGAGGACACCATTCCCAGCTCGCGCGCAACCGAGCGCAGCGACAGCGCATCGGCCCCCTCGGCCAGCAGCTGGTCGTGCGCGATCGTCAGGATCCGCTCGAGGGTTTCGGCCCGGACCCGCTGCCGGGGTGAGCGGCCATCAGACCCCGCGGACCGGCTGTTCCGGGGTGTCGACCGCTCGGTCGGACCCGCCTGTGGGGCGCCGCCACCCGCGCTTCGCCCGGCCGGGGCGGATGCGCTGGCCGTCTTCGATGCCGTCGACTTCGACGAGCGCTTACGCGGCGGGGTGGTCGTCGCCGCCGCACCGGTCGTCGCCGCGTCGGTGGCGTCGTCGGAGCGCTTGCGTCGCTTTCGTGTGTCAGCAGCCATCCCTCCAGTGTGCAGACGTGCGAGAGCATCGGCAACTATTGGGAGCATCGCTCCCCATTTTTGGCGTCCCCCGCTCTCCGTTGCGTCCACCGCTCACCGATCGGGTAGTGGATTCGGGGCTCGCGTGCGGACGGGCGGGCCACCGCACGGGGGACGGTGCCCGGACCACATCGTTGGTCCGGTCAGCCGGGATTCGGCCAGGGGAGCTGCCGCACCGTTGGCTGGTCGGGCACACTGGCGGCGGCCTGAGGGACGGGAGCGGCGAACACGCCGCCTACGTGGTGGGGAGTCACACGCTGTGGTCAGCGGTGGATGTCGGGCGGGGCGGCGCGGCCCCGCTGGTGGGACGACCGTACGCGGAGCCCGATGAGCGCCGACCGATTGGGCCGTCGCCCCCGGCGAGCCTTCGCGCTGCGGACACCGTTGACCCTGATGGCCCTGATGGCGCTGCTGATCGGAGCCGGCTGGTACGCCGTGCAGCGGCTGCAGACCCCGCCGCAGCTGTCTCCGCCCGGACACTGCGTCCCGGCCGCGGTCACCGCGCCGCCACAAGGGGCTGCCGGACGGGTGAGCGTCTCCGAGGTGAAGGTCAGCGTGCTCAACTCCCCACAGGGCCGGGCCGGATTGGCGGCGGCCACCTCCGCGACCCTGTCCAACCGCGGCTTCCAGACCGGTTCGCCCGGCAACTCCGCCGAAGCGGCGGCTGGCGTCGCGGTCGTTCGCGCCGCGGACCGGCGCCTGCCATCGGTCGCCCTGGTCCTGGCCCAGGTGCCGGGGGCGACCTTCGAGGCGATCCCCCGCAACGACCCCTCCGTCGACCTGGTGCTCGGAGCACGCTTCCGGTCGCTGGCTGCGAAGTTCCCCACAGCGGTCCCGGTGACAACGAAGTCGGCGCGGTTTCCGGCCGACTGCCGCAGCGGCGGCGCCCTGTCCGGTCAGTAACACCGCGAGAGGACACCGTGGGACCTCCGGTGCTCGTCGTGGTGGGAGCGCCAGTAACCTGAACCGGTGTCCGCGCCGGTTCTGTTGCCGTTGGTGACGCGACGCCGCCCGGACGCCACGACCGGGCTGGCCGACCGGTTCGGGCGGGTCGCCACTGATCTGCGGCTGTCGGTGACCGATCGCTGCAACCTGCGTTGCACCTACTGCATGCCGGCCGAGGGCATGACCTGGTTGGACCGCGATGGCCTGCTCACGGCCGCCGAGCTGGTGCGGTTGGCGGGGATCGCGGTGAGCGCGCTCGGGGTGCGCCAGATCCGGCTGACCGGCGGCGAGCCCCTGCTGCGACCGGACCTGGGTCAGATCGTTGCCGGACTCGCCGCGCTGCACCCCCGCCCGCAGCTGGCGATGACCACCAACGGCCTTGGCCTGGTCCGTTCCGCGCGAGCGCTTTCAGCAGCCGGGCTGGACCGGGTCAACGTCTCGCTGGACACGCTGCGCCCGGACACCTTCCAGGCCCTGGCACGACGCGACCGGTTGGCCCAGACCCTGGCCGGACTGGCCGCCGCAGCCGAAGCGGGGCTGCGGCCGGTGAAGGTCAACAGCGTCCTGATGCGGGGCGTCAACGACGACGAGGCCCCGGAACTGCTCGCGTTCTGCCTGCGCGCCGGCTACGAGCTGCGGTTCATCGAGCAGATGCCGCTGGATGCCGGACGGGAATGGCAACGCTCGACGATGGTCACCGCTGCTGAAATCCACGACCGCCTCGGGGTGGACTTCGTGCTCGAGCCGGCAGAGACGGCGCGCGGGTCGGCGCCGGCCGAGCGATTCCGGGTCGTTTCGCGCGATGGCACCCTGGCGGGTCATGTGGGCGTCGTGGCGTCGGTCACCGCGTCGTTCTGCGGGGCCTGCGACCGGACCCGGCTCACCGCCGACGGTCAGCTGCGCAGCTGCCTGTTCTCGCACAGTGAGACCGATCTGCGCGCCCTGCTGCGCGACGGCGCCGACGACGACACGATCGCCGACGCCTGGCGGGCGGCGATGTGGGGCAAGCCGGCCGGGCACGGCATCGACGCCGGCGACATCGCCGCGGCCGGATTCGTCCAGCCGGACCGACCGATGAGTGCGATCGGCGGATGACCAGCACCACGGCGCAGCCGCTGGCCGGCGCCGAGCCGGCCGCCCACCCCACCGTGACACTGCGCTACTTCGCCGCGGCGCAGGAGGCAGCGGGCATGGAGCAGGAACAGCTGCCACTGCGGGGACACACGCTGGGCGAGGTGCTAGGCGATGCCGGGCGGCGGCATCCCGCCCTGGTCGCGATCCTGCCCGCCTGCAGTTACCTGGTCGATCGGATCTCCGCGGGGCCGGTCAGCCCGGTAGGCGAGGGCTGCGTCGTGGACGTGTTGCCGCCGTTCGCCGGCGGTTGACAGGTTTGTTTCGGTCGTCGTCAGCGGCGGGTGCCGACACGGATCGGGCGGGCGCCGGGAGCGGTCGGAACCGGTCGGATATTGACCCGGAGCGTTAGGTAGGTCACCCTGTGACCGCAGCGAAGCGCGCGCTCGCCGGGCCCGCGTGACACCCCTGCCCGGTCGAGGAGCCCACCATCGCCATGTTCGCAGCCGAGCGTCGCCAGCTGATTCTGCAGTTGGTTCAGGCCAACGGTGCGGTCTCGCTGCGCGACCTGGCCAGCGCAGCCGGCAGTTCAGAGGTGACGATCCGCCGGGACGTGCGGGCGCTGGAGGACGAGGGACTGCTGGATCGCCGCCACGGCGGTGCCGTGCGCACCGGCGGACTGGCGCACGAGGCCAGCTACTCCCAGAAGCGGGTCGTGGCCGCGGCCGAGAAGGCGGCCATCGCCGAACTGGCGGCGACGCTGGTGGGCGAAGGCGACGCCATCGTGGTCGGGGCCGGAACCACCACGCTGGAACTGAGTCGCCGGTTGGTCCTGCTCTCGGATCTGACAGTGGTGACGACGTCCATCCTCATCGCCCAGACGCTGGCGTCCGCGCCGGCGGAGGTCGTGCTGACCGGCGGGATCCTGCGCGGGGCGACCTACGCGCTGGTCGGCAGCGCGACCGAGCAGTCGCTGGCGGGCCTGCGGGTGCAACGCGCCTTCATCTCCGGCAATGGGCTCTCCCCCGGTCACGGTCTTTCGACCCCGAACATGATGGTCGCCAGCGTCGACCGGGCGATCGCGGCCGCTGCCCAGGAGGTCGTCCTGCTGGTCGATCACACCAAACTCGGAGTGGACACGATGTTCCAGACTGTCCCACCCGCTGCGATCACACATCTGATCACCGATGATCGGGCCGACCCGGAGCTGCTCGAGCAGTTCACCGCCATGGGCGTCTCGATCCGGATCGCGCCGGTCGGGCCGGCACCTGTCGGGACACTGCCGATCCGCCCGGTACCGTCCCGCACGGCAGCCCGCACCGCGCCCGGTGCAGGGTCCGCGAACAGTCCGGCCGGCGCCGGGTCCGGGAACAGTCCGGAGCGGCGGGGGCTGCGCGCTCCGGCACCCACGGGGGGCCCGCAGGACCAGTTGGCCACCGCGCAACAGGCGGACATCCCGGCCGTCGGGCGCGGCTCTTCCGGCGGCCGATGATTCCGAAATGGTCACGGTTCTTGACTGAACCGGTCCAAAGCCGTTCAATAACGGTCGAACCTGGACGTCAGTTCCAGCTAAGACAACACACAGAGGAGTGGCGATGTCACCATCAGCAGTAAGCAGCCGGGGGACCCGGGTCGCGGTGGCGGGCCTGCTCGCCGGCAGTCTCGCACTCGCCGGGTGCTCGAAATCGGCCTCGGACGCCACCACTCCGGCCGTGAGCAGCAGTGACTCGGCACCGGCCAGCGTCGCGCCGAGCGTCGCGGATTCCAACGCCGCGCAGCAGGTTGTCACCCCGACCGACCCGCCCAGCTCGGCGGGTACGTCGCAGGCCCCGACGGCGGCCGCCGGGTGCACCTACACCCAGTACGGGGCGCCGAAGGTGGATCTGAAGTCGACCACGGTCGGGTTCTCCCAGTCCGAGCCGGAGTCGAACCCGTTCCGGGCCACCGAGACCAAATCGATCACCGCCGAGGCCAAGCGGCTGGGCATCAAGTTGATCACCCGTAACGCCAACGCCAACGTCGACAAGCAGAACCAGGACATCCAGGCGCTGATCGCGCAGGGCGCCAAGGTGCTGATCGTGGCGCCGAACAACTCCACCGGCCTGGCGCCGAGTCTGGCGGAGGCGAAGTCGAAGAAGATCCCCGTGCTGACGATCGACCGAACGGTCGACGGCACCGCGTGCCAGGACTTCATCGGCTTCATCGGCAGCAACTTCCTACAGCAGGCCGTCATCGCCGCCGACGACATGGGCGGGGCGCTCAACGGCAAGGGCAAGGTCGCGATCCTGCAGGGCACCCCGGGCAACAACGTGGCCGCCGACCGGACCAAGGGCTTCGTGGACACCATCAAGAGCAAGTACCCGGGCATCTCGGTCGTCGCCTCGCAGACCGCGAACTTCGACCAGGCCACCGGACAGAAGGTGGCCGCGCAGATCCTGCAGGCCAACCCGGGCCTGACGGGCATCTACGCCGAGAACGACGGCATGGCGATCGGTGCCATCCAGGCCATCCGGGCCGCTGGCAAGATGCCGGGCAAGGACATCAAGGTGGTCGGGATCGACGGCATCCAGCAGGCCGTGCAGGACGTTGCCAATGGGACGATGGTTGCCACGGTCGAGACCAACCCGCGGTTCGGGCCGCTGGCCTTCCAGACCCTGCAGGACTTCTACTCCGCAAAGGGCGCGCCGACCAAGGTGATCATCAAGGATCACCACTTCACCGCCGACAACGCCAAGCAGGCGCTGACTGACGGCAGTGTCTACTAGATCGCTCCGGTGGTCCGCTCACTGCCGTGAGCAGGGCTCACTGAAACGCTCACTGCCGTGAGCAGGGCTCACTGAGACGTCGGTGACCGGCGGGCGGGATCCGCCGGTCACCCCGTCGTCTGCCCCGATCCGCAAGTGTCCGCCAGAGTTTTCCCCGGAGGAGCAACGGTGAGCCAGCCCAGCCCGGACGTCGCCCCACAGTCCGGCACCGGTCACCAGCCCGGGACTGGCCAGCAGATCGCCGCCGGGGAGCAGGTGCTCGCCGTCGCGGGGGTCGACAAGTCCTTCCCCGGGGTCAAGGCCCTGCAAGGGGTCGACTTCGCCGTCCGGGCCGGTGAGGTGCACGCGCTGGTCGGGGAGAACGGGGCCGGCAAATCCACGCTGATCAAGGTGATGACCGGGGTCTACCAGCCCGACCACGGAGCGGTCCTGCTGGGCCGGGACACCGTCACCCTCCGGACCCCCCTGGAGGCGCAGCAGCGCGGGGTGTCAACGATCTACCAGGAGGTCAACCTGGTGCCGTTGATGAGCATCGCCCGCAACCTGTTCCTCAACCGCGAGCCGCGCCGGTTCGGCCTGATCGACACGGCTCGGATGAAACGGGAGGCCACCGCGATCCTGGGCGACTACGGCGTGCACGTGGACGTGTCGCGCCCGCTGCGCTCACTTGGCCTGGGCGCTCAGCAGATGGTCGCCCTGGCCCGCGCCGTCCAGATCCGGGCCCGCGTGGTGATCATGGACGAGCCGACGTCGTCGCTGGAGCAGCGGGAGGTCCGCACCCTGTTCCGGGTCATCGAGCGGCTCCGGGACGACGGGATCGCCATCGTCTACGTCAGCCACCGCCTGGACGAGCTCTATGCGATCTGCGACCGGGTCACCGTCATGCGCGACGGCAGGGTCGTCCATGTCGGGGAGCTGTCCGAGCTCAATCAGCTGCGTCTGGTCTCGCTCATGCTCGGGCGCGACGCCACCGGGTTGGGTGAGCGCCGGCACGAACGGCGGGTCAGCGACCCGGGGGCCGCGCCGGTGCTGGCCGCTCATGACCTGACCGTCCGCCACGAACTGGACGACGTGTCACTGTCCATCCGGGCGGGGGAGGTGGTCGGGCTGGGCGGGTTGCTCGGCGCCGGTCGCACCGAAACCGCCCGGGCGGTGGCCGGCGCGCTGCCCCTGGACTCCGGTTCGGTGGAGGTGGCCGGCCGGACGTTGCGGCGCCATTCCACCGCGGCCGCGATCCGGGCCGGGGTGGTGATGCTGCCCGAGGACCGCAAGGCCGACGGCATCCTGCCCAACCTGTCCGTCCGGGAGAACATCGTGCTGGCCTCGCTGCCCCAGGTCTCGCGCGGCGGACTGGTCAGTCGGGCCCGGCAGGACGAGATCGTCTCCTACTACACGAAGCGGCTGCGGATCAAGGCCTCCAGCCCCGAGCAGCGGGTCGGTGAGCTCTCCGGGGGCAATCAGCAGAAGGTGATGCTGGCCCGTTGGCTGGCCCTGCACCCGAAGGTGCTGCTGTTGGACGAGCCGACCCGTGGCATCGATGTGGGCGCCAAGGCGGAGGTGCAGGGTCTGGTCGACGAATTGGCCGGCGACGGGCTGGCGGTGCTGCTGATCTCCTCGGAACTGGACGAGCTGCTGGACGCCTCGATGCGTGTGATCGTGCTGCGCGACCACCGGGTCGTGGGCAACCTGACCGGTGCCCAGGTCAGCGAGCAGGCGCTGATGCAGATGCTGGCCGGTGGCGGTGTCACCGATGACGGTGACGAGCCTGGCGGGGGCGACGGTGCGGCACCCGGAGCGGTGGCGCTCGGAGAGGACGCGTGATGAGCGAGGTGGCGCTGCGGCGGACCGGCAGTCTCGACCGGGACCGGGTGCTGGGACTGCTCAATAGCTACGGGGTGTACGCGGCGATCGTCCTGTTGCTGATCGTGGACGCCGTCATCACACCCGGTTTCATCAGCGCGAACAACGCGCGGGTGCAGACCCTGCAAGTGGTGCCGATCCTGTTGGTCGCCCTGGGAATGGCGATGGTCATCGGGACGGAGGGCATCGACCTGTCTGTCGGTGCGGTGATCGCGTTGTCCGCGGCGATCGTCCCGCTCTACATCGGGTACGGGGCGGCCGGCGCGATCCTCGTGGCCGTGGTGGCCGGCGGGCTGGCTGGGGTGGTGTCCGGCACGACTGTTGCCGTGGCCCGCGTCCAGCCGATCGTCGCCACCCTCGCGCTGATGATCGGGCTGCGGGGGATCGCGATCATCATCAACGGCGCGACCGCCAAACCCGTCAACGACGACACGTTCTCGGCGCTGGGCATCGGCTCGGTGGCCGGCGTGCCGTGGATGGCCGTCATCGGCATCGTCGCCGTGGTGGTCGTCTCCTTCGTGGTGCGGCGCACGACATTCGGCCGGCAGGTGGTCGCGATCGGCGACAACCGGGCCGCCAGTCAGCTGGCCGGGCTGCCGGTGCGCCGGGTGCTGGTCAGCGTGTACGTCATCTCCGGGGTGTTGGCCGCCCTGGCCGGCGTGCTCATCACCGGCTACGGGGCGCAGGCCGATCCCGCCGGGTACGGGCTGAACTACGAGCTGTTCGCGATCACCGCGGTGGTCGTCGGGGGCACGCCGCTGTCCGGGGGCCGGATCAAGGTGGTTGGCACCGCCGCCGGAGCCGTGCTCATGCAGCTGATCACCGCGACCCTGATCGCGCAGAACGTCCCAACCGCCTACGCCCAGATCGTGCAGGCGATCATCATCATCCTGGCTGTCTACGCAGCGCGCGGAAGGTTGACCCGATGAGCGCGATCATCGTCCCACCCTCACCTGCCGAGCAGGACATCGTCACCGCCGACGACCGGCCGACGACCACCGAACGCCTGACCGGGCTGGTACAGCGCCACGGCGGGGAGGCGGTCCTGCTGATCGTCTTCATCGCCGCGGCCATCGGCTCCAACGGCTTCGCCACCCGCGCCAACCTCTCGGTGATCCTGGTCGGCGACGCCTACACGTCGCTGCTGGCACTGGGGATGACCTTCGTCATCATCACCGGCGGCATCGACCTGTCCGTCGGATCCGTCTTCGCCCTCGGCGGGGTACTGGCCGCCTACGGGGTCAACCACGGTGGGACAACGGTCGGGCTGCTGCTGCCGCTGGCCGTGTGCGGCGGGATCGGGCTGCTGCAGGGCTGGCTGATCGCGCGGGTGGGCCTGGCCCCGTTCATCGTCACCCTGGCCGGCCTACTCGGCGCCCGCGGCCTGCTGCAGGCGCTGACCAGCGGCGGCACGGTGACGCGGCTGGTGCCCCGGGACTCGTTCTTCGCCACGTTCGGTCGCGGGTTCTGGCCCCCCGTACTGACGGCCGTCGTGTTGTTCGCCCTGGGCGCCCTGGTATTGCAGCGGACCCGGTTCGGGCAGTCGCTGTTCGCCCTGGGCGGCAACGAGAACGCCGCCACCCTGATGGGGCTGCCGGTGGCCCGGACGAAAATGGGGGTGTACGTGTTGTCCGGGCTGCTGGCCGGGCTCGCGGGAGCGCTGAATGCATCGCGCCTGCTCTCGGGGGTGACCAACATCGGGATCGGGTACGAACTGACCGCCATCGCGTCGGTGATCATCGGTGGCACGCTGCTGACCGGAGGTGCGGGCTCGGTGTCGGGGACGGTCGCCGGGGTGCTGCTGCTGGCCGTCATCCAGAACCTCATCGGGGTGCACCTGTCCCAGTACGGATCCGCGGCCTCCGACGCGGTCAATGGGCTGTTCCTGGCGGTGGTTGTGCTGATCCAGACCTACCTGAGCCGGGTCCGTCGACTGGCCTGAACCCGCAGCGACGGCTGGAGTCACGTCGGCGCAGCTGATCCGACTCCGGGCTGCGGCCTCACACCTGCGACGGGATACGTCGTGCACCGCTGAGCGGCCGCCAGCGGTGCGGACCGTATCCCAACGCGCGGTCCGGGCGCTAGCGTGCGCGGTGTGCCGAGCCCGGATACTGCGACCCTGACCGCGCTGGTCGACTGGTACGGCGGATGGCTGGACCATCGCCGCCAGACGCTGCAGGTCCCCGGGGTGCAGGTCGCGGTCCGGTGGCGTGGGGAACTGCTGCTCTCGGCCGCCTACGGCAGCGCGGAGTTGTCCGGCCCGACGCCGCTGAGCACGTCCCACCTGTTCCGGATCGCCAGCCACTCCAAGACGTTCACCGCCGTGGCCGTCATGCAGCTGATGCAGAGCGGTGCTCTGCGACTGGACGACACGGTCGGCCGGTGGTTGCCGTCGCTGATGGACGCCGCGCCCGATGTCGCCGCCCGCACCTTGCGACAGCTGCTCTCCCATGGCGGCGGCATCATCCGCGACGGCCACGACGGCGACCACTGGATCCTCGGCCACCCGTTCCCGGATCCCGAGCAGTTGTTGGCGATCGCCTCCGATGAGGCTGCCGTGCTGCCGAGCGACTCTGCGTTCAAGTACTCGAACATCGCCTACGGGCTGCTGGGCCTGGTCATCGCGGCGGCCTCCGGGTCGACCTACCAGGACTACGTCGTCGAGCACATCGTGTCCCGGCTGGGCTTGGCCGACACCGGGCCGGAGTACGACCCCGCGCGGGCTGGCGAGTACGCCGCCGGCTACACCGCCCGGTCACTGGGCCGCCGCCTGGCGGTGGAGCACGTGGACACGGCGGCCCTGGCTGCCGCCACCGGCTTCTTCGCCACGGCCGCGGACCTCACCGCCTATTTCAGCGCCCACCTGCCCGGCGACGATCGACTGCTCGGCGAGGGGGCAAAGCGCGCGATGCGCCGTCAGGAGTGGGCCGTCGACGATGGCGGCTACGGCCTGGGCCTGATCCTGTCCACCATCGGCGGGCGGTCACTGTTCGGGCACAGCGGCGGCTATCCCGGGCACATCACCCGCTCCCTGGTCGACCCCGAGGACGGCCTGGTCGTCTCCGTTCTCACCAACGCGGTCGACGGTCCCGCGGCGGAGTTCGCCGACGCGTTCTTCACGATGCTGGCGCTGGCCACCGATCCGGCCGCGGAGCGACCGACCCCTCCGGCGGGTGTCGACCCGACCCGGTTCACCGGACGCTTCGCCTCGCTGTGGGGGGTGACCGACATCGTCTGGCTGGGCGGGCGGCTGCTGTCACTGCATCCGGACCAGGCGGACCCGGCCAAAGACGCGACCCCGCTGGCAGTTCGCGACGAGGCCACGCTGGTGGTCACCCAGCGGTCCGGGTACGGCTCACCGGGGGAGTTGGCCCACGGCCACTTCGCCGCGGACGGCACGCTGGACTCGCTCCGACTGGGCTCCACCACCCACCTTCCGCTGACCGCCTGGCGCTCCCGGGCACAGGGATGGGACGGCATCAGCGCACCGGAGTAAGCGGCCGGTCGCCACTGACCGCTGTGGCCGCGCGACGTGGACGTCCGTCGGCAGCAGTGGCGATAGCGGTGGCAGTGGCGGTGGCGGTGGGATTTGAACCCACGGAGGGTTTTTACGCCTCACACGTTTTCGAGACGTGCTCCTTAGGCCGCTCGGACACGCCACCGTCGGCGAGTCTAGCCAGCGCCGGGCCGGTCGGCGTCGGGTTTGGCGGGCCTGCCGAGCGCGGCCGTCCCCGGCTGCCGGTGTCCGGCGAAGAAGTCGAGCAGCAGCGCTCCGCATGGCTCGGCCAGCACCCCGCCGATCACTTCCGGGCGCACGGCCACCTGGCGATCACGCACCAGGTCCCAGGTCGAGCCGACCGCGCCGGCCCGCTCGTCATACGCGCCGAACACCAGCCGCGAGACCCGGGCTGCGAGCACCGCTCCGGCGCACATCGGGCACGGCTCCAACGTGACCAGCAGGGTGGTTCCCGCCAACCGCCACCCCTGGCTCATGGTGGCGGCGGCATGGCGCAGGGCCAGGATCTCCGCGTGCGCCGTCGGATCGCCGGTCGCCTCGCGGGCGTTGCGCCCGGTCCCGACGACCGAACCGGAGCGGTCCAGCACCACCGCGCCGACCGGCACGTCGCCGGTGTCCAGGGCAGCGCGCGCCTGAGCCAACGCCAGCCGCATCGCCGGCTCCCAGACCGAGCCGGGGGGATGCCCGGCGGCCGTCAGCGGGCCGCCGCCACGGCCCGGTCGACCGCGTCGCCGAGTGCGCGGCCCAGCCCCATCGTCTCGCCCAGTTCCTCCAGCAGGTCCTCCGGTTCACCCCCGAGGTCCTCACAGAGATCGCGCATCTCCTCCGAGGACACCCCCAGGTCGCTGAGCAGGCCGAGATCGCCGAGCGGGACCGGATCCTCGGCATCGGCGAAGTCTGTGTTGTCGACCAGCTCGTCCACCGACGGGTCGATGCGCCGCAGGTACTCCACGAGATCGTCTGCGAACGCGAGGTAGTCAGCGGTCTCGCCGTCGGAGAGCAGGATCTGCTCCCCCGCGCCGGTCAGGCGAAGCACCACCAGCGCCGACTCGTCCAGACTCGCCATCCCGATGACCCCGGTCTCCCCGGAGCGGCGAGCCACCGTGGCACGGAAGCCCTCCCACGTCCCGGTGGAATCGGCCGGCAGTGGGTCGACCTGCCAGCGGCCGCCGTCCCGGTAGGCAACGACAGCAAAGTCAACCTCGTCCTCGTCCCCGTCGTCCTCGTCGTCCTCGTCGTCGTCTTCGTCGTCTTCGTCGTCGTCGTCTTCGTTGTCGTCTTCCCCGTCCTCGCCGTCGTCCTCGTCGTCGTCCTGCGAGGCATCGTCGTCGCTGTCGAGGTTCTCGATGTCCTCCGACGCCCAGGCCTCGTCGCGCGAGCGCGGGCGGTCGGGCAGCTCGATCGCCTCGTCGGCGTCACCGGGCATTGCGGTCTCCTCGGTCGGCCCCGGGCCACGGGGATTGGGGCGCGAGCCATCACGTCCACCCGGGCCCCGTATGGCCCGGATCCCAGGCATCGTGGCAGAGATTGTCCAGCCGGGAAACCTGTATGCGCACCGGGCGCCGCGGGTCCGGGCCGGAATGGCCGGCCGCGTAGGTTGCCCGGATGCGCCTGCTGCTCGCCGAGCATCCACTGGTCGCCCACAAGTTGACGGCCCTGCGTCGGGACAGCACCGACGGCGTCACATTCCGCCGCCTCGTCGACGAGCTGGTGACACTGCTGGCCTACGAGGCGACGCGGGAGATCCGCACCCAACCGGTGGCAGTCACCACACCCGTCGGCCCTACCGAAGGCACCCGGCTGGCGGGGCCGAAGCCGCTGGTGGTCCCGATCCTGCGGGCTGGGTTGGGCATGCTCGATGGGATGCTGCGACTGCTGCCGACCGCCCATGTGGGCTTCCTCGGGATGATCCGCGACGAGCGCACCCTGACGGCCTCGACCTACGCCGAGCGGCTGCCCACCGATCTGACCGGTCGCCAGTGCTACGTGCTCGATCCGATGCTGGCCACCGGGGGGACCCTGGCGGCGGCGGTGAGTTTCCTGGCCGACCGGGGAGCCAGCGACGTCACCGCCATCTGCCTGCTCGCCGCGCCGGAGGGCCTGTCGGCGTTGGGCGAAGTGGCAGACGGGCGGGGCATCCCGTTGACCGTGGTGACCGCGGCGGTCGACCAGCGGCTGAACGAGCAGGGATTCATCGTGCCCGGCCTCGGCGATGCCGGTGACCGCCTCTACGGAGCGGGCCGGTGAGCGGCGCTCCGGGATGGGGGTTCGTGGGCACCGGCTCGATCTGCCGCACCGTCGCCGCCGACCTGCGCTTGCTCGGCACCGACCGCCTGGTTGCCGCCAGCTCGCGCGATCAAGCGCGGGCCCAGGCCTTCTGCGACGATCTCGGCGCCGAGGCCGCGACCGGTTACGGCAGCGTCACCGACCTGGTCGCCGACCCGCGTGTGGACATCGTCTATGTGGGTACCCCGCATGCCCAGCACGCCGCGGCGGTCCGGATTGCGCTGCTGGCCGGGAAGGCCGTGCTGTGTGAGAAGGCGATGACCGTGTCCGTCGCCGACACCGCCGAGCTGATCGCCCTGGCCCGCGAGCGGGGGGTGTTCCTCATGGAGGCGGTGTGGATGCGGTTCAACCCACTGATCGCCCGGCTGGGCTCGCTGATCGCCGACGGGGCGATCGGCCGGCTGCACCACGTCGCGGCCACGTTCGGTTTCCCCGCGCCCTACGACCCGCAGGCCCGACTGTGGGATCCCGGACAGGGCGGCGGTGCTCTGCTCGACATGGGCGTCTACCCGGTCAACTTCGCGCAGCTGCTGCTGGGCACCCCGGACACCGTGCAGGTGGTGGGCTCGCGGTCACCGGAGGGCATCGACGCCGCGGCCGGACTGGCGCTGAGCTTCCCGGAGGGGGCAATGGCCCAACTGTCGTGCTCGCTGCTGGCCCCGCTGGCCGGGACGGCGCAGGTCGCCGGGAGCACCGGTCGCATCGACCTGGCGGCCACGTTCCTGTCCCCCACGGCCATGACACTGCACCGCGACGGGGCGCAGCCGGAGCAGTTCCGGATCGAACCGGAGGGCGCCGGGTACGTCCCCGAACTGCGCGAAGTCGAGTCCAGGGTGGCCGCCGGACAAACCGAGAGCACTGTCATGCCGCTGCAGGACAGCCTGACGGTCGCGGAGATCATCTCGCAGGCATTGGACACCCTCGGCGTCCGGTACCCGTAAGCCGACACCCCTCAGCTGGATTCGACCAGTTCGGTGAGCACCACTCGCATTGTCGCCGGCTCCGCATGCAATTGGTACGGAGGTTCGACACCGGGACCGCAGGACGCTGTACCGATTCCGTTCTGCGCCAGGTCCAGGTGCACCTCGATGTCCGGACCACGGACCAGGTCGACGGTGTGCCGGGCCGCCGCCAGTGCCGCCGTCGTCCACGGGCGGGCACTGAGCCCGACCGTGGGTTCGGCGTCGATGCGCAGCCCGGCTCCGCCGCCGCCGGAACGCAGCGTCGCCCACCGCACCCCGAGGCGCTGGCCGTTCTCCTGTGGGAACACGTATGAGGTCTGGAGTTTGTCCACCGGGGCGGTGAACCGCCCCAGCCGAACGGCGTCCCGGCTGTCCGCGTAGGCCTCGCCCGGTCCCAGCCCGAACCAGGTCAGCGTCGACGCCCAGGCAGGGACGGCCAGGGTCAGGCCGACACGCGGCAGCATCTCCGGCCACGGGCCCTCGAAGGCCACCTCAACGGTCAGCCCGAGCGGCCCGAACACGCCGCGGCCGGTCTCGGCCGCCGACCAGCGGTAGGTCGCCAGCACCCCGGCCGGGGAGCCCGCCGCCGCGACGCGGGTCCGTACGACGAACTCCGATCCGTGCGCGGCAAGTCCGATGGTGCGATGCTCCAACCGGTCCAGCCCGGCGTAGCGCCACTGTCCGGCCAGCTCGACCGGTGCGGATCCCCCGCCGTCGTTGTCGATTGGGGCGCGCCACAGGTCCAGTCGCGGACCGGTCAGCTCGAGCCCACCCAGGCGGAGAAGCCGACCGGTGCCGTGGGCGAAGAGCGCATCACCGAAGCGGATGCCGTCGCGGTCGGAACGGGTCAGGGCACCCGAGGGCGCGGGTCGGGCCGGCGCGGCAGGTCGCAGCGGGAGCTGACCGAAGGCAACAACGTGCCCGTCCGGTGCCCAGGCCGAGTCCTTCGCGAGCACCGCTCTCACCGTGGCGACGGACTCGCCGGCTTCCCGGTCCGGCACCTGCGGAAGCTCGACCTCGACTGATCCGCCGGCGGGCACCTCGGGCAGGTGCAGCTCACCTGCCGGATGGGAGCCGTCCGCATCATCCACGGAGAGCGCGAAACGCAGATGGGCCAGCGTGCTGATGGCGTAGCGGTTGTGGACCCGGACGGTGCCGGGGCGGCTGCCCGGGCCGATCCGCACCGGGGCGAAGACCGCCTTGAGCTGCGCGAGTCCGGGCGAGGGAGTCCGGTCGGGGAACACCAGCCCGTCGGTGATGAAGTTGCCGTCGTGCACCGTCTCACCGAAGTCGCCGCCGTAGGCGAAGTAGGAGCGGCCGTCGGGGGTGGTCCGCCGGATGCCGTGGTCCAGCCACTCCCACACGAACCCACCCTGCAGCCGTTCGTGGGCGTCGAAGAGGTCCTCATAGTCACGCAGCCCGCCGGGGCCGTTGCCCATCGCGTGCGCGTACTCGCATTGCAGGAACGGCTTGTCCCGGGTGCCCGGTCCGCCGCCGCGGTTGCCGTACCGGTCGGGATCGTCGGTGACCTCGCCGCGTTCGGCGATCAGTGCACACCCCGATACCGACGCGTACATCCTGCTGAACACGTCGGTGTACTCCCCGGCGTAGTCGCCCTCGTAGTGGACCGGACGTCCGGGGTCGCGGGCCCGCACCCAGTCGGCCATTGCCGCCAGGTTCGACCCGGTCCCGGCCTCGTTCCCCAATGACCACAGGATGACGCAGGGATGGTTCTTGTCCCGTTCGACCGTCCGGCGCACCCGGTCCAGGCACGCCTCGCGCCACCGTGGGTCGTCGGTGGGGTTGCCGGCCCAGTCCGCGAAGACGAAGCCATGGGTCTCCAGGTCGTTCTCGTCGATCACCCAGAACCCCAGCTCGTCGCACAGGTCGAGCACTCCGGGAGCCGGCGGGTAGTGGCTGGTCCGGATCGCGTTGATGTTGTGCTGCTTCATGAGCAGAAGTTCCTCGCGCACCACCGAGAGGGGAACAACGCGGCCGGTATCCGGGTGGAACTCGTGGCGGTTGACCCCGCGCAGCCGGATCACCTCGCCGTTGACGGTGAGCAGTCCGTCCACAATGCGCACGGTGCGGAAGCCGACATGGAAAGCGATGCTCTCGCCCGGGGCGTTCAGCGTCGCGCGGTAGAGCCGCGGCTGCTCCGGATGCCAGGGGTGCACATTCTCGACCGTGATCGGGGCGTCGACGGCGACCTCGTGCAGCCCCAGTTCCGGAACCGACAGCGTGACCCGTCCGCCGGCGGCGTCGGTCACTGTGCCTGCGTCGGTCACCGAGCCTGCGTCGGTCGCTGCGGCGTCAGTCAGCGTGACGTCCACGGTGATCGTCCCGCTGCCGGGATGCCCTGCCTGCCCGGTGAAGTCGGCGCGGACCCAGTGGTCGGCGATGCTGGCGACGGGCCGGCGCAGCAGCGTCACGTCACGGAAGATGCCGGGCAGCCACCACTGGTCCTGATCCTCCAGGTAGCTGCCGGCCGACCACTGGTGCACCCGGACCGCCAGCAGGTTCCGGCCCGGGCGCAGCGCGGTGGTGACGTCGAACTCGGTAGGCAGCCGGCTCCCGCTGCCCCACCCCAGTTCGTGCCCGTTCAGCCAGACCTTGAAGCAGGACTCGACACCGTCGAATCGCAGCAGGGTCGCGACGCCCGGTGCACGGTCCCACGGCTGGGTGAAGGCCAGCCGGTGGTCCCCGGTCGGGTTCTCGTCCGGAACGAAGGGGGGATCCAACGGGAAGGGATAGCGGACGTTGGTGTAGGCAGGGTTACTGCGCCCGTCGAACCCCAGGTGCATCGGCCAGCTGGACGGGACGGGCAGGTCCTGCCAAACCGATCCGGTGTCGTCCAGGTGGGGATCGCTGACCACCCGTTCCGCCGGCGCCTGCGCCACCGAGGGGGACAGCCGGAACCGCCAGGTCCCGTTCAACGAGTGCCGTGCGGCTCCGGACCGGGCGTCGGCGCGCGGTGGCCGTCGCCCGCGACCGGGTGCCCGGTCCTCCCAGTAGTGGGCCGGGCCGGTATGGCCGGCACGCGCGAGGTTGGGGTTCTGGTTGGTGTTCTGGGGTCCGGTTTCGGTGCTGCCGGCTGCGTCGACGACCATCTGTCCGACGCTACCGGCCGCGCGGCCCGGTGCCGTTCCGGTGCCGCTCCGGTGCTCGGGGCCAGGGGCCGTCAGGTGCCCAGAAAGGCCGCGAGCGCCCGCCGGCTCGCAGCCGAGGACCGGGCGGCGCCATCGATCTCCCGGACCAGCGCGGACAGCCACACGTCAAGGTCGACGGTGTCGCGGGCGATGACCACGCCGCGCACCTCACGGATGATCCGTGCTTCGATCCGCTCGCGGTGTTCGGCCAGCTGCAGCTGCCGATCCCGGCCCGCGACGGTGACCCGGACCACCCGGCCCGGCCGACCGGCCAGGCGGTCGGCCAGCGAGCGGTCCCGTTCCACGGTGACCATCCCCGCCGGAAGCACCTCACCCAGGGTCTGGGTCAGCACCCGGGACCAGCCCGCGACATCGGCTGCGTCGGCACGCAGCGCCGCGGCCAGCAGCTGCAGATCGCGATCGGCGCTTTCACCGGGATCACTGCTCCCGGGGAGACCGTCGCTCCGGTCGACACCGGTCATCGGGACGACTCGTCGGTCAGAGGGACGGTCAGCACGGGCGTGGCGATGACGTGGTCCTCCCGCAACGGGCGCACCGCCGTCCCGATCGCGAAGAACTCCGTCGTATGCCCGCCCCACCGGTGCGGTAGCGAGAGCAGCTGGACTCCGACGATCCCCTCGGCGTCCAGCGCTTCGGCCTCGGCCTGCATCCGCGTCATGGCCAGTTCCCGGGCGTCGTAGAGGGCCTCGGTGAACTGCCCGATCTCGACGTTCTGCCCCACGGTCGACATGGCGTTGAACATCCCCCGGTGGGCGATGTGGTAAACGCAGGTCCCCATGACCATTCCCAGTGGCGCATAGCCCGCCTGCACCAGGGTCCAGAAGTCCTGCCCAGAGAGGTCACTGGTGAACGGCTGGCGCTTGTTGTTCCGCCAGGAGCTCTGCGGCGCGCCGACGGTGGCCGGGGGCGGGCCGTCGGCGAGCACCGCGGTCCCGATGGCTGTGAACTCAGCCAGGTCGTTGCCGAACTCCTTGAACTCGATGTCCAGGCGTACCCCGACGATGCCGTCGGCACCGAGAGCATCGGCCTCGGCCTCCATCCTGGCCATCGCCAACTCGCGGGCGTGATACATCGCGGCGGTCAGACGGTCCAACTCCTGGTTGCGGCCCCAACGGCCGACCTGCAGTCCGACGTGGTAGACGCTGGACCCCAGGACCAGACCCACCGGGCGGAACCCCGCCTGACGCACGAGCAGGAACTCGTTGACGCTGAGGTCGGAGGTGAACAGCGTGCTCCGCTGGCCTGGCCGCATGTGGGCCAGCCGGCGCATCGCATCGGCCGGCACACCCAGCTCGTCGGCACTACTCATCGTCTGGCCCCTCCCCGTCGTTCGCCGGCGTTACCGGACAGCGGCATGATCGTGAGCGGTGCTCTGGCGCGGCCGAGGGCAGTGTTGTCGAAACACACCAGACCGGTTCCGGACACTGTGACCTCGGCGAGGTGGTCGGTGTGCCCTTCGCCCGGCTCCTGCCGCCAGGTCCGCAGCGAGATCGCCGAGATGACGACAGCCTCGGCGCCGAGCGCGGCCATGCGGTCGGTCAGGCCGCGGCGGGCGTCGTCCCGGGTCCGGGCCACCAGGTCGGTCAGTCCCACGACCTCGGTATTGGCGCTCCATCGGGCCAGCGCGGAGCCCGTTGCCCAGTCGTCGTGCCGGATCCCTTGCGAGACGCGGATGCTGAACCCGGCCGGGACCCAGCCGGAGCGCAGCAGAACCGCGACCCGGTCACCGCTGAGATCGGTGGCGAACGGAGCGGTCGGCCTGGTCGCGCAGCGGGCGCGGACGGCGGTGCCCAGCAGCACGAACTCCTCGTCACCGCTGCTGCCGGGAAGCCGGCGGCGGGTTGGCACGATCCCGACGACCCCGTCCGCGCCAACCGAGCGCGCCTCGGCGAGCAATCGGTCCAGGGCGGTGGACCAGGCGTGGTCGACGGCCCGACCGCCGGGCACCAGGTCGAGTCGGTCCGTGCTGCTGAGCACGGTGCGCGAGGTCGTGCGCAACCCCTGCGCCCAGTACCCGCACATCGCCGTGGCGAACCCCAGGTGGATCACGACGCAGCCCATGACCTCGGTCATCGCGTCGAAACCGGCCAGGACGAGGCCGGTGGTTCCGGCCACGCTTTCCAGCGATCCGCGGGCTCGGCCGTCGGCGACGTGGCGTAGCCGACCGCGGGCCGCCTCCGGTATGGGACTCACCCCGCCCCGACCCCCTCCATCGACGCTCCCTTCGAACCAGCTCCCTGCACCAGAAACCACGGTAGCCAGTTCAGTACCGCTTGGTGATCGACCATCCGCCGTCGACGGGCAGGCTGGCACCGCTGATGTAGGAGGCGTCCGGGCTGGCAAGAAAGGCGATCGCCGCGGCGACCTCCGCGGGCCGGCCCATCCGGGCCAACACGGTCTCCCCCGCGCTGATCGCCCGGCCGGCCTCGTCGACCCCATCCCAGGTGCGGGTGTCGATCGGCCCGGGCAGCACGCTGTTGACCCGTACCTGTGGGCCGGCGTCGACGGCGAGTTGCCGGGCCAGGGCGGTCAGCCCGCCCTTGCTGGCCGCGTACGCCGGGTGCCCGGGCAGGCCGATCACCGCGTGCACGCTGGACACCAGCACGACGCTGCCGCCGGCGTCGGCCAGCTGCGTCGAGAGCGCCCGGAACCCGAGGAAGGCGCCGGTCAGGTTGACCCGCAGCTGACGCTCCCAGTCCGGCAGGCTCATCGTTGCCGCGGGCTCCACGACGGTGGTGAAGGCGTTCGCGACCAGGACGGCGGCTCCCCCGTGCGCGGCCGCGCGTGCGGCGATGTCCTGCCACGCCTGCTCATCAGCCACATCTGCGAGCACTGCTTCCACTGTTGCGCCGTCGTGGCGCAACTCGGCGACGAGGGCGTCGGCGGGACCGGCTTCGACGTCGACGATGATCACGCGGGCGCCCTCCGCGGCAAACCGACGCACCGTCGTGGCGCCGATCCCGGAACCACCGCCGGTGACCACGCAGACCCTCCCGGCGAACCGCCGGCCCTGCAGAGCGCCGCTCACATCTGTCATCAGTGCTCCCGTAGTTCCCAGCCCTCGGCGTGCAGGTCGAAGAACGCATCGGTCCGCGGGTGCTGCGCGCAGACGTCGTGGCGCAGTCGAAGCCCCAACCCCGGGCCGTCCGGGACGCCGAAGTAGCCGTCCGGGCCGACCACCGGAGCTCCGTCGACCAGATCGAACACCCACGGATCGGCGAAGTCGTTGAAGTGTTCCAGGACCATGTGGTTTCCGGTGGCCAGCGCGAAGTGGACGTTGGCCATCGTCCCGACCGGTCCGCATACGTTGTGCGGGGCGAGCACCAGGTCGTACACACCGGCCCAGCCGGCCAGGGTGCGCAGTGCGGTGAAGCCACCGGCGTGGGTCAGGTCGGTCTGTATCACGTCGACCAGGCTGTCCTCGATGATCTCGCGCAGGTCGGCGAGGGTGTGGTGGCGTTCCCCGGTGGCCAGCGGCGCGGAGGTCCGCCGCCGCACCTCCCGCAGCGACGCCGGGCTGTAGGGCGGCACCGGCTCCTCCAGCCACTCCGGGTCCAACGGTTCCAGCAGTTTTGCGACCCGCGCCGCCTCGCCCGCGGTGAACCGCCCGTGCATCTCGACCATCACCTGCACGTCGAGGCCGACCGCGTCGCGCACCGCCGCGACCAGCTCCACCGATCGGGCGCGTTCGGCCGCCGTGAGGAACGTCGAGGCGGCACCGAACGGGTCCACCTTCAGCGCGGTGTAGCCGCGGTCGACCACCGTCCGCGCCAGCTCGGCGAAGGTCGCCGGGGTGCGGTCCCCGCGGTACCAGCCGTTGGCGTAGGCGCGGACCCGGTCCCGGACCCGTCCGCCCAGCAGCTGCCATACCGGCACCCCGAGGTGCTGGCCCTGCAGGTCGTGGCAGGCGATGTCGAAGGCGGCGAGCGCGCTGGCGGTCACCTCCCCGACCCGGCCGAACTCGTCCCAGCTGAGCCGGCGGGCCAACAGCGCGGTGTCGAACGGGTCCAGCCCGACGACGTGGCGGCGCCCCAGTTCGCAGATGGCGGCCAGCAGGGTGTCGGTCTTGTTGACCATGCGGACCTCGGCCAACCCGATCAGCCCGGTGTCGGTGACCAGCTCCAGAAAGGTCAGCTCCCGCCACGGAGCGCCGACAACGGTGGTTCGGATCTCGGTGATGCGCACACAGGCGACGCTACCGGCGGTCCTGTCGGGCCCGGGTGGTAGCAACGGAGCATGACCACCGAGCTCGGCTCCCCACCCACCGCCACGAAGCCATCGGCCGAACCGGACCTGCGGGCTGCCGCGGAGCGGACGCTACGTGCCCTGGCCGGCCCGGATGCCCGGCTGCGACCCGATCAGTGGCGGGCCGTGCAGGAGCTGGTGGCGCACCGCCGCCGCGCGCTGGTGGTCCAGGCAACCGGATGGGGCAAGAGCGCGGTGTACTTCGTCGCGACCGCCCTGCTGCGCGCCGCCGGAGCCGGGCCGACGGTGCTGGTGTCGCCGCTGCTGGCGCTCATGCGCAACCAGGTCGCCGCCGCCGAGCGGGCCGGGATCCACGCCGCGACGGTCAACTCCATCAACATCTCCGAGTGGGATGCGATCTTCGACGCGGTGGCGGCCGGCGAGGTGGACGTGCTGCTGGTGTCCCCGGAGCGGTTGAACAACCCCGACTTCCGCGACCGGGTGCTGCCCCGGTTGGCCGCCACCTGCGGACTGCTGGTCGTCGACGAGGCGCACTGCATCAGTGACTGGGGGCACGACTTCCGACCGGACTTCCGGCGGCTGCGGACCCTGCTGGCCGAGCTGCCCGAGGGCATACCCGTACTGGCCACCACCGCGACCGCCAACGCCCGGGTGACCGCCGACGTCGCCGAGCAGCTGGGCACGACCGGCGGGGCGCGCCCGGACGTGCTGGTGCTGCGAGGGGCACTGGACCGGCGGTCGCTACACCTGCGCGTGGTCACACTGCCCGACCGCGCGCACCAGCTGGCGTGGCTGGCCGACAACCTGTCGCTGTTGCCCGGCAGCGGCATCGTCTACACCCTCACGGTGGCCGCGGCCGCCGACGTCGCGGACTTCCTCCGCTCCCGAGGTCACCCGGTCGCCGCCTACTCCGGGCAGACCGAGCAGGCCGAGCGGTTGCGGGCCGAGCAGGATCTGCTGGGCAATCGAGTCAAGGCGTTGATCGCGACCAGTGCTCTCGGAATGGGTTTCGACAAACCGGACCTGGGTTTCGTCGTCCACCTGGGGGCGCCGGCCTCCCCGATCGCCTATTACCAGCAGATCGGGCGGGCCGGGCGCGGCGTTGACCGCGCCGAGGTGATCCTGCTGCCCGGACGCGACGATGCCGCCGTCTGGGACTGGTTCGCGTCTCAGAGTTTCCCCGCCCCGGCGACTGCGCGAGCAGCGCTCGCGGCGTTGGACCGGAACGAGCCGAGCTCGACTGCGGTGCTGGAGACCCGGGTGGAGCTGTCGCGGTCGCGGTTGGAGGCGATGCTGAAGGTGCTCGACGTCGACGGGGCGGTGCGCAGGGTGCGCGGTGGTTGGTTGCGCACCGACGCGGAGTGGGAGTACGACGCCGACCGGTATGCCCGGGTCGCCGCGGTCCGCGAGGCCGAAGCGCAGGCGATGCGGGACTATCTGGGCACGGACAGGTGCCGGTTGGCGTTCCTGCGCGAACAGCTCGACGACGGCCCGGCCCCGGACTGTGGTCGCTGCGACACCTGCGCCGCCCGGGGGGTAGCCCCCGATGACGGGCCGCCGTTGGTGGCCGCCAGTCCGGACAGCCTCGACGCTGCCGGAGAACGGTTGTCACGCCCGGGCGTGAGCATCGATCCGCGACGGCAGTGGCCGACCGGGATGGCAGCGGTCGGGGTGCCGGTGTCCGGGCGGATCGGGCCGGGTGACGGCTGCGCGCCCGGGCGTGCGGTCGCCCGCTACACCGACCTCGGCCTGGGCCCGACGGTCCGGCAGATCTGCACCGGACCGGATGGCCCCGCGCCCGAGCAGCTGCTGGCCGCGGCGGTCGCCACGCTGGCGGCCTGGGACTGGGAGCAGCGCCCCGCGGCGGTTGTCGCGGTCGGATCCGGCTCGCATCCGATGCTGGTCGACAGCCTGGCGCGGCATCTTTGCGCGGTGGGCCGGCTCCCGCTGCTGGGCACGGTTCCGCACACCGGGCCCAGCGCCACCGGCCGATCCAACAGTGCCCAACGGCTACGAGCCGTCTGGGGGACCTACCGGCTGCCCACTGAGGTGGCCGACGGGGTGGCCGGACTGGGCGGTGCCCCGGTCCTGCTGGTCGATGACCGGACCGACACGGGCTGGACCGCCGCCGTGCTCGGACTGCTGCTGCGCCAGGCGGGCGCGTCGGCCGTGCTTCCCTTCGCGTTGGGGGCCGCCGCCTAAGGGGCCGTTCCGGGTCGGGCCGCGGACCGGTGGAGCAGGCGGCTTATCCCAGCCCCCGGCGATGGCTGCACCACGTGCCGCCGGTGGCTCCGCCGGGCCTGGTCGCGAGTACGGTTCCCCCGGGAAGATCACCAACCCCGGCCGCGAACCCGGAAGGCCACCATGACCCGACGCGTCGTCGCGCTGCTCGTCGCACTCGTCACCTGGGGCGCGCTGGCGCTCGGCTCGGCCGGAACCGCGGTCGCCGCCACGGCCGGACCGCCGGGTGAGCAGTTCACCTATGACGGCCTGACCTACTCCTGGACAGCGCCGGACTACTCCGACCTCGTGGTCATGGCGACGCCCGGACGGGCCGACCGGCTCCCGGTAGGGGTGCAGCTCACACAGCCGCCGGCAGTGACGACGAACCGGCAACTGCCGGCAGTGACCCCGAACCGGCGACTGCCGACCGTGACAACCCATCACGTGTCCTCGCGGCTGCTGCTGTCGACGCCGGGGTGTACCGGCGTCCCCGATTCCTACTTCGGCGCCGACTTCTTTCCCGCCTGCGCCGCGCACGACCTCTGTTACAGCCCGGGCAGCACCCTCGACCGTCTGACCTGCGACCGCCGGCTCTATCACGACCTCATGGCGGCGTGCCTGGCAACGTTCGGGCGCACCAACCCACTGCGCTACGGCTGCCTGGTGCAGGCGCGGATCTACTACATCGGGGTGCGACTGCTCGGGCGGGGCAACTACAACGGCAGCGGCAGCCCCGCCTGAGCGTCGACGTCCGGCCCGCCGCTCAGGGGACGACGAGCACCGGCCGGTCGGCCTCCCGGGTGACATGTGAGGTCAGCGAGCCCATCATCCGTTTGGCCAGTCCCCCCGAGGACCGTCCCACGACGATGACGTCGGCGCCGACGTCGCGGCCGGCCAGCAACAGTTCCTCAGCCGGGTTACCGTCGCGGCGCTCGAACCGCCAGCGAACGTCCAGGCCATCGAGCTGGTTGGCGGTATCGGCGCGCAGGATCTCGGCCAGCTCGGCGGTCTCCAGCGCATCGGCCGCGGTCGCACCCGGCGACACCGCCCAGACCGGGTTCGGCTCGCCCACCAGCACGACGAGCAGCTCGGCGTCCCCCCGTGAGGCCAGCCCGCCGGCGAACACCAGTGCGCTGCGGCTGGTCGGCGAGCCGTCGAAGCCCACGACGATGCTGGTGAACCCGTCGCGGGCGATGGCCTGCGCCCGTGCCAGCAATGCGTCGTCCCCGGTCTCGCTCATGGACTCCCCGTCCCATCGCCGTCCTCGGATCCGGAGCCGGTCGGCCCCGCCCCATCGTGCCAAGCAGTTCTGGCGGCTCCGCTCCACTGACAGGCCCGCGGCCGACAACGAGGTTACGGACAGGGCGTCCGAGCACTCGAAGTACCGCCAGCAGCTCGACCAGGCGATCAACAAGGACGGGGACCCGCTACCGCACTGGGAGCGGCGTCACAGCAGCGGGAGCAGGGCCGACAGGTCGGCACGCTCACCGCTTGCCGACAGCATCAGGCCCTCGACCAGCTCGTCCCATCGGAACCGCCCGGTGGCCAGTCGCAGCCAGGTCAGCGGATCTGACTGGACGACGTTGGGTGGGGTCCCCCGGGTGTGGCGCGGCCCGGCGAGCAGCTGCACCGCGGCGTAGGGCGGTACCCGCAGCTCCACCGTGTGCCCGGGCGCCTGTTCGGCCACCACGTCGGCAAGTGCCCGGCACACGATGCGCAGCCCGACCCGATCCACCAGCCCCAGCTGCGGCCACTGCGGTGTCGGGCCCAGCGAGCGACCCAGGTCGTCGCTGTGCACCACCACCTCGATCAACCGGCTGAGTACCACCTCGCGCAGCCGTAGCGGTCCGCGCGGTGCCGAGAGCACCCGTCGCGCAGCGCCGGGCCCACCAGCCTCGCCGCGGAGGAATGCGATCTGCGCAGCGGACCGATCCCGCAGTAACACAGTCACCTGCTCCGATCCCAGCTCTGCTGCGTCGGCCCGCGCTCGTTCCCCGATCTGCGGCGCGGCGGCCGAATACCGTGACAGGTACCCGCCCAGCGTCATGGGCGGGGTGCCCGGTGGCGCCGCGGCCAACCCGGTCATCGAGCCGGCGGTCACAGCCAGGTGCGCGGCCAGCTGCGCAACGGTCCAGCCCGGCAGCACCGAATCCCGGGCCCGCGCAGCATCATCGAGCGAGAGCACCGCTTCGATGAGCGCCGCCCAACCCGACTCCAGAGCATCGATCACGCTCAGCAGCTCGGTGGCCGCTCGTTCCCGAGGCCGGGCAGCGGTCGGCTTCGTCGGGACCTCCGGCATCAGTGCGCGTCCAGAACCGCCGGCAGCGGGCCGCGGTGGACGGCGCCGAGTTCGGCCAGGCCCACGCTGAACAGCCCCGCGATCTCCAACGCCGGGGCGGTCCCGCCGCCATCGTCGGTCACCCCGATCCGGACGTGCGCCTGTCCGCGCGCAGTGCACATGTCGGTGAACCGGATCTCCTCGCTGCGTGGGACTGCCACCATAACGCGAGCGCTGCTCTCGGAATATAGAAACACGAAGGGGTCGACTCCATCCGGCACAAGGATCCGGGCCCCCACCCCGCCGCGCAGACAGCTCTCGACCAGCGCCTGCGCCAGCCCGCCCTCGGACAGGTCATGCGCCCCGTCGATCATCCCGTCGCGGGAGCCGTTGATGCAGATGTCGGCCAACAGTCGCTCCGCCTCGAGGCGGACGGTGGGCGGGCGTCCCCCCAGGTGGCCGTGTTCGAGCCAGGCCCAGCTGGATCCGCCGAACTCGTCCTCGGTGCCGCCCAGCAGGTAGACCGCCAAGCCGGGTGTGGCAAACCCGATCGGGGTGGCGCGGGCAACATCGTCGAGCACCCCGAGCACCCCGACCACCGGGGTCGGCAGGATGGCCCGACTGCCCGTCTGGTTGTAGAAGCTGACGTTTCCTCCGGTCACCGGGGTCCCCAGCGTCCGGCAGCCGTGAGCCAACCCACGCACGGCGCGCTCGAACTGCCACATCACGCCCGGGTCCTCCGGGGAGCCAAAGTTCAGGCAATCGGTCACCGCCAGCGGCCGGGCGCCGCAGGCGGCAACATTGCGGTAGGCCTCGGCCAGCGCGAGCTGGGCCCCGGCAAACGGGTCCAGTGCGGCGTACCGCGGGTTGCCGTCCAGGGAGAGCGCGACGCCGAGACCGGTGCTCTCATCGATCCGCACCACGCCGGCGTCCTCCGGCTGGGCGCGGACGGTGTTGCCCAGCACATAACGGTCGTACTGGTCGGTGACCCACGAACGGTCCGCCAGCTCCGGCGAGCCGACCAGGCGCAGCAGTGTCGCGCGCAGCTCGGGACCGGTCCGGGGGCGGGGCAACCGGTCCGGGTCGTCGGCGGCGTGCGCGTCGGTCGTCGGCGGGCGCGCGATCGGGCGGGTGTAGACGGGACCGTCGTGGGCGCCGGTGCGCGGATCCACGTCGACCACCTGCTGCCCGTGCCAGCTGACCTGCAGCCGCCCGGTGTCGGTGACCTGCCCTACCGCTGTGGCACTGACATCCCAGCGGGCGCAGAGATCCAGGAAAGTCGGCAGGTGCTCCGGGGTGACGATCGCCATCATCCGTTCCTGGCTCTCGCTCATGAGGATCTCCTCCGGCGTGAGCGTGGGGTCGCGCAGTGGCACCCGGTCCAGTTCGACGCGCATCCCGGATTCGCCCGCGCTGGCCAGTTCGGAAAACGCGCACGAGAGCCCGGCCGCTCCCAGATCGGAGATGCCGCTGACCAGGCCGGCCGCGAACGCCGCCAGTGTGGCCTCGATCAGGACCCGCTCGGCGAACGGGTCACCGACCTGCACCGCCGGCCGTCGGGTGGGTCCCGATGTGGTGAAACTGTCGCTGGCCAGCACGGACGCACCACCGATGCCGTCGCCGCCGGTGCGCGCGCCGTAGAGGACGACGAGGTTCCCGACGCCGCTGGCCTGCCCGGACTGGATCTGCTCATGTCGCATCACGCCCACACAGAGCGCGTTGACCAGCGGATTGCCGGCATAACCGGGGTCGAACCCGAGCTCGCCGCCGATGGTGGGCAGGCCCAGGCAGTTGCCGTACCAGCCGATACCCGCGACGATCCCGGGCAGCACCCGCGCGGTGTCGGGGGCATCCAGCGGCCCGACGCGCAGCGAGTCCATCACCGCCACCGGACGGGCGCCCATCGCCAGGATGTCGCGCACGATCCCGCCGACCCCGGTCGCGGCGCCCTGCAGCGGCTCCAGGAAACTCGGATGATTGTGGGACTCGGCTTTGAAGGTGACGGCCCAGCCATGCCCGATGTCGACCACGCCGGCGTTGGCGCCGATACCGACCAGCAGCGCGTCACTGTCGGGGGCGAGCTCGCCGAACAACCGCAGGTGGATCTTCGAGGATTTGTAAGAGCAGTGCTCACTCCACATCACCGAGTACATGGCCAGCTCGGCCGAGGTCGGCCGACGACCGAGCAGTTCCCGGATCCGCTCGTACTCCCCGCGCTGCAGTCCCAGCTCGGCCCAGGGTTGGGCCCGCTCCGGCGTCGCGGCGGCGGTGGCAACGGTGTCCGTGCTGTTCATGGCGGTGTCGAGGCTGTCCGGGATGCCGAGGCTGTGCGTCGATCCGGCGGAACCGGGAGCGGCAGTCACGCGGCCGAGGTTATCGGGGTCGTACCGCCCCCGGGCCGCCGACCTTGTTGCCGCCCCACCTCCGAGCCGCCGACCTTGTTGCCGCCCCACCTCCGAGCCGCCGACCTTGTTGCCGCCCCACCTCCGGGCCGCCGACCTTGTTGCCGCCCCACCTTCGGGCCGCCGACCTTGTTGCCGCCCCACCTTCGGGCCGCCGACCTTGTTGCCGCCCCACCTTCGGGCCGCCGACCTTGTTGCCGCCCCACCTTCGGGCCGCCGACCTTGTTGCCGCCCCACCTTCTCCCCGGAGATCTTGTTGCCGCCCCACCTTCATTGTTTCCGGTAGACCGGCGACAAAGTGGGCGCGACGGCGACAAGGTCGCCCAGACGTCGGTGCAGCGGCAACAAAGTCGGGCCCGGGCCCGGACGTCCGTGCAACGGCAACAAAGGTCCGCGATCGGCGCCCCTATTTTTCGTCGTCGGGCCGCTCGGCCAGGAACGACTGGAACTGTCGCGCGAGCTCGTCGCCGGTCGGCAGGATCGCCTCCCCGTTGCGGCCGGAGGCCAGAGTCAGCAACGACTGGTCGTACTGGCGTTCCAGCTCGGCAACCATCGTGCGGCTCTCGTCGGACTGCGCCAGCTCGACGGCCAGCAGTGTGTCCAGCTTCTCCGCTGCGCGCAGCAGGGCATCGTAGGGCAGCGCGAGCTCCGCGACCCGGCCCAGGCGCTCCAGCAGGGCCGCGGAAGCGTGCGGGACCTCCGAGGAGGAGATGTAGTTCGGCACCTGGGGCAGCAGGGTCATCGCGTCCTGGCCAGCCCTGCCGAAGCTGTACTCCAGGACCGCGGTCACCGAGCCCGGCACCTCCATCGGGCCGAACCGCAGGCTGTTCTCCGGCAGCAGGTCGGCGCGGGTCGCGGTGCCGAGAAATGTGATCGGCCGGGTGTGGGGGGTGGCCGCCGGCAGCGCGAGCAGCCCGATCATCGTCGCGACCCCGAACCGCGCGCCCAGGCCGACCACGGCGGCCACGAACGCCTGCCACGATCGGTCCGGCTCCGGGCCGCGGAGCAGCAGGAACCGGGTGCCCGCCAGATCGGTGACGACCTCCATGCGCAGGGTCCGCCAGGCGACGGAGGCCACGATGTTCTCCGCCGTGTGCAGCCGTGGGCGGCGGGCCCGATAGTCCAGCAGCAGGTCGACGTCGAACTCGGCGACGACCTCGTGGTCCAGCGAGCTGACGAGGTGATCGACCGCGGAACGGGCCGCCCCACCGGCGTCGACGAAGCCGTCCAGGCCGACCACCAGGTGGGAGACCTGCAGGTCCTGGGCGGCCTCGGTCAGGGTGTAGAGATCCTCGGGCTGCTGCACACCTCCACTCTCGCACCGCGGGTCTGGCTCAGGCGGTCTGCAGCAGTGCGCTCAGAGCGGACGCGAACACCGTCAGCCCGTCCGTGCCCGGCCCGGTGAGTCGGTCGACGGCGTGCTCGGGGTGGGGCATCAGCCCGACGATGCGCCCGGAGGGGTCGCTGATCCCGGCGATGTCGCGCAGGCTGCCGTTCGGGTTTCCCGTCCCGGCGCTGCCCGAACCGGCCTTGCCCTCGGGAAGGTAGCGGAACACCACCCGGCCCTCGCCCTCCAGGCGGTCGAGGATCTCGTTATCGGCCACGTACCCCCCCTCGCCATTCTTCAGCGGGACGACGATCTGCTGGCCGGCGGTGAACCCGCTGGTCCATACCGTGTCAGTGGTCTCCACGAGCAGCCGTTGGTCGCGGCAGATGAAGCGTCTGTTGGCGTTGCGGACCAGGGCCCCGGGCAGTAGATGCGATTCGCAGAGCACCTGGAAGCCGTTGCAGATCCCGAGCACGGGCATGCCGGCACCAGCCCGCTCGACCACCGCGCCCATCACCGGGGCGAATCGGGCGATAGCGCCGCAGCGCAGGTAGTCGCCGTAACTGAAGCCACCGGGGAGCACCACCGCGTCGACACCTGCCAGGTCGGTATCGGCGTGCCAGAGCGAGACGGGCTCCCCGTCGGCGAGCCGGACTGCGCGCCGCGCGTCCCCGTCGTCCAGGGATCCGGGAAAGCTGACCACTCCGATGCGCGCACTCACGCCGCCCATCATCGCCGGAACGCGGAGCCGACCTCCCGGACCTGGCGCCGCGGGCCGGAACGGAAACCGGGTCCGGGCCGGACCTGGCACCGTGTGCGGGTATGGACGACGCACAGTTCCGCCGTTTCCTCGACGCGCTCGCGGGCGAGGGAGCCGCACTCGCCGATGCCGCAGTCGCGGGCGACCTGACGACTGCGGTGCTCGGCTGCCCCGGGTGGACGGTGGACGACGTGGTTTTCCACACCGCCGGGGTCTACGCCCACAAGCGGGCGGTGCTGGCCCTCGGCCATCCCCCCGACCAGGAGCAGGTCCCGCCCGGCCCGCCCGACGGCGCGAACGCGGTGCCGTGGTTCCGGGAGCAGTTGGCAGCCCTGGTCGCGGAGCTGTCGGCACACGATTCCGGTGATCGGACATGGACCTGGCTGCCCAGCGATCAGAGCGTGGGTTTCTGGGCGCGGCGGATGGCGCAGGAGACCGTCGTACACCGCCTGGACGTCGAGGGCGCCGCGGGCAGCCCCGGCCCGGTGGCGGACTGGCTGGCCGTGGACGGCGTCGACGAGATGCTGTCCAGTTTCCTGGCCGCCGACCCGTGGCACGACGTTCCGGCTGGACCCGACGCGGGCACCGTCGAGGTGGCCGCGGGGGACCGGGTCTGGCGGGTCCGCCTTGCGGCCGGGCAGACCAGGCTGAGCCCCGACGAACCCGGACATGCCGATGCCCGGGTCGCGGCGGACCCGGGCATCGCGTTGTCGTGGGTATGGGGTCGTGTCGTCGACGACGCGGTGTCACTTAGCGGGGACGCGACCGCCGTCGTCGAGCTGACCCGCCGGCTGCGGGCCGTCAGCTGACCGCCCGCGCGGGCGGTCTACCAGGCGTAGTCCTCGGGCGACGTCTTGTGGCCGGGGAAGATCTCGTCCAGCTGGGTCAGCGTCTTGTCGGAGAGTTCGACCTCCAGTGAGCGCAGAGATCCCTCGAACTGCTCCATGGTGCGGGGCCCGGTGATCGGTGCGGTCACTGCCGGCTGGGCCAGCAGCCAGGCCAGCGCGACATCCGCCGGCTCCTCGCCGATCTCCGCGCACAGGTCCTCATAGCGCTCCAGCTGCGGGCGCATCGTCTCCAGCGACTCCTTCGAGCGACCGGAGTAGCGGCGCTTGCCCTCGCGCTCCTTACGGACCATCCCGCCGAGCAGCCCGCCCTGCAGCGGCGACCACGGGATGACCCCGACGCCGTAGGCCTGTGCGGCGGGTAGGACCTCCATCTCCACATCGCGGACCAGCAGGTTGTAGATGGACTGCTCGCTGACCAGCCCGAGTGAGCCGCGGGCCATCGCGCTGTCGTTGGCCTGCGCGATGTGCCAGCCGGCGAAGTTGCTGGACCCGAAGTAGAGGACCTTGCCCTGCTGGCGCAGGACGTCGAAGGCCTCCCAGATCTCCGCCCACGGGGTGTCCCGGTCGATGTGGTGCATCTGGTAGAGGTCGATGTGGTCGGTCTGCAGACGCTGCAGTGACGCGTCCACGGCCTGGCGGATGTTGAACGCCGACAGCTTGCCGTTGTTCGGCCACTCACCGCGCACATCCATCGACCCGTACAGCTTCGTGGCGATAACGGTCTTCTCACGCCGCCCGCCGCCCTTGGCGAACCAGCGCCCGACGATCTCCTCCGTGGCCCCCCAGGAGACGGCGCGTCCGTAGACGTTGGCGGTGTCGAAGAAGTTGACGCCGACCTCGTGAGCGCGGTCCATGATGGCGTGCGAGTCCTGCTCGGAGGTGTCGGGACCGAAGTTCATGGTTCCCAGGCACAGGCGGCTAACGGACAGTCCGGTTCGTCCCAAGTGTGTGTACTCCATCGTTCCGGTCTACTCCGCCGGGGCTGGTATGGCACATCGGTCCGGTCACCCGACCGTTCTGCGGCGTGCCCTTGACAGGGTTGGATGGAGCGAGTGAGCGCTCCCAGCCCGACGGTCTCCCGACGTCGGGCCGCCGCCGGGGCGTCGGTGACCCTGGCCGCCACGGGCCTGGTGCTGGCCGGTCTGGCGGCCCGGCCGGTGGTCACCAGCACCAGCGTCGAACTGCCGACCGTCGTGGCGGCGCTGCACGGGTCGGCAGTGCTGACCGGCTTGGTCAGCGCGATGCCGCCGCTGGTCTTCGCGGTCGGCAGCTTCGCCGCCCCTCCGGTGGTGGCCCGCCTGGGGGTGGCGCGGTCGTTGGCAGTCGCGGCCTCGGTGGCGGCGGTTGGGCTGATTCTGCGGGTCACCGTCGTGGCCACGTCGGTGTTCCTGGTCGGCACGGTGGTGGCCCTGGCCGGGATCGCGCTGGCCAACGTGTGCCTGCCGCCGGCCGTCAAGCGCTATCTGCCGGGCCGTACCGGGCTCGGGACCGCGCTGTACACGCTGATGCTGGCCCTGGGCACCGCGCTGGCCGCTGCGGTGACGATCCCGTTCGGCAACCTGGTCGGGGGATGGCGGGCCGGGCTCGGGATCTGGGCCGTGCTCGCCGCGATCGCCGTGCCCCCCTGGCTGGCCGTGGCCCGCCGCGACCCGGATACCGCGGCGAGCGCCGCTGGGCGCCCAACCGCGGCGAGAGCCACAAACCGGGCAACCGCGGCGACCGACCGGGTGCGTGCCGGCGTCGGACCCGGCGTGCTCGACGTCGCCCGCACCAGACTGGGACGCTCGGTCGCGATCATGTTCGCCGGGCAGGCGACGTCGGCATACGTTCTGTTCGCCTACCTGCCGCTGATCGCTGTCGACCAGGGGCTGTCCAAGACGACGGGAGCGTTGCTGCTGAGCTGGTTCAGCCTGCTGGGGATCGTCTCGGCCGTGGTCCCGCTGATCGCCGGGCGCATGACCGATCACCGGGCCCTGATCTGGGGATTGGCGCTGTTGTGGGTCGTCGGGGACCTGGGCCTGCTGCTGGCGCCGGGCGCGGCGTGGCTGTGGGTCACCTCGGCAGGGGTGGGCGGATCGCTATTCACCCTCGCCCTGACGATGATCCCGTTGCGCTCGGCCACCGTGGCCGGCAGCGCCGCGTTGTCCGCCTTCGCCCAGGGCGTCGCCTACCTGGTCGCGGCCGCGCTGGTCTTCGCCTCCGGCCTCGTCCAAGAGCTGACCGGGTCCTTCGACATCGTCCTGGTGATGCTGGCCCTGCTCATGATCCCGGTGGTCCTCGCCGGTCGTCGTGCCGGTCGCCCCTCGGTCGTCGAGGACGAGATCGGCTAGAGCCGACTTGGGAGAACTGGCCGGCGGAGGGCCCGGATAAGAGAACCCGGCGAACTGTCTGCGAACTCCCTAGAGCGCTGATCCAGCACTCCGACTGAATCACCCACCCGGGCTCCGGACGATCAGCTGCCAGAACTGGCCGATGCGCCGGAACGGTTCCCGCGCGGACAGCTCGATCTCGAACGCCTCCAGCTCGGCGTAACGGGCGGGGTCGTGTTTGGCGGCCTCGTCCGTCAGCAGGTCGTTGGCGATCCGGCCCCCGAACCGGCCGACCACCGAGCACCCGCTGGCCGTGAGGTGGTCCTCGACCCGATCGGACCGGAGCAGCGCGACCTCGGCGTTGAAGGTGGCGGTCGCCCCGGTGCGGGCGTCGAGCTGGGTCCGGGCGGCGGGAACGCCGTGCCGGACGAGCGCCGGGAGGACCGAGCCGTCGGGGTTCGGTGCGACCACGGAGATCAGTCCGCCCGGACGGCACAGCGACAGCAACCGGTCAAGGTCAGCGTCCGGATCGGGGCGGTACTGCAACACGAAATGGCAAAGCACGAGGTCAAACGGGCCGTCCGGAAGGGGGCCGTCCAGTGACCCTGGGATGAAGGTGACGTCCGCGCCGGCGGCGCGGGCCCGGGCGCGGCCCTCGGCCAGCATGCCGGGTGCCGGGTCCAACACCGTGACCCGGTGGCCGGCCGCAGCCAGCGGAAGGGCGTCGCGACCGTCGCCGCCACCGACGTCGAGGACCTGCAGCGGGCCTGTCCCGGCGATGACCCCGCGCACTGCCGCGGCGACCACGGCAAATCTGATCCGGCCCCACGGGGCGCCGGCCCAATCCCGCCAGACGGTCAGGTGCGCATCGAAGTCGGTCGTCACCCGCGACGACCTAAGCAGGTCGTCAGGTCGGGAGAGGACCGAGTCGAGACGGCATCAGGTCGCTCGCCCCAGCAGACTGCCGCGCTGCGCGCCGATCTCGTCGAGGCGATTGTGCAGTCACCCCGCGTCTGCAGAACTCGCTGGACGGGTGCATCAGCTGCGGTAGACGATGCCGATGCGGCCCGGCACCTGGCAGGCGAAGAGGCCATCTTGGGTGCGCTGGTACCCCAAGACGCGCCGCAGATTAATCCACCGGCCCGCGAAAACGTTGACCTACCAGCCCTACTCGTCGACACGGCACTGTGTCTGCCGGTTGGGCTATCGGGGTCAGGGCGCCGGGTGCAGGCCGAGCGCGTCGAGTTCGGCGACGGCGCGGTCGAAGTCGTCGGCGACGCCCTCGGCGACGAGGTCGCGCGCTGGTTCCCATCCGTCGTCGGCGGCGGTTCGGAGTCCCGCGGCGTGCTCTGCCGCCCGGTGGCGGACGGCGAGCAGGACCCGGTCGCTGGTCCCGGTCCAGCCGTAGGCGTCCAGGAGCAGGCGCAGGCGCGCGAGGCGGTCGGTGTCGGGGTCGAAGCCGTCGCCGGCTGCGATGTCCCGGGCGGTGAACGGGACCCAGCTATAGGCGACGAAGGCCAGGTCCTGCAGTGGGTCGGCTGGATGAGCGAGGTCCCAGTCAACGAAGCCGACAAGCTGTCCGGCGTCGGGGTCCCCAGGTGAGGGCGTCGGCGCCCAGATGACGTTGTAGGGGGCGGCGTCGTGGTGGATGACCACCTCGCCGGGACCCAGCTCGTCGCGGCCGCCGAACCAGTGGGGATCGGCGGGCGGGTCGAAGGACCTGGCGGCCGCGTGGTAGTCGCGCAGCCATTCACCGACCTGGACGAGCGCGTTGTCGCTGCGCGCCCAGGCGGGCCACGGCCGCGTCGAGCCGGTGGTCAGCCCGGGTAGGTAGGTCAGGACCTCCCGGCCGGACTCGTCGATGCCGACCCAGCGTGGAGCCCGGGTGAAGCCGACGGCCTGCAGGTGGCGGAGCAGAGCCGCGACCGCGGGGGTCTGGGCTGCGGCCTGGCGACGCACGGTGTCTCCGACCCGGGTTGCGCCGAGGTTCCGGCCACCGGCCAGTCGCTGCTCCACCAGGCCACCCTCACCTCGTCGTTGCGGCCGGCAGCAGCGCCGCCGCCGCTGTTGCCGGTGTCTGTCTGTACGCGCCGTCGCTACTCGGCCCACCGCCGTCTTGACCCTCGGCACCGCCGCCTACACCGCCCGCCATCCCCACCAGGCGTGCGCCCGCGCCACCCCGGACCGCCGAAGAGACACTCACCGGCCCACCCATCGGACCAAAAGGGCGGCACCGGCCGCCAGACACGCTTGCCACGTTCGGCACGGGTTGCGGACCACTCCCCGTCAGCGTGTCGCCGTACCGCGCCAATCTTGCCGTTAACGATCGGGTGCCGGGCGCCGGGCCGGGGTGCATCGCTATGCGTTAGCTGCCCGGTCCGCCGATGAGGCGGTCGTGGGGTCGCCGCGGATGGTCTGTTCGTACAGGGCGATGACGTCGGTGAGTTCGTCGGGGAGCATGCCGATGCGGATCCGGAGCAGCAGTCCGTCCAGCACCACGAGGGCGTAGGCACTCAGCGCCTCCGGGGACATGTCGGTGCGGGCGTGGCCGGCTTCGACGGCGGCGGCAAGGCCGGCTTCGACGGCCTCGATCAGTGGGGCGCCGCGGTCCTGCCACTTGGCTCGGAAGACGGGGTCGGACCAGATCCGACGGCCGAGCTCGAGGTAGCTGGCGGAGAGCTGACCCGCCTCGGCGTAGATGCCGTTGACCAGGCCGGCCATCCCGCCGGTCCGCCAGAGCTGCGCCATCCGCTCGGCGTCCTGAGCGGCCAGGGCGATGAACAGGTCCAGTTTGGTCGGGTAGTAGCTGAAGATCGCGCCGCTGGACAGGCCGGTCGTGGCTTCGAGCTCGCGGACGGTCGTCTGGTCATACCCGCGCTGGGCGAAGCAGGCGCGAGCGCCGTCGAGGATCTGCTGGCGGCGCTGGACCCGGTGGGCGTCGCTGACCTTCGGCACCCCTCGACTGTACAAAAACGAGCGCGCGTCTTACTTTGGCGTGTGGTCACCGACGCGGCTGCTCCAACGGGCCGCTCGCAGCGGCCACCGGGGCTTCGCCGCCTGCTGGCGGCCGAGGTCGTCTCGACCACCGGTTCCCAGCTGACGACCATCGCCCTGTCCTGGTTCGTCCTGACGACCACGCGCTCACCGGCACGGTCCGGACTGGTCATGGCCGCCGAGGTGGCACCGGTGGTGCTGTTCGGCTTCCTGTCCGGCGGCTGGGCGCAGCGCACCGGTCCCAAGCGCTGGATGGTGGGCGCGGACCTCGCCCGGGCCCCGCTGGTCGCAGCCGTCCCCGTCCTGGCCTGGCTGGGGCTGTTGCCCTTCCCCGTCCTGCTGGCCCTGGTGTTCGCCGTCGGAATCTTCACCACCCCCTACACCGCCAGCCAGCAGATGCTGGTGGCCGAGGTGGTCGGCGATGAGGAGATCACTCTGGCCCGGGCGACCTCGACCCTGCAGAGCGCCACCCGCCTGACCCTGCTGCTCGGCCCACCTGCCGCCGGGGTGCTGATCGCCGCCCTCGGCGCTCCCGCGGTGCTGCTGCTCGACGCAGTCAGCTACCTGCTCGTCGTACCCCTGATCGCCAGCACCCCGACCCCGAACAGCCGACCGGCACGGCCCAGGCCGCAACCCGGCACCTCCACTGCTGCCGAAGACCCGGGCCCGCGGACCCGGGTCCTCGACGGCGTCGCGACGGTCTACCGCGACCGGCTGCTCGGCGCGTGGACGACCGCCAGCTTCTTCAGCGAGATCAGCTACCAGGGACTGTTCGTCGCGATCCCCGTCCTGGCCCTGTTCCGCTACCACGCGCAGGCGACCCTCGCCGGCGTCCTGCTCGCCGCGTTCGGGGTCGGCGCCCTGACCGGGAGCCTTCTCGCCCGCCGGCTCACCCGCACGGTCCCCGCCCGGCGGATCGCCACCACCGGCAAACTCGCCTCGGCCGCAGTGTTCCTGGCCCTCATCCCGGTCTGGCCTGCGCCCGGCCTCATCGTTGTCATCGCCGCCGTCGGCCTGGCCAACGGACTGACCAACGGCCCCGTCGCCGCCATCCGCCTAACCCGACTCGCCCCCCAAGACCGGGCCGGCGGACTCACCGCCATCAGCACCCTGACCTGGGTCGGGGGCTTCATCGGACTCGCGACCGCCGGCCCAGCCCTGCAGACCACCACCACCGTCACCGTGTTCACCGTCCTGGCGGGCCTCCAGCTACTGTCCGCGGCGATCTTCGCCAACGGCGGCCGACACGCCCGCCGAGCAGACGGACCGCGACCGTGAACCACAAAGGCGCCAACTACGACGCCAGCGTGCCTAAGCCGTGCCCACGCCTACACCGACACCTCGTGGTAGCCCGGCACGGGTTTCGGTCCGCCGTCACCCGTGCCGCGACCCAACGTCCCGATAACGACCTTTAACGGGACGGCGAGCCTGGTGCGGAGGGGGTCGTCCCGAGAGTTGTGCCGCAGTCCGGTGCTCGTCGAGGAGATGGCGTAGCAGTTCGTCGGTCCAGTTCCGACGGGGGTGGGTCGATCACACCGCGCAGGTCCCCGGGGGCCGGCGATGGTCTGGGTAGGCCAGCCCAGGGGGTCAGCCGGCGTCGAGCAGAGCGAACAGCTACGCCTCCCGACCGGCTGAGAGACCCGTACCGTGGACACGGTCCAGGCCCGCGGATCGTTCCCATAGAGGACGTCGCGAAGCAGCGCCTCCCGGGCCCGGTGGCGCAGCCCGGCATCGAGACCGGCGCTGCCGGATCTGGTCGACCAGCCCTGCATGTCCGGGTCGACCAGCCACATGGCCAGTGACTCCGGGCCCATGTACTCCTCGACGCCGTGCTCGAGCAGCCAGTCCGCAGGAGCCACCCGGACCGGCCCGGTGTGGCCGCCGACCCGCCGGGACATCTCCACCCACTCCCCGAACGGCACGACGGGACCGACGGCGTTGTAGGTCCCGGTCCGCCCGGTGGCGGCGCAGTCCAGGATCCAGCCGGCCAGGTCGCGGACGTCGATGACCTGGGTGGGCGAGTCCGGGGTGTCAGGGACCAGCAGCGGGGTGCCGGGGTGCCGGGCCGCGCGGGCCACCCACGCCCCGGACCGGCCGGTGTGGTCTCCGGGGCCGCCGATCAGGCCGGCGCAGGCGATCAGCAGCCGGTCCGCGACCGGTCGGCCGTCACCAGGTCGGCTGCGCCAGCGACCGGGCCGGCCTCACCGCGCGCCAGGCGGGTGACCGCGTGACCGGCGACCACCGCAGGGGTGGCGATCTGCCGACCGAGCCAGGCGGTGCCGCCCAGGATCAGGGCATCCACGGCGGCCACCGGACATCAGACGCTGCAGCCACGTGGTCACCGTAGGGGTCCCGCTACCGGTCGGCCGCCATCCCGGTCGAGGTCGAACCAGCGCCTTTGACCGTCACCCTTCACGTCCGGACGATTGCCGGCACTGGTGGCATGGTTCGCCTCGTGGTGCAGACCGTCGCCGTCCTGTCCGACATCCATGGCGTCCTGCCCGTGCTGGAGGCGGTGCTCGCCGAGCCGGACGTGCGCAGCGCCGAGCTGATCGTCGTCTGCGGTGACCATGCCGCGGGGCCGCAACCGGTGCAGGTCCTGGATCGGCTGAGCGGGCTGGACAACGTGGTGCTGATCCGGGGGAACGCGGACCGGGAGCTGGTGGCGCTGGGACGCGGCGAGCCGTCCACCGTCGGCGAGGCCTACGACATCGATCGGTGGGCCGCCGCCCAGCTCTCGCCGGCGCACCTGGACCTGTTGGCGGGTCTGCCCCATCCGGTGGTCCTGGACGTGGCCGGGTTCGGCGCGGTCGTGTTCTGTCACGGCACGCCGCGCGACGACGACGAGGTGGTCCTTGTCGACACCCGGCTCCAGCGGTGGGCCGATGCGTTCGCCGAGCTTCCCGCCGGGGTCGGCACCGTCGTCTGCGGGCACACCCATATGCCCTTCGTCCGCCTGGTCGACCGCCGGCTGGTGATCAACCCGGGCAGCATCGGGATGCCCTACGGGCGTCCCGGCGGGCACTGGGCCCTGCTTACCGGCGGCGACGTGTTCCTACGCCGCGTGAAAGTCGACGTCGACGCGGCGATCGCCCAGGTGGTCGCGCAGTCCACCTACCCCGAGCGGGCGGCCTGGGCTGCGGACTACCTGCGCGCGACCTCCAGCGACGCCGAAGCGCTCACCGCCTTCGGACCGCGCGACGGCCGAGGTGGGGAGAACGGCCCGTCCGACACGTGAAAGGAGCTCGTCGATGGTGCGCCGCTACGTGGTGACCGGTGCCCCCGGCTCGGGCAAGACCGTTCTCCTTGAGCAGCTGCGCGGGCGGGGGTATCCGGTCGTCCGGGAGGCGGCGACCGATGTGATCGCCGAACTGCAGGCGCAGAGCTGCCCGCAACCGTGGACCCGGGACGACTTCTGCGACCGGATCACCGCACTGCAGCACGCCCGCCGCCGCGCGCGAGTCCCGGTCGGGGCAGCGGTCCAGTTCCACGACCGCTCGGTGCTGTGCACGCTGGCGCTGGCCCGGCATCTCGGGCACCGGGTCCCGCCGTCGTTGACCGCGGAGGTCGACGACGTGGTCGCCTCGCGGACCTTCGAGCCGGTCGTGTTCCTGGTGCGCCCGCTCGGGTTCATCGAGACGACCCCGGCCCGCCAGATCAGCTACGAAGACTCCCTGGTCTTCGAAGCCGTCCACGAGGCGGTCTACCGGGAGCACGGGTTCACCCTGCGGGCGGTGCCACCGGCGCCCCCCGCAGTGCGCGCCGATCTCGTCGAAAGCTGGTTGGCCGACGGCTCGCTATGAAGGCCCGCTCGCGGCCGCGTCGTGGGTCACCGGCAACGCGTAGACGACGACGTTGTCCGCGTAGTGGCCGGTGGCCCGGTCAAACACGCCGCCGCAGGTGATCATCACCAGTCGCTCGGGACCCGTCTGGTCGAACGCGTCCGCCTGCGCGAGCGTTGCCTTGGGGTAGCTGCGGCGTCCGGTCACCCGGTACGCCCAGACCCGACCGGCCGCATCGGTCACCGACAGCTGCTGACCGAGGCTCAGTCCCCGCAGCCGGGCGAAGGTGCCGAGCCCGGCGCGCGCGGAGTCGATATGGCCGTCCAGCACCACCGATCCCACGCCGGCTCCCGGCCGTGCCCCGGTCGCCCACCAGCCCAGGACCGCGGGGTCCTCCGGGACGGTGAGCTGGCCCTCGGGTGCCGTGACCGGGACCACCCGGGCCGCCGAACCCCCCGGCAGGCGCAGCGCCGTCACCGGCGCCGGGGTCAGCGGTACCGGAGTCGCCGATGTGGCAGTCAGCGGCGCAGGAGTCACCGGTACGGCAGTCAGCACTGGGCGGCTGGGCGCACTCCGGGTGGGCGTCGCGACGCTGGTCCCGACAGGGGCAGGCGAGCTGGCCAACGGAGCCGGAGAACCCGGCAGCGGCACGGTACCGATCGCCTGCGACGCGGCAGCCGGTGCCTGGGAGGACCCGACCAGCCACGCCCCGCCACCAACCGCCACCAGACCCCCGACCGCCAGGACGGCCGTCACAGCCGTCCTGGCGGTCCTGCCCGTGCGAGTGGTCCTGCCCTTGCCAGCAGTCCGGGCCGTCCGGGACCTATCCGGTCGATCAGGGCTCAACGTCGCACGAGGCGCCGCCCGGCGACGCCGACCGCGCCCACGCCGAGGACGATGAGCACGATGCCGGCGGGCGGAATCCCATCGGACTGCGCCGCCTGGCCGCCCGTGCCCGCAGCCACCCCGGCCGGACCCCCGGCGACCAGCTGCCCACGAACGGCACCGGCCGAGTACGCCGGGGTGTGCACGTTGTAGTAGTAGCCGGACGGATTGGCGATGATGTCCGACAGCAGCGCCGGATCGGCGCTGGTGCACACCTGGCCGTTGCCGATCTCCTTGGCGTCCAGCGGGATCACCACCGGACCGTTGGCGGCCGCGCCGCCCTTGTGGATGTGCATCGCCACCGCGTCGGACAGGCCGGTTCCCGTCGTGGTGTAGCAGAACTTGCCGGTGCTGTCGTTCGCGGTGAAGGTGCCCGACGCGCTGGCGCTGGTCTCGCCGGCCCCTCGCTGCCCGGACATCGAGATCTCGTTGGCACCGCTGGCGCTGGCCGTGAAGGTTCCGCTGGCTGCGGAAGCGGCGGCCATCGGCGCAAGCGCGATGCCCACGGCCAGGGTCGGAACGGCGAGCAAAGGCAGGATGTGGCGCTTCGTCATCGAGCACTCCCCAGGGACGCCCGGCGTGATGCCCACGGCTGGCGGACGGCCTCGGGCTTCAGCGGACCACACCAGGCGCGCAAAGGGAAGACCGGGGTCGGCATCGGAGGGGCGCTCAGGAGTCTGCGCGCCAACGCCGGTGGCCGGCCGGCCTACTCGGAGCGGACGTCGAAGGTCTCGATGACCGGGTTGGCCAGCAGCGTCTGCGCCGCCTCCCGCGCCGATGCGAGCACCGCCTCGGTGACCTCGCCGTCGACCTCGAGATGGAACAGCTTGCCCTGCCGCGCCGTCAGCCCGACGAAACCCAACCGCGCCAGCGCGGCGCTGACCGCCCGACCCTGCGGGTCGAGGATCTCCGGCTTCGGCATGACCTCCACGACGACGCGTCCCACGGCTGCGGACCCTACCCGGCGCGGGTCGGGTCACACCTGGGCGATGCCGGCCAGGTCGAGCACCGCGGACAGCCCGTGCTCGGCCCCGGCGGGGCTGTAGGGCAGCAGCAGCGTCGGGATCCCCAGCTCGGCCGCACCGCCGTCGGCCCGGAAGTTGTCGCCGACCATCACCGTCCGGGCCGGCGCGGTGCCCAGCCCAGTCAGTCCGGCCCGGAACAGCGCGGCGTCCGGCTTCATCACCCCCAGCTCGCAGGAGAGCACGAACGCGTCGATCAGCCCGGCCAACCGGTGGCCGGCGAAGATCGCTCGCAGGTCGAAGCCGACATTGCTGACCACGGCGATCCCGATGCCCGCGGCCCGCAGTGCCTGCAGGGTCGGTCCGGTGTCGGGGTACGGCAGCCATCCCGCCGCCTGGCAGGTGTGGTCGTAGAGCGCGCGGGTCAGCACTGTTCCCGGCCCGGTGACCCGTCCGAGCAGCGCCTCGTAGACCCGGCGGTGCAACTCCGGTGAGTCGTCGCGGCGGGCGTAGTCGGCGCGCAGCTGCTCGGGGACCTCGACCGGCTCCGGCCCGCCCGGGCGCCCGGCCGCCTCCAGCCGACCGGCCAGTTCTGCCACCCCGGTCTCGTCCAGTCCGGTCCCGACGTCCAGTCCGGTCCCGACCGCGGCGCTGACCGCCTGCACCCACTCGTGCGCCGGCTGTGGGACTAGGGCGTGTCTCCCGGATGTCGACGGGGACGGCCGCGACGATCGTGCGGTGACGCGTACTGGGGTGCTCTCGGATGAGGTGTGGGCCCGGATGGAGCCGTTGTTGCCCAGCTCAGCGGGGCGC